>Ga0209745_1000345_pt1 | contig 27614 bp, 20 predicted proteins | sample BarGraNGADG00312_FD_184495 | JGI IMG/M metagenome (GOLD analysis project Ga0209745, IMG submission 184495) | Arctic peat soil microbial communities from Barrow, Alaska - Barrow Graham LP Ref core NGADG0004-312 (SPAdes) (version 2) | ecosystem: Environmental > Terrestrial > Soil > Wetlands > Peat...
AGGTTGTCGAGCCAGTGGACCCTGCACACCTCGTCCACCACGCCCTGCGCCGGGTCACGGCTCATCCTCGTCGTGCCGAGGTAGTGGTTGGTGGACGAACCGGCCACGACTGGCGCGACGGACGCGGGCAGGCGCACCTCGCCAAGACCCGCTCGGCGCACGCCATACGCGACCAGCTCCTGTGCGCGGCGCACCCCCGCCGCGTCGGACTCGCGCCATGACCAGTCGATCGTCAGCCGGCGCATGCCGAAGGCGTCCCGCTCCTGGCCGAGACCGACCCGGTTCTCGGCGTGCGGTGGCTGCTCCGCCTGGTGCAGCACCCGGAAGAAGTCGAAGCGGCGGGGCTTGCGCCTGAGCTGTGACCAGCCGCCGTGCCCGACGTAGGTCGACCTGCGGCCACCCGTGTGCAGGCTGCGGTCGAGGATCGCATCGAGCCGGGTCACAGCCCGCCAGGTGTCGCCGAGCGCCGGGAGCCTGCCTCCGCGCAGGGCATCTCGCACCGCGACGGCCGACCGTCGCGCCACGGCGTCGCGCTCCGACCCTGGTCCGCTCTCCCGGTGGCTGCGGTGACGCGGGAACAGCATCGTGCTCAGCGCGGGCACGGGCTCGCTGCGCAGTACCTCGTCGGAAATCCGCAGGTGACCCATCACCGGGACGCCGTGCACGGTTCGCAGGTCGTAGAGATCCATATGGTCGAACATCGCGCGGTCCGACGGCACGAATTCGCCGCCGTCGACCAAGGGATGGTCCATGAAGTAGCGGCCAAGGGCGTCGTTGCCCCGCGCTGACCCAGCGCGCCGGACGTCGTCAGACGCGAGCAAGAGCTGCGTCGACGCGAGCCCGGCCGCCGCGACCACGACGACCGCCGCCCGGACCGTGATCTCACGCCCCACGGCCGTTGCGACGCGAGCTTCGGTGACCCTCGACCCGCTCGAGTCCGTGCGCAGCTCCACGACGTGTGCGTGGTGGTACACCGTGCACGTCTCCGACCGGCGGAGGAGGGCGAGGTGGTCCGACGAGAAGACTGTCCGGTCCGCGAACTGGAAGACATCGGAACGCACGATCGCGGGATCGAGCGGAAGACGCCGCGCACCGTCCCGCTCCCACGGCGTGGCCTCGTACCCGATGTCGGGAAGCCCGAACAGCGCCTGCGCCCTTACGTAGTGGGGCGCGAGATCGCGCATCGTGATCGGCCACCCGCTGCCCGGCATCCAAGGACGCACCTCAAGATCAGCGGTACCGAACGGAACGAGTCGCAGGCCCCGGCGTCCGTGTCCGAGGTCGACACTCCAGAGGTTCGCGTTGCCACCCACCCGCCGTGTCCCGCTGATCTGCTCTACGCTGCCGAAGTGGAAACCTGCTTCAGCCTCCTGGAGCCGGTCGATCTCAGGATCGGCCTCGACGCCTGCCGACTCGAGCACGGCCACCTGGACCCCGGCCCGCTCGAGCTCGAGGGCGACAGTCATCCCGGCCGGACCGGAACCGATCACGCAGACATCGGTCACCAGCACCGATCCGGACGCCAGTCCTCGCACGTCGCCGAGCATGCCCGCACCCCCTTCACCCCCGGTCGACGGAGTCTGCGCACCATCCCGCATGAGGCACGCACCCTGGGCTCCACCGACCTGGGGAACGTAGACCGTCGCCGCACTGCGCACGAGGCCACCGCCGCCGTGACGGTGACACCTCGACCCGGTGACCGATTTCACCCATTCATACCTGTCTGTACGGAGTCGGAGGCACTAGAGTCCATACCGATCGAGACGCCCTGCCAGCCGTCGGAGGCCGACTCACCCCCACTCGCCCCGGAGGACGCATGACCGTGGAACCAGCAGACATCCCCGTCGTCATCCTGTGCGGTGGCATGGGCACGAGACTGCGCGAGACGAGCGAGAAGCTCCCCAAGCCGCTGGTCGACATCGGGGGCCGACCCATCCTGTGGCACATCATGAAGGCCTACGGGACCCATGGGTTCCGGCGGTTCGTGCTCGCCCTCGGGTACAAGAGCGACCTCGTCAAGCAGTACTTCCTCGACTACCGACACCTCACCTCGGACTTCACGCTGGAGCTGCGCGGAAACGGGGCCCCGGTGTTCCACAACACTTCCGGCAACGAGGACTGGGAGATCACGTTCGTCGAGACCGGCCTCACCACAGCGACCGCGACGCGCATCCAGCGAGTTTCCCAGTATCTCGACGCGCCGCGATTCGCCCTGACTTATGGGGACGGCATCGGGGACGTGGACATCAGCGCGGTGCTCGCCCACCACATGGCTGCTGGGCGGATCGGCACCCTCACGGGGGTCCACCCATCGAGCCGGTACGGCGAGATGCGGGTCGAGGGTGACACCGTCGTGGAGTTCAACGAGAAGCCAACCCTCGCGGATGGCTGGGTCAACGGCGGGTTCTTCGTGTTCGAGCGCGAGTTCGTGGACAAGTACCTCGACGACGATCCCACTGTCATGCTCGAGAGCAGGCCCCTTCAGCAGCTCGCCCGCGACCGCCAGCTGTCTGTCCACGAGCACGAAGGCTTCTGGATGGGGATGGACACGTTCCGCGACTGGACTGAGCTCAACGGCCTGTGGGACACCGGCCGTGCTCCGTGGAAGACGTGGGAGGACTGAGCCCGTGCGTGTACTGGTCACCGGCACCGAGGGATACCTCGGAAGTTTGCTCGCCCCGACGTTGCTCAGCCGCGGCGACGACGTCACCGGCCTCGACACCGGGTACTACCGGTCGGGCTGGCTCTACAACGGGGTCTCCGAGACGGCGCGGACCGTCGTCAAGGACATCCGCCAGGTCACGGCGCGTGACCTGGCCGGCTACGACGCCGTCGTGCACATGGCGGAGTTGTCCAACGACCCGATCGGCGACATGATCGGCGAGGTGACGTACGACATCAACCACCTGGGCTCGGTTCACCTCGCGGCTGTGGCGAAGGAGGCCGGTGTCGAACGCTTCGTCTACATGTCGTCCTGCAGCGTCTACGGCGTCGCTGACGGCACCGTCGACGAGACGAGCCCGGTCGACCCCCAGACTGCCTATGCGCGGTGCAAGACGCTGGTCGAGCGCGATGTCACTGCTCTGGCGGACGACGGCTTCAGCCCGACCTTCCTCCGCAATGCGACAGCCTTCGGCGCCTCCCCGCGCATGCGCTTCGACATCGTGCTCAACAACCTCGCGGGCCTGGCCTGGACGACCAACCGGATCGCCATGACCAGCGACGGCACGCCGTGGCGCCCGCTGGTGCACGCCCTGGACATCGCCCAGGCCATCCGCGCGGTGCTCGACGCCCCGCGCGAGGCGGTGCACGCCCAGGTCCTGAACGTGGGCAGCGACCGGAACAACTACACGGTCCGCGAGATCGCCGAGACGGTCGGGGCCGAGTTCCCCGGCTGCGAGGTCACGTTCGGCGCCCCCAGCGCGGACAACCGCAGCTACCGCGTCGCCTTCGGCAAGATCCGCGAGGTGCTCCCCGGCTTCGAGACGGCCTGGGACGCCGCGGCGGGCGCCGCCCAGCTGCACCGGATCTTCGCGGGCATCGCCCTCGACGAGGAGACCTTCACCGGTCGGGGTCACACGCGGCTCAAGCAGATCCAGCATCTCATCCGGACCGGCCAGGTCGACGAGGACCTCTTCTGGACGGTGACCCCGTGAGGTACACCACCACCGCGGTCGACGGCGTGGTGGTCGTCGAGCTCGAGCCGCATGCCGACGAGCGCGGGCTCTTCGCCCGGACCTTCGACACGACCGAGTTCGCCGCGCACGGGCTCGACACCGCGGTCGCACAGTGCAACCTGTCGTTCAACCATCGCGCCGGCACGCTCCGCGGGCTGCACCGGCAGATCCCCCCGCATGCGGAGGGCAAGCTCGTGCGCTGCACGGCCGGGGCGATCGTGGACGTCGCGGTCGACGTACGGCCGGGCTCGTCCACCTACGGCGCGCACGTGATGGTCGAGCTGTCCGCGGCCAACAGGGTCGCCCTGTTCGTCCCGCCGTACGTGGCGCACGGGTACCAGACGCTCGCCGACGACACCGAGGTCATGTACCAGGTCAGCGGACCGTACGCGCCGGGGGGCGAGCAGGGCTTCCGCTACGACGACGCGGCCTTCGGGATCGCCTGGCCGCTCGCCGTCTCCACCATCTCCGCCAAGGACGCCTCGTGGCCGCTGGTCGACCGATCGGAACCCACATGATCATCATCGACACCCTGCTGCGCGAACGCCAGGCCGAGGGTCGCCCGATCCGGGTCGCCCTCGTGGGCGCCGGCTTCATGGGGCGAGCCCTGGTCAACCAGATCGTCAACTCGGTGCCGGGCATGGAGGTCACGGCGATCGTGGCCCGCCACCCAGAACAGGGCGTACGCGCCTATACCGAGGCCGGCCTGACCGGCGTGGTGGAAGTGGACAGCCCGGCAGCCCTCGGCCGGGCCGCCGCCGCCCAGACACCGGCGGTGACGGCCGACATCAGCGTGGCGACCCGGTCGGATGCGATCGACGTCCTGGTCGACGTCACCGGTGCGGTCGAGTACGGCGCCCACATCGCGCTCGAGTGCTTCGAACAGGGTGTCCACCTCGTCCTGATGAACGCCGAGGTGGACGCCACCGTCGGAGCGGAGCTGGCCCGCCGTGCCGACGCCGCCGGGGTCGTCTACACCGGCTGCGACGGGGACCAGCCCGGGGTGGAGCTGAACCTGTACCGGTTCGTGACGGGGCTGGGCCTGACCCCGCTCGTCGCCGGCAACATCAAGGGACTCCAGGATCCCTACCGCACCCCGACCACGCAGCAGAGCTTCGCGGAGCGGTGGGGTCAGAACCCGTGGATGGTGACGAGTTTCGCGGACGGCACCAAGATCAGCGTCGAACAGGCCATTGTCGCGAATGCGACCGGGATGTCGGTGCACCGCAGGGGCATGCTCGGCCGCGACCACGCGGGCCACGTTGACGAGCTCACGGACATGTACGACGTCGACGAACTGCGCGCCTTGGGCGGAGCCGTGGACTACGTCGTCGGCTCGAAGCCGGGGCCCGGTGTCTACATCCTCGCAACTCACGACGATCCGAAACAACGGCACTACCTAGAGCTGTACAAGCTCGGCACTGGCCCACTCTACAGTTTCTACGCGCCGTACCACCTGTGCCACTTCGAGGTCCCCAACACGATCGCCCGAGCAGCGCTTCTGGGTGACGCGGCGATCCATCCGCTGGGCGCTCCCACCGTCGAGGTGGTCACCACGGCGAAGCGGGACCTCGTGGCGGGCACGACGCTCGACGGGCTGGGTGGGTACCACTACTACGGTCAGGCGGAGAAGGCATCCGTGACCCGCGCCGAACGGCTCCTGCCGGTCGGCGTCGCCGAGGGGTGCGTCCTCACCCGTGATCTCCTGCGGGACGCCGTCCTGACGTACGACGACGTCGCATTGCCCGCCGGCAGGCTCGTGGATCGACTGCGTGACGCCCAGGCTCAGCTCACATGAGGTCGCGCCCCACCGCCGGAGCCGCGGTGTCGACGCCGGCGACATCGCAACAATCACCCGCTTGGCCGTGACAAACCGGACGAATCCCCGCATAGAATCTCTGCAGGAACGGGCCTGGGCAGCAACAGGTCCCCCGGGCCATCGAACTCAGGGGAAGGGGGGCCGTGGACTCCGTCAACGCGCGCGCAGTGACGTTCTACCTGCCGCAGTTCCATCCGGTCCCGGAGAACGACGCATGGTGGGGGCCAGGGTTCACCGAGTGGACGAACACGGTCAAGGCGCGCCCGCTGTTCCGCGGCCACGTCCAACCACACCTGCCGGCCGACCTCGGGTTCTACGACCTGCGGCTGCCGGAGACCCGCGACGCCCAGAGCGAGCTCGCCCAGCAGTACGGGATCGAGGCCTTCGCCTACTGGCACTACTGGTTAGGCAACGGCCGGCGCATCCTCGAGCGACCGTTCACCGAGGTGCTCAAGTCAGGAGAGCCGAACATCTCGTTCTGCCTGGCCTGGGCGAACCAGACCTGGAGCGGGATCTGGCACGGCGCGGCGAACCGCGTGCTCCTGGAGCAGACCTACCCGGGTCCCGAGGACGACCAGGCCCACTTTGACTCCGTCCTACCCGCCTTCCGCGACGAGCGCTATCTCCGGGTGGATGGCAGGCCCGTGTTCTACGTGTTCAGGCCGGAGGATCTGCCCTCCGCCAGCGAGTTCGTCGACCGGTGGCAAGCGATGGCTCGCCAGGCCGGGCTGCCCGGCCTCTACCTCGTGGCGGAGGTCTCCGACCTGCTCGGCACGGGCCCGGCATTCACCGATGTGGACGCCGCCGGCTTCGACGCCGGCGTATACATCCGGCTGCCGGCGCGGCGTACCAGGCTGGATGTGCTACGGATGCGCGCCGGCCGCAAGATCCTCCGCCGACCCGAGATCTACTCGCACGCGAAAGACCTCGTCCCCAGCCCGCTTCCGTCGGACCGGGTCCTGCCCTGCGTCTACCCGAGCTGGGACAACACCCCACGGTCCGGACGACGCGGCCTCGCCATCACAGGCTCGACCCCCGACCTGTTCCGCACCCACGTACGTCAGGCCGTGGACACCCTGCAGGGCCGCCCCGCGCAGGAGCGGCTGCTGTGGGTGAAGTCCTGGAACGAGTGGGCGGAGGGGAACTACCTCGAGCCAGACCTGCGATACGGCCACGGCTGGCTCAAGGCCCTACGCGACGGGCTCACCGATGGCTGAGGCACCGCTGCGGATCGCTGTCATCTCCTACTACCTGCCGTCGGGCAGCAAGATCGGCGTCGGCTTCCAGGCGCACGAGCTGGCCACCGAGCTGGTCCGTCGTGGCCACCACGTCGACATGTTCAGCGAGTGCCCTCCCGTTACTGGTGCCGTGTACGGCCATCGCCGGATCGTCCTGACGGGTTCCCTCCGGACGTTCCGGTTCGCCACCGCCCTGAGGCGGGTGGACTTCTCGTCGTACGACGTCGTGCACGCCCACGGGGACGACTACTGGATGTGGCGGCGGCGGGTCGGGATGCACGTGCGCACGGTGCATGGCTCGTGCTTCGAGGAGGCACTGCGGATCCACGGGGCCAAGGAACGCACCCGGATGGTGCTCCTTGGGTTCAGCGAGATCCTCGCGAGCCTGGTGGCGGACCGTACAGTCGTCGTCTCGCCCCGAACCCGCCGCTGGGTCCCGCGAGTGGACGAGGTCATCCCCAACGGCATCGACACCGGACGGTTCCACCCCGCACCGACCGAGCGCTCCGGCACACCCGTTGTGCTGTTCGTGGGCACCTGGTCCGGGCGCAAGCGAGGCCGCGAGCTTGCGGCTGCATTCACCGCGCACGTCCTGCCGCGGGTCCAGGACGCCGAGCTGTGGATGGTCACTCGAGACGCGCCGGCCGACCCGGGCCCCGGCATCCGGGTCCTCGGAGCGCTGTCCGACGCCGAACTCGCTGCGGTCTATCGCCGCGCCTGGGTGTTCTGCCTGCCCTCTTCCTACGAGGGCTTCGGGATCCCGTACGCCGAGGCGATGGCCTCCGGTCTCCCCGTCGTTGCGACGCCGAACGTCGGGGCGCGCTACGTCACCGACGAGGGGCGGGCCGGCGTGCTCACCCCGCTGGACGATCTCGGCCCGACGCTGGCACGTCTCCTCCCGGATACCGCGCGGTTGGCCGAGCTGTCCAGCGCAGGGCTGGTCCGGGCGACCGAGTTCGCCATCGAGCACGTCGCTGACCAGTATGAGCACCTGTTTCTCGCGACGCCCGGCGCGCGGCGCGCTGCGGCCCCCCGGCCGATCGGAGGCGAGCGCTCATGATGACGGCCCGCGCCTCGGCGCGTACCTCCTTGCTGCGAACCCGACGACCGACGACCTGTCCTGCCGGCCTATTCCCACCCCGACCTCCCTGCGACGAGGGGCTTGACACATGACTGAGACCTCGGCGATCCAAGTACGCGGCCTGTCCAAGCACTACCGCATCGCGCTGAGCGATGACGCCCCGAGCACGGCGGCCGAGGCCGCGTTGCGTCGCATCCGGCACCCGTTCCAGCGAACGGAGTACGAGCGTTTCACGGCGCTGGACGGCCTGGACTTCGACATCGCGCCGGGGTCCGCCGTCGGCATCCTAGGGCGCAACGGAGCGGGCAAGAGCACGCTACTCAAGATCCTCACCCGGGTCTCCGCCCCGTCCGAGGGCCAGGTGCGGCTGGCCGGACGCATCGGCAGCCTGCTCGAGATCGGCACCGGCTTCCACCCCGAGCTCACCGGCCGTGAGAACGTCTTCCTCAACGGCACGCTGCTTGGCATGCACCGCGCGGAGATCCAGCGGCGGTTCGACGAGATCGTCGACTTCTCCGGCGTCGAGAAGTTCCTGGACACCCCCGTCAAGCGCTACTCCTCCGGGATGTACGTCCGCCTCGCGTTCGCAGTCGCGGCCCACCTGGACACCGAGATACTCGCGATCGACGAGGTGCTCGCCGTCGGTGACGCGGAGTTCCAGGCGAAGTGCATCGATCGGATGCGCCGGGCCGCCGACGAGGGCAGGACCGTGCTGTACGTGAGCCACCAGGTCCAGACCGTCTCCGCGCTCTGCACCTCCGCGCTCTACCTCGAGAACGGTCGGCTCATCATGCAGGGCTCGGTCGACGACGCTATCGAGCTCTACCAGACCAGCCGGGACAAGGTCCACCTCGCGCAGACGGACATCGACCGCCGCCCCGGCTCGGGAGAGCTGCGGATCACCTCGGCCACGATCTCGAGCCCGCTCTACCGCACCACAGAACCTCGCACCATCGAGTTCGTGGTCGGGTCGAACCCGGACTTCATCGGCAAGTACTTCGTGTCCTGCCACGTCAACGACCGCCACGGGACCACCCTGCTGCAGTGCGACTCCCGGGTCACCGGCCTGTGGCTCGACGCGGACCAGGACCAGAAGGTCGCACTCACGATCAGTTCGCCGTGGCTCAAGCCTGGTGAGTACTCGATCGACCTGTTCGTCTGCAACGCAGGGGTGCTGGACTCGTTCGAGGGTGCAGCGCGGTTCGAGATCCACCCGGTGCTGCCGTACCCCCAGGCGATCTCGGGCGAAGGCCTGGAGAACGGCCTCGTCCTGGCCGACTTCGAATACGTGAGGCAGTGAAGCGATGAGCCGCTCGATCGTCATCAACCCACCCGGACGTCTGGCCATCCCTGAGTGGCACGAGCTGTGGGAAGCACGAGAAGTCTTCTGGAGCTTCGGGGTCCGCGACCTCAAGCTGCGTTACCGCCAGACGGCGCTCGGCGTCGTCTGGGTCGTGCTGCAGCCGCTCCTGAGTGCCGGCATCTTCTCGATCGTCTTCGGGAAGATCGCCAACCTGCCCAGCGACGGGGTGCCGTACTTCGTCTTTTCCTTCGCGGGCATGCTCGCGTGGTCGTTGTTCAGCGGCATCGTCGGTCGCGCGGGGCCCTCGCTGGTGAGCAACCAGGCTTTGGTGTCCAAGGTCTTCTTTCCCCGGGTCCTGGTACCGCTGTCCGTGGTCCTGTCGGTCATGGTGGACTTCCTCGTCGCCGGCGCGCTCATGGTTGGTCTACTCGTGGCATTCGGGATCTGGCCAGGCTGGCCCCTGCTGCTGCTGCCGCTCTGGATCCTCTTGGTCGTGCTCCTGGCGAGCGGCATCGGGCTTGCAGCTTCCGCGCTCATGGTCACCTACCGAGACATCCAGTACGTGATCCCGTTCGCGTTGCAGACCCTGCTCTATGCGAGCCCGCTGGCGTACTCGCTGTCCGCGGTCGGATCGAGCGTCCGATGGCTATTCGACATCAACCCACTCACGTGGCTCCTCGAAGGCTTTCGGTGGTCACTGCTGGGCCTCTCGGCCCCTGCCGCGTGGCAGGTCGTCGCGGCTGTCGTCACCAGCCTCGCCGTCTTCGCCCTGGGCCTTCTGGTCTTCTCGAAGATGGAGCGTGGCTTCGCGGATGTGATCTGAGATGTCCGCGCCGGGACCCGAGGCTCCAGCGCAACCGCCGGTCCGCCGACACAGGCGGGCCGGCGTCGTGGCCGTCGTGGCCGTGGCCCTGGTCGCCGCAGGTGGGGTCGTCGCGTGGTCGAACCGGGACGCCGACCGCGGGACGACCCCGTCGGTACTGACCTCGACACCTCCGGGGTCGACTGCGGTGAGCATCTGCGGGGCCGCGGATCTCGGCCGATACTCAGCCCTTCCGGCGAGCCCGGCCGATCCGGTCGAGACGCTGGTCGGCGACGTCTCGGCAGGAACCGGCGCCGTGCCATCCGGGCTGGCGGTCGTCGACGGCACGATCACGTCGCTCACGGTGGGGAACGACGGCACGACCTTCACCTCCTACGCGTCCGACGGGCGGGCGCGTCACAAGTTCACCGTGCCTGCCGAGGCCGAGGGGCGCGCCCCGGACACTTTCGCCCTCACCAAGAACGGTGACGTCGTCACCCGCAGCGGAGCCGGCGGCGCCACCGAGGTCGTGCAGTACGCCGCGGACGGGAAGGTCACCCGCACCATCGACCTGTCGCGGCTGGACCGCGGACCCATCACCGCCGTCTTCGGCTGGTCAGGGAACGACGCCAGCAGAGTGGCCGCCGTCGCCTTCGACGGGTCTCACCAGCTGGCGCTGCTTCGCTCCGACGGCAACGTCGACCAGAACGGGCCCACGCTCGCGTGGGGTCCGTACCCGCGGTTCTACCCTGTGGAGGACGGGACGCTGTTCGTCCTCAGCGACCGCAATGCCGACTCGTCGTACATCACCTTCCGCCATTACTCGGCCACAGGCTCGCTGCTTGCGCAGTTCGGCGGCACCTTGCAGGACGGGTCGGCCAACGGCGGTCCCCAGTCCCTCGACCACCCCACCGGCGTCGCGGCCGCTCCTGACGGCGGCTTCCTCCTCGCCGGCCCCACCTGGCGCCTTGCGGAGGTCACTGCGGACGGTGTACGCGGGCGGATGGCCCTGTCCGGCAAGGGCAGCGGACCGGCGTTCAGCTTCGCCGATCTCACCCCGTTCGTCCGGCACGGCGACAACTACTACTTCTTCTCTTCCGGCGACAAGGGTGTGTCGCTGGTACACGTTGGCCTGACCGGCATGAACCAAGTGCTCGACGCCCCGGTAACCTACGACATCAACACCGCGTCCACCGTCGACCGCCTCGGCTACGGCGCCGGGTTGGTCACCGACGCGCCGTACGACTACTTCGACGCGACCGCAACGCCGACGGTCTTCGCAACCTTTGACCCATGGTGGGGCGCCGTCGCGGACCAGTACGAGCTGCGGTACGCCGTCACGGGCGACCCGTGGGTCGACCCACCAGTGGTTGCCACCTCCGGCACGGTCTCGCTCCCGAAGGACGGCGGGCGGGTTCCCCTCACCCTGCCTAAGGCACGACCTGGTCCCTACGACGTCGATGCCGAGCTCGTGGACCTCACGACCGGCACCGTACGGACGTCGACTTGCCTGCACTACTCCGTCGGCGCCCCGGGGGCGACCTTCAACCCTGCGACACTGGCCGATGGCGCAAACTGGGGCGGGGCAGGTCCGCGGCGCGGCGTTCAGCTCGCCGACGAGCTCGGCATAGGCAGTTACCGCGTGCAGCTGGATTTCGGGCGGCTCGTCCCGGACGTCGGCGCCACGCCTTCGGTTGCCAACCTTGACCTCGGGGCTCTGCCCGGAGCCCAGGAGGGTCGTCCGTTCGCCGAGCTCTCCCAGGCCGCGCACCTGGCCGCGCAGCGCGGGGTCAAGCTCTACGTCCAGGTGGGGCAGGGTGGCGCCTCTGAGCTCAAGGCCGTAGATGCCGGCAGCTGGGGGGCCTGGGCCGGGGCGATCGCTGCGGCGTTCGCAGTCGGCGCCCCCGACCTCCACCTGTGGGCACCGTGGAACGAGCCCAACACCACCGGTTTCGGCGACGGCGGGGACTACACCCGCCGCGTGCTCGAGCCATTCGCGAGCGCCGTGCGGGCCGTGGACGCCCACGCACAGATCATCGGCGGCAACGCGCTGAATCTCGTCGTCCCCTGGTACCGGCAGATGATCGAGGCGGGGGCGTGCGACGCGCTCGACATCGTCGGCATCCATCCGTACACCGGGTACAACCGCTCGTGGGACGAGGAGAGCGCCGACGGTCCCATCGGTCAGCTCAGCGGGCTGAACACCGCCCTGAAGACATGTGGCGGCAAGCCCCCCGCCGTCTGGGACACCGAGTCGGGCTGGTGGTCGGACGGGCCGGCGAACCACTGGGCGCAGGGATACGATGTCGCGCGTTCGCTGCTATGGATGCGCACGCTCGGCGTCGACGAATGGACCTACTTCTTCAGTGAGGGCGGCTGGGGCGAAGGCGGGTTCACGTGGTCGCTGCTCCAGGTGGGGAGCTTCGTCAAGCCCGGGGCCTTGGCCATGTCAACGGTCTCCGCACTGATCACGGACCGTCCTCGGCCTGAGCTCGTCACGACAGACATACCCTTCGCCCACGCAATGCGCCTCGGCGCGACCCCCGGCGGATCTGACCGCCTCCTCGCAGTCTGGACCGACGATCTTCGCACCGAGGTCGACCTGACCTCCGACGTCGACACCTCGGTGACCGTGACCGACGTCTATGGCGAGACTCGCACCATGGACGTCCGTGCCGGCACGGCCGTGCCGATCCGGATCAGCGGCTCTCCGCTGTTCCTGTCGGCGCCGCGCACGGCGACGTTGGCCGTGGCCCCCCCCGAGGCGACCGGGCCGAACGTACTCACCCGGGGCACGGTGACCGCGAGCTCGTCGGCGGAGGGTGCCGACCCGTCGGCCGTGCTCCGCGAGGGCGGGGCGGGGACATCGCCGTGGAGGTCCAACACACGGACCGCGGACGGCGCCCTGGATCTGACCCCCTGGATAGAGGTCGACCTCGCCACCCCAGTCACGATCGACCGGGTCGCGGTCGAGAGCGCCGGAATCCGGTGCTGCACGTCGGGACTGCGTGACTACACCGTGAGCGTGCAGACCGCTGACGGCGCCTGGCACGACGTGGGGAACCGCAGGGACCTCTTCGCCGAGCGGACGGCGATCCTGCAATTCGATCCCGTGGTCGCAACCGCGGTCCGAGTGCAGGTGCCCTCGACCACACAGCGAGGAGTGACATTGCCGAGCCTCAACTACTCCGGACAAACCGCCGGACTGCACCCGGCGTGGTCGCCGCTCGTCCTGGAGACGGGCTGGACCGCCTCCGTGGTGGCGCTCGCCGCCTACGCACCGGCGGCGGGATGATGGGCGCGGTCACATCGGGCTCGTCCCCGTTCTCATCTGGTCGACCGTCGTCCGGCGGTCGACGCCACCTGTCCCAGGAGGTCTGATGCCCGAACTCTCGGTCCTGCTCTGTGCCAAGAACGCAGCGAGCACGATCTCGGCGGCGGTGCGATCCACGCTCCGGGCGCTCCCCGGCGACGGCGAGCTCGTCGTTCTCGACGACGGGTCGACCGACGACACCCTGGAGCGTCTCAGCGCGATCACGGATCGGCGGCTCCGCTTCATGCGGTCCCCCGAGAACTTGGGCTGCGCACGAGCGCGCGCCCACCTGCTCGCCGAGACCGACAGCAAGTACATCGGGATCATGGACGCGGACGACATCTGCGCGCCGTGGCGGTTCTCGGTCCAGCTGCGCCAGCTCGCCCACGGAGCAGATCTCGTCGTCGCACCTGTCGTGAACTTCGGCCCCACCCGCGGGCGGGTGCGGCCCGGTCTGCCCCTGAGCATCGGCGATGCGGCCATGCCCCTAATCCTGCTGCTCGGTTGTCCGCTGTCCTACCCCACGCTCACGGTGCGGCGCGACGCGGTGGTGGAGGCCGGAGAGTACAGCAAAGCCGTCGCGGAGGACTACGTCCTCTACCTGAGGGCAGTCGCCAACGGTCGACGACTGCGGCGCGGCCCCGTGCCGGTGCTTGCCTACCGGAACCATGCCGGCCAGGCAAGCCGAGACGCCACCTTCCGCGAACGCGCCATCGCGGAGGGCACGGTCGGGCAGGCCTACCGGGACTTCGTCGACGCGGTCTTTGGTCTCGGCCGCCGGTCGTCCGTGATCGTGGAGGGTGACATCGACGGTGCGTTGAGCAAGGAGGAGCTGGGCGCCGTCCTGACCAGCGAAGTGAGCGCACGAGGGATCGGGGACGTGCAACGGAGGATCGTCGAGCGCTATGCCAAGCTCGTGCTCGGGCCTTCGTGATGGGCCAGGGGTGACCGCGCCCGTCATGAAGCATGCCCGAACGGCACCCACATGGGGGGTCCGGCTGGTCCCTACGACGTCAGGCCACCAACGACCGTTTCGCGATGAGGGGCAGTCAAGCATGCAGATGGCAAAGCCCAGGGCAACCGTGGGCATCCCGGTGTACAACGGCGAGAAGTACCTGCCAGAGGCGATCCGATCGGTGCTGGCGCAGGACGAGCCCGACCTCGACATCGTGATCTCCGACAACGGTTCAACGGACGGCACCGAGGAGATCTGTCGTGAGGCGGCGCGGCAAGACGCGCGGGTCCGGTACTACCGCAGCGACACCAACCGAGGCGGGGCGTGGAACTTCAACTGGCTCGTCGAGCTCGCGCACGCGCCCTATTTCACCTGGGCGGCTGCCGACGACGTGCGCCGTCCCCCGTTCGTGCGTCGCTGCCTCGAGGTCTTCGCCGAGTCCGACCCCGCAACGGTGTTGGTCTACCCGCGCACACAGATCATCGACGCCGCAGGCACCATCACCGAGGACCTCAACGACACCGACCTCGCCTGTGACGAGCCGACGCCGCACCAGCGCATGGCGCATTTCCTGCGCGCGCAGGCCGCTCACATCTTCTACGGACTGCACCGCACCGAGGTGCTGCGCAGCACCCGGGGCATCCGTCGTACCGTCGGGAACGACATGGTGATCCTCACCGAGCTCGCCTGCCGCGGGCCATTCGCCCTCGTTCCGGAGCAGTTGTTCCTGCAGCGACGCCACAGCGAGCAGTTCTCCGTCCAGCGCGCGGGCCAGGTCGCGTGGCACGCCCCGTCCGCGTCCGTGCGGTTCGCCTTCCCGCACACCCAGGTGAGCTGGAAGCTGTGTACCGCGGTGACCTCCTCCCCGCTGCCTGCAGCCGAGAGGCTGCGATGCCTGGTGACCATCCCGGTCTCCTGGACGGTGCCCCGGTGGCGCGGGCCGGCATCCGATGTCCGCACGGCGCTCGGCCTGCGTCCGCGGGGCACGGCGCGGTGACTCTCGTCCCGCGCCGGGTCGAGGTCCATGTGCTGACCCCGGGCGACCACTTCTCCCCGCGCACCGGCTCGGCCGTGCCGACCGTCGTCGACGGTCTGTGTCGCAGTCGTCGATCCGGGGAACCACAACCCCGCGTGGCCGTCGCTAACGGCACCTACCCGGACCGCTACCCGAGTGCCGAGGTGCTGACGTACGACCAGCTCCCGGAACGACGGCGCGACCGGTACGTCGACGCCACCCGCGGCCGTCTAGGGCTCTCCCGGCCGGGCCTGCGCCGTGTGTGGGGTGCGACGCTGGTCGGTCAGGAGCAGTGGCCGGACTCGGTGGTCCTCGCCCACAACGCTCCGCAGCTGGTGCCGCTCGTCGACGACCGCCACAGCGCCGTCCTGTACGCGCACAACCTGCTGCTGCGCACGTACACGACCCGCGAGGCAGGCCTGGTGCTGGACGGCGCGGCCGCGGTTGTGTGCGTCAGCGCGGCCCTGGCCGACCAGATGCTCCCGCACCTGCCGTCCCGGTTACAGTCCCGGCTGCGGGTGGTGCACAACGGCGTGGACGTGGATCAGTTCCGGCCACGGCCAGATCCCGCGCGCGCGGACCGGCTGCGGGTCACCTTCGTGGGACGAATGATCCGCGACAAGGGGGCGGACGTCCTGCTCGACGCCCTCCTCCGGTTGGACCGAGACGACATCGTCCTCTCGCTGGTCGGCAGCCAGAACTTCGACGCGCAGGCTCGACTGTCTGCGTTCGAGCGCGAGCTGCACGCCAAGGCGGCGGCCCTCGGCGACCGGGTCCGCCTGGTTCCCTTCGTCCCCCGCCCCCAGGTGGCCGACATCTACCGCGACTCCGACGTCGTGGTCGTCCCCTCACGCTGGCCGGAACCCTTCGCGCTGACCGTCATGGAGGGCATGGCGGCCGGCGTGCCCGTGATCGGCTCGGCGATCGGCGGCATCCCCGAGGTGATGGGGACAGCCGGCGTGCAGGTGCGCCCCGACGACATCGGCGACCTCGCCGCGGCGCTCGAGACCCTCGCCACGGACGAGGGACTGCGTCTGCGGGCCGGCGCCGAGTGCCGGGCCTGGGCCGAGAGCCACGACTGGCGCTGGGCCCGTAGCGAGCTGGACGCCGTCCTCGCCGAGGTCAGCTGACGGTTTCCTCGCCCGTTTCACCCCGCGCAGACGGATGACGTGCCTCGCCCGATTGGTCCCTTCTGAGGCAGGATGTCAGCATGCGCGTTCTGCGGATCTCCCACAGCGCTGTCGTCGGCGAATGGCGCAACCGTGAGCGGGCGATCCGCTCCCGGGGCATTGCGGTGCGGCTGCTCTCCGCGCGGCGGTGGAACGAGGGCGGTCGCGTGGTGCCCCTCGAGCCGGAGCCGGGGGAGGACGTCGTCGGGGTCGCGACCCTCGGCACGCACCCCAACCTCTTCTGCTACGACCCCCGTCCGCTGTGGCGTGCCCTCGGCGAAGCCTGGGACGTGATCGACATCCACGAGGAGCCGTTCTCGGTCGCGACCGCCGAGGTCCTCGCGCTCCGGGCGTTGCGCCGGCTGCGCGCCCCGTACGTGCTGTACAGCGCCCAGAACCTCGCAAAGCGCTACCCGCCGCCGTTCCGATGGTGGGAGCGGCGTGCGCTCCGGGGTGCGGCGGCGGTGTCCGTCTGCAACACCGAGGCCGGTCGCATCCTGCGCACCAAGGGACTCACCGCACCGGCCCAGCTGATCGGACTCGGCGTCGACACCGACCGCTTCGCCCCCAGCGACGCCGGGTCCTCGGACGACGAGAACGGCCCGGTGAGTGTCGGGTATGTCGGCCGCCTCGCCGCTCACAAGGGTGTCGACGTGCTGCTCGAGGCCATTGCCCGTGACGGGCGACTGGTCCTCGACCTCGCGGGGGCCGGTCCGCAGGAGGACGAGCTCAGGCGTCGGGCGGAGGAGCCCGACCTGGCCGGTCGCGTGTTCTTCCACGGACACCTGACGCAGGCCGAGCTCCCCGACTTCTACCGCAGCCTCGACGTGCTCGCCGTCCCGTCGGTCCCGACCCCAGGATGGCTCGAGCAGTTCTGCCGGGTGGCCGTCGAGGCCATGGCGAGCGGCGTCCTCGTAGTGGCCTCGGACACCGGTGCCCTGCCGGACGTCGTCGGAGACAGCGGCATCCTCGTCCCGCCCGGCGACCCGACCGCCCTCGCGGCCTCACTGGGGATCGTCCGCGACGACAGGACCCGGGCCGCGGAGCTGCGTCAACGTGGTATCGCGCAGGCGGCGACATTCTCCTGGGACCGGGTCGGCGCCCAGTATGTAGACCTCTACCACCAGCTCGCCCCGGGCGCCATCGCCGGGTCGGCTCCCGTCCGTGGCGCGGAACCGGAGCCAGGACCTGACGTGATCGTCGTCGCCTACGGAGCGCCCGACCTGCTCGACCGGTGTCTCGCGACCCTCGGCGCGGCATTCCCGGTCATTGTGGTGGACAACTCCTCGGACGAGGCCGTGCGCCGGATCGTCGTCGCGGCGGGCGCCGAATATGTCGACCCGGGCGCCAACCTCGGGTTCGGCAGCGCAGTCAACCTGGCACTGGCCCGGCGACACCGGTCGGAGGCGGACGTCCTGTTGCTCAACCCAGATGCCGCAATCGACCCCGCGGGGGTGCGCGTGCTGCAGCGGCGCCTGCACCGCGAGCCGGACCTCGCGGCAGTGAGTCCCGCGCAGGTCGACGACACCGGCTCCGCCGCCCAGGTGCTGTGGCCGTTCCCCTCGCCGGCAGGAGCCTGGCTTCAGGCAGTCGGCCTGGGCCGCTGGCACCGCGCGGAACAGTTCGCCATCGGCTCCGTGCTGCTGCTGCGCTCCGCGGCCCTGGCCGAGGTGGGCGGCTTCGACGACGACTTCTTCCTCTATTGCGAAGAGACCGACTGGCAGTACCGCGCGCACCTCGCGAGCTGGCGCACCGCCCTCGAGCCGTCCGTCCTCGCAACCCACATCGGAGGTGCCACGAGCACCGACCCCGCCCGCCGGGAGACCCACTTCCACGCGTCTCAAGAGCGCTACCTCCGCAAGTACTTCGGGTCACGGGGCTGGGCCTCAGCAAGGACGGCCGTCCTCATCGGGAGCGCGGTGCGCGCCGTCCTTCTGCTCGGGGAGCGGGGGGCCGCCGCCCGTCTGCGGGTGCACTTGTACCGCCAGGGCCCGCTCCGTGCCGAGGCGAAGCTGCCCGGTTTCGACCGCAACTCCGCCGCCGCTCACCCGTCGGCAGGGGCAGCATGACGGCGACTCCGGCTCTGCACATCCTGCGCACCGGGGTGCGCCGACCCAACCGCCGGTTCCTGCTGGGCGTCGCCATCGTGCTCGTGGGCGGGTTCGTCGCCCTCCTGAGCGCGACGAACCCGTTTCTCACGCTGGCCGGCGGGATCATCGCTGTCGTGTTCGGCCTGTCGCTGCGCCAACCTGCGGCTCTTCCTATCCTCGTGATGCCCGCCCTGCTCATCGTCACCCGGATCGGCGGAGACTCCACGAACCTCTCAGTCTCCGACTTCGCGCTGTTCCTAGCCTTCTGGGCGGCTCTGCTCTTCGGCACCAGACCGTTCAGCACACCAATGCGCACCGCACTCTGGGCCTCGGCCGGCTATCAGGCCCTCACCTTGTTCACGATCGTCGCCAACCCCTACCTCGCCAACATGGTCGAGTGGTGGCACGCCTGGATCCTGGTCGGTGGTGCGCTCCTGGTTGGCTGGGCGATCGGAGCATCCGGCTCGGCCCGGCTCGGGCTCGGGTTGCTCATCGCCGCAGCGGTGACTATCGCGGTGGCGACCTGCGTGCAGTGGACGATCAGCGCCGCGACGGGGTACTTCGGTCCGGTCTTTCTGGGCGCACCCTTCTCCATGCAGAAGAACGCCGTCGGGTCCATCCTCGCCTTCGCAGCGATCATCGTGTACACCCGTCCCCGCTGGCTGCGCTGGAACGACCTGCTCTGCCTGGTGCTGTTCGGCTTGTTCGTCGCGGGGATCCTTGCCTCGCAGTCCCGCCAGGCGATCATCGGACTCGCCGTCGCCGTCGCCGTCGTGGCGCTACGACCGGACCCGCATCGGCACCGCTCCAAGTTCGTCCTCGTGGCCGTCGTTATCGGCGCGGTCGTTGTCGCCAGCCTTGTGCGCGACCAGCTCGACTCCGGTAATCAGTTCAACTCGGCCTACCAGCGCCTCACCTGGTTCTCGCAGTCTCTTGTCATCTGGCAGAAGTACCCCGCTTTCGGTGCCGGCCTGCGCTGGTGGTACACCGATCGCTTCGTGGAGAAGTTCCAGCCGCCGAATGCGGAGTTCGAGATGCTGTCCTCAGCAGGGCTGGTGGGTTTGATCGGCTTTCTGCTGATGTTCCTCGTAATACTCGTGGCGCTGTGGAGGATTGACTCTCGGTTCGGGACCCTCGCCTTCGTCATGGTCCTCATGCGCTTCGTCCAGGGGCAGTTTGACCTCTTCTGGGTCGCGGCCCAGGTGTCGATCCCCTTCATCGTCGCCGGTGTTTGCCTGGGGGCACAGGCACACGCGTGGCGACAACCCCCCGACGAAGTCCGTCGTCTACCGACAACTCGACGGGAGGCCCGGGTGTGAGCCCGACCGTCGATGTCGTGCACGTCGTGTGCACCGACGCCTTTGCCGGGGTCGAGCGCTACGTCGCGACAGTCGCGCGCGAGCAAGACTCCCGCGGCATGGTTGTCCGGGTGCTGGGAGGTGACCCTGCCCGGATGCGCTCTGAGCTCGCGGGGACCGATGTCGCGTGGGACGAGAGCCCGACACCGTGGCAGGCGGTGCGTGCGCTTCGCCGGCTGCGGATGGTCAGCCTCGTGCACGCGCACATGACCGACGCCGAGACAGCGGCCGTAGTCTCAGGCCGGGCCCCGGTCGTATGTACTCGGCACTTCTCAGGCACCCGTGGGTCGAGCCTGCCGGCGCGTGCGGTCGGCCGCTTCGTCTCCGAGCACATCGCCGGGCAGGTCGCAATCAGCGAGTTCGTGGCCCGCAGCATCGAGGGCCCCTCGACAGTCATTCATCCGGGAGTCGAATCTGCCCCGGACCGGCAGCCTGGCCGTGAACCTGTGGTCCTCATCGCGCAGCGCCTCGAGGCCGAGAAGCGCACCGACCTCGGACTGCAGATGTGGGCCGCCTCCGGTCTCGCGGCGCGCGGATGGCAACTGAAGGTGGCGGGGACCGGTTCGCGCCACAATGACCTGGTCCGGCTCGCAGCAGAGCTGGGGGTCACCGACTCGGTGCATTTCCTCGGACCCCGCTCCGACGTCGCGGAGCTTCTCGCCCGCGCATCGGTCTTCCTCGCCCCGCGGCCGGACGAGCCCTACGGGCTGTCGGTCGTCGAGGCCATGGCCCAGGGGACGCCCGTGGTCGCCGCCGCCGGCGGCGGTCACGACGAGACGGTGGGCTCGAGCATCGGGGCGGTGCTCGTCCCCGCCTCCAACCCCGTCGCCGCAGGGGCCGTCCTCGCCGATCTCGCAGCGGACAGCGAGCGATGCGCCCAGTACGGAGCCGAGCTCCGCGACCTCCAGCGCCGCCGCTTCACGGTCGGGACGCATGTCAACGGGCTTGAGGCGTTCTACCGGTCGGTGCTCGCATGACGGGCGACCTGGTCGTCATCTCCCTCGAGTCCTGGGACGAGGTCTGGCGGCGCAACCAGTACCTCGTCGCCGGACTCCTCGAGGCCGATCCGCAGTTGCGCGTGCTGTTCGTCGAGCCGCCGGCCGACCCGCTGTATGACCTGCGGCGCCGTGTCGCGCCGCAGCTCGGTCGGCGCCTGCGCCCGGTCGGAGCGGAGGAGTGCGGCGCCTCCGGTCGGCTATGGACGCTGCGGCAGACCAAGTGGCTGCCGCGACGCCTCGACCCGCACGGGGATGAGCGTCGCGCGCGACGCGCGCGGTCCGCGGCGTCACAGCTGGGGTTGATCGACCCCGTGCTGTGGGTCAACGACCCGGTCGGCGCGGCTCTGCTGCGGGTGACGGGCTGGGCGGCGCTGTACGACATCACGGACGACTGGCTGCTCGCGCACCGCAGCACTCGCCAGCTCATTGCCCTGCGTTCGCACGAGGAGGAGCTCTTCGCCAGCTGCGCAGAGGTGGTGGTCTGCTCACCGGCTCTAGCCGGCAGCAAGGGCGCGATACGCCCCGTGACACTGGTCCGGAACGCTGTCGACGTCGACCGCTACCGCCGACCGGTGGCGAGACCCGGCGACCTGCCCCCGCGCAGCACCGTCTACGTGGGCACCGTGCACCCCGACCGCATCGACGTCGACCTGTGCATCCGGGTCGCGGAGCGACTCTCGGCCATGGACGCCGGCGAGCTCGTCCTGGTGGGACCGGTGTTGCTCGACCCTGCGGACACGAACCGTCTCACCCAAGCCGGCGTCGCGCTCCTCGGGCCGCGGCCGGCCGCCAAGGTGCCCGCCTACCTTCAGCACGCCGCGGCGCTCCTCGTACCCCACATCGTCGACGCCTTCACCGACTCCCTCGACCCGATCAAACTCTACGAGTACCTCGCCGTCGGACGTCCCATCGTCAGCACCCCGGTCGCCGGGTTCCGTGACCAGCCCGCCGGACGGGTCACTGTCGCCGACCCGGTCGCACTGCCCGACGCCCTCGTCGCGGTGCTGCGGCAGGGACCGCGCGCCACGGCCGACGACGAGGTGCCGCGTTGGTCGGACCGTGTCCGGGAGATGTCAGCCGTGCTCAACCGTGTGTGCGCGACGCGACCGTCTCCCACGCCCGGGTGACCGCTTCAGCGGTTTCTGCGATACCGAAGTCGACCCGCACATCCCTCCACGCCCGGTGGGCCCGGGCGCGGGCTGCCGCGGGGTCGAGCAGGAGGTCGGCAACGGCGTCGGCAATGCCCTGCACGTCCCGAGGCCGAACGAGGCTGCATCGCGGCAGACCATCCGGCGCCAACGCGATCTCGTCGACGCCGCCCCCACGAGTCGCGACAACAGGTACCCCGCGCGCCATCCCCTCGACCACGACCTGGCCGAAGGGTTCCGGCACGGGCGAGGCGTGCACCAGCACGCTGAGCTGGTCCATCTCCCCGGCCGGGTCGCCGACCCAGCCAGTGGATTCGAACCGGTCCGCCAACGCGAGATCCGCCACGAGAGCGCGGACCGCACTCTCGTAGTCCGCCTCAGCGAACAGTGCCGACCCGACCACACGGAAGCGCACCTCCGGGAAGCGTTCCGCGAGCAGAGCGCAGGCCTGCACGAACTCCCGCTGCCCCTTGGTGGGACTCACGCGTCCGACCAGCCCGACCACGGGCGGGTCCGGATCACGGCGATACACGGGATCCGGGCCGATCTGGTCGGGGGCCAGACCCGGGTAAGCGAGCGTCCAGCCCCGCGGCAGCGGCAGGAGTGTCCTGGCTGTGGCGAGGGAGTTGACCACGACGTGCCGTGGCCCCCGACGTGCCAGGGTACGGACCACCCGGGCAAGCCCCGCCGGCAAGTAGTCGTCACTGATGCGGTCATGGACGTGCCAGACAAGCGGTCGACGAGCGAGGGCGGCCGCGGGCAGCCCCAGCAGGTCGGCCTTGAGGGACGTGGTGTGCACGACGTCCGCGTCGATCCGCCGGAGCAACCGCGCCAGCCGCAAGACGAACGGGACGGCCGCCAGCGTCGACCGAAGCGCACCGCCGACCGACTGGCCTGCCATGAACCGGTCGGTCGACGCGACCGCAGGCGCGAGCGGCAGGACGCGGACGTCGACACCGATGTCCGCGAGCCGCGCGACCAGCGGCCCCGCCGCGAACAGCACCACGACGACCTCGACGCGCCTGCGGTCCAGCGCAGCGCACAGGCGTAGCAGGGCGAGTTCCGCGCCCCCGAGCTGCCCCGTGTGGTCAAGGATCACCACCCGGAGGGGTGGCCTCACGGGGTGTCCAACAGCACCGTGCTCCGCTCGTTGTCCGCACCCTGATGCGGCTCCGACGGTGCGTCCAGCGCATCTCCGGTGAAGGTGTAGGTCGCGGCGTACGGGGACCGGCGACCCTCGCCACCGCCGTCGAGCACGATGCCCAGCAGCCGCGCATTCGCAGCCCGCAGCCGGTCGGCAGACTCCTCGAGGGCGACGAGCTCGGTCTGACCAATTGTCGCGGCGAGCAGGACTCCGTCGGCGTAGGCACCGAGGATCGTCGCGTCGGCGGCGACCAGCATGGGCGGCGCGTCGACGATCACCACGTCTGCCTCCGTCCGAAGCCGCCCGATCAGGTCGCGAACTTCGTCGCTCGCCAAGTAGTCCGCCGGGTCGAGCTCAGTCCATAGCGCCGGGTGCACGCTCAGGTGCGGGGTCGCCGTGGGGACGGAGGCGCCGATCGTGACGTCGCGGTGCTGGCGCGCCTGCGTCGGGGGCTGCAGCACGTCGACCGCCGCCGGCAGCAAGGCGTTCAGCCGCGGTTGACGCAGGTCACCCGACAGCACGATGACCGTGCGGCCGCTGAGCGCCAAGGAGGCGGCCAGATTCGCCGCGATGAAGCTGCGCGGTGCATCGACATCAGCAGCGGTCACCACGATGATGGCGCCAGCCCCTGGGTCGATCGTGGCCTGGAGGGCAGTGCGCAACTCACGCACTGACTGCGTGAATGAGGTCGCTGAGCGGGTGGCGACCGGGAGGTCGCCGCCGCGTTCGTGGCTTCGTTCTGCTGCGGCGGTGCCGAACAGGCGTGCGAGCACCGGGGCGCCGGTCGACCGCCGCGCACCGCCGGCCGTGCGCACCTTGGTGTCCAGCCCGCGGCGGACCACGGCCAGCCCGATACCGAGGAGCAGACCACCGAGCAGCGCGATTGCGTACACGAGCGTCGCCGGGGTGCTGGCGAGCTGCGCCCCTACCGCGTTCTGCCGGATCGAGGCCGGCGAGGCGACGACCTGCGCCTCGGTGAGCTGTGAAGAGAGGGCCTGGTACTGGTCCATGGTAGCCGCGTACTTCGCCTTGAGAAGTCCGTCCGTGGCCGTGTTCGCATTGATGGCCGCCTGATCCTGGTCGATCGCTGTGCCAAGCGCGGCGAGCCGCGCCTGCATCGCCTTGACGCTGCTGTCGAACTGCGACTGGAGGTGCGCGACATAGGCGGTCGTCGTGGCGTTCGCCAGGGCGACGGCTTCCGCCGGGTTGTTGCTCGAGACCGAGATCTGCACCTTGGTCGGGTCGCTGGCCGCGGACTCACCGACCGCGTTTGCGCCGATGTCGGCGGCCCGGCTGGGGTCACCAACCGCAGTCGCGGCGGCCTGCGCCACCGCGGTACTCGACACAAGGCTCGGGTCCGTGGCCAACCGCACGCCGGCCGCGGTGAGCGTGTCGGTGCTGACGAGCTGGACGATCGCCTCGGCGACGTACACGGGCTCCTGCTTCGACTGGTAGAGCCAGCCACCGGCCACGGCAGAAACCACCGCCACGAGGACCAGCCAGCGGCTGAACCAGACGGTGCGGAAGGACTCCTGGAGTGTCATGCCGTGCACCTCTCACTGATCGGGCCGAAGGGGCAGGATCGCGGCCCTACAGCTTGTGGAGCTCCTCGTCGACGACGTCCTGAAGCCGCGCGATGAACCGTGGCGTCGCGAAGCTCAGCGCGTGGCTCTCAAGCCGAGCACGATCCCACGCGCGCGTCAAGGCTCGCTCGGATGCCTCCGCCACCAGGTCGGGGTCGGGCGCGTCGAAGAACTCCCCGGTCACGGACTCGACAACGGTGTCCAGGTAGCCTCCGTCCCGCAGCACGACCGATGGGCGCCCGAAGGCCGCGGCCTCGACCGGAGACAGGCCGTAGTCCTCGTAGGAGGCCGCGACGAGGGCCGCGCAGTGCCGGTACAGCCAGCGCAGCCGGGCGTCGTCCACACGTCCGAGCAGACGGATGCGCGGCTCGGAACGCACCAGGGTCTCCAGTCGGGCACGGTCCGGTCCGTCACCCACCACGAAGAGCCGCGTTCCGGGCGACCTGCGGGCGGCCTCGATGACGACGTCGACGTTCTTGTAGGGCAGGAGCCGGGCGACGCACAACAGGAATCCGGGCTCGACACCGGGGACTCCGGATTCGGGACCGACGGGCAGGATCGCGGGCGGCGGCGGCAGGATCTCGGCCTCGATGCCGTACACGTCGCGCACCGCCGCAGCTGTGACCGTCGAGTTGGCGAGGTAGCGGTCGGCACCCAGCGCCGCCCGACGGTCCCACTCCCGAAGACCGGGGGCCAGCGCATCCAGCGACCGTGCGGCGAGCCAACGACGTGCGCCGTCAAGGCGGGTGCCGACCGCAGGCCGGCCCAGGTACCGGTCGGTCTGGTACAGCCAACGAGCTGGCGCGTGGCAGTACACGACCTTGCGACCAGTGGCTGGGAACCCGTGCGCCCAGCCGGTCGAACTCGCGAGCAGCACCTGTGCCTGGACGGGCGTACCCGAGACAGCCGAGGCCAGCACGGGCAAGGCGAGTCGATGGTGGCGACGCAGCAACGCCAGCCGGTTGATGCTGGATGTCCTCAGGTCCAAAGAACCGAACTCGGGGAATGTGCCGGCCGGGTCGTACAACGTGGTGTACATCGGTGCATCCGGGAAGGCCTGCGCCATGATCAACGCCACTCGCTCGGCGCCTCCTCGCTGGGTGGCGTAGTCATGGGCGAGGGCGACGGGCTCAACGACCGCCATCACCGCTGAGCACGACCTTGACGGTCTTCCAGAGGATCATCAGGTCAAGGGCAATCGACCAGTTCTCGACATACCGCAGGTCGAGCTTGACGGTCTCATCCCATGAGAGGCTCGAGCGACCGGAGATCTGCCAGAGACCGGTGGCCCCAGGCTTGACGAGCATCCGGCGCCGCATCGCCTCACCATACCGGGCGACCTCGCGCGGCAGCGGTGGGCGAGGACCGACGAGGGCCATCTCGCCGCGCACGACGTTGATGAGTTGCGGGAGCTCGTCGAGCGAGTGCTTGCGCAGGAACCGTCCTATGCGAGTCACGCGCGGGTCATTGTCGAGCTTGAACAGCGGCCCCGCAGCCTGGTTGCTGCTCCGGAGCTCTTCCAAGCGGGCTTCGGCGTCCACGACCATGCTGCGGAACTTGAGCATGGAGAACTCGACGCCCTCCTTGCCGATCCGTGTCTGACGGAAGAAGACGGGCCCCCGGCTCGTCAGTCGTACCGCAAGGGCGATGACAGCCAACGCCGGGGCGCACACCAGCAGGGCTCCCGCCGCGACGCCGACGTCGAAGGCGCGCTTCGCAAGGATGCGGACCTTCGAGGACTCGGCATGGCGCACGTGGATGAGTGACAGCCCCGCCGTGGGCTCGAGCGCGACGCGCGGTCCGAACACCTCGACAAGGCCCGGAGCGACGACAAGCTCGGCCTGCGTGCGCTGCAGGGCCCACGACAGCCGGCGCAGGGCCTGGCCGCTGAGCTCGGATCCCGTCACGATGACGACGTCGAACGCGCCGTCGACCACCACCTGCGGGATGTCCGAAAGCGTGCCGAGCACCGGGACACCAGCGGTCTTGGGGTGCGTGCCGAACGACGGTACGCAGAGGCCGGCAATCCTGTACCCGTGGTAGGGGGCGCCTCGGAGGTCGGAGATCACGCGGTCCACCGAGACCGCATCGCCGACCACGAGCGTCGCCTTCATCGCTTCCCCGAGTGCACGCCGACGGTGAAGCGCACGCCTGCTGAGATGACGCGAGACGGCAAGCGCGAACACCATGAACGGCAGCGCGCCGAACATCACGGTGCGGGGGATCTCGACCTTGAGCGTGACGGAGAGCAGCGCGAGCGCGGCGGCGGTCAGGCCTCCCCCACGCAGCACCGCATCGAACTCCAGCGGCCCGTCACCCAGGCCTGTCCGCTCATAGCCGCGTTCGACGCCGACCATCGCGACGAAGACCAGCCCGATGACCACTCCCCACGAGAGCTGCAGGAACGAAAGACCGTGGAGCACGAAGAGAACCAACGTCGGAATGAAGGTGCAGAGCAGGACATCGCGCGCCAACGTCGAACCCAGGTATGTCGCTTCCTGCTCGCGCCAGCTCAGACCGCGCCCACCCTGCTCTGCGTGTGTGCGAACGGTCTCGAACGGCCGGTTCGACGCCCAGGACAGACGCTGGCCCAACGCTTCGCGACGTCGCTCGAGGGCCCCCGCATCTGACTCCAGTTCGTCTGCGCTCGTGCCGCGGTCGCCTTGCTCGATGCCGAGGTGCCCCATCCCCCGGTCTGCCGCGATGGTCACGATGCCCCCCTCAGATCCGACGATTGAGGCGAGATTAGCGTTCGGACGGTGTCCGCGTATGTACCGAATGCCCGATTTCACCCGTTCCGCCTAGTGACGAGGACTCAGCGGCTAGCGGGACCTTCCTGGCTATCTCGGGTTTGATCGGTGAACGTGCAGGTCGGGGACCGTTTTAGGGTGGTCGGTCTGTATTGCCCATGTCAGCGTTTC
>Ga0209745_1000346_pt1 | contig 27594 bp, 25 predicted proteins | sample BarGraNGADG00312_FD_184495 | JGI IMG/M metagenome (GOLD analysis project Ga0209745, IMG submission 184495) | Arctic peat soil microbial communities from Barrow, Alaska - Barrow Graham LP Ref core NGADG0004-312 (SPAdes) (version 2) | ecosystem: Environmental > Terrestrial > Soil > Wetlands > Peat...
CTTGAGGAAGAGATAGAACTGCTCGGTTCAAATATTTATGTATCATCGTCACGGGAGGAATTAAACATGAGTGCAGGTACTCTATCCAGAAACTTTGATAAAACAGTTGGCCTGATGAAAGAGATCCTTCTGGAACCAAGGTGGGATTCTGCTGAATTTGTTATGGCAAAAACGAGGACAAAGAACCGTATAATCCAGGCTGAAGCACAACCAAGAAGTGTTGCAAGTCAGTTATTCTACAAGTTACTATATGGAAAAGATAATATTCTGGGGTACAATACTTCCGGTACAAGGGAATCTATTGACAAAATTACACTTGATGATCTCAGGAGTTGGTACGGGGTGAATATCTCACCATCTGTTACGAACATACAAATTGCGGGGAATATTACAAAAGAACAGGTATTGTCTGCGCTTAAACCACTTGAAAATGAATGGAAAGCAAAAGAAGTGACTTTAAACAGTTATCCTGTGCCCGCAGGCCCGGAGAAGTCTCAGATCTATTTCGTAGACATACCCGGTTCCCGTCAATCGGTTATATATGTCGGGTATGCTGCATTATCGAGGAAAAATCCTGATTTTGTAAAGGCTGATTTTGTCAATTACCGGTTAGGCGGAGCCTTTACGAGCATCCTGAATCAGATATTACGCGAAGAGAAGGGTTTCACTTATGGAGCATCAAGTAGTTTCCAGGAGATGAAGGTTGTTGCCCCGTTTGTTGCTTCAACAAGTGTCAGATCTGATGCAACATTCGAGTCAGTCAAAATTATTAAGGATGAGATGGAGAAATACCGGAACGGAATTTCGGAAAACGATTTACAGTTCATAAAAAATTGCATGATACGTTCAAATGCACTCCGGTTTGAAACAAACAGATCATTGGTCGGAATGCTTGCAACAATGTCGAAATACGGGTTTCCTGATAATTACATTAAAAAAGAGGAAGAGGTTATAAAGAACATAACTATGGAAGATCATAAAACAATCACTGACAAATATATAGTACCTGATAAAATGTATTATGTAATAGTAGGTGATGCTACAACTCAGATCAAACAACTTGAAAAAATAGGCTTCGGTAAACCGATCCTTGTAAAACCATAACTATAAGGTCTTCCTTTATGCCGTTTAGCCGTTGAGCCGTTGTGCCGTTATGCCGTTATGCCTCACCCTGAGCCCTGTGCTCCGTGCCCTGTGCCTTACTTTCCTGTCATATTCAACGATCCGGCATAATAACCCGGATCGACTTTTATAACTGCGTTTTCAACATCAAGTTTTATTGTTGCAAATCGTCCGGTTGGTCTTACATTCATACCCTTTCCTGACACAAAAATCTTCAATGGCATATCAAATCCGGAGACACAGTCATTCCACCTGAAACTGAGTTCATTTCCTTTTACAAAATATTCAAATACCGGAATTCTGACATCTCTGAGATACTGATCAAAAAAAGTTTTCAGGTTAATCCCTGTTTTATCGCTCAGATAGTTTTCGATCTGAGATCCTTTTACAACCTGATGGTAAAAATCCTTATTAAGGCCCCTGAGAATACCCCTCCATTTCTCATCATCATTAATAATCTGACGCAGAGTGTGAAGCATATTACCTCCTTTGTAATACATATCACCCGAACCTTCATTGTTCACATTATAAAAACCTGTTATGGGTTTGTCATTTTTTATGTTAGCACGGGTCCCCAGAACGTATTCACTTCCTGCTTCCTTCCCAAAATAATATTCCACATACAGATTTTCAGCATAATTTGTAAAACTTTCGTGAATCCACATATCAGCAATATCTTCATAGGTAATATTATTCGCGAACCACTCATGACCCGATTCGTGAATTATGATGAAGTCAAATTTAAGACCCCAACCTGTACCGCTGAGATCCGTACCGCGGTAACCATTCTTAAAGCCATTACCATAAGTTATTGAGCTCTGATGTTCCATTCCCAGATAGGGTGCCTCTACAAGTTTATAACTATCTTCATAAAAAGGATATGGACCAAACCAGTGCTCAAATGCAGCAAGCATTAATGGAACCTGTTTGAATTGTATTTTTGCCTTCTCAAGATCCTCCGTCAATACCCAATAGTCACAATCAAGTGGGCCTTTTTCACCTTTAAAAACTTCTGAGAAATGAACATAATCTCCAATATTGATATTCACACCATAATTACTGATAGGATTGGATACAAACCAGTTATATGTCTTTGTTTTGTTTTTTTGCTGCACAATGCTTCTTAATCGGCCATTCGATACATCTATAAGATTTTCAGGCACATTTACACTAATGAGCATACTGTCAGGCTCATCGTACATATGATCTTTACATGGCCACCACAAACTGGCTCCATCACCCTGACAGGCAGACGCAACAAAAGGAAGACCTTTGTTATCTTTTGACCAGGTTATCCCGCCAACCCAGGGAGGTCGTGTTGATATTCTTGGTCTTCCACCGTAAGTAAGTATTACGGAATAGATCCTACCCTGCTCCTGTTTATCCGAGAGCTCAATCCAATATACATTTCCCTCTCTTTTCATCTCAAGCACTTTATTGTTCTGAACTGCTTGCTTCAGAATCATAGGCTCCTGAAGGTCGATCTGCATTATTGTTGCAGGTTTTACAACCCTGTACGTAACGGTGTTAGTTCCATATATTGTACTGTCAGAAGGCTTTACAACAATATCGAGGTGGTAATATAGAAGGTCCCACCATGCCCTTTCCGGAGTAATTGATCCGCGAAGTGAATCCTGCCGGGTAAAAATTACATTTTGTGAATGTAACTGCAGAGAAATAAGTACTGCAAAACAATTAATGATAAATCTATGGTTCATTGAATTATGGATTGGGAATAATCGATAGTCTATAATTTAAACTTAAAACAAATATATGGATTTCTCCCAAAAACTGTACTTTTACAGGTAATCAATAATTAAACCTAGTCTATGAAAAAGACACTTGCCTTATCACTTTTAATGATTGTAATAGCAATCTGTACAGGTAAATCTTTGATGGCTCAGGAATCGTCACGTTCAAGGGAATCTTTTAATATTGGATGGAAATTTGTCAAATATTTTAATGCCTCCGACGAGGCTGTTACAACTGATAAAGAACCCGTAAATCTTCAGCTGCCAGCTATTAACGACAATAGCTGGCGTTCGCTCGATCTGCCCCACGACTGGGGAATTGAGGGGCCATTCAGTGATACTCTTGAGAATAATACCGGCCTCCTGCCATGGAAGGGTATCGGATGGTACAGGAAACATTTTACTTTAAATACAAACGATCAGGGTAAACGTATTTATGTAGATTTCGATGGTGCAATGGCAAACGCAAAAGTATGGCTAAACGGAAAATATGTTGGAGAATGGCCTTATGGTTACACATCGTTTCGTCTCGATTTAACACCTTATATTATTATTGGGAAAGAAAATATTATTGCAGTAAGACTCGACACAAAGAACTGGGATTCAAGATGGTATCCGGGAGCGGGCCTGTATCGTAATGTATGGCTGGTAAAAACTTCGCAACTGCACATCGCAAATAATGGGGTTTTCTGTACTACGCCTGAGATTAAAAAAGAGAGAGGAATGCTTAGTGTACAGGCAGAAGTGGAAAACCACATTAATGAGGCAGTACCAGTGACCGTTAAAGCATCTGTTTATAAGCTTAATAACAAATTTGAAATATCAGGTGCACCAGTGGCAGAATCTTCTGCAGCAACAGCCACTCTGCAGGCAATGAAAGGACACTCTTTCAGATTAGATATTCCGGTTAAAGATCCGGTTTTGTGGGACGTTTACACTCCGGAACTTTACAGGGTAGTTGTATCAGTCTTGCAGGGAACAACACTGACTGACAGGTATGAAACAAATTTCGGTTTCAGAACATTTAATTTCACGGCACGCGATGGGTTTCTATTAAATGGGAAAAGAGTTGAGATCATGGGCGTTTGCAACCATCACGATCTGGGAGCACTGGGGGCCGCATTTAATACCAGGGCAGCCGAGCGTCAGATTGAAATACTCAAAGAAATGGGCTGCAATGCAATCCGTACAAGTCATAACCCTCCTGCTCCCGAGCTTGTTGATTTATGCGACAAGATGGGTTTTCTCATCCAGGTAGAAGCATTCGACTGCTGGAGATTAGGAAAGAAACCAAAAGATTACAATCTTCTCTTTAATGCATGGCATGAAGAAGATCTGAAAGCAATGGTACGTCGCGACAGGAATCACCCTTCCGTATTTATGTGGAGCACAGGAAACGAAGTGGGTGACCAGAGAAATCCTTATCTATCTGCTGCCCTGAATGCAATTGTAAAATCGCAAGACAATACCAGACCTGTAACTGTTGGTTGCAATGCAGATGAATCAGGAACCAATGGTTTCCAGAAAACCGTAGATGTGTTTGGCATCAACTATAGGCTTTACAGATATGATGCATTTTTTAAATTTAAAGACAATGCTAACCTTCCATTCCTTTCAACTGAATCGGCCTCAACAGTAAGTTCTAGAGGTGAATATTTCTTCCCTGTTGTAGAGGGCAATCTTAGCAATAACCTTCCGGGAAAAGGAGTTTTCCAGGTATCATCCTATGATCTTGCCTATCCTGCATGGGCTTCAACAGCTGATCAACAATGGGAAATGCAGGATAAATACCCGGGAGTAATGGGTGAATTTGTATGGACAGGTTTCGACTATCTCGGCGAACCAACTCCATATTCCGGAGATCTTACAGGACAAGGGCCGACGTCAAGACGATTTGAAGAGACTAAAAAAATGCTTGAAGATAACGGGGTTACAGAAGTACCATCACGAAGCAGCTATTTCGGAATTCTTGATATCGCAGGTTTTAAAAAAGACCGTTTCTATTTGTATCAGTCTAAATGGAGACCTGAGTTGCCGATGGCTCATATTCTTCCTCATTGGAACTGGCCGGAAAGAAAGGGACTTGTAACACCTGTTCATGTTTACACATCTGGTGATGAGGCCGAACTGTTTCTGAATGGAAAATCTCTGGGAAAAAAGAAGAAAGCCCAATATGAATACCGCTTGAAGTGGGATAGCGTTATCTATCAGCCGGGTGAACTTAAAGTAATAGCCTATAAAAAAGGCGCTAAATGGGCAGAGGATATTATGCGCACAACTGAAAAAGCATCCTCTCTCTCCCTTTCAGCTGACAGACCGGCTGTCCGGCCTGATGGTACCGATCTTATCTTTATCACTTTAAGGATTGAAGATAAAAATAAGCTAATGGTACCGCGGAGCAATAATGTAATTAATTTTAGCATTGAAGGTCCGGGAAGGGTTGTCGCTACGGATAACGGAGATGCCACAAGTCATGAGCTATTTCAATCGAAATCGAGAAAAGCTTATAATGGATTATGCCTTGTGATAGTAGCTGCGGAAAGAGGATCAACTGGTTCAATTACGGTAAAAGCTGACTCGAAAGGTTTAAAAGGAGCAGCAGTAAAACTTAACATAGCTAATTAGTTACACTGTAACAGGCTGAAGAGTTTTCCTCACCCACATTTGTAGAAACAGAAACTAATGACCAACAACGACATACTTCGCCGTCTTCGTTTCACTTTCGATTTCAATGATTCGAAAATGATTGACCTGTTTGGATTAGCCGATTATGAGGTAACAAGGGCCCAAATCAGCAATTGGTTAAAAAAAGATGATGATCCGGCTTATCAGAAACTTTATGACCAGCAGCTCGCAATTTTCCTTAATGGATTTATAAACGACAAACGCGGGAAGAAGGAAGGAGCTCAACCACTTCCGGAAAAAAGGCTGAATAACAACATCATTTTCAGAAAACTAAAAATTGCATTAAATCTGAAGGATGATGATATCCTGGGTATCCTCGGACTTGTGGATATGCGTTTCAGTAAACACGAATTAAGCGCATTTTTCCGTAAACCCGATCAGAATCAGTATCGCCTTTGCGAAGACCAGATCCTTCGTAATTTCCTATACGGACTACAGGTAAAATATCACGATAATCAACACTAAAAGCGCATGTACTGACCCACCTTCAGGGAAGTATGGAGGCGAAGAGGGATGGCGCATTGTTCTTCTCAATCTGCAAAAACAAATGATGAATCATTTGGAATTATCTTTATAAAAAACAGTATTGTTTGTATACTTTGGCAAAAAACAGGAAAATGATATTCAAAAATGTCTCACTCAAGACATATAACACTTTTGGATTAGATTATAAGGCTGATTGTGTGATACATATTAATAGTGAAGAGGAAGCTGTTTCACTATTAAGGGGAGAGATCTCTCCTGATAAAACATTTCTTATAATTGGAGGTGGAAGCAACCTATTGTTTACTGAAGATTATAAAGGTACAATTCTTCATCCTGAATCAGGTGTGATTAAAATTGAGAAACAGAATCAGGAAAATGTAATTATTTCGGCCGATGCAGGAGTTAACTGGGACAAACTGGTTGAATGGACTGTTGAAAACGGATTTGGAGGATTAGAAAACCTCTCATTGATACATGGCCTTGTTGGAGCAACTCCTGTTCAGAATATTGGCGCTTATGGAGTGGAAGTTAAGAATTTCATTGAGAAAGTCAGAGCCGTTTCCATCGAAGACGGATCCATTACCGAATTCAATAATGAGGAATGTCTGTTTGGTTACAGAAACAGTATTTTTAAAAATGAATTACAAGGTAAATATCTGATTACCAAAGTGTTTTATAGGCTGAATATCAATCCTTTACTAAAACTTGAGTATGGATCATTAACCGAAGAAATAAAAAAACTCGGGGATGTTACTTTAAAAAATATAAGACAAGCCGTAATAAATATAAGAAGAAGTAAGCTTCCTGATCCTGAAATTATTGGAAATGCCGGAAGCTTCTTTAAAAATCCCGTTATAAACAATTCAGCAGCTGACAAACTAAAGCATATCTTTCCAAAGATGCCGGTTTATGATGATAAGTCTGGTAGTACCAAACTGGCAGCAGGCTGGCTTATTGATCAGTGTGGATGGAAAGGATTCAGAAAGGGAGATGCAGGAGTACATGAGAATCAGGCGTTAGTTCTTGTAAATTATGGAAAGGCTACCGGAAAAGAAATTTATAACCTTTCCGAATTAGTCAGAAAATCTGTGCATGAAAAATTTGGAGTTGATCTGGAGAGAGAAGTTGAAATAATTGGAACTATTTGAATATCTTTCTTTTATCTAACTCTCTTTGATAAAGAGTTGCATAATGGTTATGCTCGGAAAGCGTTTTTGAGAAGTTATGATATCCCGAGAAATCAGCTTTTGCAGCAAAATAAAGATAATCATGTTTCTCTGCATTCAGCACAGCATCAATACCTCCAATAGTTGGACAGCCGATAGGTCCGGGAGGAAATCCGTTATGTTTATAAGTGTTGTAAGGAGAGTCTACCAGCAGATATTTCTTCAAAACCCTTGTAATCGTAAAATCATTTAAAGCAAATTTAATTGTCGGACATGCCTGAAGAGGTATCCCAAGTCTTAACCGATTAAGATATACTCCGGCTATGCGTGGTTTCTCGTCCTGCTTCACTACCTCATCGTCAATTATTGATGCCAGTATAGCAACCTCTATCGGACTAAGCTTCTTTTCCTTTGCTTTCGCGAGTCGTTGACTATCCCAAAATAACTTATACTCTTTTAGCATTCTTTCATAAAGAGTTTTGGCATCGGAATTCCAATATAGCTCATAAGTATCAGGAATAAAAAGCGCTATAATGGTCTCCTTTTTAAATCCATCATCCCGAAAGTTGCTTTCATCTGAAAAAAAGCTTAATATTTGCGAAGAGTCAGCTTCAATCTGTTTACTGATTTTGCCGGCAATTTGATTTAGTGTCCTGACATTATTAAAGGTTATTTTAACAGGGCTCTGCCTACCCGACCTAAGAAGATCAATTAATCCAATGTAGCTTAAGTCACTTTCAATAATATACCTTCCCGGTTTAATCAAAAGTGGATATTTCTTTTTGTCTGCTACCCAATTTAAAATTTTCGGGTTTTTGATGGTAAAATGGGCTTCAAGAGTGTCGAGTACCTGAGAATATGATGATCCTGTAGGTATATATACGACTCTGTTATTTTGTTTGGGGCTAATTCCTAAGCCAAAAAGAGTTTTATAAATCAGAAATAGAATGCAGAAAATCAAAAGTCCACTTCCGGCAAGAACGATAAGTAATTTCTTTTTCATCTAAGTGCATCAAATAGACTGCAAAGTTACTTGAAATGTTGAAAATGCGAAATAAATACCATTTTCCCATCCTCCTACTATTCCATTTTTTTTATAAATTTGTTCCGATTAAATTCAAACTAATATCTGATAAAAATGTCGACATCAATGCTACTGATTCTTATCGTTATAGGGATTATCACAGGGTTTATGGCAGGAATGCTGGGTATAGGCGGAGCAATAATAATGATTCCAGCTCTGATATATTTTCTTGGAATCAGTCAGCAGACTGCACAGGGAACAAGTCTGGCGGTAATGCTTCCTCCTATTGGAATTTTAGCTGCTTACAATTATTATAAAGCAGGACAGGTAAATATCAAATTTGCTTTAATACTCGCGGCTTTTTTCCTTGTGGGATCTTTTTTTGGATCAAAGCTGGCATTGAATATCCCACAGGCAATGCTTAAGAAAATATTTGGTGTCCTGTTACTGCTTGTTGCTGCAAAGATGTTGTTATCAAAATAATAGCAGAGACGCAAAATCTTGCGTCTCTATATTTTAAAATTTCATAAAGCTACAGCATTTCCAATGTAACAATGATTAGCAGAGACGCAAAATCTTGCGTCTCTATATTTTAAAATTTCATAAAGCTACAGTATTTCCAATGTAACAATGATTAGCAGAGACGCAAAATCTTGCGTCTCTACTATATTTTTATGTTTCTAGAACATCAGCCCAACGCTGAATAAAAATGCATTTGCACGGTCGTCAAGATTGAATTTGGTGCCTGTTGCATTTTCAATCTGGTTCTGGTACTTTTTAAGACTTCCTTCGTACCTTACATCAAAGGTAAGAGTCTTCAAAATATCGAGTCCCACACCTGCCTGGTATCCTATTGTCATTCTGCTGTACATGTTTTTAAAACCATCACTATTGATAAGTTCTTTGGGAGTATTTATCAGTAGTGATGCTGCAGGTCCTGCATTTAAACGAAGCGGACCAAGTTTAAAACCAACCATTACAGGAATATCCAGTTTATTAAAATTCTGTTTCACAACTTCAGATGGTGTAGCAGCTGTAACATTCTTAACGGTATATTCATTCGATCTTGTACTGAACAAAAATTCGGGTTGAACATAAATACCAAAAATGGTAAGCCTTAAAAACGCTCCTCCATGAAATCCATATTTTGCTGTTGTTAAAGCATCCACTGTATAAGTAGTAGTGCCTGATGTAACTGTTTTCAGAGTAGCCATTGAGAGCGAACTTGTACTTACTCCCGCTTTCAAACCAAATTTTAATTGGGAAAAAGCAGGAATTGAGATAAGAGCTATCAGGGCGATTGTTAATAGTTTCTTCATCATTTTAAGTTTAAGGTTAATAAATCATTTATTAATTTAACGTTTACAAGTAGTAAAAGGTTGCAAGAGCAGAACACTTTTAATTGCCTGTTTAATCAAAACGGTTTATTATCCTGTTTATTTTGCAGCCAGTTGATCAAAGATCACCTTTTTCATCCGGTCAAATTCTGCCCGGTCATATAAACGGGTAAGAAAGATAATTTTCCCCGACCTGTCAATGATTACATTTCTTGTCACTCCAGCCTCTTTCAGAGCAAAAAGTCCAAAAATATCTGCACCTCTGTCCAGGGCCAAAGGATAAGTAACTGAAATATCTTTTTTAAACTGCAAAACTTTTTCAACAGGCTCGTCGCGGTCAATAGCAATTACAACCAAACCAGCCGACTTTTTTGCCTGCCAGATCTCTTTTTCAATAAAAGGCATTTCAGTTCTGCAAACGCTGCACCAGCTTGCAGTAAACTGAAGCATAACAACTTTCCCTTTCAGGTCGGAAAGTTTGTAAGATTTACCTCCTGCTTCATTGATCGTAAAATCAGGTGCTTTGTCTCCGACTTTTACAATATAACCTGCATCAACCACTTTTTTCTCTTGTCCAAATACTAACGAACATAACAACAAACCTGACAATATAAACACCTGGCTCTTCTTCATAAATCAAACGATTTTTATTTATTTTCAAAGATAGAACAGTAAACCAAATTGTAATAAATAATTACCTTAGTAAATTCAACTTTAACCTTAAAACAAGAAACATCCTGTCAAATGAAAAAGAAAATATTTTCAATTATAACTGTTAGCTTAATTACTATATCTCTGATTTACTGTCAGGTTACTCCAATTGATAAAGGTCTTCAGGGAATTACTGCGGATGTCCTGAAAGCACAACTTGGTTTTTTGGCATCTGACTGGACAGAGGGCAGAATGATTGGAGAAAAAGGGGAGTCTCTTTCAGCTGACTATATCGCAAGTATGCTTTTGTTGTATGGAGTAAAACCGGCGGGTGATCCGTTACAAACAAATAATTTATCAGGCAGTTTAGTAAAACCTGAAAGATCATATTTTCAGAATTTCACCCTCTTAAAAACACAGGCAGGAGCCGAACAAATATTTAAAGTAAAGTCGGGCGATGGTAAAATGACTAAGACCGTAGATTTTACATTTAATGTAGATTTTATTGTAAGACCATCTGATCCGGGAATTGAAATTGAGGCGCCTGTTGTTTTTGCAGGATATGGTTTTAAATATGAAAAACTCAAATACAACGACTTCAATAAAATAGATGTAAAAGGGAAATTCATATTAAGAATTTCCGGTATCCCTGATTTTATCAGAAAAACACTGACTGCTGCTGAGATAGAAACAATTTCTGCAGATAACGAAGCCACACTAAAGTCGATGGGTGCCATTGGAATAATCGAGTTTAATCCCATGGCATCTGTGGTTGGCAATGCTGAGAGGCAGGATTTTATGAATATGTCTCCCAACGAGGGACCTCCACGCTCCGGGAAACCTACTTCAGGTTATTCAATTCCCGGAAAGAAAAGCTCCGATAATCTTTTAAGGCTTGTTGTATCTGTAAAAGCAGCTAACGAAATACTTATGGGTACAGGAATAGATATGGAAGACTATATGAAAAAAGCCGATAAAAATGAAACTGTTGTAATTCCCCCGGTAGATGATAAATCAGTATATCTCAAAACTACTGTAAAAACTTCACAGGTTGCGGTAAAAAATATAATAGGAGTTATTGAGGGGAATAATCCCAATCAGGTTATTGTTCTTGGTGCTCATTATGATCATATGGGGATTGGGAATGGATTTATCTGGAATGGCGCAGACGATAATGCATCGGGGACGGTGGGTGTAATGACGCTGGCAAAAGCAATTATGGAAACCGGAAAGAAACCTGAAAAAACAATAATCATAGCTCTATGGACTGCTGAGGAAGAGGGTCTTCTGGGATCGAAGTATTGGGTGCAGAATCCGACTCTCCCGATTAAGAATGTAAAGCTTAATGTGAACTTTGATATGATCTCTAGATATTTATCAGAAAGTGAGCCAAAGAAGGTTATAATGACTTACACCGCTTCAGCTCCCTTGTTTAAGGACATTACAATTACCAATCTTAAAAAGTATGGGATTGATATTATTATGGATTACCAGCCCTCTGATAATCCTCCGGGAGGTACTGATCACAGGTCGTTTGTTGCAGTGGGGATACCTATTATGAGGTTTAAACCTGGTCACAGGGAAGAGTATCATACACCTAAAGATGAATTGTCGACAATTGATTGGGATATAATGGAAAAAATAATCAGGATCAGTTTCGCCGATGTCTGGGAACTTGCTAATACTAATTGGTAAGTTTACTGATATTCAATATATTGACTATTATGTCTTAATTCAAGAAAATCGTCACCAATTTCGCAGTAACCATATTCAAAGCAATAATGGAACTTGTTGCCTTGTGTGGTTTCTATGATATGGGTAAAGAAGCTGAAGTTGTATCCAAGGGCAAACAGAGCATCTTTATGAACCTTAATTTTGCCCTCATCGTACAAATCGCCAAGGATCCTTCTGTTTTTTCTTAATAACCCGTGAACATTTCTGACAAAATTATTCGAATCCCTGTTTAACCGGTTATTGTAGTTGTTCCGACACTGATCGGAACAGAACTTTTTATCGGTACGGCCACGTAAGGTATCGCCGCAATCGAGACATTTCTTTTCCACAGCACTAATGTTTTCATAAAGATATATAAAATACAAATTGAGTGCATTAAACTGAAATAGAAATAATAAACCGTTTTCAAATGGATACAAACGACTATAAATGACTACAAATCGGGTATAAATGCTTAATAACCGGGACAGCTTCTGAGGGCAGTGTAAGTTTGCTGCGTAATTAAACTTAATGTCAAATTAAAAACTAAAAATCATGAATTCATTAGCAAACAGAGTAACACTCATCGGAAATCTCGGAAAAGATCCTGAAACAAAAACAACTGAAACAGGAAAAAAAATTACCGTTTTCACTCTTGCAACCAACGATGGTTACAAAAACAATGAGGGCGAAAGAGTGAAAGAGACTACATGGCATAATATTGTAGCCTGGAACGGGCTGGCTGATATCGCCGGAAAATACCTGAAAAAAGGTAAAGAAGTAGCTGTTGAAGGCAGGATCGTCTATCGTACATACGAAGACAAGAAAGGTGTAACAAAGAATATCACTGAGATTGTACTTAATGACCTTGTTCTCCTAAGAAATGGGAAAGAATCGGGTAAGGATGATACGAGTAAAGATGAATAATCAAATATTGCTGCATTTCCGGTTATTCAGGATTGTAGAGACGCAAAATCTTGCGTCTCTATTTTTTAAAACAATGTGCCTATTCTGTATTTTCGACCTAATTAGGACAGAGACGCAAAATCTTGCGTCTCTATTTTTTGTTAAGAAGAGACGCAAAATCTTGCGTCTCTACCAACGTTTTTATCAATATTCATTAATATCAACATTTGTTCTGTAATCGCCCAGAAGATGTTCAGCAAAATAATACCACATCATTTTATCAAGATAGGGTGTATCCTCTCCGTATAAATGGCCCTGACCAGGTACAATCATTAAATCAAAACGCTTATTTGCTTTTATAAGTGCATCGACTACTCTGAGTGTATTACCAGGATGTACATTATTGTCCATATCTCCGTGGATAAGAAGGAGATGTCCTTTCAGGTTCCTGGCTATATCCTGATTATTCTCAATATTGCTTTTAAATGAAACTACAGTTTCCGATTTTTTATTCAGGCTGTCCTTTCCTTCTCCTTTTACTGTAACCTTCTTATCAACCTCAGTTACACCGTTATGCGTTTCTCCCCACCACTGATTATAGATACTATTATCATGATTCCCTGCAGAAGAGACAGCAACCTTATAGAAATCGGGGTAAGAGAACATAGCGGCTGTAGACATAAACCCACCACCCGAACGGCCATAAATACCAACCCTTTCAATATCAATGAATTTATTCCTGTCGGCAAGTTGCTCAATACCATATTTGTCATCTGCAAGTGCATAATCCCTGAGATCGTTATAACCAAATGTATGATAATATGTACTTCTCATTGGGCTGCCTCCCCGATGTCCAAAGTTAACGACAATGAATCCAACCTGAGCCAGAGCAACATTTTTCTCACTGTTTACCGAGAACTGATAGGGTACTCTTTCGTATTGTGGTCCGGGATAAACATTGGATATTACCGGATAACTCTTTGTTGAATCAAAATCAAATGGTTTATACATTACTCCGTATAGGTCAGTAACTCCGTCAGTTGCTTTAACAACAAATGTCTCGGGCATTTTCCATCCTGCCTGAAATAACTGAGAGAGATCTGCTTTCTCCAAATTCAAAATTATATTGCCACTATTATCTCTCAATACAGCTAAGGGAACCTTGTCAACAGTTGAGTATGTATCTATAAAATACTTATTTGATTTCGACATAGAAAATGAGTGATTCGCAGGTTCTTTGGTGAGAAGTGTTACTTGTCCTTTATCGATTGAAGTTTTATATTTCATACTGTAATATGGATGCACTCCCTGCTCCTTCCCAAATGCTTCAAAATATATTATTCTGCCTGCTGTGTCTATTCGTTCCACATTTCCTGTAACAAAATAACCGTCTGTAATCTGGTTTTTAAGATTTCCTTTCCCATCGTACAAATATAACTGGCCCCACCCTGTCCTCTCTGACCACCAGATTATGTCATTGCCTTCGTTTAATACAGATAAACCGGAATACTCATTATTAAAGTACGGCCACGTTTGTTCGCTGAACAGAACTGTAACTGCTCCGGTTTCAGCGTTAACCATACACACATCAAGATTTTTCAAAGGACGATCCTTGCGTATGACGATAAGTTTATCTGCTGCTTTCTGCGACGACCATTCAACAGCAATGGTCTGATCCTTCCATTTCTTCAGATCGATGTTTGTACGTTTTTTCGAATCAACATCAAAAACTATTAGTTCAGATTGAGGTACGAATTCCTCACCGGGTAATGAATATCTGTAAGTAACAAGTTTTGGACGGGCCTGGGTCAGAACATCCACCAAAAACAAATCCTTAACTTTTCTTTCATCTTCCCTGATTATAAATAGTTTTTTTGAATTCTTAAACCAGCTTACATTTGCTCTTACTTTTCGATTTCTGGCAGAATCTTCAGTATTGACATACCTTCCATAGCTGTAATAGCGTACACCCTCTTCAGTAAGCTTTATCTCAATGCTATCCTTGTCGTTTGCCCGCATGAGATAAAGATTATAGTTCTTTGAGTAAGCAATCCATGCGCTGTCGGGGGAGTAGTTTGCCCAAACAGGTTTTCTTTTTACTTTTCCGATAGAATCTAGTAAAACCAACTTTTGATTTGAAATATCGAAGAGGAATTTAATTGGACCAACTACAAAAGTAAATTTTGAAGTACTTTTCTTCTCAAATTTTATCTCTTTAATCGGAAGATCCAATTCGTTATACGGATGAAATGTAAGTTTTCGTAACTCTGCTGCCATGTACCGGCTGTCGAACATAAGTTGCTTTGATTTTGTTGCTGCGTTAACGTAATAATAGTTTCTTCCTGCAGAAGTTTTAAAAGAATACCAGAAGATATCGCTTTCCTCAATCCAGTTTCCGACAACGTCCAGATCGCCATATTTTGAAGTCAGGTTTTCTTCACTGAATTTTTCAGCTGCTTTGAAATCAGCTTTCTGAGCATTGGTAAAAATTGAGAGACTGACCGCGATAAGAAAAAACAACAGTTGTTTCATATTTACTTAATTTGGGTTATTTTAAAAAGGGCGTGTAATATAATAACTTAAATAATAAAAGCATAAAAAACATTTATGTCTGAAAGATTATTTGACTATAATTGTGCAAAATTTTGCAACCCCTCCTTAACTATAAAGGATTGTTATAATTCTGATACTTACAATAAATGAAAAAGATACTCCCGATTTTGATCTTCGTTGTTGTATCACTACAATATACTTACTCTCAAACAATTGAATTAAAAGGAAACCCATTTACTGAAATTTTTACTGATTTTCACTTAAACTTAAACGATTCTGCGAAGACAACAGGATTTGGACTTGAAAGAGCCTATCTGGGTTATAATTATATTCCCGGGGGGAATTTTTCAGGATCAGTAATTTTAAATATTGGCAGTCCTGATGAACTTCCTCCAGGGGCAGAACATCGCAGATACGCATTTTTCAGAGAAGCCTCTATGTCCTGGACAAATGAAAAGATTAACATTTCTTTTGGAATTACAACTACCAGGATTACTAATTATCAACAAAAATTCTGGGGAAAAAGATATATTGCGCCTTCCTTCCAATCTGAAAACGGGTATGGTATAGTTGCAGATCTGGGAGTTGTTATTGATTATAAAATTAATGATATCTTCAGTACGGATATCACCATAATGAATGGAGAAGGTTTTTCTGATCTTCAGCTTGATAACAGTGTAAAAACTTCGGCCGGTCTCACAATAACACCTTCCAGTCAACTGGCTTTCAGGCTGTATGGTGACATTGACAAACCAAGAGGAATATGGCAATCTACCCTCGTTGGCTTTGCCGGGTTTAAAAATGAGTTTATAACGATTGGAGCTGATATAAATTTCAAATCGAATATTGATATGGCAGGGGGGCATAATGCCTGGGGGCTTTCCGGAACAGGCGCCGTAAGCATCACCAAAAAATCCGAACTGTTTGTACGATACGATTATTCCTCTTCAGTTTTGGTTCCGGCAGAAACAATGGAATGGAACAATAATATGGATGGAAGTTTTTTGGTCCTTGGCCTGCAGCGCACTTTTAGTCAGAATGTTAAAATTGCACTGGATTACCAGGGAAAATTCCCATATAATCCTCCGGGAAAAATTACCGGTGCCATTTTTGTAAATGCAATGTTCAAGTTCTGAGAACGAAATCTCTTCCGGCTTTAAGAGCTTTCAAATTAGCTTCAACCATCTCTTTGCCTTTTCTCTCAAATAGTTTGGCGACAGCATTTTCAAGACTAAGATAAGACATATCGATAAATGATGAAGAAGCGCCAAGAATTACCATATTTCCTGAGCGTGCTGATCCGGATTCTTTCGCAATGCCATCTGCATCAATAATGATATGATTTTTTATCTTTTTAATCTCATTAATAATATCAGCTATAGGTGGATAGTCCGGAATATTAACAAACGGGGTTGAATTTGTTACCAGCCAGCCTGTTTTTGAGAGCCAGGGCAGATATCTTAAAGATTCCATAGGTTCTACAGATATTATCAGACTGGCTTTTCCATGAGGGATCAGATCAGAAGAGACCGGCCTGTCAGAAATCCTCAGATGCGACTGAACATCTCCGCCCCTCTGGCTCATACCATGGACTTCCGCCTGCTTAAGAAAGAGACTATTGGCTACAGCGGCTAAACCTATTGTGGCGGCAATTGATAATATGCCCTGTCCTCCTACTCCTGATAATATTATATCGTTTTTCATTATTCTACAATTTGAAATTATTCGTTTGAAGTTTCAGTTCTTTTTCTTTTTGTTGCCGTTTGGATACATTCGCGTGATGCAATAATTACTGAGACTCCCTTATAATCAAATTCCATTTTCATAACTAATATATTTTCTTTATGATTTTTGCGCAAAGGAATAATTGTTTTTATATGTTCCCGCTCCACTCCGATACCCTCACAAATCTGTTCAATTCGTCCTGTTGCCTGCGATTGCTGACCACCCGTCATACCTGTGGTAGAATTATCAGATATTATTATTGTAACGGAGGATTTTTTAACTACCGCATCAAGGAGGCCGGTCATACCGGAATGGGTAAATGTTGAATCACCTATCACTGCAACTGAAGGAAATAATCCGGCATCGGCTGCTCCCACCGCCATTGTAATCGAAGCGCCCATATCGACACATGAATTAATTGCATTATAGGGAGGCATTGCGCCAAGTGTGTAACAGCCAATATCAGAAAATACTCTTCCCGGTCCAAACGGTGCAATTGCCTCGATCAGAGAATTGAACATATCTGCATGGCCGCATCCCTTACAAAATGATGGTGGTCTCTTTTTAACAAGCCCGGGTACATCTTTTCCATAACTTACTGGTAAGCCAAGAGCTTTTGCTACAATTGCAGGGTTGAGTTCCCCGTCGCGTGGAACAGTTCCGTCAAGCCTGCCATAAATTTTTATGCCATTGTCCAGAATTCCTCTTAAGGCTTCTTCTAAAACCGGCGCCCCCTCCTCAAGAATAAGTACTTCTTTACACCTGCTGGTTATATCAAGAATGAGGTCTTTTGGAAACGGGTAGGCTGATATCTTTAAAACCGGAAAACTATTGGAAGAGTCTGTTATATTCTCTGACAAGTAGTTATAAGCAATTCCGCAGGTTATTATACCAAGATCTCTTTTACTTCCATCTGTAAATATATTGTATTTAGATATCCTGTTGTCGTATCTTAATGATTCATAAGATGATAGCAAGGTTTTATATTTTTCTCTTGCAATAGCAGGAAGTAGTACAAACTGAAATGGATCATTAGGAAGAGTAAGTTTTTTTTCAGGAATAGTTTCTTTCAGTTGAATATTTGCCCTTGAATGAGCCAGACGTGTTGTGATCCTGAAAAGAACCGGAAGTTTATATTTTTCAGATACCTCAAAGGCGTCAAAAACCATATCATATGCCTCCTGCTGGTTTGAAGGTTCAAAACAGGGCACCATAGCGAACTTCGCATAAAACCTTGAATCCTGTTCGTTCTGGGAAGAATGCATGGAAGGATCATCTGCTGACACAACAATTAGTCCACCATTTACGCCTGTCATGGCTGAATTAATAAAACTGTCGGCAGCAACATTCAGGCCAACATGTTTCATAGCGACCATAGCCCTTTTACCTGCGTAAGACATTCCAAGAGCAGCCTCCGTGGCAGTCTTTTCATTTGAAGACCACTGTCTGTGAACGTTTCGATCCGAAGCATCTTTCGACGATTGTACATACTCCATGATCTCGGTTGAAGGAGTTCCGGGGTATGCGTACATACCGCTTAACCCTGCGTCTAATGCCGCCTGTGCTATCGCTTCATCACCAAGTAAAAGTAATTTTTTCATATTGGTTATATGTTATTATTCTTATTTAACCACCCCTTACTAACCTTCCTCCATGAGGGAAGGAGCAAAACCTTTCCCCCTTGGAGGAAATTAGAAAGGGGGTAATATTCAACAAAGAAGATTAATTTATTTGTTCCCGAAATTCTGAAATATAACATACTATCGGGACTTCCCTCTTTATCTGGCAAATATTGAAATATTTTTCGATTTTTATTCTGACGAATGATTGAGAACCTTAAAAACATTACTAAAAGCGGAGAAGTTTCAGATATCTGTTTGTGAATGACGTTAAATTATAGTTAAATATTTTAAGGTTACAGTCAATAATGCTTAATTTGTACTCTCAATTCAGCTTTCACCATTGATACACATTTCTTGTTGAACAGAATAATATATACGATCGCATTCATTATCTGCTCTTTTCAGGCTTTAACAGGTCAGTCAACTGTACCAGACAGATTCGTACAGGTGAGTGGTATTATTACCGACGAGTTACATATGCCGGTAGCTGGCGTTGCAATAATTTCCAGGAAACTAAGAAAAGGCGCTGTAAGTGAAAGAACCGGTATTTATTCAATAACGAGTACTCCGGGCGATACCATATATTTCAGAGCATTAGGATTCAAAAGATATCACACAATCATTCCTGAGTCATATGAGGATAAACATTGTAAAGTAGATATTGTATTGGATATCGATACTATTTCTATCTTAGAAGTTACAATTTTCCCATGGAAGAATTATAGCGAATTTATTAAGGACATGACAAAAGAACGTCCGGTTGACCCTATAATTCAGAATATGAATGACAATATTGCATCAATTTATGTGGCAATTGCGAATCAGACAAACACAACAATATCACCAGAAGCGGGCTACAGATACGCAATGGAGCAGAATTTCAGCGCTAACGCTACGAAAAACCAATTTCCGATAAATAATCTGTTGAACCCCTTTGCCTGGGCAAAGTTCGTAAATAGTATAAAAAACGGCTTGTTCAAGAACCAGAAATTTAATAAACCTGTGAATGCGAAAGTGCGAAAAAAGGTCAAAAACCCAAATAACTAAAGATAAAGTATAATTATATAATTCAAAAAGCCGGATCGGAAAGTGTGTTTTTGAATGCAAACTCATTCAAAGATTTCCGTGGTCTTCTCTTTTCATCCCTTTCAAAAAGTTCAGGAGGAATAGAATCACCATCACCAAGATAACCAACTCCCATCATAGCAACAGGTTCCATATCTTCGTTCAGGTTAAAATATTTCTTTACCTTTTCAACAGAATACCCGCCCATTTGATGAACATGTATATCCATAGCAAAAGCTTGAAGGAGGAGATTAGAGACAGCCATTCCGGTATCATGAAAAGCAAACCGGTTGGGTTTACCGTTATGTGAAAACTTTGTCCGTGCCATACTGATAATAATTGCATAAGCGTTTTTAGCCCACACTTTGTTTGAATCATTCATAAAACCGAGAAAAGCATCAAATATCGCACGGTTCTCCTGAGTTGCAAGAACAAATACCCATGGTTGCTCATTATTGCAAGACGGAGCGTAACCTGCTGCTTCCAGCATGGCTTTTAATTTATATTCTTCCACCGGAATTGAAGAAAATGAATAAGGACTCCATCTTTCCTCTATTATTTCCAGAATTAATTCTTTTCTCATAGTATTTCTTTAATATCAGAAATGTAAAAGTAATAATTTATAATTTCGCGCAGTATGAAAAAGAATGATGGAAGATTGGTAGGCATTCTCGGTACTGTAATAATTCATCTTATTGCAGGAATAATATTTATGTCCTTTCAGCTAAAATCTGTTCAAAGGGAATTATCGGATGTAATCGAAGTAGAACTTGCACCTTTAGATGAAATAAATTCAAAAGATAAACTGATTGAATTGCCTCCGACAACAATCGAAAGGATTTTTCAGGGAGATGAAAATATGCTCAATATTGCACGAAATATGGCGAATATGTCTGAAGTGAAGATTAATAGGGAAGATTATATTGACAAGGTAAAAGAGGAGTTGATAAAAAGCGGTAAGCTTGGAGCTGACAACTACATAGATGAACAGAAGAGACTCGAAGAATTGAAGGCAGACGAGAATGTTACTCTTAAGAACGATACAGCTAAAAAGAATCAAATTGAAAAACCTAAGGATTCGCAGGAAATGGCAGCAAACTACAAGGGTCCCACACGTATATATTACGATCTGAAAGGACGTATTCACACCTCTCTGCCGGTTCCAATCTATAAATGTCAGGGATCCGGCAAAGTCGTCCTTACCATTGAAGTTAACCAGAAGGGAGAAGTTGAAAAAGCATCTGTAATTGAAAGTGAAAGCAATACAGCTGATGCCTGCCTGATTGAGACAGCAGTGAACACTGCTCTTATTTCGAGGTTTAATTCAGATGTAAATTCACCAAGAATTCAGAATGGAACACTGACTTATCTTTTCGTGGCACAGTAAGAAGCAAAGGCGCAAAGGCACAATGGCGCAAGGGCGCAAAGGCACGATGATAGCTAACTTCTGGCTTTAATCAATTTTGTAAGCATCACTGAAATTATTTTGCACTCATAACCAGACTTTCTTTGGTTGCTGAGTCAATATACCCGATTTCATTTGCAATGATAAGTTGAGTTAATAATTCCGCTGATGAACCTTTCGCTATATAAAAATGACGAATAGACTGTTTATCGGTTTCCAGATCATCACCTTCAGCAATATTAGAAGGAATACTTACAGCTGACCTTTGGATTTGACTTTTTAGTCCGAGGTCTTTTGAGAATGAAGGTTGTAATGTCAATTTGTAGATCTCTACGGCTAATACTCTGGCAAGTTGCCATACACGAAGTTTTTGAAAGTTTCCCATGAAGCAGCGATTTTAAATGAATAATTGAATACACAAAACAATTCCACATGTTTTGCTTCAATTCCAAATATAATACAAATCTTAAATTTCCCCCTGCCTTCTTAACAACAGCTGAATCCAAGTTAGCCGTTGAGCCATTGTGCCGTTGCGCCGTTGAGCCATTTTTAAAACAACAGATTATCTGACTTATATACATACGGTCGTATTACCTCAGGAGAATTTCGATTTGCAGTTTTATCATTTATGAGTGGACTAATGGTATTAGCCTTTAGCAACTCATTAGGGTAAGGATTTAGTATTGACCGGACAATATCTGGTGAAGTTGAAATATCAAGCCACCGGGTTTCATCAGATTTATCCAGTATCGCCGGCATTCTTTTAGCTGAGTTATGGATTTCAGCCATTAGCTCATTTGCGTCTGTGGTAATAATTGAAAACGTTCGTATAAGGTCACCGGTAGCAGTTTCAGTCCACTCATCATATAGACCTGCTAAAGAGAGTATTTCATTTCCGGAATGATATATATACCATGGAATCTTCTCTTTTCCAATATGTTGCCATTCAAAAAAACCTTTCACAGGAATTATACATCTTTTTGATTTGAATGAAGAAGAGAATGAAGGTTTATTTTCTATACTTTCAGATCTCGCGTTAAAGGTCTTATATCTGATTTCGTTGGCATTATCAATTGTTCTGACCCATGAAGGAATTAATCCCCACCGGAGCAGACTTATCTTTTCAGGACTCCCGGAGCAGATAGCAGGTAATTCAGGAAGACCAAAAGCATGGTAATAATAACTTGGCCGGTATTTGTCAGGGTCGATCAGGGTAGCTCCGTATCTGTTTTCAAGCTCCTCCTTTACCAGGTTGACATTAACTGTAAAACACATTACTATTTAATTGAATAATCGGACAACGAAATATTAAGCGGTACAGGAATGGAATAGTTGAAAAGATCTTTATCAGGCAACGGGTTTATCTGTGATATTACCCTGGTCATCATATTATTAATATAGGAATATATTTCAGGTCCATTCCACGCACTTGAATTAAACAATACAACCCAGGAAATTCCGTCCGATTGTCTTTTCATCATACCGGCGCTGCCTGGAAACGAGCCTGTTCTCCACCAGGTTCCGTTTAAAACGGTTGTCTTCCATCCCACCGGTGCAAACCCATTATTATTATCAGTCATGAACCTGATACTTTGATCGTTGAGAATATCAGGTCGTGTATTGAAACCATCAACTGCCAGCAACAGACGCATGAGATCGGGAGCCGTGGCCAGCCAGGCTCCTGCACCTCCGAGAGACCTGATATCATTTCCGCCATATGTAGGCGAGACTAATTCACCTGTTCCATATATTGATGGTTTGAGCACGATATCAGAAGGCTCATAGTAGGTAACTTCAAAAGGATTTTTCTCTGAAGGCAGGTTCCCTGCAATTTTCATATCATAAATACCCAACGGCTCGAAAATTGTCTGCCTGCAATAGTCTTCATAAGACATTCCTGATATTTTTTCTATGACCAATCCAAGAATACTATAACCGAGGTTTGAGTAAGCACGGCCTTTACCCGGAGTATAATGCAGGTTTTTATCAAGGGCAAATCTTACGATAGTTTTAGTGTCGGCGGGTGGTTTTACCCCCATTTTTTCAGCAATCATTACGGGCATAAACATCTGGTCTCCATACCTTTGAGTCCATCCGGCTTCGTGACTTAACAGATGTGCAACTGTTATACCAAATACTCTCTTGTCTTTTGGTTGGCTGAAATACGGATCATTTAAAATACCATCGGGACCAAATACTTTATCATTGAGAGACAATTTACCTGCCTCTTCCAGTTTCATTGTTGCAATAGCTGTAATTAGTTTTGAAATACTTGCTATCCGGAATTTACTATAAGGCTGGGTCTCAGTCTTTGATGCAGTATCCGCGTGTCCAAAACCTCGGGCGAATATCAGTTTACCATCTTTTGCGATAGCTAATGAGGCTCCTTCAATAGACCATTTCCGTAAAAAAGAATCTACTGTCTTTTCTGCACCGGCAAACTCTCTCCCTGAGGATAAACTATTTGTAAGTCTGACATTTCTTGGTACCAGCTTGTCCGCAATTATTATGCTATTCTCTTTCGCACCCGGGTAGAAACTAACCAATGAGAGCAAAAGTGCAATAACCAATATTCTTTTACTTCTTCTCTTCAAAAGATAATAGTTTTTCAAAATACAAAAATAAACACTATTCTTTTTTACTGTGCAAGTATGGCATAAATAATACAATAAAAAATTTAAACGCAGATTTTCGAAAAATATTTCCTGATCAATTTTTTTAAAGTCATAAAAAAAGAATCAAAAAAATTAACTTTGTGTTTATGTCATTAACCAGAGTCTCATTCCTGAGTATAATTATTTTTGCTACAGTTGTATGCAATTCAGGCAATCTGTATTCTCAATGGCAGTCAGTAGACAGCATCCTTTATAAATGGTCAACAACCGACACATCAGATTATATTCCGGCAAGTTACGAAGGAGCTCTTGACTATAATCTAATGATAGCAGCATCGAGAGGGAATGATACGGAGATAAAAAGATTAATCGAAAAAGGCGCTGACATTAATGCGGAAACAAATGAGTGGGCTACTCCCCTTATTTTTGCTGTATCTAATAACAGACTTTCGGCAGTAAAAACACTGTTAAACTATAATCCCGGGTTGAATAATATTACGAGTAGTGGTGAAACATCACTTTTGATTGCTGTGAAAAACGGGAATTTTGAGATTACGGAGGTATTGATACGAGCAGGAGCAGAAATTAATTTTGAAGACCGTTACGGAGCTACACCTCTTCATTATTCAGCTATAAATGGAAATCTGGATTTTGTTGACTTGCTTTTATATTATAAAGCATCAATTGACGTAAAATCAAATGAAGGCACAACACCTTTACTTGCGGCAGTATGGGCAGGATATGCAGATGTAGCTGAGCACCTGATTCAGAATGGAGCAAATATGGAAGCGAGAGACAATGATGGGTTTACTCCATTCCTGATGGCAGCATACTTTGGCGACACCTTGTTACTAAATATCCTGTTTAAAAATGGTGTTGATATTTATGCTACCAATAAATATCATCATAATGCTTTATCACTGTCTATTTTAGCTAATCATATCGAGACTACTGCACTTTTACTAAAAATGGGTAATAATTGGACAAATCCGGCAAGAAATGCAATTGATCCATATATTGTTATGTCAAGATACCAAAGAAAAGATATGCTTAATCTACTTAAAATAAATAACATACAAGGTAAATTAAAATACGGAATAGACCAGATATCAATAACAGCTTCGATGAGAACTTTATCAAATGATTTTTACACCGGAGTCAGTCTTGCGTTTAAAGAACCTTATTTAAATGGTGGTTTAAAATTCGGTCTCGATACTAAATTATGGTATACCAGAATTTTAATAAGGAGTTCGGATCACGTGTTTTACCAATATATGGATAAGGGATCGGTTTTTTATGCCGGATTATTTAAAGATTTTGCATTAACTGATAATCAGTTCGGCTTTAATTATTCAATTTCAACGTCACTTTCAGCTGGTTACTCTTTTGGAAACCAACTTAAAGGTACTCTCATTAACCCCGGGAATAAATTTCTGGTTATTCCTTCAGTTAATCTAAAAATATCTAAATTAAATTCTTCGATCAATTTGGGTTTCGAATACACAAAAACTGAATATTATCATACCGGGCCAGTCTGGTTCAGACTTGGCTATTCATATAACCATTTCTTCGATGATGTCAGAATGAAAATCAAACCAATACCCTGGTATTAAAATCTATGAGAAAAATTATCAGAATAATATCCCTTCTTATTTTAGCGGTTTCTCTTTCCTGCGAAAAACAGGGATTAGTTGTGAATTGCTCCGATTGTACTACAGATGAACCTTCAAAAACCGATCTTCAAATAAAATTTGATGTATCCTCATATCAAAGTTCAATAGAAATAAATGTTTATGAAGGTAATCTCGAGGATAGTGTGTTATATAGCTCTTTTTCAGCTATCGGTACAACAACTACTATTCCGGTTACAATAAATAAGAAGTACACTGTAACTGCCACTTATTATATTGCTAATAATTATTACATTGCTGTAGATTCAGCAACTCCGGGGGTCAAATATGAGAAGAATCAATGCAATAATCCCTGTTATTTTGTTTATGACCGGAAGATTGATCTCAGAATAAAACACTTCTGAATATTTGAGATAAAAGTGGCTGTCACAAGAGCTGTTTTTTTGCCCCCTGCCCCCTAAAGGGGGTTCTTTAAAATACTGATTATCAGAAAGTCCATCCGCCAGCTGGCGGAGGGATTTAGGGGCTAATAAAAATTTAGGACTTTTGAACATCATCATCATCAGATATTTATTACAGGTTTAGTCTCATATGAGATCTCCTCATTTTTGTAATATACTTTCTCCAGAAACAATCCGCTTGGCGGAGCTGTTAGTTTTGCTGGAATATCTGTCTTGAATTTAAAGAACTTAGCAACTTCATCAGGCGATAGTTTTCCTCTTCCAACTTCAACCAGAACTCCAGTCATACGTCGGACCTGCTTCCACAGAAAATGTGAACCCACTACATGAAAAACAAGCATATCGCCAAAATCATTCACCTTTGCATGAAGAATCTCAACTTTGGTTGTTGACTGTTCACCCTCTTCGTCGGTGAAATACCTGTAGTCTTTGAGACCGGGAAAATGTGCCGCAGCCTTATTCATGAGGTCAAGATCGAGCTGATCTTTTATCCACCATACGTACTTTTTACCAAAAGCTGTACGTCTTCTGCTAATCTGATAAATATAACTTCGGGCATTTGCATCGTGTCGGGCATGAAACTTTGGGTGTGCTTCTTCAACATTAATTATACATATATCCGGAGGAAGCCTGTCATTAAGGCCATATTTAATTTTAAGGGGCAGCAGATCTGTATCAATTGCAAGATGTGCTACCTGACCAGAGGCATGCACGCCACCATCCGTACGTCCTGCTCCATAAATCTCCAGCACCTCAGTCTTAAAGAGCTCTCTGCATGCATCAAGCATAGCTCCCTGAACCGTCCTGCCTCCTTTTTGTATCTGCCATCCCGAGTAGCGCGTTCCTTCGTATTCTAATGTCAATTTAAATCTGCCCATTGTCATTAATTATTAGGCCATAAAGGTATTATAAAAAATGATAACGTAAGACGCACGAGCCCCGACAACTATTAGTTTGGCCAGTCGTTCATATTTGCTAATTTTGTAATGAAATAGTTTACCAATTACGGAATACCGGAATTATGAAAAACAGATACATGAATCCTTATCTTGCAGGTACCATGCTGGGGATAGTACTGCTATTGGCAATGTACCTTTCAGGCCGGGGACTCGGTGCAAGCGGAGGTCTGAAATACTGTGTTGTATCAGTAGTAGGCGCTGTTGACCGACCACATGCTGAAGGATCAATATACTACAGTAAATATTTTGAAGGAGGAAAAAAACCTTTAGAAAACTGGCTTACATTAGAAATACTTGGAGTCGTTATCGGAGGATTTATCTCCGGAGCTATTTCAAAAAGGTTGAAATTCAAAATTGAAAAATCTCCAAAAATATCTAATCTCAGACGTTTGATTTTTGCTTTCCTGGGAGGACTGTTCTTTGTTTACGGAGCTCAGCTTGCCCGGGGCTGTACAAGCGGTGCCGCTCTTTCAGGAATGGCTGTTCTTTCTGTTGCAGGATTTGTAACAATGATAGCAATATTCGGTTCTGCTTATCTTTTCGCCTGGTTTTTCAGGAAGAACTGGACATAAATAAAGTCAAAAGTCGAAAGTCCATAAAGTCAAAAGCCTGGAGAGATAGTAGTTTTTACAGACTTTACAGACTTTACAGACTTTACAGACTTTACAGACTTTACAGACTTTACAGACTTTACAGACTTTACAGACTTTACAGACT
>Ga0209745_1000347_pt1 | contig 27521 bp, 24 predicted proteins | sample BarGraNGADG00312_FD_184495 | JGI IMG/M metagenome (GOLD analysis project Ga0209745, IMG submission 184495) | Arctic peat soil microbial communities from Barrow, Alaska - Barrow Graham LP Ref core NGADG0004-312 (SPAdes) (version 2) | ecosystem: Environmental > Terrestrial > Soil > Wetlands > Peat...
GTCTCTCCGAAACAGAAAAAGAGACTGTCATTGCTTGTGATGCATTGTCTCACAGATGATTTCATAAAGGGAATTAAACCAAGGGCCCCGGAAGAGATTTCTCATGACCTGAGCCTTCCGGTCAGGACGGTGCACGATTGTCTTGACCAGCTGCGTGATTCGGAACTTGTGACAGAGTTATGGGATGAAACGGATGACCGGTATGTTTATCAGCCTGCTACAGATATAAACCGCATGACCCTTTCATTCCTCCTTGATAAGATGGACAGTTCAGGGTCAATCCATAAAATTGTAGTTAATAACGCGGATTACAAGAAGATCGACATGGCGTTGAACAAGTTTGAGACAATGATAGCCTCATCGGAGACCAACATTCTCCTGCGCGACATTTAGCCATCACTTGTTGCGGAAGGGGGAGAGACGGTACCTTCTGACAAACCTGATCAGTTCATCAAGCGAATTCCAGTTGTCAAAGAGGTAATGGGGTGCATCGACAAGTATCTGTCTTGTTTCCGGATGTTCAGACCAGTAGCTGACAAGGTTTGATGCCCTGAAAACCCGGTCTTCCGATCCTATCAGCGAATAATCCCAGACAAAACCGGTTTGAACAGGCTCCATCATCCTGTTATACAGCCATCGCAGTTCATCATGCAGCGACTTCTCAGACCTGGACGGTATGTTCTGCCTGTTCATCTCAAAACGGCTCCTGGTGCCAAAAAGCCTGAGGTAGAATTTACCCATACTATAGTCTGAGATGTTATCAAGTGTTGCCTCGAATATCTTCAGAGGTATACCATATTTATCGTCAGCCGCCACTGGTGTCCCGTTGATGGCAATGGTCAGGTCAGGCCGGATACCCATCTTCCGGCTGTAATATTCTGCTGCCCACACTCCAAGTGACCATCCGATGACTGTCACCCTCTTGTAGGTTTTCATCTCCGGAAGAATGAGAGGCTCGTCAGCTGAATAATTATAATAAAGGATAAAATCAAATTTGTCAGTGCAGAGGTTCGAGAAAGCCTTGTCGTCAATGCCCCACGTACCAAAAAGAACAATCAGTTCCCTGTTGTTCTCAAATCGTCGTAGGAAAGTTTTCATCGGGTAGGTACAAAAAAGAAAGAGGAGAGGGTTAATGTGGGACGTTAAGGAACGGGCTTATGAGATAATCCCGGAATCTACTGTCTGATAAAAGGAAGTGACCTACGGTAGTCAGCCTATAGGTCTTTGTGAAAGTCAATGTCTGCAATACAATCCTATTGATTCCCACGAGTAACCCTTGCTCTCCTCTTTTTATCTTAAGCATTAGCTTGACACAAATATAACAAATTTTCTTACACAATGCAAATTTTTGACGAAATAATGATTCCTGTTGATTAATGACGGGTTGCTAATCTCATTATCTTTTCTTAATTTTAGTCGGAATATTTGGATCATTACTTACCCTGACTATAAACATTTTTCCTTATGATTCCTGAAATTATCAGCATCAGGCATGATGATGGCTCCGGCTTCAGAGCCGAGTGGGTCGACAACGAAAGCAGCTTCCTGCATATCCATCCTGAATACGAAATTGTCCTTAACATCACCGGTAACGGTACCCGTGTCGCAGGTGACTCCGTTGAGATCTTTGACCGCTATGACCTTGTTATTTACGGTCCTGACCTCCGGCACTTCTGGAACTTTTACAGGAAGGATGACAATGACAGGGGCAATCATGCCATCATGTGTCATTTCAGACGCGAATCGCTTGGAGAGTCACTACTGTCGCAGTTTGAGACGGTGCAGCTGCGGCGTTTGCTTGATGAGTCGCCCAGAGGTGTATCTTTTACAGCAGAGACAGGGATGGCTGCCGAAGAACCAATGCGACGCATGCTGACGGAGACGGGGATGAAGAAGATTGTCAGCCTATTTCAGCTTCTTGAGATACTGTGTTCAGCTGAGAAGTATAAGCTGCTTTCAGGTGAGGTTCCTGACAGCGGCCACGAAATGACAGACAGCCGCCTCACAGAGGTATGCAGCTTTGTCAGGGAGAATTTTTTCAGGCCCATACCCGTTAAAGAGGTTGCTGCCATTGCTCAGATGAGCTCTCATTCATTCAGCCGCTTCTTCTCGCGCAGTACCGGCAGCGGTTTTGTCGACTATGTTAACCAGGTAAGGACGAACAAAGCGTGTTATCTGCTTCGCGAGACAGACCACCAGATAAACGAGATCGTCTTTGAATGCGGCTTTGCCACAGTATCAAACTTTAACAAGCAGTTCAGAAAGCACGCCGGCATGTCTGCACGCGATTACCGGGCACAGTACAGGAACTGAAAAACCCCGCCTCTTTTTTATCCCTCCGCTGTCCGGCGGATGATCTTTTTCATTATGAAAAACGAACCGGAATGCTAAATTTGCCTCCGGATGAACACCAAAACACTTAAATCATGGGAATGACAATCACTGAAAAGATAATTGCATCACATTCAAAATATGATGCAGTGAAACCCGGAGACATTATCGATATAAGTATTGATGCCCGCGCAGCCAGGGATTTCGGCGGTGCCAACGTGGTAAAGAACCTTAACGACTTTGGTCTGTCGGTTGATAACCCTGCCATGACACTCTTTACCTTCGACTGCAACCCTACCGGCTCGGATCAGAAATATGCAGTCAACCAGCATATCTGCAGGCAGTTTGCACGCAATAACGATATCAGGGTCTATGATATCAATGCTGGTATAGGTACTCATCTGCTTATTGAGGAAGGATATGTCTGGCCCGGCGCCACAGCTGTATCGACAGACTCGCACGCCAATATCCTTGGCGCCGTGGGTGCCTTCGGGCAGGGCATGGGCGATATGGATATCGCCGCTGCCTGGAACAGCGGCAAGGTGTGGTTCAAGGTACCTGCCTCGGTAAGGTTAAACTTCAACGGGGAGTTGCCGGCAGGAGTGACCGCCAAGGATGTGATACTTAACCTGCTGAAGATCTACGGAGCCAACACCCTCCTGGGTTACAGCATTGAACTGTACGGCGATGCCGTTGATAAAATGACTCTTGACGAGCGCATAACAATAGCCTCGATGGCCACTGAGATGGGTGCTATAATAATCCTCTTTCCTCCAACACGGGAAATTACAGATTATTGCCGTGCCAGATCCAAAGCACCGTTTGAACCGGTCTTTGCCGACGAAGATGCATCTTATGCGATCACGGCAGAGATAGACGTGACAGCGTTCAGGCCAATGGTATCACGACCGGGTGAGCCGCATGATACCGTAAATGTAAGTGAGCTTCCTGTTACCAGGATAGACTCTGCCTTTATCGGCAGCTGCACCAACGGCCGTATTGAAGACATGAGGGTCACCGCCGGCATACTCAAAGGGAAAAAAGTCGCCCCCGGAGTAGTGCTTAAAATAGTCCCTTCGACAGACGAAGTGTGGAGAGAGAGCCTTGCTGAAGGATTGATAGAGATCTTCAAGAATGCCGGAGCCCTTGTCTCCAATGCCGGGTGCGCAGGCTGTGCTGCCGGACAGGTGGGACAGAACGGTAAGGGCGAGGTGACAGTAAGCACAGGCAACCGTAATTTTCCCGGCAAACAGGGACAGGGAAGCGTATTCCTCGCTTCACCTGACGTTGTGGCCGCCTCAGCACTGGCAGGATTTATAACGACACCTGACGCCATCCCCGATAAACCGCTTACATTTGAAAAGTCAGCCGCACAGCCGGTGACACCAAAAAGCAAACCTTCGTCAGCCGTCACTGAACGACCCTCCGTTATCAAAGGCAGGGTGTGGGTGATTGAACGCGATAATATTGACACCGACATGATCTTCCATAACCGCTACCTTGCCATAACAGACATACGCGAGATGGGACAGTATGCCTTTGATAACCTCGAGGGGTTTAAGGATTTTTCGCGCAGGGCACAGGCAGGCGATATAATAATCGCGGGAAAGAACTTCGGCAGCGGCAGCTCACGCCAACAGGCGGTAGACTGCTTTATCTCGCTGGGAATTCAGGCTGTCATAGCAAACTCCTTCGGGGCTATCTATGAACGTAACGCCATTAACGCCGCCTTTCCTGTTCTTACTTATGATTCATTCGATAAGATAGACCTGAAAGATCAGGATGAAATTACTGTCAACCTCCTTACAGGTAAAGTGGTCAACGAGCGCAACGGCCTGACCGTGACAATAAATCCGTTCTACGACGCACAGAATGAGATTTATATGAAAGGCGGACTGCTGGGAAAAATATAAACATCTGATTATAAAATATGAAACCACAAACATTTATTGAAAAGATACTTGGTGCCCCAGAGGGAGCCGTTGTCTTCAGAAAACCTGATATCATCCTTACCCACGATAACACCTCTAGCATATACCAGACCTTCCGCAAGATGGGAGGGGCAAAGGTGTTTAATCCTTCACAGATGCTGGTGGTGCTTGACCATAACGCACCGCCTGCTGATGCAAAACTGGCCACACAGTACCAGGACATACGGAATATAGTCACTGAGCAGGGTATCATCAGGTTTTATGATTCAGGGATGGGGATCTGTCACCAGCTCATGTCATACCATGCCCGGCCGGGGATGATTATTGTAGGGTCAGACAGCCACACGTGTACTGCAGGTGCCTTTAATGCACTTGCTGCAGGCATTGACCGTACTGAAGCCGCAGGCATATGGAAAAGAGGTGAGACGTGGTTCCTCGTGCCGCCTTCAATGAGGATTGACCTGAAAGGCAAACTGGGTCAGGGTGTAAGCGCAAAGGACCTGTCCCTGTGGATAATAGGAATGCTGGGCTCTGACGGCGCCAACTATATGTCAATAGAGTTTCATGGTGAGGGTGTCTCGACGCTGAGTATCAGTGACAGAATGACGGTAGCCAACCTGGCATCGGAAATGGGAGCCAAGAATGCTGTCTTCCCTGCCGACGATGTTCTCCGGCAATATACAGGCGAGACAACAGCGGGAGTATGGGCTGATGAAGACGCCGTATACAATTGCCGGGTATCAATTGACCTCTCACAGGTCTTTCCGCTTGTGGCTGCCCCCCATAACGTCGATAATATAAAATCCGTTGCATCGGTTGCAGGCACTGTGGTGCATGAGGGCCTTATCGGCACCTGTACCAACGGCAGGATTGAGGACCTGATGACTGCGGCAACAGTGCTGAAAGGGGAGAAGGTAAAGCCTGGTTTCCAGCTTCATATCATTCCAGCTTCAAGGGAGATCTATCTGCAGGCAATAAAGGAAGGCATCATCTCCGACCTCATCGAATCCGGTGCAAATATCCTCAGTCCTTCATGCGGGCCCTGCCTTGGCACAGGCCAGGGTATTCCGGCCAACGGTCATACTGTTATCTCCACCGCCAACCGTAATTTCCTGGGCAGGATGGGTAACAAGGAAGCCTCTATTTACCTGGCTTCCCCTGCCACGGTGGCAGCATCAGCAATAACAGGAGTCATCACTGATCCGCGAAAGATCAAAGGAGCTGAAGTCTTTCCCTTCCATCCGCCGCAAAGTGCCACAAATGTCATTAAGGAGGGAGAGAACAGGAAAGAGGGAAATATATGGAACTATTCCGATGTCGACAATCTCAACACGGACCAGATGTTCGCAGGCAAGCACACATACAGCGTGATGAGCTCTGATGCTGCTGCCATACTGCCGCTGCTCTTCAGCGACTTCGACCCGTCATTCAGCAGTAATGCCCGTGCCGGGGACATCATCATCGCAGGTGACAACTTCGGCTGCGGCAGCTCACGTGAGCACCCTTCCGTAGGGCTGGCTCATCTAGGTATCAGAGCTGTGATAATCAAGTCGGTGAACCGCATCTTCTACAGATCATCCATCAACCAGGGACTTCCGCTCATTGTACACCGTGAGGCTGTGGAGGAATATAAACCCGGCGACAAGGTTGAGATTGACTTTGATAAGGGATCACTGACAATTGGAAGCAAGACGTTTACATTTGAGCCCCTTCCTCCGGAGCTGAAGCAGATCATAGAGAAGAAGGGCCTTGTCAACTGGATGAAGTCTGTCTGATATGTCTCCCTGTCAGCTAATCTGTTGGGAAACGAGAAAATGTGATTATATTTGCGGCGGTTTTTTAACCGCTGACCGGTTCCGTAGCTCAGTTGGATTAGAGCAACAGCCTTCTAAGCTGTGGGTCGCGCGTTCGAATCGCGCCGGAATCACAATATCGGAGGGTGATACCTCCGGTTGACTATTAGGGGTTTAATGAGAACCATTAACTTTAAGTCGATACTGAAGATTATCGGATTAATTCTGATAATTGCCTCGCTCTCCTTCCTTCTGTGTATCCCTGTCGCTCTTATCTATTCAGAACCTGTGAGACCATTTCTTTTGGCTTCCCTCACAGCCCTGATACCCGGTCTGATGCTTTATTTCTTTATCCGCAGTGCACTGGAGGAAAAAGTGACAACAAGGGAAGGCTACCTGAGTGTCACCATCGGATGGCTGGTACTTTTATTATCAGGAATGTTACCATACATCTACAGTGGCGAGATAAAAGGATTCCTTAATATTCTCTTCGAGACTTTTTCAGGATACACTACAACAGGGTCGTCAATCTTAACTGATGTTGAAGCTTTAACTAAATCGCTGCTTTTTTGGCGCAGCCTTACATGCTGGATCGGAGGCACCGGTATAATTCTCCTTGTTATAGTAATTCTCCCGACCCTCAAAGTTGGTGGCTACAATCTTTTCTCATTGGAATCATCCTTGAAAGAGAAGGTTTTACCAAAGACCAAGTCCATCGCTTACACAATATTGTTGATATATTTTGGGATAACCATTTCTGAGATAATTCTGTTGGCTGTGGGAGGAATGGGCCTTTTCGATAGTATATGTCACTCATTCGCTACTGTGGCGACTGCAGGGTTCTCAACCAAGAACGACAGCCTGGCAGGGTATTCTCCTTACATTCAATATGTTTCAGGTATATTCATGTTCCTCTCTGCGACAAGCTACCTGGTCTATTACTACCTTATTAAGAGATATTTCAGGAAACTGGTAACTTTTGAAGAGCTCTGGTTTTACATATTTTGCACAACCGCAGCTGTTGTCTTTGTTACTCTTGTTCTTTATACAGGCACGGACAGAACGTTTGAAGAATCCTTCCGGCATTCAATGTACCAGGTAATTTCACAGATTTCCTGTACCGGGTTGGCCACTTCTGATTATACAGTCTGGCCGAGGGCCGCTGTGTTCTTTATGTTCCTCCTGATGTTTACAGGCGGAATGACCGGATCAACCACTGGTGGCATTAAAATGGCGCGTCACCTTATCTCGCTTAAGAACCTTCGTGGTATGATCCTCAGGCTTCTTCATCCTAATGCAGTGTTGCCGATCACTTTAAATGGCAAGATAGTATCAGATAACATTAATAACCTGATGCTGGTATTTATCCAACTATATCTGATAATATTTGTCATTGGGACCCTCATAATGGTTGTGTCAGGAATCCCTATCCAGGAGTCAGCAGGTGCTGCTGCAACCTCTATGGCAGGAATTGGACCGGGTCTCGGTGCTTCTGGAAATATGGGCAATTTCGCTCACTTCAACATAGTAGGTAAAATAACCATGCCTACTCTGATGTTCCTGGGGCGTCTGGAACTATTCGCTGTAGTAGTCCTCTTCACAAGGTCATTCTGGAAAAATTAGCCGCCAATTCTGTTCGCTGAGATATTTTTTAATAAAAAATCCATTTAATGATACATTATTAAAAAATACCAGTTACATTTGCGCCGTAATTTAAAACAACATCATGAATAAAGGAATTGTTAAATTTTTCAATGAATCCAAAGGATTTGGATTTATCAAGGACGCCAACTCACCGAAAGAGTATTTTGTGCATTCATCAGGTCTCATTGACAGAATCAAAGAGAATGACGAAGTTACATTCGATCTGCAGGAAGGTAAAAAAGGATTAAATGCCGTTAATGTGAAACTTGCATAGTTGAAAATATAATGCACATTTAATGACCTTGGTCCCGCCTGCACGGCGGGACTTTTTTTTTGTCATTGCCGGACATTACCTGAAGGATTTCTTCCCCGGTTAAACTTTTAATCACCCGGATGGTTTTATATTTAAGAAACATTTAAACTGAAAACAATGGCTCGGGCATTTAAGAATTCAGATAAGTTTCCTGTGCTGTTCATCGGACACGGTAGTCCCATGAACGCAATAGAAGACAATGAATTTACAGAGGGTTGGAAAGAGGTTGCCGGAACATTTCCTGAACCCGAAACAATAGTTTGTGTATCTGCACACTGGGAGACAAAGGGGACTAAGGTTACTGCGATGAAAAACCCGGAGACGATCCACGATTTCGGCGGCTTCCCGCGGGAATTATACGAAGTGCAGTATCCTGCCCCAGGAAATCAGGAGTTGGCACATGAAGTCAAAAATATGATAAGCATGACAGATGCCGGTCTTGACGATTCATGGGGACTTGACCACGGATGCTGGAGTGTACTGAGACGAATGTACCCTGCCGCAAATATTCCGGTCATCCAGCTGAGCCTCAATTACCAGCAGCCTTTTCAGTTTCATTATGATATTGCCCGTGAGCTGGCGCCGCTCAGGAAAAAGGGAGTATTGATAATCGGCAGCGGAAACATGGTGCACAACCTCCGTCTGGTCAGCTGGGAGAATTTAAATAAATCCGGTTTCGCTTTTGACTGGGCCGCAGAGGCTAGTGCAAAAATGAAGGACTTCATTCTGTCAGATGATCATAAATCACTGATAAACTACCGGTCACAGGGCAGGGAGTTTGAGCTTGCCATCCCCACACCCGAACATTACCTGCCGTTGCTTTTCGTTCTGGGGTTAAAGGACGAAGACGATACAGCAACATTGTTCAATGATAAGGCTGTCGGCGGTTCCCTTACGATGACTTCGGTGAAGATCGGCTAACCCTGACAGGGTTGACGGCAGCAGCCGGCACTAAAGCTGTAATTCAAATTTCTTTTCCGCAAACCCGCAGATAAAGGAAACAGTCTCATCAATTCCAAGTGCAGAGGAGTTGACGCACAGGTGATATGAGGGTGCCGCTCCCCATACCTTGCCGCTGAAATATCTGTAATATTCTGCCCGCTTTTTATCTATCTTCTGGATAAAGTCTTCTGCTTTGTCCTCAGTGATATTATGTGTCGCAGCAACGCGCCTTATCCGGTCACTCATGTCTGCACTGACAAACACATTCAGGCACCTGGGATGATCCTTTAGAATGTAATCGGAACAGCGTCCCACGAAGAGGCACGATTTCTCGCCGGCAAGCCTGCGAATGACATCTGCCTGGACCTTAAACAGCATCTCGTTGCTCAGATAATAATTAGGATAGACTTCGTCAGGCTGAAATCCGCGCAGATCAATTAACCCCCCGAACAGGCTGTGGGTCCTTTTCTCATCAGCCTCTTCGAAGATATCTTCCTGTATACCGCTCTCCTGGGCAGCAATCCTTATCAGTTCCTTATCAAAGAACAACATGTTCAGCCGGGCGGCCAGCTTATGACCTATCTCCCGGCCTCCGCTGCCAAGCTGCCGCCCGATGGTTATGACATAATTCCCCTTCATGACCGATAATTTATGCACCATTCAAATTTACACTATCTTAGGATTGCATTTTCAAAATCCGGAAATAATCAAATGAAGAAATATATCCTTGCCCTTGACCAGGGAACAACCAGTTCCAGAGCTATTGTATTTAATAGCAGCGGATTGCCTGTTGCCGTCGTTCAGAAGGAATTTACGCAGTATTTTCCGGAACCGGGATGGGTTGAACATAACCCCGACGAGATATGGTCAACACAGGCAGGCGTAGCAGTTGAGGCAATAAACAAAGCCGGATTAGAAAGCTCTGACATAGCGGCTATAGGCATCACAAACCAGCGCGAAACGACAGTTGTCTGGAACAGAAAGACCGGAAAACCAGTGCATAATGCCATTGTATGGCAGGACAGGCGTACATCAGATTATTGCGACCAGCTGAAAGAGGAGGGACTTGACAAGGTTGTCCTTAAGAAAACCGGTCTTATTGCAGACGCCTATTTTTCCGCTACCAAGGTCAGATGGATCCTTGAGAATGTCACCGGCGCACGGGCCATGGCAGACAGGGGTGAGCTGGCCTTCGGGACAATAGACTCATGGCTGGTTTGGAACCTTACTGAAGGCAGGCTGCACGTAACGGATGTATCGAATGCCTCCAGAACAATGCTCTTCAATATACACACACTGGCATGGGATGAGGAACTACTCAGGATATTTAACATTCCGGCAAGCATGCTGCCTGAAGTAAGGTCCTCCAGCGAGGTCTACGGAAATACCTCCGGTACATTCCCGTCGCAGATCCCCGTCGCGGGCATAGCAGGAGATCAGCAGGCTGCTCTCTTCGGCCAGATGTGCGTTGATCAGGGTATGGTTAAGAATACCTATGGGACAGGATGCTTCATGATGATGAATATCGGAACCAAACCGATAGAATCAAAGAACAGACTTTTAACAACGGTGGCATGGAAGATAGGTGATAAGACTGAATATGCCCTTGAAGGGAGCATATTTATTGCCGGTGCTGTGGTGCAATGGCTCCGTGACAGCCTGGGTGTTATCAGCACATCTGCGGATGTTGAAAAACTGGCGGCCAGGGTGCAATCAAGTGAGGGTGTTTATTTCGTGCCTGCCTTTGCCGGGTTGGGTGCCCCTTACTGGAATCAGCATACACGGGGAACCATCACAGGTCTTACCCGTGGTTCTACGGCAGCACATATAGCCCGTGCCGCACTCGACAGCATTGCCTATCAGACACTTGATGTTTTACTTGCAATGAAAAACGATTCGGGTATAGATATCAAGGAGTTAAGAGTTGATGGCGGCGCCACAGTCAACAACAGCCTCATGCAATTCCAGGCTGACCTGCTACAGGTTGATGTGGTGCGCCCTAAGATCACTGAGACTACCGCACTCGGTGCCGCATACCTGGCAGGATTGGCAACGGGATTCTGGAGTGGCCTGGGAGAGCTCAGGCAGCAGTGGCAGATAGAACGTACATTCTCTCCGGTAATAAAACCTGAAGAGACGGTTTCTCTGATAAAGGGATGGAACCGTGCCGTCAGGGCAGCCAATGCATGGGCTGCTGATTTATCGTAACTGTAATTTCTTTTTTTTCATTACGTTTACATAGTTAAACAATGCAGATGAAAAGAACCGCTCTTCTGTCCCTCCTGTTTACATTGTTGTTATGCCAGCTCACCAGAGCGCAGGTGGCTGACAGTGCAGACGTTTACCTCATTACCTGTGCTCCGGGCAATGAAACCTACTCCATTTACGGGCATACTGCTCTGCGTATCAATGTCAGGGGCACCGGTATTGACAGGGTATACAACTGGGGTATATTCGACTTTTCAACTCCCAATTTTGCATTCCGATTTGCCAAGGGAAGACTTGACTATATGCTGGGAGCATACGACTACGACCGTTTCGTAAACGAATATATCGCCGAAGGGCGCGCTGTTTGGTCTCAGGCCCTTAATCTCACAACCGCCGAGAAAGAGAAGCTTTTTGCCCTCATAAACGAGAACCTGAAGCCGGAAAATGTCAAGTACAGGTATGACTTTTTCTTTGACAACTGTGCCACACGCATCCGCGATATCCTTATTGCTTCAGCATCAGATACCATCATCTTCCCTGTGAAGGAGAAGCAACTAACCTTCAGGCAGCTCATAGACCCTAAACAGAAGGTGTTGCCCTGGATCGACTTCGGAGCTGACATGCTACTCGGCCTGCAGGCTGACAGGAAGGCTTCCCCGGCAGATGAAATGTTTCTCCCTAGCTACCTGAAGGATAACTTAACCGCCTCTTTCATTGTACATAACAATATGCGCGAACCGGTTGTCGGGGAACCTGTTACCGTAGTGGATCTGCCACCCGCATCCCCTAAAGGGCCGGCGTGGATGCCGCTGCTTGTGTTTTCCCTCGTTCTTCTTTTTGTCATACTTGTCACCTTTGTTCCCGGCAATCCGTTACCTGGACATATTACCGATATTATTCTCTATATTATCTATTCGGTGCTGGCCCTTCTGCTTATATTCACCAATTTCTTTTCTGAGCACGATGCCCTCCATTTTAACCTGCTTATCCTCGGTATAAATCCTCTGATTCCTGTGCTGTCGGGCTACATCCTTGCAGGCAAGAAAGCTGTTATGCTCAGCAGGATCGCACTAATCATTTCATTACTGTGGATTCCGGTATCACTTATAGCTGGCCAGGGCATTAATCCCGCCCTTATACCACTCGTGCTGATAATCATTGTAAGGCTTTTCAAACACTCCGGGTTCGGCAATAAGCTTTAACACTTCTTTAACAATCTTTAACACGATATTTTAATATAGGAAATGATCTTTGCGGATGTTTTTCCGCAGAGTAGAAACAACTTAATAATTACTATGGAACACACAACCGACATCAGGCTTCTGAATGAGAAGATCGAAAAGGAAAGTGCCTTCGTTGATCTGCTGAGGCAGGAGATAAACAAGGTCATTGTCGGGCAGCGTCATCTGACTGATTCACTGCTCATAGGACTGCTCTCTAATGGTCACATACTGCTTGAGGGAGTCCCTGGCCTGGCGAAGACGCTGGCCATAAAGACCCTGGCTTCGATCATTGATACGAAGTTCAGCAGGATACAGTTCACCCCCGATCTTCTTCCGGCTGACCTCATCGGAACGATGATATACAGTCAGAAGAAGGAGGAGTTTGTTGTCCGCAAGGGACCGATATTTGCCAACTTCATTCTGGCCGATGAGATCAACCGCTCACCGGCAAAGGTGCAGAGTGCACTGCTCGAGGCGATGCAGGAGAGACAGGTTACAATAGGTGAAAACACCTACAGGCTTGACGAGCCATTCATCGTCCTTGCCACACAGAACCCCATCGAGCAGGAGGGAACCTATCCGCTTCCCGAAGCACAGGTAGACAGGTTCATGCTTAAGGTTGTGATCACTTATCCTGAAAAAGAAGAAGAGAGAATGATCATACGTGAGAACCTGGCAAGCGAATTCCCGACGGCAAAGACCATCCTTAAGCCCGATGATATCCTGAGGGCACGCAGCGTGGTGAGAGAGGTCTATCTTGATGAAAAGATCGAAAACTATATCCTTGATATCATCTTTGCCACACGGGAGCCGGAGAAATTCGGTCTGTCAAAATTTTCACCGCTGATTTCATACGGCGCGTCCCCCAGGGGAGGCATTAACTTGGCACTCGCTGCAAAAGCATTCGCCTTCATAAAGAGAAGGGGCTTCGTGGTTCCGGAAGATGTGCGGTTCCTGTGCGCTGATGTGCTGAGACACCGTATTGGACTCACCTATGAAGCCGAAGCCGAGAATATAACTCAGGACCAGATAATTACAGAAATTCTGAATACTGTCGAAGTTCCGTAGGAAGAATGAAAGGATCACTGATTATATTATTGCTTCTCATTTCTTTCTGCTCTGCCGGGGCACAGGATTTCATTGGCCTGAATGAGCATAGCATCAGGATGATCATGTCAGAAGATAACCCCGGCATGTCAATAGACGAAAAAGTAAAGAACGATACATTCAGATACCTTAAATACTCCTCCGCAAACGAGAATGAGACCTGGGTTATTTTCATCGATGAAAAAGGAAAATGCAGCGGGGTAAGGATAACCTGTGACAACAGTTTTCTTGCTGACAAGAGAAAAGAACTCGCCAATCTCTATAAGCCGGCAGAAAAAGACATGTGGACTCACAGGTCACGAGGTGATGAAATATCCATACGTCTGAAAGATGAGACATGGTTTTTCACAATAACCTACCAGAGAACACAGCAAAAGGGGAAAAGTGGAAACGACAGAGCTGCTTAAGAAGGTTAGGAAAATCGAAATAAGATCACGTGGTCTGACACGCCAGATCTTTGCAGGGGAGTATCACAGCGCTTTCCGCGGGAGAGGCATGGCCTTCAGCGAGGTACGTGAGTATCAGTTCGGCGATGACATACGGAGCATCGACTGGAATGTAACGGCACGGTTCGGACATCCGTATGTCAAGATCTTTGAGGAGGAGCGCGAGCTGACAGTGATGCTGCTTATTGATGTCAGCCGGTCAGGCGAATTCGGCACCGTGTCAGGCACCAAGAGGGAGATGATGACGGAGATAGCAGCAGTTCTGGCATATTCTGTTATTGCCAATAACGACAAGGTAGGCCTTATTCTCTTCTCTGACAAAGTGGAGAAATATATTCCCCCCAAGAAAGGAAGAGGCCATATGCTGAGAATAGTTCGCGAGATGCTGAGCTTTGAGCCGCAGTCGTCAGGCACCTCGCTCAGTGAGCCCCTGCGTTTTCTGACCAATGTCATAAGAAAACGCTGCACCGCTTTCATCCTGTCTGACTTTATGGCCCCGCCATTCGTTGAAGCGATGCGTATTACCTCCGGTAAGCACGACCTGGTTGCCCTTAATATCTGTGACAGACGAGAGAAAGAAATACCCGATGTAGGATTTATTCGTGTGACCGATCCTGAGACTGGCACAGAAAAATGGATAGACACCTCGTCGGCAAGGACCAGGAAAGAATATGCTGACCGATGGAAACATCACGACGAAACCGTCAGCGGTGCGTTTATAAGCTGCGGCGTCGATGCCGTAACCGTCAGTACAGGTGATGATTACATCAAACCATTGATTTCACTCTTCAAACACAGATAGTAATATGAGAAGAGCGTTTACACTGGTTGCCCTGTTGTTGTTTTTCACCTCTGCATATCCGCAGGATATAATTGTGAAGTCATCGCCTGACACGTCATCCATCCTGATCGGCGATCAGATCGGCTTTTCCGTATCCGCAACAATTCCCTCCGGCATTGATGCTACCCTCAGCATCAGGACAGACACCCTGACAGGTAAAATCGTTATTCTCGGAAGGAGCGACCGCGATAGCATCATAGCACCAGACGGCAAATTGACTGTTACAGACAGGTATCTCATAACGGGGTTTGATTCCGGCACATATTCCATACCCCCGTTTTATGCGGAGTACAATTCGGGCGACAGCCTCAGAAGATATTACTCTGATTATTCGTTCCTCAGGGTCGACCGGCCTGATATCACCCCGCAGGACACCACAGATGTCATTTTTGATATCATACCTCCGCGGACGGCACCCGTGACCTTCAGTGAGATAGTACCATGGCTGGTCATAGTCGTCATATCTCTGGCAGTTATTTACCTGCTGGCCAGATTCCTGCCGAGAAACCCGCTGAGAAGATTTGTCAGGCCGCCTGCTCCGGCAGAGCCGGCACATGTGATCGCACTGCGAGAGCTTTACAAACTCAGGGATGAAGAACTGTGGCAGAAAGGCGAGGTGAAGGAATTTTATTCAAGACTGTCAGATATCCTTCGCAGATATATCGATAACCGGTATGGTATAATGTCACCGGAACTGACCACCGATGAAACGGTGCGCATGCTTCAGAAAGCCGCGGTAACCACTCATGATCAGATGTCGCTGATAAAGGAACTGCTGTCTCTTTCTGATATGGTTAAGTTTGCCAAATATGTGCCTCATAACGAGATACATGAGAAATCACATAATGACGGAATAAGATTTGTGGAGCTCACGCGTAAGTCTGACGTGATCCCTGGGGAGAATAGCGGGAAAGGAGGGAAGGATGCATAACATCGTTTTTGAGAACGGATGGTTCCTCTGGTTCCTGTTACTGATACCTCTCCTGCTGGCATATTATATATACCGTCACGGGAAGGTACATGCTGCCATTAAACTATCGACTGCCGGTTTTCTGGATGGTGGCCGGAAGACTTTCCGCCACTGGCTCCGTCATGTTCTTTTCGCCTTGAGACTGATAGCTATTGCTCTTGTAATCATCGTTATCGCGAGGCCTCAGAATGTAGACAAATGGCAAAGCTCGACCACCGAGGGGATTGATATTGTCATGGCGCTTGATGTATCAGGAAGTATGCTGGCTCGCGACTTCAGTCCTGACAGGCTTGAAGCATCCAAGAATGTTGCCACTGAGTTCATCAGCGGCAGACCGTACGACCGTATAGGTCTGACCGTCTTCAGCGGCGAGAGCTTCACGGAGTGTCCACTGACAACAGATCATGCAGTGCTGATCAACCTTCTCAGGGAGGTGAAAAGCGGTATAATTGAAGACGGAACGGCAATAGGCGTCGGATTGGCGACCGCAATAAACAGGATTAAGGACTCTGATGCCATCAGCAAGGTAATTATCCTGCTCACTGACGGAGTGAATAATATGGGCTCCATCGACCCCGTCACTGCTGCCGAGATAGCAGAGACATTTGGCATAAGGGTATATACGATCGGCGTTGGAAGCATGGGTTATGCCGATTATCCTGTCCAGACTCCATTCGGGATGAGATACCAGAAAATGCAGGTTGAGATTGACGAGGCTCTGCTCAGAAAGATAGCCGATCTGACAGGCGGCGAATATTTCAGGGCTGTCGATAACACAAGCCTGCAGAAGGTTTACGGTGAGATAGATAAGCTCGAAAAATCAAAGATGGAGACAAGAGAACACAGCAAACGCGAAGAGGTATTTATGCCATGGGCCCTGGCAGCCGCCATTATCCTTATCCTGGAGCTGCTTCTCAGGTATTTGTTTATGAGAAACATGTCATAATGTAGCGATGGATACGTTCAGATTTGCACAGCCTGATATGCTTTACCTGCTCCTCCTGGTACCGGTATTCATATTTATATGGATCATGGGTAACAGGAGAAGAAGGATTGCCAGAGAGCGCTTTGGTGAACCTGACCTTGTAAAGAGACTGTTGCCCGACTACTCACCCGGCAGGATGGCGGCCAAGTTCTTCATAAGGATGCTGGCTTTTGTTTTTGCAGTTCTGACAGTAGCCAGACCGCAGTTCGGTTCGAAACTCGAGGAGGTTAAACGTGAGGGGGTTGAGGTTATCATCGCCCTTGATGTGAGCAACTCGATGCTTGCAGCCGATATCACACCTTCAAGGCTGGAGAGGGCCAAGCAGGCCATCGCACAGCTCGTTGACCAGCTCAGGGATGACAGGATAGGACTTATTCTTTTCGCCGGCGACGCATATACACAGATACCGGTCACCAATGACTACCTCTCTGCAAAGATGTTCCTCGAATCAGCAGGACCAGATGCCGTCTCAAAGCAGGGAACAGCTATTGGTGCAGCCATTGATCTGGGTATGAGATCATTCTCACAGGAAAGCGATAAAAGCAGGGCGCTGATAATAATTACCGACGGCGAAAACCACGAGGATGATGCCATGACAGCAGCCCGGGCAGCAGCCGATAAAGGCGTGGTAATACATACTATCGGTATCGGTTCTCCGGACGGTTCACCAATACCGATGAAAACGGGCAGCAAGACTGACTATCTCAAAGACAGAGATGGAAATACGGTCATATCGAAGCTTGATGAAAAGGGATTACAGGAGATAGCCTCACTCACCGGAGGAAGGTATGTAAGGGCTAATAACACCAGTATAGGCCTTAATGAGATATACAACGATATAGGCCGTATGAAAAAGTCGGAGACCGATACGGTAATGTTTACCGAATACAATGACCAGTTCCTTATTCCGGCTGTGATCATGCTTGTTTTGCTGATCACCGATGTGTTGTTGATGGACCGGAAGAACCATTTATTGAAGCGATTGGGGATAATAGAAACCCATGCAAAAGATCATCAGTCATGACAGGAGGTAGTATAAACAGGATTATAATGACGGTTCTGTGCCTGTTACTGGTGCATGCCAGCATGCTGGGACAGGAGGAAAGAGAGTACATAAGAAAGGGAAACAGACTTTATAAGAAGAGTGAGTTTGCCGGGAGTGAAGGTATGTACCGTCGTGGTCAAGCCCAGGACAAATCAACGTATGACTCAGGTTTCAACCTTGGCGATGCCCTTTATAAACAGGGCAGGTTCAGTGAGGCTGCAGAAGAATTTAAAAGGGCTGCCACAAGCAGTATGGATGACTCCCTGAAACAGGCTCAGAGCTTCTATAACCTGGGAAACTCGTTGCTGAAAGACCAGAAGTTTGCAGAGAGCATAGATGCGTATATAAATTCTCTGAAGCTTAATCCTGAAAATGCTGAGACCAAATACAATCTTACATATGCCCAGGATCAGCTGAAAAAGCAGGAAGAGCAGCAGCAACAACAGAAAGACCAGGAGAAGCAACAACAGAAAGACCAGCAGCAGGATCAGCAGAAAGATAAGAACAAGCAGGATGAGAAAAAGGATGATCAGAAACAGAAGGACGATCAGCAGCAGAATCAGCAAGATCAGCAGGACCAGAAGGATCAGCAGCAACAGCAGGGTCAGGACCAGCAACAACAATCAATAAGTCGTGAAGATGCAAAGCGCCTTCTGGATGCCCTGTCGGCAAACGAGAAGAAGACCCAGGAAAAAGTGCAACGTGACAAGGCTGCCACGGCTAAGGTAAGGGTGATTAAAAATTGGTAATTTCGCGGCGATGAAAAGCACTTTGCTTACTATGGTATACTTACTGACGGCACTTTCGCTTGCCGCACAGGAGACAACCCTTACCGTTGATGCTCCTCCCAGCGCTGCCGCCGGTGAGAGGTTCAGGATAGTCTATACCGTCAACTCCACTGACGGCCGCTTTCTTCCGCCGTCCTTTGACCCGTCATTCACCGTCTCAGGCCCACAATCATCAACAAGCCGTAACGTTCAATGGATCAATGGCCAGATGAACTCCACTTCAACGACCACGTTGATTTATTATGTAGTGGCCTCAACACCGGGCAAATACACAGTCGCGCCAGCTCAGTATGAAACAAAGAAAGTTACTGTCAGTTGTTTATCGGTGGAGATAGAGATAACTGCCGAAGGTTCCGCTACTTCCCGGAGTACACAGGGTATCTCGTCTGCGCAGGGGGGACGGCAAGGAAGGGAGGCTGCCCCGGCATCAGGTTCTGAATTATCGCTGCGTCTTCTGCTAAGCACCAGGGAAGTATATGTCGGACAACCTATAACAGCGACACTCAAACTCTATACACGGATCAATCTTTCAGGCATTAACGACCTCAAAAACCCTGATTTCAAAGGGTTCCTGCGCGAGGACATAGAAACACCGCCCCTGAGAACCCTTGAGTCAGAGGTTATCGACGGGGTGCAGTATGGCACAGGCGTTCTTCAGCGCTTTGTTCTTTATCCGCAGATCTCCGGTGAGCTGCGGATTGACACGGTGCATATAACCGCGCTGGTGCAACAGCGTGCCGGCGGCAGCGACCCCTTCTTCAGCGATCCGTTTTTTGACAATTTCTTTTCCAATGTCACAACGGTAGCAATGAATGTCTCAACCAGGCCGGCAGTAATAAAAGTGAAGCCTCTGCCTGCACCGCAACCTGCCGACTTCCACGGAGCTGTGGGTTCGTTTGAGCTGACCTCCTCCCTCTCAAAGACAGATGTGGAGGTAAATGATGCCATGACATTCACCCTGACACTGAAAGGTACCGGGAACCTCAACCTGGCAGGGGAACCGGTCATTAACTTTCCGCAGGGAATAGAAAAATATGACCCCAAAGTGACAGTTAACAGCTCCGGCACTTCCACGGGTACAAAGACATTTGAATTTCTTCTCATACCGAGGAACACAGGTACCTTTGAGCTTCCCCCTGTTTCATACACTGTCTTCGATGCCACGCAGGAGAAGTATGTCACTCTCCGAACTGCCGGGTATACTGTAAAAGTGACCGGAAGCACCGGTGCAGGTGAGACCATGACGCCAGTGAATGTGCCGGGAGCAGATGTGAAGTACCTCGGGCAGGATATCAGGTACATCAGGAACGGTCAGAGCAGGCTTGACATTATAACCTCACCTCTCGTTTCCAGAACATATTACTGGTTGTGGTTTGCCCTTGTACTCTTTCTTACTGCGGTTGTCCTTCTGCTCCGCCGTGAACAGATGAAACGCAATGCCGATATAACAGGCCTGCGTAATCGCAAGGCATCAAAGGTTGCCCGCAGGAGACTGTCAAAAGCCCGTTCGCTCCTTGATACAGGAAAACCTGAGATGGTAAACGCCGAGCTGGCCAAAGCACTGTGGGGATATCTCGGTGACAAACTGGCAATCGCCCTGTCTGATCAGACAAAAGAAAAATGCTATACTGCACTGAGGGAACGCAAGGTGGAAGAGGGAGTGATCACTGAACTTGATCTTATACTTTCTGCTACGGAATACTCGCGTTATTCTCCCTCATCAGAAGGGGAGAGTCCTGACGCTTTATACAAAAGAGCAGCTGCACTGATAGGCAAGCTCGATAACGTACTTGACTAAAATGCACAGGAGATGAGGAAAGTTTCAGTTATTTGTACACTTCTGATTATCTGTTTATTGCAGATCAAGGCGCAGACACCTGAAGAGAGATATGTCCAGGCCGGGCAGCTTTACAGCTCAGGCGACTACTCCGGTGCCGCGGCTCTTTACAGGAAACTCTTTGAAGATGGTTACAGGAGCGGGGATATGCTTTACAATGCCGGAAATGCTTTCTTCAAAAGCGGAGACAACGCCTCTGCCATCCTCTTTTATGAGCGTGCCAGGCTGATCGATCCGTCAGATGAGGATATCAACTATAACCTGCAAATTGCACGCAGCAGGGTAACAGACAAGTTTGAGACCGTTCCTGAACTGTTTTTTGTCCGATGGTTCAATTTTCTTTCGCTCCTGACCTCGACCAATACATGGGCTCTGGCAGCCTTGCTGCTATTTATTGCCTCACTGTTGTTTGCCGTGATCTTTCTTACAAAGGCAAGAGCAAACGGGCGGTTATTTTCATTCTGGCTGTCACTGGCAGCCCTGGTTCTCTCGGTTCTTTTCATTGCCCTGGCGATAAATAACAATTCCCTCATCAATAAGAATAAAAATGCTGTCGTCACCTGCAGTATTGTAACCGGCAGAAGCGAACCCGGCGAGAGCAGCAGCGAGCTGTTCGTAATCCATTCAGGAACAACGGTGAAAGTCGAAAAAGAGCTTGGCCAATACCTGGAGGTACAGCTGCCTGACGGAAATAAGGGATGGATCAGGGGCGATTGCCTGGAAAAGATCTAGGCTGTTACCACATTTTTTGTATCTTTTCTGCCGGTATGCTATCTATCGTTCCCTGATGAAGGAATTTATTACCGTCTGTCCGCGTAACTGTTACAGCACCTGTTCATTCAGGGTATTCACCGAAGGGGGAAAGGTTAAGCGTATCCTCCCATATGCCGGTAACCTGGCCACACCTGAGGGTCCATGCATAAAAGGTCTTTCTTATCTCGAGCGCGAGTTTTCACCGTCGCGCCTGCTATATCCGCTTAAACGTTCAAATGACGGCACTTTCACCCGCATCAGCCAGGATCAGGCACTGGGAATAATCACTGAAAAACTGCTCGGTGCCCGCGAAAAGTACGGTCCGCACTCCGTTCTGTTCTATAAGGGCAGCGGCTGTTCCGGCTTAAGCAACGATATCTCCGGAAACTTCTGGAAACGTTTCGGCGGCGCCACCACCACTTACGGCAATCTCTGCTGGCCTGCAGGCCTTGAGGCAGTGAGACTGACACTGGGCGAGATAAAACATAATGTTCCATGGGACCTTGCCAACGCACAGCTCGTGATCATCTGGGGGAAGAACCCTGCCGAAACGAATGTGCAGGAAATGATACACATCGACAGAGCCAGAAAGAACGGGGCGAAAGTGATAGTAATAGATCCGCGGAGGACCGTCACGGCCGATAAGGCCGACATGCTTCTCTGTCCGAAACCGGGAACCGATGCGGCGCTGGCGCTGGCGATGGCAAAGGTGATCATTGACAGCCGGCTGACTGATAACAATTTCATAAAGAAATATGTCTCCGGGTTTGAAAAGTTTGCGGCTTCCCTGAATATTACAGCGGCAGAGGCGGAAAAGATTACAGGTATTCCGGCTGCAGCGATCGAAGAGCTGGCCATATTGACCGGCAAGACTGAGAGGGTGACCATAGTGCCAGGCTATGGTCTGCAGAGGTATACTAACGGCGGCCAGACCATACGCTCAATACTTGCCATCCCCGTCATCACAGGAAAGATAGGGCGTCAGGGTTGCAGCTTCAGCTTTGCCAACCTGCAGAGCTATGTCTTCGATGAGACGAAGGAGCCTCTCAGTTATTATCCTGATGATGAGCATGACAGACCTTTCAGGAGAGCTTTGTCCATGGCTTCTTTCGGAAAAGACTTCTTCTCCGTGAAAGATCCCGGCATTGAAGTGGCATGGATCGAAAGAGGCAACCCTGTCACTCAGCTTCCCGGCAGCAACGAAGTAATCAGGGCACTGGAAACGATCCCGTTCAAGGTAGTGGTCGACCAGTTTATGACAGATAGTGCAGCCATGGCTGACATAGTCCTGCCGGCCAAGGGAATGTTCGAACAGGCAGATGTTATAAGTTCATACTGGCATCCATACGTGCAATACAAGCCCGCCATAATCGACTCTCCCGGCGAGGTGATGCCTGAGAGCGAGGTTTATTTCCGCCTTGCCGGTAAAATTGGTATGGATGTTACAGGTGCCGGCGGCATTCCTGCACCTGATGAATATGACCGCTGGCTTACGGATCGCATAAGTCAAACCGATGGTTTCTCCGTCAGCCAATTGAAGGAAGCACCCCTAATTCCCGGGCAATCAGAGGAAATTGCATACAGCAACAGGAAATTCAGTACTCCTTCAGGAAAGATAGAACTCTGGTCAGACAGTGCCGTTAAAATGTGGGGTGTTGATCCGCTGCCTTCCTACGATCCGCCGGACAACTTCAATGAAGAGCATCTTCCTTTCAGGCTGATGACCCCATGCATTGCCTCTCGCATTCATTCGCAGTTCGGTAATCTTGAGGTGATCAGGAGCGTGACAGATGAGCCCGTATGGGATATTTCCGTTACTGATGCCCGGAAACTGGGGCTTAAGAGCGGTGACCTTATCAGGATTTTCAACTCCAACGGTGAAGCCAGGGGCAAGGTGAGAGTCACGGCAAGGGTCAGGAAAGGCAGTATTGTTTTTCCGAATGGTATCTGGCTCAATGAAGGTGGCGGCGTGAATGCACTTGTCACACCGGCTGAGACAGATATGGGACACGGAGCGGCCTTTCACAATACCAGGGTAGGAGTGGAAAAAGTATCATGAGAAGAGGATTTGATTTTGATGCTGCATTGTGTGTCGGATGTAACGCCTGTAAAGCCGCCTGCATACTTGAGAACGGGTTTCAGGCCGGTACCAGGAGCATCCTCTCATGGAACAGTGAAGCATTGCCTCTCCTCAGTGTGATCAACCTCTCGATGGCCTGCAACCACTGTGAGAAGCCTCCCTGTCTGGAGGGATGCCCGGCAATTGCTTATACTCTGGACAGCACAGGTGCGGTGATTCATCACCAGGACAGATGCATGGGATGTCGGTACTGCACCTGGCGGTGCCCCTATGATGCCCCTAAGATCAACGAGGTAAAAGGATTCATAGAGAAGTGTCATTTCTGCACAGAGAGGACTACTGATGGAATTGAGCCTGCCTGCGTCACTGCTTGTCCCACGGGTGCACTCCGGATGACACAGCTGGATGAATTTCCGTCAGCAGACATTGAATGGTTCCCCGAGACAGACATAAGGCCCTCCCTCAGGCTCCGGGGAACTGAGAAGAGATCCGGACCACTGATAATACCTGTTGATGATCCCGGACCTGATGAGGAGGAGAGCATTCCTTCTGTGTTCACAACTAAAGTTCTGAAGGAGTGGAGCCTGCTTATCTTTTCGCTTCTGTTGACAGCAGCATCGGCTCTGATAATCGCATATGCTCTGACTGGTGAGGAGCCTGCTGTTAAACTGCCTGCCATTATGCTTACAGTCGCACTGATCATTTCCTTTGCGCACCTCGGTGTTCCCGCCAAAGGCTGGCGAGCCATACTCAATGTTGCCTCATCTCCACTGAGCCGTGAGATACTGATGGTCATCATAACAACGGTAATGGCTTATCTCAACTGGTTAAGGCCGGGAACCATACATCCTTTCATTCACGCCGTCGCCGCCCTGATGACTCTGATATCCGCAGACCTGGTCTTTTTTTCCGCAGACAGGTCACCTGCGCTGAAGTTGCACAGCGGCCAGGTATTCTTCTCCGGCATCTTCATGGCCTCCTGGTTTATTGTGCCTTCAACTGTCTTCCTTGTCTTTTCAATGCTGGCTGCCGTATCGGTCATCATGAGGTACCGGTCGCTTGAAAAAGGTCAGCTGATCCGGTCACTGTATTATCTCAGGGCACTGTCAATACCTGCAGTGTTTATGCTGCTATATCCCGGCAGCAAGATCACCACCGCCGTTGCGTTTATAATTCTTATGGCCGGCATTGCAGCCGACAGAGCCTTATTCATTGACGATTTCAGTCCTGTCAATATTAAAGAAACAATTTCAGACCATTTCAATACCGAGTATGAAAAAGAAAGAGATAAACAGCGCCAGAACACCGGTTTATCGTGATGCCGGATTTGAGTTACCCACTGCCGGGACAACATCTGATGCCTTTGCCGCCGAGACGGAGCACGCAAGAGAGCCGGACCTGTACATATATTCAAGGTACCGCAATCCGACAGTAGTTGCAGCAGAGGAGGCTCTGATGGCAACTGAGGGTTCTGGTTGGGCGCTGCTGGCAGAATCGGGCATGGCAGCTATAGATATTGCCCTGTCAGTTTTCCAGGAAGCCGGAAGAAAAAGCAGATGGCTTTTCTTCTCCGAGATTTACGGAGGTACACTTTCATATATCGCCAGCGTTCTTGAAAAACGTCGCGGGATGCATGTCGGCTTCTTCAATCCCGAAGGCCCGGGGTACGATTATGACCAGCTGGAGCAAATGCTCACTGAAACTAAGCCTGATATCCTGTATTTTGAAACTATTTCCAATCCTCTTTTGATTGTTGCTGAAGGAAGGAGGATCATTCAAATGGCAAAGAAAAACGGGGCCAGAGTAATAATTGATAATACTTTCGCCACACCTCTTTTATGGAAACCGCTTGATGACGGTGCTGACATGGTCATCCACAGCGCCACCAAGTATCTTTCAGGTCACGGCAACCTGACCGCCGGAGTGATATGCGGCAATGACAATGAACTTATGAAGAGTGCGATAGAATACCGCAAGTTTGTAGGTCATATGCTTTCTCCAGATGACGCCTACAGGTTGCAGACACAGCTCACTTCTTTTGAGCTGCGCTTCAGGCAGCAGTGTGAAAACGCGGCCGGAGTGGCAGCGCTCCTGCAGTCGTCGCCGGAGGTCGGCAGCGTTCTTTATCCGGGTCTTGAGACCCATGCCACACATGCTGCAGCACTTGATCTTACAGGTGGAAAAGGTTACGGAGCTATTGTTACCTTTGACCTTAACGGTAACACAAAAGAGGAAAAGAGGGCAAGGCGCGACAGGTTCATTGCTGCTGTTTATCCGGAAATAAGACTGATACCCACATTAGGCGATGCCCATACCATTCTCATGCCGGTTGAGGCTGTCTGGGGTGCCAAATACCCTGAACCCGGACTGATAAGGATGTCACTTGGATTTGAACCTGCAGAGGAGATACTTGGAGTGATCAGGCGCGGACTCCGGTCCTGATCACCATGCTATTGGCTCCAGACTCCGTGCCATAAGCCATTCGTTGCATTTGCTGAAATGCGAACAGCCAAAGAAGCCCCGTGAGGCAGAAAGGGGAGAAGGATGCACTGTCGTGAGAATCAGATGACGTGAAGAATCGATGGAGGCACCCTTGTTCTGTGCATAATTGCCCCAGAGCATAAAGACTATGTTTTCCCTGTCGCGGTTCAGTGCAGTGATTGCGGCATCGGTGAATCTCTCCCATCCCTTGTTCTCGTGCGAAAGCGCCTGGTGCGCCCTGACTGTGAGTATGGCATTGAGAAGAAGCACACCCTGCCTTGCCCACCTCTCGAGGTTGCCTGACCGCGGAACCGGAATACCGAGGTCTCTCTGCAACTCTTTGAAAATATTGATGAGACTGGGAGGGAACTCAATGCCGTCAGTTACTGAGAAGCATAAGCCGTGTGCCTGTCCGATGTTATGGTATGGATCCTGCCCGATGATGACAACTTTCACACTGTCAAAAGGACATAGGTTAAAGGCATTAAAGATTTTGCCTGCAGGCGGGAAGACCTGTCGCGTACGGTACTCTTCCCTGACATACTGCGTCAGAGAAATAAAATAATCTTTGTCAAACTCATCTTTGAGCTTTTCTTTCCAGTTCTCCTCAATTTTGACATCCATAAAGTAATTGCTATAGAATTATCGTCCGGAAGCCTCTCATAAGACCTTCCGGTATACCAGTTTGGGGTCACCCGGACCGTAGAACTCTCGCAGGGTAGCTTCGAGTTCGTAACCGTTTTTATGATAGAAGTGTCTCGTCGGTTCATAGAGTGACCTTCCGGAGGTCTCGATCCAGAGTACTTTCCCTCCCAGTGACCTGACCCGTTGCTCTGCCTCTTTGAGGAGCAGGGATCCGTAATGTTTCTTCCTGTACTCATCCAAAACGGCGAGCCAGTACAGATCCCATGAATGGACAGAAGAAGGATTGGGTCCGAAGTTCCCAAAACCAATCACTTTGCCATCATCAATAAGGCGCACCCAGTAATAGCCACTCTTCTCCTGTCCCTCGTCATAGGTTTCGTCAGCCAGTGAGAGCGCTACCTCAATCTCAAAGTCATAGAAGAATCCTGATGACTTGAGTATTTCTTTAAAAGCGGGCCTGTCAGCAGGAGTGATGTCAAAGGATATTTCAGGCATTGTGTTATTTATTGAGATCTTTGATTATATCCCCGATAATTTCTTTGTTGGTGTAGCCGGCGTGCAAACCTGCAGAAATGAAACCGCTGTCAGGGGAGATGCACGGATTGGCATTGACCTCGAGCACATAAACGTTCTCGTCGGCATCAACACGCATGTCAACACGTGCGTATCCCTTCAGCCCAAAAGTATGCCAGCAGCCAAACACTGCATGGCGGATGTTCTTCATCAGTCTCGGGCTAAGGTCATCGGGGAACTGGCGTTTGCTGTTCTCATACTGGAATGTTCCCTCTTCCCATTTTGCCTTGTAGCTGACTATTCTGGGTATGTCATCCGCATAATCATGGAAGATCATTTCGGCCGGGGGTAATATTTCAGGTCCTTCGGGACCGGACTTGACACTTACATTGAACTCACGCCCGTCTATGAAATCCTCAATGAACCAGTGCCTGTCATTTTTGTTTCTGACCATTTCCGGCGGTGTTCCGTTAAAAGTAAATACAGATTCTTCAGTAATGCCCAGCGAACCATCTTCCCATACGGGTTTTAGAATGTATTTTCTGCCTTTGGTGAGTTGAGCAGCTTCAGAGACATTAAAACCTCCGGCAACCGGAATACCATTGGCTTTCATCATCTGACGTGCCAGCACCTTGCTACCTGTGA
>Ga0209745_1000348_pt1 | contig 27472 bp, 25 predicted proteins | sample BarGraNGADG00312_FD_184495 | JGI IMG/M metagenome (GOLD analysis project Ga0209745, IMG submission 184495) | Arctic peat soil microbial communities from Barrow, Alaska - Barrow Graham LP Ref core NGADG0004-312 (SPAdes) (version 2) | ecosystem: Environmental > Terrestrial > Soil > Wetlands > Peat...
ATCACAGGGAATGCAAAAAATATGTCTGGTTGTCTGATTGTCTTTATGTCTGAAAAAATTAATGCTTCTCATGAGCATCAATTCCATATTGCATGTAGATAGTATGCTCAAGTGTTTTAAGAATCTCTTCCATATATTCAGTTACGGCTCTTACCGATCCCGGGAGAGTATAAATGAGAGTGTTGCCGATTAACCCGGCCACTCCCCTGCTTAAGAGTGCATTGGGCTTGTCAGTGCCATACTTAATCCTGATAAATTCCATAATGCCGGGGATTTCTTTTGTAAGCAAAGGTTTTATCACTTCAACAGTAATATCCCTTGGACCAATTCCTGTCCCTCCGGTAGTGAAAATAATGTTGAAAGTAGATCCTGAAACACTAAGTATATTACTTAGCTCTTCTGCCTCATCAGGTATAATTACCTCAGTGACTGTACATTTCATCTTAAGTGGTTCAAAATATTCCTGAACAAGCTCACTTATTCTTGGACCGCTCAAATCCTCATACTCACCTCTGTAAGCTCTGTCACTAAGTGTTATGATTAAAATTTCAATGTTCTCGGGAACGTTCATATCTTGATCTTTTCGGTTAGACCGATATTGTCGATAACCATTTTTTTATCGACTGCCTTACACATATCATAAACTGTCAGTAAGGCAACACTTACGGCTGTAAGGGCTTCCATTTCGACACCTGTTTTTCCGGTACATCTCACCTCACTTTTAACTAAAACTCCGGTATTGTCTGTTGTAACGTCAACCTTCACACTGTCAAGTACAATATTATGGCACAACGGAATGAGGGAGGAAGTTTGTTTAGCTGCGCTGATTCCGGCTATCTCAGCCACTGTAAGCACATCTCCCTTTTTCATAAGATTCTCCTTAACCAGATTAAGAGTTTCAGCGGCAAGAATTATGTGCCCGCTTGCTTTTGCAATTCGGAGCTGATTCTCCTTCCCGCCTACATCAACCATAACAGCTTTACCTTTGCTGTCGGTATGAGTTAGTTTTTCCATAATTACTATCCTCCGATATTATAAAATGTGCCTGTATCATTCACTGTACCGCATTCTGGTTTTAATTCTACCGCCAGATTAATCGCTTTTTCAAATCCCAGTTCCCTGATATCAAATTCTATATTATTGAATAGACAGGGTTTGAGCTTCCCGTTTGCAGTCAGCCTCAACCTGTTACATCTTTCACAATCGCCACCGGTTCCACCGTCTACCATTCCAAAGTGCCCATGGACAAGATCCATCTGACGTATGTATCTTATTTCCAAATCATTTTCTTTACAAAAAAGGGTTACTCCTTTTGCATTTTCTTCTTCCTTTGAATTAATTATTACACAATTAATTTTTATCGGAAGTAATCCGGCCTTTCTGGCTGCTGCTATTCCTTCAAAAACATTATTTATGTTTCCGGTTCGTGTGATCTCGGTAAATCTCTGAGGATCTATAGTATCAAGACTTATATTTACCCTATGGAGACCAGATGATTTTAATTCTTTTGCAAACTCTTTCAGTAGCACCCCGTTTGTTGTCATGGAAAGATCTGCAATCCCCTGAATGTCGGAAATCATTCTTACAAGTGCAGTTACACCCTTTCTTACAAGAGGTTCCCCTCCGGTAATTCTTACTTTAGTGACACCATATTCTACCGCGATTTTTGTAAAGTTTGTTATCTCGTCAAAAGTCAGTATATCAGCATGCTTAAGTAATTGAATGCCCTCTGCCGGCATACAATAGCTGCATCTCAGATTACACCGGTCGGTAACTGAAATTCGTAAATAGTTAATATTTCTGTTAAATCTGTCTAACATTTACCATATCTCCTTTTTTAATAGATTTAATCCCGGGTTTAAGAGCAATAATACCATCAGAATAAGGCAAGGCAGTAATATGAGCTGACCCGTGAAAATCGACAGGTATAACTTCCTTATTTTCATTTATTAATACAGGTATAAGTCCCAGTCTCTCGGAGGATTTTCTCTGATATCTGACCGCCATGGGGAGCATTTGTTCCAAGGGATTCCAGTCGTATCCTGTCATTTTACATATTAAAGGTCTTATCAGCATTTCAAACTGAATGAACGATGAAACAGGATTTCCGGGAAGACCAAAGACAATAACTTCCTGGTGAACACCAAAGATAGTAGGCTTACCCGGCTGTACATTTACCTTATCAAATAATATTTTAACTCCGGCACGGTTCAGAATTGCCGGAACAAAATCAAAATCTCCCATAGAAACACCGCCGGTAATAATAACTATATCGCTCTTGAGGATAGCTTTTTTGACAATTTCAAGTGTAAGCTCTTCACTATCAGAAACTATACCATAATTATTACCGGTCCCTCCGGCTCTCGTAACCTGTGCAACCAGCTGATAGGCATTACTGTTACGGATCTTGGAAAAAGATGGCACTTCGTCAGGGTTTACCAGCTCATCTCCGGTACTGATTATAGCAACCACAGGCTTTTTACTCACAAGAACAGAAGTATGTCCTACTGATGCCAATACTGCAATATCCTGAGGTTTAATTAGTTTTCCTTTTTTCAAAACAATATTCCCCCGCTTTACATCTTCTCCCTTTGCAGAAATATTTATTTTTGAATCACTTCTTGTAAATATTATCTTCCCATCCGATAGTTTTTCTGAGTCCTCCACCATAAAGACTATATCGCATCCTTCAGGGACTATTGCTCCGGTCATGATTTTTGAGCACTGATTCTTACCCACCGTTTTTTTTGGCACCTTTCCCGCAGGAATAACTTCCAGAAGTTCGAGATCATTGTGCAAATCGCTTTGGCGACAGGCATATCCATCAACAGCCGAGCGGTTAAACGGAGGCATGTCAGTGTCGCTTGCAATATCTTCAACAAGGATCCGACCACAGGATTCAATAAATGGAATAGCCTCAATACCAGTATTAGAGGCTGATTGCATTACTATTTTGCAGGCTTCTTCAAATGATATCATTGCCATACACAGGTGAATTAATTAGTTTTTCCATCTAAACCCAAAAAAGTCTTTAAAGTCAAAAGTCCATAAAGTCTTAAAACCTGATTCTACCATTAGTTGTATATTAATTCCTCACTTTTGTCTTTTTACTTTTGTCTTTTGTCTTTTGTCTTTAAAGATTCCCATGAAGTGATACAACATCTTTTGATGAGAAACACATCCACACCTCTTGTTGTTCACGCAGGTTTAACGTTTCAAACTCAGATGTTATTATATTAACATAAAATAAATCACCTGCATCAATAACTAATTCTCTGCCAAACCGGGAGGGGATTATCTCTGTAATTTTTCCCTTTATTAAATTGAGTTCTGATTTCTCAGGCATTTCCCGTGAAATGTAAATTGAATCGCTTTTAATAATAAGCAGGCCTTCAGGTTTCGGGTTTTCGCATTCAAATTTTATACATACATTATGTTTTGTAACGCCTGTAAAAATACCATTATCATTCCTGATTTTAACGCTGAAGAAATTCCTTATACCAGCGTATCGGGCAACAAACCTGTTGGAAGGATTTTTAAATACCTCATCAACAGAACCTTCCTGGATAATCCTACCATTATGAATAACTCCAACCCTCTTCGCCAGACTAACAGCGTCGCTGTAATCATGTGTAACATGTATTATTGTCTGACCAGCCTTGTTCAGGCTTCTAAGCAACCGCTTCATGTCATCCTTAAGAGATGCGTCGAGCGATGAAAGAGGCTCATCGAGGAGCAAAAGCCTCGGTGACGTAATGAGTGTTCGTGCCAGAGCTACTCTTTGCTTTTCTCCACCGGAGAGTTTTTCGGTATTTCGTTCCAGCAAATGTTTAATATTCATTGCAGAAGCTGCTTTTTCAACTTTTTCCGCAATCGTACTCTTCCTTATCTTTCTAACCTTTAGCGGATATGCAATATTTCCAAAGACAGTCATATGCGGAAACACAGCATAATCCTGAAAGACAATTCCTATTTTCCGGTCTTGAATTTTCTTTCTTGTAATATCCTCATTATCAAGAATAATAGATCCATTATCAGGATGCTCCAGTCCGGCAATCATCTCCAGAAGCTGAGTTTTTCCAGCTCCTGACCTTCCTAGAAGAACATAATATTGACCTTCAGGTATTTCCAGATTAATATCTTCAAGTGCAAAGTCACCAAGTTTACGATTAATACCTGTCAGTTTCAGCATCAGAAGTAATATGTTTCTCTTTTCTCTTTATTGATATAAGACGCAAAGCTATGAAAAACAGCAATGCAACAAGGATAAAAAATACTGAAGCAGGTCGTGCATAATTCAGTCCGTACGAACTAAAGCGTTCATAAATGAGAACAGGTGCAATCATTGGGTGATATGCAATAATGACTACTGCACCGAATTCGCTCATACCTCTGGCAAACATCATTACGAAACCTGTTGTAATGCTTCGCCATGCGAGAGGAAGTGAAATTGTAAAAAAGACTTTTGAGTGGCTTGCGCCCAGGTTAAGAGCAGCTTTTTCAAGCCGTTCCGGAACAGATGCAAACCCGTCGCGGGCCGCATTTATAAGAAAAGGAACACTTACAAATGCCATTGCAAGAGCTATTCCTGCCGGATGATTTACAAGATCTAGCCCCACGAGAGATGCAGTTTTCCCAAGAAAACCGTCCCGCGAAATAAATCCGAGCAGAGCTATCCCGGCAGCTGTATGAGGCAAAACAACAGGTAAATCAATAATTCCCTGCACCATATTCTTTAGTGGGAAATTTTTCCTGGCAAGAAGCCAGGCAAGAGGGATAGCTCCGGCAGCAAAAAAAAGTGTAGCGGCAAATGATACCCATAATGTTAACCATACGCTGGCATGAACCTCTTTGTCTTTTACTGTTTCAAGAAACTCCTTTCCTCCTGTATGAATGAACATTCCGGCAAGCGGTGCAAGAATGAACAGCAGAACCAATGATGAAAGAATCATCAGAACCCATGTAAATATGCTGTTCCTGTTCATAAATTATCAGAGATTCCGTGTTTTGGACAACTTCTTCACGAGTTGAGCAGGAATCTTATCAACCTGCTCCGTACTAAATGGTATTATTGGTTCCTGTCCGTTAACCTTTAATATATCCATTCCTTCCTGACTAATAATAAAATCGAGAAAATTAATCGCTTCTGCTTTTTGCGGAGCCTTGTCAAGAACTGTGATACTATAATTTATATACTCGCCTGTTACTTTCATTTTTGTACCCGGCTTACTTCCTGCAATATCCATGCTTACTGATGTATAGATGTTGTTCCGTAAAGGATCTGAGAGGTTTATATCTTTTGGAAGTTCAATAAATTTCAGACCATGCTGTATTGCAACTGATTTATACTGAAACATATAATCAATTGCATTCGATTCCATCAGAGCCACAAGATCGACCTCCTTTGGTCTGATGTACTCCTTGTTCTTCAATATCATTTTTTCAGCAAAACCAAGCTGATTATAATATTTTTCGGCAAGCATAAAAGTAAAAACAGTTCTGTATCCGCATGGATCTGAATCGGGGTCGGAACGTCCGTAGATAACATCTTTCTTCTGCAGAATTTCCATCCAGTTTACCGGGTTTATTTCAACTGAGTATTTTGACTCTTGCCGGAAGGCAATAACTATTTCATTTGTTGCAAATCTGATACTCCAGCTGGCATATTCGGGGATAAGAAGCTCATTAATAACAAAATAATCTGACGAAGCCACAATATCACAAGGCTTTTTAAGCTCCGTGATTTTTCTTGCACACGCCAGGCTTCCCGCAGATTCCAATAGAATTTTAGTTCCGGGGTTCTTTTTCTCATACTCCTGTGCAATTTCTTTCAAGGGTACCGAAAGACTACCTGCATGAAATACAATTACCTCTTTAATTTTTACGGATTTGGAATTCCCACAGCCTGTAAAAAATAAAACAGATATAATCAGAATCAGGGATAATTGTCGCATCGGTGTAATTAGTAAATTAATATATGGCATGTGTAGAGACGCAAAATCTTGCGTCTCTACTACGTTATGAATTATGTGTGTTGTGTTTCGAATTATGCGATTTATTGAAAATTTTTGACAACAGCAATAATTTCCGGCAGATCCATACCGATTTTTTTAAGAAAATCGATGGTTGGAACACCGTTATTATTCCATCCGCGACGTTTATATACGGCATCTCTGAGGGATTCATACTGATCCTCCCTGTAGTTCCTGAGAACCTTCATCTTTTCTTCAGTGGTTTTATTTTGGGGATCGAAACCTATTTTTTCCTTAAGTTGCTTATCGTATCGTTCAACGCGCGATTCATATTCCTCGATGGTAACCGGTCCGGCGGCCCTGTAGGGTTGGTTGTCATTGATTCGTTTTCCATAGCCCCGCCTAAGGTTAAATACTCTTTGAAAATTATAGACACGTTCGGAATCTTCTATCATGCGCTTTTTATCAAATGGAAGTCCTGTAACAGCCTTATATATAGTTATATAATTATCGACATGCTCGGGTACCTTAGCCGGCTCATCGCTCAGTGCATTACTCTCAGGTTCAACATCGTTCCACGGCAGCTTGCATAAACCTACAAGTCCAAACCATGTACGGAACATCGGGAAGTAATGAAGAGCCTCCGCCTTATTTTCAAATGTAGGGATCTGGTTATTAACCATATCCATAAAAATAAGCCAGGCCTCGTCGTGTTGCGGACCCTTATTTGTAAGGGCAAATCCTCCCTGCTGAGCAAGAGATTCTTTTGGCATATATTGAGAGTATTCCAGCCCTTTGTTCTCCATTCCTATATCGTTGAGAAATGCAGCGACACCCCATCCGTTTTTGATAAAGAGCTCTTTCATTTTTCGTACACCTGTCCCGGCAATCTTACCAAAACCTTCTCCCCTTGCCAATTGATGAAGCATCTCGAGTGCATCAACTGAGCTACCAAAGTTAAGATCGAGTCCCCCGGTTCTTTCTTTATTAAGAATCCCGTTCTGATAACACTCCATAATAAAAGCTGTAAGTGTACTCCATGTAATAGTACAGATACCATAAGTGTCGCAATAGAAATTCGTTTCAATTATGTAACCCGGATCAAATATTCCGCAGTTTGCTCCTAAACCGGCAGCATTTTCATATTCGGGTCCATCAACAAAAACAACCTGATCTTTATAGGGACCCGTTTTTACTACATAATCGTCAATACCTTTGCTGCACGACATATTACAACCTATCCAGCAGCCATCTGGCACATTCTGGGTAAAATGCTTTTTCCACACAGATGAATCGATCTTAAAAGCATCGGGATGACTTCCATATTTATAGTTCATTACCGGCAGGAGATCATGGTCGTTCATTATCTCCATCAGGTGTGCTGTTCCTGTTTGTCTCATCTGACACTGGCTGTCGTCGAGCTCACGCATCTCCCTGTTAAAACGCTTACCTCGTTGCGTAATAGCGTCAAGATCAACCACATTATTAAGATTCCCTTTAACTCCCGGAATTTTACAAACCAGGGCTTTAATCTTTTTATTCCGGAATACAGATCCTATTCCTCCCCTGCCTGCCTGCTTCAGTCTTACCTTTTTCCGTTTTGAATCATAAAAACTGAAATTGAGCATTCCTATTAGCGAATGGTCAGCCGCAGTGCCGGTTGAAACAATTCCGATAGATTTTTTTTCATTGTCATTATCGGCAAACATTTCCGTCAGCTGTTCGGCAAGAACATGACTATCAATTGCTTCTGAAGGAGCTTCAAATATCTCAACTTTATGGTTTATACCATCAATAAATACTATTACATCTTTTTCAGATTTCCCCTGAATTTCCAAAGCATCAAATCCTGAAAACTTCAGAAAGGGTCCAAAGAATCCACCAACGTTGCTATCCATTACAGAGTCTGTCTGCGGCGATATTGTTACAACAATTGACTTTCCTGTTCCTGAATACTGTGTTATTCCGCCAATCGGGCCTGAAGAAATAATTATCTCATTTTCGGGATCATTCCACTTAGTGTCTGGTTTAGTGCCATCCCATAAAAGCCTGAGGCCATAACCTTTCCCCCCAATAAATTTCTCTTTCATTATGGCGGGTACATCCTTTTCTTTTATTTCTAAAGAACCTACATTAATGTAAAGAATCTTGTCGGTGTAACCTTTAGCCAAAGGAGTCCAGTTATATTCCCATTTCTGAACAGGTTTATGCTGCTCTTTTATTGACTGAATGTCCATCTAACAGGTAATTAGGTTTGTAACTATCAAAGATTTACACACTTCAAAGGTATGACATAAAGATGAGTTATAACATGATAATAATCAATATGCCAGCCTGAACATATCCGAAGGAAGTAATTTGATTGCTTTATTTTTGTAAGTATCTTTATAGTCTGAAAATAATACGGAATGAAAATATTGCTAAATAACCGTGCTGAAGAATTAGAAACAGATAGTATAACTGTTAACGAAATGCTTCTGATGAAAAAATTTTCTTTTAAAATGAGAATCATAATAATAAATGGCGTTTTAGTTACAAAAGACAAGTACGATTCAACAATTATACATGCAGGTGATGATGTTCAGATGCTATATCTCATGAGCGGAGGTTGAAAAATAAGTAGTAGGTTTGTAACATGATATTAAGGTTCAATTATAAAGATAAGATTCCCGCAGTAATACGGAATAAATACATTCTGACTATAATCATTTTCTTTATCTGGATATTACTTTTCGATTCAAATAATCTTATAGCCAGATACAAGGATATGCGTGAGTTGCATAAACTAAAAACAGACAGGGAGTATTTCACAAAACGTATTGAAATTGACAGAAAGAAGCTTCATGAATTAAAAACAGACAATCGCAATCTCGAGAAATTTGCCAGGGAACAATTCCATATGAAGAAACCTGATGAAGATCTGTATATTATTCTTACTCCTGCCGAAGATCGAAAAATTACAAGGAAGAATAATTAGGGTATTTTTCCATCTTCCTGAATTCTAAAAGTAAGTCTATGGTTTTTTTTGAATTGAAGGTCATGCCTGCTTCCTTCACTAATTCTAAAGAGGCAACATCAACAGGCTTCTTTTCAAATATTCCAGTATGTACAAAGTTCAGATACTTAACTATTTTGAACATATTAAACCACCCGAAAAACCTTTTTTCAAATGATGCCGGAGAATTGGTGTTATTCTTTATCTCAATCATTTTTACTAACCACTCTTTTTCATCAATAAATGATTTCAAACCCTGAGGTAGCAGGTTGTAGCATTCCGGTAAACTTTCAGCTTTGCTTTGATAAATATTTTCAATTATTTTAAAAAAAGAGCGAAGTTCCTTAAACGCCAGCAAATTATAAGTAAAAAGTACTGATTGGTTATCTTCCGTTAGTTTCCTTATCGAAGCACCGGTACCGAACGGGACTCTCGTTGAAGCTCTCGGTGAAGGGTATACTGTTGTAGAAATAAGATTAAAATAACCTCCTGAAGGAACCAGCTTCTGAATAAAATAAAAGTCCTCCCCGGCCTGACATCTGTTCATCCCACCGGTTTTTACATATGCGAGTGCTTTTACTGCTGTAGCAGACCCAACAGTGTGAAATACATAAGGAAAACCTGAAAAGGCCAGACCCTGGAAATAATACCGAAGATGCAACTCATATAAAGTAATATATTTATAGATGCTTTCGGAAAAATCAACACCATTAACAGGATGCTCAAAATAGATTGAACAAGCCGACCTGTCCTTTCTTTTCATTAATTCGTTACAAACAGAAACAAAGTAATTTTGCTCCACCACACAATCAGCATCGAGGCTCAGGATTATTCCTTCCGGATTATTTATGCAGTCGAAACGTCGTACCGCTTCATCCATTCCTGTTTTTCGGGCAAGACCAACACCCCATCCGGATATAATGGGCCCGGCAATAAATGAAAAAAGCCGGAAGAAACAATTACCATTTTCGCTCTTCCAGCTTTCAATATTTTTTATGGTTAATTCATTATTTTCAAAGCTCTGCGGAGAAGCATTTTCCGGAGCATTCACAACAATTATAACCTCAACTTTACAATCCGGTACACTGCATAACGCAAGTGAATTGAGTAACTTAGAAATACCAGGTTCATCATAGGCAGGAACGACAACAATTATACCTGTCTGTTTATCCGGTGCCTCATTAACTAATTCAGGGAACAATGCCCGTTGGTTTAAATAGGTCGAGGCAAAACCCATTTGCATTTACTTTTTTTCTGTCTTATACTTTTTGTTTAAAGCATCAAGCACATTTTGAGTAATATCCAGAGAAGCCTCACTGTACAATACTACACTGCCAAAGCTTTTCCCAAGGATGAACTGATAATTGTAAACAGACTTGTTTTCATCCAGAAATTTGGTGATGTATTCGAGCACCTGCCGGTTCATTACCTGTTCTTCCTCCATAAGATTTGATTGCAATTTATCGCGAAGAGCAACCAGCTCCTGCTGCTGCACACCAAGCGCTTGCTCCATTTCCGCTGCAGTAGCTCTGGTTATCAATCCTTTAGAAACCTTATCCTGATAATCTTTTCCTGCTTTTTCATATTGAGTTCCCTTTGCCGTAAGTTCTGCTTCAGCGCTTTTCTGCTTTGTCAGCAGGTTATTTCTTCCATCGAAAAACATATCAAATTTGAAAATAATTGAATCGATATTTACATAAGCAATCCCCCCCACAGGTAAGCTTTTTGTATTACCTGATAAATTGCTGCCTGTACTTTTTTTATTTCCTGAAAAATGCAAATAATAAAGACCTATTACTGCAATAAACAGAATTGAATAGAGAACTATAGATAATTTCTTCATTGCAAATTATATTTTTGATAATTATTAGTAAGTCGCAAATATAAACAAATTAATAAATGAGACTAACTCAGATAAATAATTTTTGGATTAGAATTCCGGACAAGGTATTGCTCTTATTCGTTTCCGTTGTGCTCCTATTGATAAATTATTAAATTTATAAACCAGGGAAATTTCATGCGCACCACCTGTGGAACTTATAAGGTTAGAAATAGTAAAATCGTAACTGTATCCGATCTGCAACTGGTTGGTTTTAATTCCCACCAACCCAATTATTGCATCACCAGCCTGTGAAGTAACAAATGGTATACCCCGATACCATAATCCAAAAACGAGTGGGTCTTTATAATAGTACAAACCTAAATCAGTCTGGTAGTATTTCCCTTGTCTTTGAAAATTCATTGCGACTGACATGACCTCCTGAATTTTTTGCCGCAAACGTGTTTTTTTCAGAATCTGAGCTCCTCCATAAAGGTTGAACTTTACCGGTACGGTAGTATTATCACCATAAAATGAGGTATTGGGGGCCAGAAGATGGTCGAGTGTAAAACCAGCCCAAATCCTTTGATTATAAACAAGCGCAGAAGTAGCGAAGTCTACATCAGCTACATTATCGAAAGATGGGGGAACGTTGGATGGAACACTCCCGCTACCTGTCATCATGCTACTCCAAAGAAGTTTACCTATATCAAGTCCGAGGTAATAGAATTTAAAGTTTACACCTGGTCTTACATGCCATTCCTTGTTGATGTTGAAATCGTATGAATAAAGTAAACCGATATTTGTTGTACTTAGATTTCCTGATCCCGCTACATCATAAGTTGCCAGAATACCAAAACCTGAATTAAAACTTGGCATTGCTTTATCGAATGAAATGCTGTAAGTACGATAAACCCCTGGTATAGCCGGCCATTGATCCCTTATGTTCATTGCGAACCTGTATTCTTCAGACGCTCCTGCAAATGATGGTGAAAGGTATAAAGGATTAGAATAAAACTGGGAGAATGTAGGATCCTGACCAAAGGTATCAAATACAATTACAAATGAGGATATGAGTAAATATATAGCCCGCTTTATCAAGATCGATACCTTTATGTTTACTCCGACGAAAATAATGAATTGTAGTTGAAATACATTACATTTTTACGAATTTTATCATAATATTGGCAATGTGCTGCTATTATTTTAATAAACAGCAAAAATATTTAGACGAAAGGCCTAAAATATTTGATGAATGAAAATGAGAGGACTTGAGCCTGTTTTTAACCAAATCAATGTCAGTATCTGAAAAGAGTAACATCACCTGTTTTTATAAATGGCTCTCCGTTTCTGAAATTTCCTCTGACTTTCCATATATAAACCCCGGGTTCACTAAACTGACCCTTAAAATAACCATCCCAACCGATATTTATATCATTGCTTTCGAAAATCAGGATTCCCAACCGGCTGAAAATCTTTAACTGATAGTCGGATACGCCAGAAAAAACAGGATGAAAAACCTGAGAAGCTTCATCGCTTTTAGCAGAATAATAACCACCTGTTGGTCCCTGTGCATTAGGGATAAATGCATTAGGAAAATTGATAAAAAATTCAGAACCTGAGTAAGCATTCCTTACAGTTATAGAATCCGTACAACCATAATCCGATGTTACTACGAGCCGAACATTGTAATTTCCAGACTTGTAATATTTATGCATTGGTTCAAAAAGTTCTGAGGAGTTTCCATCACCAAAATCCCAGTCAAAATGAATTGCATTTGTGGTATAGTTATAAAAGTGGATTTCATCTTTAGGGAGGATTGCATTATCCGGAAAAATTTCAAATCTGGCCTGCGGTTTAGGATATACTGTAATGGTAATAGACGACGTTGCCTTAATACTATCTGAGCTAAACACATTAAGAACGACTTTATAATCCCCCTCAATATCAAAAATCCATTTCGGATTCTTTTCAGTTGAATAGCCACCGTCACCAAATGTCCATCTGCAAGAGTCCGAAGTATTTGTTTTACTATTAAAACTCAAATTCAAAGGAGCACAACCTTCTGTAGCAGATGCTCCAAATAATACATCAGCAGTTTTCAAACCTGCCTGTAGTTTGTTCATTTCGGGCGAGGATCCGGTTAATAAGACCTTTTTCGACTGTGATTCATTTACAGCGGTAATCGAAACGATATTATTTTCTGGTAAGTCGCTTTTCTGAAAAGGTATTTTTTTAGTCACAGCCTTTAGTCTTAGTGCAGGCTTGGTTTTCATAACTGTAACAGGACTCTTAGTTACAGTGTCTGGATTTTGAACTTCAGATGAAATAACAATATTTTTTGTATTTTCTTTAATTACCGGAAGGCCAATTTCAGTAGGAGCATTGAACAGAGGATTACTCTCTGAACTAGTTTTCCCCTTAGAAATAATTATAATAGAAGTAATTACTGTAACCAGAATAGCTCCAACGTAGTAGATATTAAACCGGGCAGGATTAAAACGCAGGAATTCCTTTCGGGCCTGGGCTTTCATCAGATTTACCCCAACAGAAGCATCAGGAATAGCCTCAGCATCTCCAAGCTTCTGCCTGAATAATTCCCTTACGCTCATATCTTGTTTATTCTTCTTCACTATTTATCTATTCCAAAATTCCAATCTTTTTTCATAAAAACTATTCCATTATTCCTTTGTTTCTTTGCCCACTGCCCCCTAAATGGGGTTCTCCTAATATTCGAATATATCATCCGTTCTCAGTGTAGCTACTCTTCATTCTGCCAAGCTTTTCAAGTTTATCTCTTATTACGGCTTTCGCTCTGCTATACTGCGATTTCGAGGTATTAGTATCAACTCCGAGTATTTCAGCAATCTCTTTATGTTTATACCCCTCAACAGCGTAAAGGTTAAAAACCATCCTGTAGCCTGTAGGTAACTCATTCAGAACTTTGAAGAGCTCCTCTGATGTAAAAAAGTCCTCCTCAAAACTTGTCACTCCGGTTTCAGTCGACACATACTCCTCAATATCAACGTGATATCTGTATTTCAGATTTTTATGATAATGAGTAATGGCCGTGTTGACAGCAATTTTTCTCATCCAACCTATAAAAGAACCAGTTCCTGAAAAATCTTTTACACTCGCAAATATCTTCAAAAAACTATCCTGTAAAATATCTTCAGCTTCAGTTTTATCTGTTGAATATCTCAGACAAACTCCAAGCAGGAATCGAGAATACCTATCGTACAGTACTTGTTGCGCCTTTCTTTCATGATTAGCGCACCCTTCAATTATTTGCTTGTCGCTCATCATAAACTGAAGACATTTTTAAGACATAACAATGAAAAAAATGGTTGCATTAACTGAAAAATTTATTCAAAATAAATAAATTCATGCTTTTATCCTGCTTTCTTAATGACAAAGGTCATTAAAAAATGTATTAGAATCAGTTTTATTAGCACTTTTATAAAAGAAATTTATTACAACAGAAATAAGCTAATATTATGTTCAACAAATTAATTGCAGCGATACTGCCATTTTTCCCCAAAAAATTTATCTGGATATTTTCAAAATCTTATATATCCGGAGAAACTATTGAAGATGCTATGAGGGTATCCAAAGACCTGAACAGTAAAAAGATAAAAGTGACACTTGATATTCTGGGAGAATTCATTGAAACTCCTGAAGAAGCCGAATCTAATAAGAAAGAATATCTGAATCTCATAGACGTTTCTCATAAGAATGAGATTGATGGGAATTTCTCTCTTAAGCCCACAAGTTTCGGTCTATTGTTCGATAAGAATCTATGCTTTAACCACATTCTCGAAATAGTTGCAAAAGCTGCTTCATACAACAGTTTTATCAGAATTGATATGGAGGACTCTCCATCTACGGATCTTGAAATTGAATTATTCCGTAAACTGAAAGCTGAGTTTCCCCGAAATGTGGGACTGGTTGTTCAGGCATATTTAAAAAGAACTTTAAGAGACATTGAGCAGTTGAATGATCTTAATACTTCCGAAATTCCGATAAACTTCAGACTTTGCAAAGGAATCTATATTGAACCAGCTGCAATAGCTTATAAAAAATATGAGGAGATCAACCAGCATTATCTGGAGGACCTCGAATACATGTTCCGGAATAAAATATATGTTGGTATTGCAACACACGACAAACCGCTTGTGGAAGGAGCTTACAAGCTTATTGAAAAATATAATATTCCAAAGAATATGTACGAATTCCAGATGCTTTACGGAGTTACGCCAAAGCTTCGTGAAAGTATTCTAAATGGAGGACATACAATGAGAGTATATGTTCCATACGGAAAACAATGGTTTGGATACTCAACCCGCCGGCTAAAGGAAAATCCGAAGATGGCGAGCCATATTATGAAAGCAGTATTTTATAAGGGATAATCGACACGACACACGACTCACGACTAAAGGAAGAATTGGAGAAGGGGAGATTCTTACTCTGTGTAACTCCGTGTTAACTCCATAATACTCCGTGGTTTAAAAAAATAAAAAATCTCTCTTTCTCCACTTCTCCCCCTCTCCTCTTCTTACCTTAATACTTTCTCTTATTCAGTGTTTCAAGATATTTTTGCTGGATCAGGTCCACTTCCTGATTTGTCAAATCAGGGGAGAAAGGTGGAGGTTCCTCAGGTACCCCTTTTATAAGAAGATAAACGGCCGGAGCTATTAATAATGGATTAAAACCGATAATTCTGTCGGATGGAATTCCTCCTTTTTCAAATGCATTTACTTTATACTGCTGTTTTAGCAGTGCGTAATTGTCAGCAGGATTGCCAAGACTCCCCTGACTATTTTTGGCCTGGTATGCAGATGCAGCAACATTGTATCTTGCATTCTCAAAGTCGACAGAAGTTTTACTTTTGGCATTCAAAATATCTGATCTCAGGTTTGTAAACTTCGGAATAATAATTACCTCACTAATAGGAATAGTATCGCTACTCAGGTAAACTCCACTAATGAAGTCTAATCCTTTTAGTGTATCATTTACATTAAATATTACCGGCTTATAACCTAGACTTTTAAATATAACTATATCATTCTTACCTACATAAAAAGAAAAATTTCCATTGTTTCCACTTATGCGGGAATTTACACCGTTAATTGTAATCTGAGGATTGTTAATAGGTAAAAAAGTAGATGCATCTTTAACTAATCCACGAAAAAGAATCTTCTTCTCCACATTTCCGTTTCCCTGCGAGAAACCTGCGTTAAGAATGCAGAGTATTGAAAAAAGACAGAGGAAACTGCGTTTTAACATTTTAATTCAGATTATAACTTAATTATCAGCTCTTTTAAGTTCCGCTTTGGAACATGGTGGTTATTCGAACTATCCCTGAAGTATTTAACGTCGTCATTTTTAATGTTGTCAATTATAACCTTCTCAATTGGTTTTCCCAACGCAAGAACTAAAAGTACCTCAAACTTATCAGGGATCCTCAACTCACTAATCAGCTCCTCCCTTTTTATTGAAGCGATAATGCAACCTCCAAGTCCTGCTTCACTCGCCCCAAGCATAATGCTTTGAGCAGCAATTCCATGGTCAATACCAAATACTTCTGTTATTGATTTGTCGCCTAATACTATAATGTAGGCTGAAGGTCTTTCACCCTTATCCGGCCCTGCCCAATCCTCCAGATAGCCTGCCCACAGAAGCGATGGAAAAACCCTTTCACAATCTGCAGGTGAATTATAAATCAGGAATTTCAGAGGCTGTCTGTTTGCGCCACTGGCCGATAATCGGGCAAGATCAATAAGGTTTTCAAGAGTTCCTGAATCGATACTGTGTGATTCTTCGAAACGTCTGTAGGATCTTGTTTTACGAATTAAATCTTTTAGATACATTTTTGAATATTTTTAAGAGAAGTACAAATGATTAAAAAGGGGAATAGTTTTAAAATACTCTCCTAAACAAAGTAAACCAATCAGAAACGACTCGCTACAAGATCCCAATCTACGATCTCCCAGAATGATTTAATGTAATCGGGACGCTTATTTCTATAATCAATATAATATGCATGTTCCCACACATCACAGGTCATAAGTGGCTTAAGACCTTTCCGTAATGGATTACCTGCGTTCGATTCCTGAATGATTTGTAAAGTCCCATCTTCTTTTTTCACCAGCCATGCCCAACCTGCTCCGAAAAGCGTAGCTGCTGCTTTAGTGAATTGCTCCTTAAATGCATCAAATGATCCGAATGATGCATTTATTGAATCAGAGAGAGCGCCACCCGGAGTTTTTCTTCCTTTTTGAGCAAAGGCTTCAAAATAAAATGTGTGGTTCCAAACCTGAGCAGCATTATTATAAATGCCACCTTCAGCTTTTTTAATGATTGTCTCAAGATCAGCTTTCTCAAACTCAGTACCAGGAATGAGTCCGTTCAGATTATTTACATAAGCCTGATGATGTTTACCATAATGGTAATCAAGCGTTTCCTCACTAATGAAAGGAACAAGTGCGTTTAACTTGTACGGAAGTTTTGGTAGTTCAAATGCCATGACAGATATTTTTTAAGTTAATGCTTTCAATATTTAAACAATAAATTATTGAGTATGTTCAAATTTAGCATTTTTATGGCTGAACTCAACTATATCAGGTAAGAAAAATCCTCCCGGGCATTATAGGGATAACCTCTTTTTCTCTTGCAAATCTAAATAAAGTATCAATTGCTTCTCTCCCCTTGCAACCAAGGTTCAGGGTATACTCATTAACAAAAAGCTTAATATGCTTGTTCATCACCGCACTGTCCATCTCTTTTGCGTTCCCGGAAACAAAATCGAACGAAGCAAATGAATCTTTGTAGGCGTACTCGAGGCTTCTTCTGACTACACGATTTACCTTAAGTGCTAAATTCTCAGGTACTTTCCTATTAATAACAATTGCTCCAAGGGGTATAGGCATACCTGAAAGATTCTCCCAATACTCTCCCATATCTGCTATTTTATGCAATCCCTTTTTATAATATGTAAATCTCGTTTCATGAATAATGAGACCTGCATCCACCTCTTCATTCAAAAGTGCATTCTCAATATCAGAAAAAAGATACTCAGTTTTATTAAGTGCCTCGGGCCAGGCAATACTTAAGAGAAGATTTGCAGTTGTGTATTTGCCAGGTATTGCTATTCGTGCACCAGCAAGTTCAGATGGTTGTAAAATTCGCTTGCTTATAAGTAAGGGACCGTTTTTATGTCCCAGGGCGCTTCCCGAATCAAGTATTAGATAGTTATCGGCAACATATGCATAGGCATGGTAACTCATTTTCGTGATATCTACTTCCGATGCAAAGGCCTTTCTGTTCAGCTCTTCAACATCTGCAAGAAAATAATCAAACTCCAACCCCTCTGTATCAATTCTCCCATGAACCATTGCATCGAAAATAAATGTATCGTTCGGGCATGGTGAGAAACCCAATGTTAATTTCATCTCTTCACTCCAGTCTAATTATTACTTCGTTAAGCTTTTCCGACAGATTATCAAGTGCAAGAGTAATATTCCAATTGCTTTTATTTCGGGGTTCAACCCTGTTCGAAATTGCCCTGAGAGCCAGAAAAGGTATATTTTCTTTTGCGCAAATATAGAAAAAAGTTGCACCTTCCATCGTTTCAATGTCAGGATTAAATTTTTTTAATAGTTTAAGCCTTGTACTATCTGAGCCCGTAACTGTATTTACTGTTATAGCCCTTGCCGGTTTTAAAATGGTTATCATCTTAGCGCTATACGTGCTATCGGCAGGAAGAAGACCATTTTTGAATGGACTCTCATCGAAACCTGTCAATCCTGCCTCAAAAAGGGTTTGGAAATCATCCCCGTCTTCAATTCCGGCATCTGCAAAACAATCGGATATGGGTGCTACAATATCTCCGATCCTGTAGTCATCCTTATAACTTCCGGCGATTCCGGCATTAATTGCCAGATCAGGCTTGCCATTAACAGAAATCCATTGTTTCATTGCCCATGCTGTTGAGATAGATCCTACACCGGCTATCAGAAGGTTTATCTCTATGTTACCAATACGATATCCACCCGGAACAGAAATCAATCCTTCGATTTTTTTCAGAGCTCCGGCTTCAATATCAGTAGCTGTAACAAATAATATCTTAAATGGCATAACAGAATCTAAACCCATTAATAATAAGCAGCTGGCAAATATATTGCTTTTATGAATTAAAAAGATCAAAATTATTGGCTAATATTGTAGAACAAATGAATCGAACTATGATTTATCTGACCCGCAGAGAAAGATTCTGTGCAGCACACAGGATGTTCAGACAAGACTGGTCCAATGAGGTTAATTATAAAGTATTTGGAAAGTGTTCTAATCCAAACTGGCACGGGCACAACTATATTTTATGGGTAACAATAAAAGGGGAACCTTCAAAAGAACATGGGTTTGTAATGAATATTAATATTCTGAAGCAGATAATTCTGGATCGAATAATTACCAAGATTGATCATAAAAATATTAATCTTGAAGTTGACTTTATGAAAGACAAAATTGCAACAACTGAAAATCTGGCTGTTGCAATTTGGGATGAGCTAAAACCTTCCGTTGAAAAGGAAGGCGCAGTGCTCCATTGTATCAAAATTGAAGAAACTGAAAATAATTCAATAGAATATTATGGCTAACACAATTGAAAAGATTAACGACGGGTCAGGAAAAGTGAGTAATGGTTACAATAAGATTGAAACATGGGATGCTGAAAATATTGAAGAATTATCGACTATTTACCATCGGGTTCTCGAACTAATAGGAGAAGATCCAAAAAGAGAAGGGCTTTTGCGTACTCCCCTAAGGGTCGCAAAATCGATGAAATTCCTTACTAACGGATACAATATGAACCCGGAGGAAATCCTTAAATCGGCCATGTTTAAAGAGGAATATAAACAGATGGTAATTGTGAAAGATATTGATCTTTATTCTATGTGCGAACATCACATGTTACCTTTCTTCGGAAAAGCGCACGTGGCATATATCCCTGATGGTTATATCACCGGGCTGAGTAAGATTGCCCGTGTTGTAGAAGCATATTCACGAAGGCTTCAGGTTCAGGAGAGACTCACCACACAAATAAGAAACTGCATTCAGGAAACGCTTCATCCTCTGGGAGTTGCTGTAGTTATTGAAGCTCAGCATATGTGTATGCAAATAAGGGGTGTTCAAAAACAAAATTCTGTTACCACAACTTCTGCTTTTACCGGTATCTTTCTCGAACAGCTTAATACCCGTGAAGAATTTGTACACCTGATCGGGACAAAGCTTCATTAGGATTTTTTTTATACTTTTGACCGGTTTTGTTAAGTATATCAAATTAAAACTTTAATTATGAAAGCATACGTATTCCCGGGTCAGGGAGCGCAGTTTATCGGTATGGGAAAAGATCTTTATGACAAATCACCCATTGCCAATGAAATGTTCGAAAAAGCAAACTCAATTCTTGGATTCCGGATTACAGATCTCATGTTTGCCGGGACAGATGAAGATCTGAAGCAAACCAAAGTAACGCAACCTGCCATCTTTCTTCATTCAACTATACTAGCATCTGTTCTTGGAGAATCCTTTAAACCCGATATGGTTGCCGGCCATTCGCTTGGAGAGTTTTCTTCTCTTGTTGCCAACAAAACGTTATCATTCGAAGACGGACTATTATTGGTGTCAAAAAGAGCAAAAGCAATGCAGAAAGCCTGCGAAAAATCTCCATCAACTATGGCAGCAATTCTTGGACTTGATGATAAAATTGTTGAGGAGGTTTGCGCATCTATAAATGATGTGGTAGTTCCTGCTAATTATAATAGTCCGGGACAGATTGTGATATCAGGCACAAATGAAGGTATTGATAAAGCAATTGAGATGCTCAAAGAAAAAGGAGCCAAAAGAGCTATGAAGTTGTCAGTTGGCGGCGCTTTTCATTCACCGTTAATGGAACCGGCCCGTAAAGAACTTGAGGAAGCTATCAAAGCAACAAAATTCGCCAAACCAATTTGCCCGGTATATCAGAATGTTAATGCTAAACCATCTTTGGATCCGGAAATCATAAAATCAAACCTTGTTTTACAATTGACATCACCGGTATGGTGGACTCAAACAGTATTAAATATGATTTCAAATGGGGCAACATCATTTGTTGAAGTTGGCCCGGGTAACGTTTTGCAGGGTCTGATAAAAAAGGCAAATAAGGATGTTATAACTGAAGGGGCTGCTTTCTGATAGCAAGGATATATTATCGGCCTACATCGGTTTCAGAATCACCCCCCGGTGCTTTTTCCCGTCAATCATAATTTCCAGAGGATCCTTAAATCTGACATGCCTGATATAGCTGTCTTCATATACGACTTCAAGCTTATTCAGAAATTCAACATCATAATAACCTTCATTAATGTAAGGGTTAACGGTGAAATAACCTACCCGGAATGATGTAAGATTCTGAAAGAAATGTGTTCCCTGACTGGGATCTATCCTATAATTCTTTAAGCCCGATTCAATAATTATTCTGGCCGCTGAAATCTGAGCCCATTTAACAGGGATCCCCAGCCAAGGATCCGCTGATCCCCATCGTCCGGGACCAATAAGAACATAACCTTTACTCTCTTTTACAAACGTAGCATTTATCTTCTCAATCTCGAGAGAGACTCTTTTATTATTTGCAGCACTAAAAGATTCGGGCTTAATATAAACAATATCGTAAATTCCTTTAAAAACCCCATTCCCAAGGGCCGATTCCGAGTATATAATTGTTTGTTCTTTTTCAATATGATCAATGTTGATAGTATGAGTTTCCTCTGTATGGACAATCGGCCGGATCTGTAGAAAATTGAATATTTTCGGAGAGCCGGCGGGTGTTTCAAGATTAACAGCAAACTCAATTTCAATCGGGTTATTCATCTCCTTCTGCCCAAGTTCAAGAAGTGTACTTAAAATTTCGGCTAAAGGAAAAATCTTGTGCTGCAGTATATTGGTAAACGTGATTACCCTTTTACCTGATTGAATTATTCCATCACGAAGGACATTGTTATTTCTGTCATAAGTAGAAGCCACAAATTTCAGAGCAGCCTCATTGTTCATATCCTTAATATTAATTTTAAGGATGTTAACGCCATCATCAGTAGAAGGAATAAAACTTTTAATATTCAGATCGAGAGCATAAAACTCCTTCTGAGTATCTCTTAAGGCAGCTTCAGGTGAAGAAAGCTGAAGTATTTTCCTGGGGTGTTTAGGTGAAAATCTCAGAGATATTCCACCTTCAACAATCATTTTGCCAAGTCCAAAGGCAATATTCACTATACCATCTTCAGCTTTTTCAGAACCGATAGGATAGTAATTGATAGATCGAGCTACTCCTGAGATAGTCGGATAATAGATTCCCTCATGACTGTTTCCACAAACCTCCTGCAATATTATCCCCATTTTTTCTTCATCTATTACATTAGCCGTAGCTGTCATATATGCTTTACTGGCTTTGTAATAAACTGATGCGTATACTTCCTTAATTGCATCAGATAACATCTTCACCATCTGTTTATTATCCTCAAGTCTCGGTATCATATAGGTCGAATAGATACCGGCAAAAGGCTGATAGTGGGAATCTTCAAGTTTACTGGAAGAACGAACTGCAATCGGGTAGTTTCTTGAAACGGCTAGGAAGGCATAGAAATCCTGGTAAACATGCCCGGGGAGTTCCGCATTGACAAACCTGTTAAGGATCTCATCATCGGAGAGGTCTGAGAGAGCTATTGAATAGAGATTATTCTGATCCATGAACTCATCGAAGATGTCGGTGCTTAAAACAACTGTTCGCGGGATAGTAATAAGTACATCAGGATATTTATTGAACAGTTTATTGTTTTTGATAATACGGTTGATGAAAGCCAGTCCCCTTGCTTTTCCTCCGATAGACCCCTCTCCTATACGCGAAAATATCTGGTATTCATCAAAGCTTGTTTTATCAAACTTAGCAATGACCCCTCTCCCTTTGCCAAGACGAAAGCTGGAGATTGCCACATATAGGAATCTCCTCATTTCATCCATCGATTCAAAATCTTCTCTGTTGATATACTTGAACATCTGGGCGACAGGAAACAACGCTCTGGCATTTAACCATTTGGAAAAATGGTTACGGGAGGCATGGTATTCGAGAGAACTATCGGGGATGGTAAGTAATTTCTGCTGAAGGCTCTGAAGATCTGTGGCTATAGCTATAGGTTCCATTGTATCAGGATTCCTAAAAACAAACGGACCAAAAGCCAGATTCTGGATAATAAAGTTCCTTAGCTCGAGAGATAATGATTTGGAATACTTATTTATAAATCCTGCTCCTAAATCTTCTGCAACTTTCTTGTGAATAGTACTTGATGACTGAATCAAAAAGGGTACTTTGTCATCATCTGCCATAACCACTTTGCAAAGCTCAATCCCGGCATTTTCATCGTTAACACCATCCCGCTTGTAACTTATATCTGAAATAACTCCCAGAACATTATATTTATACTTTTTGTAAAGTTCCGCAGCATCGTTGAAGTTATTTGCAAGTAAGATTTTGGGTCTTCCTCTCATCTTAAGCATCCTTTGATGTTCATTAAGCGCTTCGCGCTGAAAATCAAGTGATTGCAAAAGTATTATTCTATAAATATTCGGAAGGTATGAAGATATATATCTTATGGAATTTTCAACAAGAATAATAGCCTGAACTCCAATATTTTCTATATCATAATCTGCATTCATCTTGTCCTCAATAAGCTTTATTATTGCGAGTATAAGAGATGCATCCCCGAGCCAGCAGAAAACATAATCGATAGCGCTCAGATCCTCCCCCTCAAGCCGAAGAGAAACTTCTCTGGAAAAATAGGTAAGAACCACAATAGGTATATTTTCATACTTGGATTTAATTCTTTTAGCAAGTGCAAAAACATCAGTCCCCTTCAGGCTCAACATAGAAATAACCAGATCAATATTACCATCCTGAAGTATTTTGAATGCATCCTCAGCATTGTCGGTTTGTACAAATGTAGGTGGATATCGTAAATTAAGAGAAGCGTATTCATTAAATATCTGCTCATCAATCCTTCCATCCTCCTCGAGCATATAATTATCATAATTACTGCATATTACAAGGACACGATGAATACGTTTCTGCATCAGAAGATCAAAGGATGTATCCGTAAAATCGTATTTCTGAAGATCAATTATTCCTTCAATAATAGTCATAAATTCTGCTTTTTATTAGTTCAGGGAGATTACAGCCATCCCTTTTTTCCCATCCATGCGTATAAGAAGTGGCTTTTCAAATCTTATATGCCGGAAATATTTCCCCGTTTCGATAACATTTTGTTTTTTAAGCTTTTCCCAGATAATTGATCCATCATTTGAACTTTCATTAATCGAGAAATATCCAACATTCATTGAGGTTACATTATGAAAGAAATGTGAGCCAAGCGATGCATCAAGGTGAAAATCGGGTAAACTGACTTCAACAATTACTTTAGCATTTGATATTTGAGGCCAGGCTACAGGGATTCCCAGAAATCGGTCTTTTGTACCCCACCTTCCCGGCCCAATAAGAACATAGCGGAGGTTTTCCTTCAGCATTTTTTCGTTCATTTTGTCAATTTCCTCAGCCATGTCATTGGTTAACATGTTGTTAAATTTCTCGGGTTCTACATATATAAGGTCTACAATATCGTTGATAACTCCATTTCCCATACTTTTATTTGTTACAAGTAACAAGTTGTCATTATAAATGCTTTCAGGATCAACAGTGTAACCCGCTCCGCTACCAACCAGTGGCTTTATCTGTAAAAGATAGAACGAAGCGAATCCATTTTCATCTTTTGTAAGATCAACTGCGAACTCAATCTCAACCGGAGTGCCAAATGCTTCTGAAACAACATCTAAAACAACTTTTAAAGTTGGCGCAAGGGGTACAAAATCATATTTTAAAATGTCTGCGAAATTAATTACCCGTGGTCCATTTACATCCAGTCCGGGAATAATTGTATCATTATCATTGTTAAACACTGAAGCAGAGTGCTTTATTGTGCCATGCTTCTCAGCATGACTAATATCAAGTGTAACAAGACCTGCATTTTCACCATCGAGAAGGTTCAGTTCTTTTTTTGCCATATCAACAGCATAGAAACTAACCTGAGAGTTTTTATAAAGGTCTTTGTGGGAGATGATATCCAGAGCCGGGTAAGCTGGGGAGAAACGGAATGCTCTACCCCCCTCAACTACGTACTGTCCAAGTCCGACGGCGATAACGGCAAAACCATCCGGCGGTGTCATGTGAGCAACGGGATAAAAATTGAATGATTGCGCAGTTCCGCTTATATGCGGGTAGAAGGCATCTTCAAACCTGTTCCCTACAACCTCCTGAATTACAATGGCCATCTTCTCCTGCTCAACTTTGTAGTTAATAGCTTCAAAATATGTTCTGGCATTCTTTGAATATATTGAGGAGAATACAAGTTTTATGGCTTCCGATAACTGCTTAAATCTGATATCGGGATCCGGGTTATTATTTGGCAGCAGATAGGTACCAAATATGCCGGAAAATGGCTGACTCATTGAGTCTTCGAACAAACTTGATGATCGTACTGCCAATGGTTTATTAATAAGTCTTATAAATATCTTAAGTTTTTTTTCAAGTGTATAACTCAGACTTCCTTCAAAAAATAATTTTTGAAGTTTATCAAAATCTTTCTCTTCTTTTACTTTGTCCCACAAATGATTTCGTTCCATAAAGATATCAAATTCATCCGTTCCTATAATAGCGGTAACAGGAGTTTTGATATTTATACCAAATAAAAGACGACCTAGTTCAAAGCTGTATATCAGTGTATTCACAAATGCCAGACCACGACCTTTACCACCAAGAGAACCGCTTGACAAGCTAACCACATTTGTCTCATCAATTACTGCCGCTTCATCAAAATTTACCACCTTCCCTTTGTTCATTTCTCTCCTTCGCTTGCGAATAATATCGATCAGGAATTCACGTAGTTCCCTGAGACTGTTGAAATCTGATACCCTTATAGGGTTTATCATTTTGGCTATTTTCACTTCACCTCTGGCCATCAGCCAAAGAGAGAAATGATTTTTCATAGAATGATAAACAAGAGAATCTTCAGGTACAGTTTGAAGGTAAGCTTCAAACTCCTTCATGGATTTGGCAACTGCAATTTGTCGACCGTTGGTATCTCTGTAAACGAAGTGGCCAAAGCCAAGATAGTAATTGATAAATGACTTAAGGTCCTGTAGAAGGCTTTCAGAGTTTTTATTTATGAAATTTGATTTAAGTATATGAGCATATCTTGAGTTTTCAGGATCTGACGACTGTAGTACGGAGGGAAGATTTGGGAGGTCCTTTTTAATATGCTGAATAAGGTCGAATCCCGCAGTATCATTCAAAACACCGTTTTTAGGAAAGCGCATATCAGAAATAACGCATAACAAACTGTCTTTATATTTATTATATATTGTAAGAGAGTCTTCATAATTTGAAGCCAGAAGAATTTTAGGTCTGGCTCTCAGTTTAAGAACTTTATACAATTCATCAGTAGAAACATCTTCTATAAGGTTCTTAGTCTGTTCCATCACCAGCGTATAAAGCATTGGCAGGTAACTGGAATAATATTCTGCAGAGTCCTCAACAATCAAAATAACTCTTGTGAGTCCTTTTTTTGTATCATTATCTACGTTTACTCTGTCTTCCAGAAGCTTAACCATTGCAAAAAACACCTTTGACTCACCAGTCCAGACAAAATAGTTATCAAAGGGTATGCCCAGGGATTTTTGATTTTTTACGAATGATACATCACCGGGGTTGTTAAGAAGAAGAAAAGTTGGAATATAAGGATATCTGTTTTTAATTTTTTTGCATAGTATAATCGGACTTTCCTTTTCCACCCCGATCATAATTATAATCATATCGTAGTGTCTGGCCTTCAGCCTGCTGAAAGCTTCTTCTTCACCTGAAACTCCGGTAACCCTGGGAATTGATGTAAGGCTCATCTGATAGTATTCTCCCAGCATGTGGTCAGAAAACCGGCCTTCACCTTCAATAGAGTAAGCGTCGTAGAGATTAGCTACAAGAAGAATCTCTTTTACTTTGAAAGGCATCAGGTCGTGGAAAACATCCCGCTCCGCGTTATGACGATCGAGAAACTTCTGAAGCAGCTTCCTGCTGGAGACATCTTTAAGATCGTTATCATCGGTTTGGGTTATCTGCGCTAAACGGATAATATCTCTGGCTTTATAGCTGTTAATATAACCTGTTAAGAGACTTGATATATTTAAAATGAGATCTCTTTCCTCTTTAAGGAATGGTCCCTCAACTTCTTTATTGAATTCAGTTGTATAAAATATTTCTATGGATCCTTTTTCTTGGTCAATAGTATTAAACTCCTGTCCCATTCTCCAGGCTGTTTCAATAAAGCCAACCGACTCAAACTCTTTACCCATAAATCTGATGCGTGCCACAGTGTATTCCGGATATTGCCATGCAGCTGGTAGAAGAAGTACAATCTGCTGAAGAGATTCTTCAATTGGTTTGCCTTCTTTCAGAATGGCAGTTGTCTTGTTAATACATGCCAACTCCTTTAACCGCTCCTGTTGGTCGTGAAGCAGCCGGTTGTATTCAGGAGTATTATGTGTTAAATCGGCCAT
>Ga0209745_1000349_pt1 | contig 27398 bp, 24 predicted proteins | sample BarGraNGADG00312_FD_184495 | JGI IMG/M metagenome (GOLD analysis project Ga0209745, IMG submission 184495) | Arctic peat soil microbial communities from Barrow, Alaska - Barrow Graham LP Ref core NGADG0004-312 (SPAdes) (version 2) | ecosystem: Environmental > Terrestrial > Soil > Wetlands > Peat...
TAATAGTCTCATTCAGGCGGCAAAGGATAGTGCAAGAGGCTTCAGATCAACAAAGAATTTTATTATTACTATTTATCTTAGGACAGGAAAGCTCGAATCAATCTACCCACATGAAACAGCGAGGAGCCTATAATCTTATATGCGGATAAACATGACGTGATGGATGGATAGATCATTCTACAAAATTCACATCTCCATTTCAGACGTAATTACTCCGCAGCTTGCTGCACAGGTGCATGGCAGTCATTTGGCTAATATTATTTTGTTTCTATCATGCAAACAAATATTTCTGAAAAGCTACGAGGAATTATTATGACATTTTCGAAACTTGATGCTATTGCAGAAACTCATTTATCTGACATATACAATTTGCATCTCCATGCTTGATGGACGGAAAAAATCAATTGCTGAAAAAATCATTAAATTAGCAGAAAACACTCAAGATCTCTTCTCGAGTGGGGGAAAAATGGAAAGGATGATATCGCAACATGGTGTATCGTACAAATTTACTGATGAATACGTAGAGTTGCTAGATAATTTAATAGCAGATTTGCTAATTAAAGATAGACTGAATGAGAAATTCTCTGAAGCGTATATAAGATCTGAAATTGAGAGCATAATAAGTAAATTAATTAAAGATGGCGATTCAAGTAGGTTGAAGGAGAATATTAATCAGTTCGCATCAGATCTTGAACGATATTGTCAAATCCAAACCGTATATATATGCCTCTTTTTGGAGTAGAATTATTGGGTGATCCTATCAAGATTGGGAATTTAACTCTTAGAAGAATGGATGATAATAGCACGAATCGTTTAATCGAACTGTTTATTAGCATATTAAATACATGTCAAGGCGATGAAGCCTCAAAAAAGCAAACTATTAAACTAGAAATCGAGCAGATAAATAAATATGTGAGAAATAAGACATGTGCATTATTCGAAGTCGGGGCCGAAACTGGAAGAGCGTTAGAATTGGCTGAAAAAGAAACCCGGAGAGTGATTGATCTATTGAGATATGCTATTCCTTCTTTGTATTCGACCGATAAGAGAGTAGTAATAGGGCTCCAAGGTGAATATTCAAATCAGTTACGCTATGTGCCGATCATTTCAGCCATTGGAGATAGTCTCAACATTCAGAGACATAATGTTGGCCCATTGTTTCCTCTTGAGTTATCCCCCCAAAACATTGATCATATGAAAAAAATAGGATTATTTACATTGGGAGAGCTATTAGAAAGAGATAATCTCAATGAGTTTGAAAAAACACTTTTATTATCCATTGAATGGTTTTCTCGTTCGCAAACACAGTTAGAATTAAAAAATAAATTATTAAATCTTATAACTTCTCTGGAAACATTGCTGACGCCGGGAGGCAACGAACCGATTCAAAGATCTATTTCACAAGGTGTTGCTATTATATTGAATGATGATCCAATCAGGAGGAAAAAATTGAAAGATAGACTAATAGAATTATATAAATATAGGAGCACTTTAATTCATGGTAGGAAGAACGAAGTCTTGAATAGTGATGTACGAGAATTAACGCATATAGTTGGCTCATTAATCATGGTTCTTATTAAGATGAAAGATCAATGCCAATTTGAGTCAAAAGACGATTTGCTTAATTGGATTGAATATAGAATTTTTGGAGGCTTGCCTGAGAATTGGATCGAATACAGAAAGTCCTTAAGCAAAACATAAATATATATTATTCAATATATCTTTATCAGGATTGAGATGGTTTACGCCCGCGTAACTGCCACATCGTTCGTCCTTTAGCCCGGTCGCACCTTAGACTCCTCGGAGGAGAAACCGTCCCGCTTCTTGAGCATGAACAATCCGGTGTAGGCGATCATGGAGCCGTTGTCGCCCATGAACTTCTGGGCGGCAAGAAGATCTTGGCCCCCCATCTCCTAGCGCATGATATTTAGCATCTCGCCCAGGCGCTTGTTGGCACCCCGCTGATGAGCATGGCTTCCTTCTTCTCTACGTGGCCATAGCATATTCCGTGACCTCCATCATCATGACGAAAACCGTCTCCTGCAGGCTGCTAGCAGACCTCGAACAGGCCAAGGCTACGATCATCTGCTACCCCAGCCTGCGGCCATCCGCCCGAAGCTCTCCTTGTGGGCCGTCTTCCCTCTGGAACGGCATAAAGAGCAGTCAAGAGCACAGGAGACCGATAATAAAGATAGTAATATCTAGTTTGACTCCCATTCTATCCTCAGGTGATGAAAACGGTTCGCGCTGTTGTGGATCTTCCGGACTCGGTTCTGGCTCTCTTCAAAGTCGATAAAGATCAGCTAGGCCCTTTCATAAAGCGCTCTTTGTCAGTGGAGCTCTACCGTGAAGGCAGGCTCTCTCTGGGCAAAGCCGCTGAGTTGGCCGGGGCCAAGAGCAAGTGGGAGATGCTGATGTTGCTCAACGAACGTGGAGTCCCTATGGACTATACAGCAGATGATGCAGAGAAGGATCTCCAGACGCTGGAAGTTGTGCTCGGACGATGATCAAAGCTGCCCTTATCCTCACTAACGACAAAGATATACAAGAATGATCAAATTATGATGCCCTTGAAATATCGCATAATAATAGAAAAAGACCCTGAAGAGGGCGTTTATATCGCTTCGGTACCAACGCTGCCTGGATGCAATACCTTCGGAAAGAATGAAAGAGAAGCTAGCTTGATGCCTGAAGAGGCCATAGAAGTCTATATTGAAACGCTGATTGATCTAGGGAAAAAAGTTCCAGTTGAAGATACTTGATGCATTTTTTAGAGCAATAAGGTCGAATTCATGCTAGGAAAAATTGCAGCGGGCCTGGGGCAGGGCCAATACTTCATCTCCCGGGAGGGCTATAGTCGCCAGTTCTTGCAGCACCTGGGCTTTGTCCCCTTCCCAGGCACACTGAACGTATTGCTGGAGGAGCCCTTCCCTGCGGAGCAGCAGGCGATCCGGATTGAGGGCTTCCAGGAAGAAGGCAGGAACTTTGGCGAGTGCAAATGCTACCGCATCAAACTGAATGGCATCGAGGCCGCTGTGGTCCGGCCCGAGAGGAGCCGCTATCCAGCGGACTTAATCGAGGTCATAGCGCCTGTCCAGCTGCGACGGGCTTTGGGGCTGGAAGATGACGATACTGTTGAGGTAATATTGATATGATCGGACTATCCCTCAATCTTTTTTTTGGTCCTGTTGTTTGAAGCCAGCAGAATCAAGAGCAAACTGGAGACACAAAGCACAGAAAAAGCAGCTAGGATCGACCTCATGCTCTGCAGAAAAGCCGGGTGATTTTCTGAAATTAGATTTGTTCCCCCCAGGTAAAAGGTGAAACCAACAGTTACCAGGGCCATACTGCCGGCATTTCCTACCAGCCGCATGGTCTCTTCCAGGCTGGAGCCCACAGCGTATTTATCCCGGGATATGGAGCCCAGAATTATCTTTACCATGGACGGATAGAAGAACGCTCCACCCGCGAAGACCAGAACCAGCTCCAAAAAGGCCTGCAAAAAGGGCGTATTTGATGAGATGAGGGTCATGGGCAAAAGGCTCGCCAGAGATACAGCGGCTCCGGCCGCCGCCAGGCGATAAAGATTCATCCGATCCGAGAGGCGACCGGCATAAATCGCGAGTGTTGCCATTATCAGGGTGGACGCAAGCAAGATCAGACCAGACTGCTTGCTATCGAATCCCAAAATGTTCTGCAGATAAAGACTGAACAGGAAGATAACAGCAAAAGTGGATGTGGTGTAGATCAATATGGCTGCATTGGAAAATGAGAGGCAACGATTATTTCGAAAGAGAGCAAGATCTATCACAGGGCTGCGATTTTTGGATTGACGCAAAGCGAACAGAAAAAGCACCGCGATCCCGCCGATGATGAGGGCGGCTCCCGAAATAGAGGGCAGTTTGGAGAGCCCCAGAATTACCAGAAACAATAGAGCAGCAATCATGGCGGACCCCATCACATCGAACTTTTGTCCTTTGGAAAATGCGCACTCGCCCGGAAGCCTCAGTCGAATCAATGCCATCACCAGGGCGCTTATGGGAAGAGTGAGGACGAAAATGAATCTCCAGTTCGCATAATAGGTCAAGAGCCCTCCCAGGAAAAATCCCAGGGCAAATCCGGTCAAACTGGAGGCGATGTTTATACCCAGGGCCTCTCCCCTCTCGCTCTCTGAAAGCGAGAGGCTGAGCAGAGCAAAAGAGGTTCCGAAGATCATGGCAGCGCCCAGGCCCGTCAGGAAGCGAGCCGCAATTAAGATCGAGGCATTGGGTGCTAATGCTGCTAGAGCTGCGGACACAAAGTAGATAACAATGCCAATGGAAAAAATCTTCTTGACGCCAAAGATGTCGGCCAATCTCCCAAAAGGAATCAGGAACATTGATGCCGCCAGAAAGAAGACCGTGGCCAGCCAGCTCATTTCGACCGCACCCATGGAAAATTCAATGCCGATGGTGGGAATGGCCACAATCAAGGCTGATACCATGAAAGGAGCAAGGAAGGAGCCGCACGCGGAAATCATCAGGATATTTCTTTTGGCAGAAGTAGTGGCCATCTTAAGGTAGAATACTACATCGACTAATGATAACTTTTTGCATTAGATGAAGGCTCTGCTTAATATATCTGATCGGACATTCTGATGGAAACAGTGATCCCCTTGCAAGAGTCCTCTTCTACACAGGCCATAGCTCGATCTTTATTCATTCTACTGGCTTATGTTTTTCTTCTGTCCCACCCATCTTCGGCCTCTCTGACCGGTGATGCAGACCACTGGCTGGAGATGGGCCACTCCTCCCTCTTGAATGGCTCTTTCCAGCAGGCTATTGACAGCTTTGACCGCGTCCTGAAGATCGATCCCGAAAACGTATCGGCATGGGGCGGCAAAGGAGCTGCTCTATCGGGACTGGGCCGGTATAAGATGGCCAAGCTTTACTTCGATTTTGCCCTGCAAAAGGACCCGAAAAATCCAGGGCTCTGGCTGGAAGAGGCTAAGGCTGCAGAGCAGGATGGGAATTGGCGCCAGGCGGGCGCAGGCTACGACCGAGCCCTGGCTCTGAACAGCAGCCTGGCCGAGGCGTGGCTGGGGATAGGGAATGTGTCCATTGCCACAGGCCGCTATGATAATGCTCTGCAAAGCTTCACAAACGCGTCCCAACTTGGCCGGAAGGATGCTGCAAGAGAAGGCGAATCCAGGGCAGTGCAGTCCAGATGTCAGGCCCTCTTGGAGCAAGGCAAATTTGAGGAGGCTCTGCAGTGTTATGATCGGATTCTCGCCAACAATTCATCCGATCCAGTGGCAAAAGATGGCAAGTCTCGCGCCCTGGTAGGCCTGGGACAGTTGCAGCTGGCCAGGGGAAACAACTCTCAGGCCAGAGGGATCTTCAGAGAGGCGAGCCTGCTTGATTCCAAAAACCGGGAGGCAATGCAAGGCCAGGTTCAGGCTCTGAGAAATGATGGTGATGAGCTAATGGCCAAAGGGCTCTTTTCGGACGCTCTGAAGAGCTACGAAACCGCGCTTGCCCTTTCTCCCCAGGACACTCTATCTCTGGCGGGAAAAGAGCAGGCATCATCTGCAATTGCCCTGAAGTCGGAAGTACCAGAATCAAGATCCTGGGCCGGGAACATGTCCGGGAACATGTCCCGGAACGCGACCCCGCAAAAAGAGACGCCCGGCTCCAATTACAGCCGCTATTTATCCCAGGCTCATAATTATGCCAGAAACGGCTCTTATTCTCTGGCCCTGGAAAGCATAAATAAGTCCCTTGAGGTTGATGGGAAAAAGGGAGATGCATGGCTCTTCAAAGGACAGGTCCTCATCTGGCTCGGCCGTCCGACCGAAGCTCTATATTCTTTGAATAAGGCATTAGAGCTGGACCAGTACAATGCATCAGCCTGGGACTTAAAGGGCCAAGTCCTGTCAGCGACTGGAAAATATAGAATGGCAAAGCTATGTTTCGACTCTGCACTGAGGTTGGAGCCAGATAATATAACTTTATGGAACAGTTCGGCACGGGTTTTAGAGCTGTTGCACGACTACAAGGGTGCCCTGAATAGCTACGATAAGGCATTGCAGCTGGATGATAATAACAAGGAGATCATCTTAAGCCGGGGCAGACTGTTGCTTGAAATGGGTTTGTATCAGGAAGCAGGACAGAGCTTTGGGCGCGTTTTGCGGCAGGATGCGGGAAATGTCGATGCCTTGCGGGGCATGGGTGAAACACAGCTCGCGCTTAAGGAGTACGACCAGGCAAAAGAGTCTTTTAATGCGGTACTGTTGCAGAACCCCGAGGATCTTGAATCCTTGATCGGATTGGCCGAGATTCTCTATTCCGCCCGGGATTACAACTCCTCCATTCAGGCCTTCGATCGTGCCTTGAAGATAAAGCCCGATGACGTTCGGGCGAATCTCGGAAAGGGAAACTCCCTCCTGGTACTGCAGAATTATACTTCTGCAATAATCAGCTTCGACACGGCTCTAAAAGTCTCCCCCGAAAACGTTTCCGCACTCAGTGGAAAAGGAGAGGCGCTCCGTTTGCAGGGCCGGTTGGATATGGCATTACAGTGCTATGACCTCGTCCTCAGTCTGGAGCCCGAAAATATCATGGCACTGCAGGGTAAGGGAGATGCGCTGTCTGCACAAAACGATCTTGCAGGAGCAGGGGTGGCTTTTGGTCGCATCCTCGCCAGGTATCCTGATAATATACCTGCGCTTTTCGGCAAAGGTGATGCACTCCTGCGAAATAGCTCCCCGGAACTGGCCCTGCCTTTCTTTAAGAGCCTTCTCGAAAGAGATCCCAAGAATCTTCAGGGACTCTTGGGAGCCGCAAGAGTTCAAGATGCTTTGAACAATTGCGGACAGGCCTTGAAATATTATGAAGAAATCCTGGCACAGGATAACAATAATACTGCTGCCTGGATGGGTAAAGGGGATGCCCTGCTCTGCCTGAAGGACGCGGATCATGCAGGAGACTGCTATGAGAGGGTTCTTTCCATAGAACCGCACAGCTCTGAAGCCCTCTCCGGAATGGGCGACGTGTTTTATGAAAAAGGGAACTTCAGTCTCGCTCGCCAATACTACTGTACGGCCATAAACCTTGAGCCCGTTAGCCTCCGCGGCAATAAGGGATTGGCGAATGTTCTATGTTTCTATGGAAAGTATAACGAATCGCTGCAGTTTTTCGATCGAGCCCTGGGCCAGAAGCCATCGGATATCGATGCCTTGATGGGCAAAGGTTTGGCACTGGCCGCTCTTGGCAATGATTCCCAGGCGATAATATGCTTCCGGGAGATAGTCTCTATCGATCCAGGAAACTACGCAGCCCTGTCCAATCTGGGAAGCTTGCAGGCAACTTCCGGGATGCATGCCGAGGCCCTGAAAAGCCTGCAATTGGCCAGCAAGATCAATGAGTCCGCTGAAAAGGTGTGGTACAATTTGGGCCAGGTGTATCTTATCTCAGGCCAATACAAAGAATCCGAAGAGGCTTTCAAGAATGCGACATTGCGGGCTCCTCTAGACGCTTCTGCCTGGTTTGGGCTTGGACTGGCCCAAAACCTGACGGGAAAGTCCGGCGAAGCATTGTCGAGCTATGAGAAAGCCATCAGGCTTTTGCCAGAAGATGCAGACGCTCAATACAATATAGGCCTGGCTCTTGTGGCTCTAGGCCGCTTTCAAGATGCCCTTGGCGCCTTCGAAAAGGTCTTGGAGATCGATCCGGGGAACACCCCTGCCCTCTACAGCCTCGATCTGACTCAAACCAGTCTCAATGAAACAACTGCATAGAATGCCTGCCACGTCAAGAGCAGACTGGCCTGACCGGAATTAAATAGCGTGGTATTTGCGGTGGTGGGAAAATAGACCATGAGCCGCTTTCCAGTCAGGCTATTCTATCTGCCTTATGCTCTTCTTTTTTCATAGCTACTTTGGCGCTGATAATTATGATTAGGCACCATCTCCGGCTCAACCATCTCCATCAGTCTATACTGCCGGTTATTTCTGTTTCCTCTCTTATCCAGCAAGCCATCACGATTCATTCTAGATAGATAAGTTGAGACTGTACTGAGCTTGATATCATCCGCTACGGTCTCATATCGCTCTCTCAATTCCTGTGTTGTGAACCATGTGTTTGAAAACTCAAATTTGATGAAGCTCTCCAGGCGGTCCATGAGAGTCCCGATACTACCGTAATCACGAGCGGATGCCGCCGATGGGCCACTCTCCACTTTGTCCTCGAAGATACCGGAAGCTGACAGAAAGCCTATGATTTTATCTCTCAAAGCCTCTCCGCCCCTATTTTGCGACTCAAATTCATGAGAGGACTTGAGCCCGCCGTCTTCTATCTCGATCCGGATCCTCATCGTATCCCCCAATTATCTTCCAGTCAATTCTGGTATTGGAAGGAATATGCGATTCAGAGAGGAAGAAGCATCCCGGCTGAGGCCATAGCCGACGTCTTCTGCCACCCCGGCAATTCTTAGCTGCTCGCACTTCACCAGGTTCATCTGCAACGTAAACAACTTGATATGCCCCCTCACAGTCTTCCCCTCCTCATAATTCGAACAAATTCTTCTATCTCTTCTACATCGGATCAACAAGTATTACCCCTTCCTGCCGATCCGATCGACCTTTCCCAACTCGTGCCATCCCTTCTATTCTATACAGGTCGTGAAAGACAATTCTAGCCCGGGCCCCTTAATTCCCTGGCTTTCCCCTGCTTTTCACAGCCTGTTCGCAACAGCGCATCTCAAATCCTGGACACATGGCCTCCCCCAAACGAATCTCATTGCCGTCCCTTTCCGACAACGGGATTGTAAACTGGCAGAGGCATGGAAATCACCGCCGGAATCCGTGCACAGCCGTCCCTTTCCGACTGTGAACAGTCTCTAGACAGACGATCTTATCCGAATCTGAAACGCTACCCCCTTCATTGCTAACTCCCTTGTGCCATCCCTTCTTGGTGCCTTTTTTGCCAACGTAGTGGTGAACTTCTCTCGGGACCGAACAATACTCCTCCACAATTTTATTTGTGGAATGAGTATAGACCGCATCTCCGATATATTCACACGATACACTACTTACTTCGCTGATATGTTATGAAGGTTCATCCATCCCCTCAGACGAATAAGCCCTTCTTACACATCCCATCTGGATGTATTCAGACAGGTTGCGTGGCCGTTTTGGCACAATATTAACCTGGTATTTGTGGTATATAAAACTTTCCAATAGTCGATAGTTGTGGTTAATGGCTTAAAACTTCTATTTGCCAATATTTTTGTAAATAGAGCCCTAATAGTAGTCAGAATAGTATTTCACATGTCTGGTATAAGATTCTGAAATCGCATTACGATGTATTGTGAAAAGAAAATTCAGGCGATTACTACTATGAAAATAGCTATCAGTAATGCTCGTGGTTGTGCGCGGCAGAGGAATGCTACTGTGAAACCATTTCACATTAGGCTACTATTATCGAAAATATAAGAAAATGACCGGAAAATTCGCCACAACCTCAAAAAGAATTGTCAAGTTATGCGCGCGACACATCGCTCAAAATGCTCGAAATGATGTCGGTAGTCCTGCCGCACAAGGATCGTGCATTTATCGGCTGAGCTTCTATAAACGCTATATTCCGGCCCAAATATTGTGTTATTTGCAATTGAATATAGTTTACGATTTTTCCGTGGGACGAATACACGATCGCGCATCATAACCAGGATTAAGTATCATAGTTACGAAAGTGGTCCGGACAGTGATGTGTCAAAATGATCCCGCAGGATTGAATTGCTCCCGTCATAATAACAGAGTCTTGATCAACAAAGAAAACTAAGAAATTGGTAAAGATTTAAGATGCTTGGTGGAGCTCAAAGTATTCTTCTATAAGCCAGTCGCCGACCTCCTTAAGATATCTGCGCCTGCGTTCGTCTTCGGCAATTAATTGAAAAACCTCGGAGAGATCTTCATCCATTGGAGTCTGATTATCTTCTTGCGACATTTAAACCTATCGAAAGCTCAATTGAATTCTAACTTTGCAATCTCCCTCTTGCCAGTATTAGAGCCACACAATAAGGCTCTTTAGTCCTCTTTAAGGGCCCGGCGTGTATGGGATGGTCTCCGCACAGGATAAACAAGGTCTTTTCGTCTGCACTCCCTACGATTTCACCTATGCAGCGATCAATGTTTAGAGCTGCCTTTCTGATCCCTTCCAGGCCCAATCCCCGGTGAACGCTCTTATCTATGCCTATGAAGTAGGAGACAAGAAGCCTTGGCCTCTGCAAGATGGCCTGAACGGTTTTGCGACAAGCCTCTCGGTCGAAGTCCTCCGGGGGGATGCTGTCCGGTATCCCTTCAACGATCTCGATCAAGCCACGATAAACCTCGGCCCCATTCGTCTCCATCACGACAGCGGCCTTCAGCCCGGAGGCGCTGGCCATTTCCGGCAGGCTGGGTGTGCTCGATGTCTTTGCTCCTGCTTTATCGAGAATTCCGTGATGCAGAGGTATGAGGCCGCTCAAGATACTGGCTATGGCCGGAGTTGTATGATTGGAGACGGCCTTTGCCCTGAGCAGCAGCCCGTCATCGGCGAGATGGGACATGTTCTCCATGCTCGGCCGCAGCCACATGAATAGATCATAGCCCAGGCTGTCAATAATGATGATAGCCGCATTTTTGCAGCCCCAGCTTTCCACTAGATCGATCGGCTGGCCGTCTGTGCGGGGAAGGACAAAGCCCAGGGTTCGGGCGACTGTAGGCGCTATATCAATCTGGCTGAAGTGCCTTATCGAATTGTGAGAAGCCATAAAGATCCAAAGACATCTTTCTCTTGCCCATATAATAGAGGTTTCGATTTAGTACCAATTAGCAGGGCTTTAAAATAATTATGTGGCGTGAGCTTTCACCAAGTATACAAAATTCGAAAGAAATTTTTAAAAATCTCCTTATTTATTCCTAAATCTTATGAAATATACGCATTAATTTTATGATGTGAGAGATGATTACTTAAAACTTCACAGGCATTGGGCAAATCTGCATCATTATGGGCTTGGAAAAATCGAGAAATCGCTTGATTTCTAGATAGTGCCCGGAGGAGAAGTATTTTACTGAACCAAGGGCCTAAAGTAATCTCGGGATCGCAAGGGATTAATCAGATGCCGAAAATTTCCATTTGAGGCGGAAAGAATGCGACCTATGAGACTTCTCTCCTGGAATGTGAACGGCCTGAGAGCCGTTTATAAAAAAGGTTTTGTGGATTGGCTTATGCGGGATACGCCGGATGTGCTCTGCCTTCAGGAGACGAAGGTGGCAGTTGATCAGATTCCGGCCGAGCTGAAGAATCTACCAGGCTACACTTCCTATTTCGGCTCAGGAGACAGAAAAGGCCGCGACGGAGTGGCCCTCTTCTCCAAAACAAAGCCCGTCAGCGTGCAATACTCCTTAGGAATCGAGGGCTTTGATGATGAGCACAGGGCAATCGTGGCCGACTTTGGGAACTATATGCTATTCAATGTCTACTTCCCCAACGGCAAAGCCTCAAAAGAGCGGCTGGATTACAAGCTCGAGTTCTACGATCGCTTCCTGGACCACATGGACCAGCTTTTGAAAGCGGGCAGAAACATTGTGATCTGCGGGGACGTCAATACCGCTCACGAGGAGATGGATCTGGCAAGGCCCAAGGCCAATGAGAAGATCTCCGGATTCCTGCCGGTGGAGAGAGCCTGGATAGACCGGCTGGTGGAGCACGGGTTTCTGGACACCTTCCGCCTCTTCCACCCGGAGGGCGGCAACTACTCATTTTGGGATTTGAAGACGGGAGCGCGCGAGCGCAACGTGGGCTGGAGGATCGACTACTTCTTCGTCAGCGAAAGTCTGCGAGATCGCATCCAATCGGCCTTCATCCTCAAGGATGTCATGGGAGCCGACCACTGCCCGGTGGGGATAGAGCTGAAGACGGATGGCTAAATTAAATTTTCGTGCTGTTAATCCCAATGCAAGCGAAATGGCTGAAAATCGGTGACTGATTCGTTGTACTCAGAGCAGCCTGACCATCGCCTCGGAGATAGTCCAAACCTCAATCAGTCCAGCATTCCGGATCTTCTCGAAATGCCGATCATTTGAGATCAAGACGGCCCTTGTGCCAAAGCAGGTGGCTGCATGCAGTACATCTGCATACTGTCCTTCCGGAAAGAATGGTAGGCACATGGCAATCTCTTCATCAGATGGCTTCAGTACGATTGCCTTTTGCAGGAGATATCTAAGCAGAAGCTGACCACTATCACCGAGATCTTCAGCATACTTACCGTACTCCGCAACCAGCGCCTCATCGGCGATGAGGTCTTCCGGGCCATCAATCAACCTTTAGACCCGCTCGGTGGTCCTTGTCCAGCCCTTTTTTGCCGCAGCTATGAATACGTTAGTGTCCAGCAAAAATCTTGTATTTCTCTCGTGCAACCCGGTTGCCCTCTTTCTCGACATCACACTCAAGCTTATCGGGATCCACTTTTTGTGTCTCTTTTATGATTCCTTCGAATGTCTCACGCAAATCGATCTTCTTGAGAAGTATAGAATCGCTTGTGGCTCCGCCTATGACGAACTCATCACCTGGTTTCATGTTGAGCTTGGCTCTCAGATCGGCCGGGAGCAGAATTCTGCCCTGATCGTCAAGCTTTATAGTGGACATCGGGCTGCATTCACCTTAATTCTATCTGGGATTAATAGTATTAAAAAGTTGGTATCGTCCTTCGGTTATCGCTTTTGAAGCAATTTAAGCAACGTCAATGCGGCAAGGATTTGCTCGCCATCATCAGCTGCTCGGAGACAGCTCCCCCTGGATTCCTGCGCATGTGGCCCCGCCCGAGCAGCCACGCGCCCGCCCGCGCGCGGGAGCCCGGGGCTTTGCATCCATCCTTCCTATTCTCTAATCGAGATCGTCAAGGTGAGTCTTGAAAATTATGGACATCTGTCAGTTCTGAACAAAAAAATTCTAAAAGACTGCCAGCAGAGCCCCCGCAGATCTGTAATCTGTTCGAGGAAAAGAGTTTTATCGATAAATTGAGAAGGGAACTTTCAGGCTTAGTTGCAGGAGGATAAAGAAACTTGAGGCTGGCCTGGCCACCGCCCAATGATCTGATTGCGTCTGCCCTGATCTCCCTATTAGCTCTCGCCTTGGCCAATCTATCCCCTGAATCAGTCCAGGAGACCGGTTCGATCCTGGCCCTCTGTCTGGTTATCCTGGTCCCAGGCTACCTTATAGTCCTCTTTCGGTTTCCGGCTAATAGAGACCTCGAATTGAGTAAGCGCATCATCCTCTGCCTGGGACTTTCCGCGCTCCTGGCGGGTCTCGTCAGCCTCGTTCTGATGCTCACCCCCAGAGGACTGCAGCCTGCGTCCCTGGCGACAATTCTCTCTCTCCTGGCCATATTCCTGAATGCTATCTCCTACATCCGCTTCTCAACGCAGCCCCGCAAAAGGGGATTGGTCTCCCGGTCAAGAAGAGGCAATCCACTCACAAAGATCTTATCCGGCATTCCTGGAGTTCGCATCCGGGGCCGTCGCCGGCGTACAGCTTTTCTTCCTCTGGCCCTCGTCGCGGTCTTATTTGTCGCCGCCATCGCATTTGCCGTAAGCCTGAACCACGGTTCATCCGGCGAAGGAGCCACGTCGCTGGAGGTCTTCTGGCCAAGAGAAGCATTGAATTCGCAATCTGAGCCGCTTAAGACGGGGAGCGAGTTAGAGGCTATAGCCAGGATAATAAACGGTGAAAAAAGTTCCACCAATTATACATTGAGACTGTTGCTCAACAATTCCACTCTTTTCACAAAGGACCTGAATCTGGGATATAATGAGACCTGGCAGGGCCGTTTGGGTTTCACCTTGGGCGGGAGCCCCGGTCTCCAGAGGCTCGAAATGCAACTCTTCCGAGAAGGGGATTTTTCAACACCTTACAGAGAGGAGAACCTGGGGGTTAATTTAATCGGAGATGCTTCTTCGAATTTGTCTCAAAATGAATCTCAGAATGAGTCTCAAAATATACGCCAAAATAATTCCGGTGAATCGAGCAACCGAACTTATGTCGCCAATTCCTCTGAGATCAATGCAATAGAGAATTCGTCTCCCGTAATCCTGGAGGAAAAGAGCAAGGTAACCGTTCTCAGTGCAAGCGAAACACGCTCGAGCAGCGCTTCTGGTTCTGCCGCAGGTACACAATCACAGTCACAATCACAGTCAAAATCACAGTCAAAATCACAGTCGCAATCAACTCCGTCCGCAGTGCCAAGCCAGAGCACAGCGCAATCCGCAAAGGCGAGCAGCGACACCAGTACCAGCACCAGTAGCGCCAGCAGCGCAGGAAGCACCAGCGAGGCGGTCACCAAACCAGAGAGTGAGGCTTTAACTGCAACAAAGGATACGACAATTTCTGGAAAACAATCTGCGGATATTGGTGCTCAGAATCCTGGATTGCAGTTGAATAATTCCACCAATGAATCGACAAAGTTGTCATCTGCACCAACTTTATCAAATACAACCTTTTTTGTTCAACCGGCAACATCTCCGCAATCAATCACGTCTCCCGAATCGAGCAAGCCGCCGGAATCAACCGGATCTTTGGATTCCTCAACACCAAGCAGCAGCACGAAAAACGTCTCAGACAAGTCCCAGCTCTCTGATCAATCCCGCGCGGACTGGATCGAGAGGCCCCAGGAGAATATGAGCCCCAATCTGCCGCCAAAGCTGGCGGGACTCAATGCCGACAAAACCAATCCGGTGCTGGGCGGCATAGTGCAGTGGACTGCCAACGCTACAGACCCCGAGAGCGACAGGATATACTACAAATTCCTGGAAAATGGCAATGCAGTGACCGACTGGGCTCTATCCAATTCCTGGATCTGGAATACGTCCACGGCGAGACCTGGCGACCATAAGATCACAGTCCTGGCAAGAGATGCGAAACACTCGGCTCTTGACTCCTTTGACGACTCCATGAATGCCTCCATAACCATCACGGCACCAAACCAGCCCCCAGTTCTGAAGAGCCTCCTGCCCGACAAACAGGGCCCCCAGGAATTGGGGACAACTGTCTTCTGGAAAGCAGTGGCTCTGGACCCGGATAATGATAAGACCCTCTACAGGTTCCTGGTCAACGACAAAGAGGCGAGGAAATGGTCCAAGTCCAATAGCTGGAGCTGGGCAACTCAGAATTTGCAGGCAGGAGACTACCAAATCACTGTTCTGGCCAGAGACGGCCGCCACGCATCAGAGGATTCATTCGATAGCATAATGAACGCGACCTTAACCCTGTCGGATCCCAACCATGCCCCGGTGCTGAATGAGCTAAAAGCGGACATGGATAGCCCGCGAGACTGGGGAGCCGTCATAACCTGGACAGCCCTCGCCATAGACCCCGATGGAGACAGGGTCTACTACAAATTCCTGGCCAATGACAAAGAGGTTACCGACTGGTCGCCATTCAATTCCTGGGTCTGGAACACGTCCGCGTCTGGCCCAGGCGACTATAAGATCAGAGTTCAGGCCAGAGACGGCCTCCATGCCGGTGCCACATCATATGACAGCGAAGTAGTCAGGACATTCACCATTACATCACCCAATCCGATCTCGAATCAGATCTTGAATCCGATCTCTAATGCGATCACACTTGTGCAGGAGCTAAATCCGGATATGATCAGCCCCCAGACGGCGGGAGTTGTCATAACCTGGACCGCAAAGGCCAAAGATCCTGGTGGAGACAAGATATACTACAGATTCCTGGCCAATGACAAGGAAGTGACCGGCTGGTCGCCATCCAATTCCTGGATATGGAACACATCTGAAGCCAAGCCTGGCGACTATAAAATCGCAGTTCAGGCCAGAGACGGCCGCCATGCATCAGAGGATTCATTCGACAGCTCCAAGAATGCGACCTTCGCCCTCCAGGCCTCCAATCAGCCTCCAATCCTGAAAAGCCTGAAGGCCGACAATTCCAGTCCAGAGGTTCAGGGCGCAGTAGTTTTCTGGAAGGCCGTGGCTTTGGACTCTGATGGGGACCCTGTCCTCTACAAATTTCAGGTCAACGGCAGGGACATGAACAGGTGGTCCAAATCCGACAATTGGAGATGGTCCACCAAAGACTTGCCTGCGGGAGATTACAAGATCCGCGTCCTGGCAAGGGACGGCCGCCACGCACCAGAGGATTCGTTCGACAGCGCCATCGAGACCGCTTTTGCCCTCACTACGGAAATCGACCAGCAGATAGACCTGCTGATGAATCAGAGGGGGACGAAATCCCCAGCGGAAAAGGACTATCATTCTTCAGACATTCAGGTAGCTGTAGCCAATGATACAAATTCCAAAGCAATCCTTGGAAAAGCAGCGGAGAGCAGCGGAGATATTGGGATCGAAAAGACTGACACACCACGAAAGCTGGGCTAGAGTTCGGAGAATAGATATTTGAGCAACAACCTCAGAAACGACGAAAGAATAAAAACCGTGTTGCTGGCGACCATTATAAGCCTGGCTTCAATTATCATTATATTAAAATACACAAATGCCAATGTTAGCTGGCAGATGATCTCCCAGGTTGACGGGAGATTCCTGATCTTAGGATTTATCCTCCACGTGTCCTCCTGGTTCTTCTACTCCATCAGGCTCAAGCTCCTGACATCTATGGCAGGTCACAAGATAAGCTTCCGGCTCTCTCTGAAGACCACTCTTGCCTCGAACTTCGTCGCCTCCATTACACCCTCCTCTGCAGGTGGAGAGCCTGTTCGAATAAAGATGCTGGCAGACGACGGCATGAGCTACGGCAGCGCCACAGCGGTGGCAGTGGGCGAACGAATGATGGACAGCGTGTTCTTCGTGGCATCTCTGGCCCTATTTCTGATGGCATCCGGCTTCTTTACAGGCTTTGGACTGGAGATCGGGGCCATATTCCTCGTCATTCTCGTCCTCTTTCTGACATTTCTCTGGCAGCTGGTCGTCCGGCCGGAGAGAATTGCCAGATCGCTGGAATGGATCAAGAAGAAAACGGGCAACAGACCCATCGTCCTCTCTATTGAGCGAGAGGTCTGGCTTTTCAGAGACGCGGGAATTCAACTGGCAGGGGAAATATTGCACCGCATGCCAGTGATGGCTGCCGTGACAACCTTAATCTGGATGTGCGATTTCCTGGTTCCATCTGCGCTCTTGGTCGGCATGGGCGCAAAGCCGAATTTCCTCTTATCCATCACCGCTCAAATAATCCTCGCCATAATTGGCCTATTGCCATTAACACCGGGAGGTAGCGGCGTGGCAGAGCTGAGCATGAGCTACCTTTACTCTATGTTCGTCTCCCCGGTTCTGCTGGTGCCTCTGGTTGTCCTCTGGCGCTTGATTACCTATTTCTTCAACATCGTGGTGGGCGCGACACTTACCGGAGCCTCGATTATGATATGGAGAAAATAGAATGGTTGGAAATAGAGGCATAACCCATTTGTGGCCGCGATTGATGAGCGCATGACTGAGATTTGGTTAATTCAGTTCAAGGGTCTGTGATAATTTTGTAATGTAGCTTGCTGCCTCATATCCTGCTCCACCGGAATGAGTGGGCGAAATTTTTTCAGGACGATCCTGGAAAGCGTAAAACATCGATATGGTCATAACAGAAACATATTTAATAAGTTCAAACATATGGTTCTATGGATGAATGCATCCTTTCAGGAGAATTTATGAGGCCTATGGGATTTTTGCACCTGGCGACTGTCTTGATGTTTCTTGTGAGTGGAGCCTATGCCACAGAGCCATCTCATATTTTGGAGACGCCGACCGATCGCGCCAACATGAGTGGATTGGACTTGGCCCGAATGGAGTTTGTCGGAATGCACCTGAATCAGTCCGATCTACGAGGGTCATATTTGAGGAACGCTAATTTGAGCGATGTCTATTTGAAATCCGCCTGGTTGACCGGCGCTAATCTATCCGGGGCCATTCTGATCAAGGCGGACCTTACCGGCGCAATCATAAATAACGTCGATCTCAGGGGGGCGGATTTAACAGAATCGACCTTGAATAGCGCCAAGATTTCGAAATCCAGGCTGAATAATGCCCGCCTTGTTAAGGCCGACCTCACAGATGCAGATCTATCAGATTCTGATCTATCGGAAGCTGACCTGACCGATGCCAGACTCTTTCGAACCGATCTGAGCGGGGCAACGCTTCATAATATGTACATGTGCAATGCCAACCTGGTGGGAGCGCACATAAGCTGGGCAGATTTGAGCGAGTCCGTTCTCTCCCGGGCACAGCTTTCCCGGGCAGAACTCTACAGCGCCAACCTCAGCGGCGTAGATATGTCTAATGCGGATTTTACTCGAGCCTATCTCATGAGATCCGATCTTGACGGCGCAAATTTGGGTTCCGCCAGCTTTGCTTATGCTGATTTAACCGAGGCCAATCTTCAGGGCTCGAACCTGGTACGCACAGGATTACAATACGCAGACTTAACCCGAGCCGATCTATCAAATGCAGATTGCTCTGATGCCAATATGGACTCCGTTCGATTAGTAGGAACAAAGATGAGCAACACAAAGCTCGACCGCGTAAGGTTGCATCAGATCGATCTCCGGGGCCTTGATCTGAGCGGATCATCCCTTAAAAAAGCGAGCCTTAACGTTGTCTATCTGACCAATGCAAATATGAGCCATGCGGACCTCCGAGATGCAAGCCTCGATCAGGTTGAATTAACTGGAGCTGATCTGAGGGGTGCCAATTTGCTGGATATAAGCTACGATCAATTCACGCTTTATTCTCTGGCAAGGGCAAAGCTGGATGGGACTATTATGTCCGATAAACTTAAAACAGATCTTATAGCCCTGACCGGTAAAACCTCAAAGGAAATCGAAGGAGAAGAGAACTTTACCAAGTTCGCCTAAAATGAAACGGGCGCAAAACTCGCATAATAAATCAGCGGAGTATTCATTTAAGGGTAAAAGGCTAGCTGAAGGTGCATATGAACCCATCCACAAAACACCCTCCGAAATGGACCTAAGGTATCGGCTAACCAGATATCTGTAAAGCCATTTCTAATATCCACAGTCTCTTCGCAGAGATTCGGATGGCGCAGGATCTTACAATCTGAAGTTGCTGAAAAAAAAAAGGTTACCCTGCAGGCCATTTGCGACCTGCAGCCCATTTGTTTTTTTTGTCTTTAATTTCCTGCCAGGATATGTCCTATTATCCTGCCGTAAGCTGGCCTCGCTATCGCTGTGCCCAGGATCACACCAACGATGATGATTAGTGCGAATCCGGTAAGCGCTCCAAAGCCCATATAGAGCAAGGGCAGCATGGCCACAGCCGTGGTCGCAGCAGCGCCGAGGATGATGGTAAATGCCCGGGACAAACGGCTCAAATAGACCTTGCTGCTTGTGGCAACCGCTTTGCCGACGCCAGATTTCTCTGCCGCCTCCGCTGCCCTCTCTTTGATGCTGCGGTCCGATTCAACTGGCACGGCCTCGCTCCCGCGTATCAGCTCATCGGTGATGATAACTAGCTGATCCACACCCGTGCCTATCACCATGATGATACCGGCCAGGCTTGCCAGGTCGAGCTGCCAACCGGCTAACGACCAGATACCCAGCATCATCACAACTTCGCTGAAGGACGTAGCAACCATGGGCAGCACAACCCTTCTTTCCCGGTAGCGGTAGAACACCATAAGCGCCACGGCCAGGAGAGCAATCAGACCTGCTATGACCATTTGGACCTTGAACTGCTTGCCCAAAGCTGCCGATACCTGGCCGGATCCTACTATTACAACGTTGACCGGCAAAGCACCTTCTCGCAGATGGATATACAGCTCTTTGGCTTTCTCAGAGGCTGCGTCTCCCGATCCCACGCGTGCCTCCAGGGTTCGCACCGGAACTTTCTGCAGGCTGCCTGCCAGCTCCGCGGCCAGAGGTGCGCTGAATATCTCATCCTTATCCAGGTACATGGATATGGGGTGAGCATCCGGGCTCTTGACGGCTCCCGCATCGATCGCAGCCTTCTGGAAGACTGCCGCTCCTTCTTCAGAGAGTGTGAAGGGCACACCCCATCCGCCGCTCCGATCGCCATTGGGTATCTCCACAGAGGACACTGCATCTCCGTAGAGCACATGTATGGTCTGGTTGTTATCGGTCTGGATTCGTATCTCAAACTTGCCCGGCTTGCCAACTACATCTTGTGCCGTGGCCACATCCATTCCCGCCAGGTCAATGAGGATATACTTATTGTCTACGACTCTGACCCTTATGTCCTGCAGCCCCAGACGGTTGAGCTTGGAGTCGAGCACCTTCTTGGTCTCGTCTACAGTTTCTACTGTTACTCCATCCACAAAGGTATTCTCGCCTGTGGGCACCCTTCCTCCCACCGGTGCCAGGAGAGCATTAAGCGAATCCCTCGTGACATTGGTCCTGATCTCGTACTGAACGGGCCCAACTGCGACGATCTTTACATCTGCATCCAGGTTCGTCTTGAGGAAGTTGGTGATCACCGTCTCAGGAGTCGCGATTATAGTGATTTTGGTGACGTTGTTTTGCTCCACCATCTTCGACCCTGAGTATCCCAGGTCGTCCGGAAGCGTCGCTTTGACAATGCCTGGCACCATCACAACATAGGAATTTCCAAGCTTTTCCACGGAACTGGCATTAAACTGCACCTCTAGAATCTTCTCTGGGGTGACATCGACCTGCGCAACAGCGCCTTGCAGCTGTAGCTGCAGATATGATCCACCCTGCAGGTCCAGCCCAAACTTGAGGCCCATAGTGCCTATTAAGATTATAGCCAGTGCCAGGACAACCGCGTATAATACTACCCTCCGGTCCTTGGATAGATCCTCTAGCAGGCTCATCTTTTCTGCCCCCTTGCCGATTTCCGCGGCCTATTCATGTACCATCTCAGCCCTTGGGCATTTGTAACCCAGGTGTTGAAGATATCCGCAGCCAGGCCGAAGATGAGAACTGTCGTCATGTCGGCAATGATATCCATTCTGGTGAAGGATGGTATTATGAGATAAAGGAAGTTGGAAACTATGATAAGCGAAAATACGGCTGCAATTGTAGTTCCTGTCATCATGAAGCCGGTTCCCATTGCCCCTATGATCTTCTCGTCCGTCGTTCCTTTGCGCTTCAAAACTCTCATGGAGAGCAGAATATCCGTATCAACAGAATAACCGATAAGCATGAGAAGCGCAGCCACAGTTCCGAGTGAGAGCTGAACTCCGGTTATGTTCATGGAAGCCGCTGCCGTCAGGATATCAGCCAGTGCGCTGATCACAACCAGCAGAGAAACCATTAATTCCCTGAATACAACAAATACCACTGCAGCCATAAGCAGGAATGATATAGGAAGATACCTCAAAACCTGTGCCTGAAGCTCCTTGCTGTATATGGGTCCCATATGCCTGATCTCGGCATCAGTGCCATACTTTGAGACGGTTTGCTTGGCGAGATCAGAATACTCCGAATCACTCATGGGGCCAAACTGAATCATGTACCTATTGCCGATGTTTCTTACATCGACCAGAGGATACTTGGCATACTCTGCTGCCACTGCATCTTCTGATTCTGTCGCGGGCACTGTTACGAGAGTGCCTCCAGTAAACTCCACTCCCAGCTTTACAGGCGAGCCTGTGTTGAGATAGGTTACCCCCAAGCTGATTAATGCCAAGACTATGATGACTACTGGAATCAGCATTATCTGCTTGGGTGGGTACTTGGAAACGATATCCTCCAATTCCATATAATTCTCCTCGAATCACTCTAATATTAACCCACAGATTAGTATCCGCTTATGCGAATGTGTTGCCTGTTACTTATGCGCCTTCTTAAGAATATTTCAATCTATTTACGGCTTGTCGTCAAACCTTCTCCCATTTTTTAAGGTTTGCCACCTGAGAAAGCGTCTTTCCGCGCCGAATTTCCTCATAGAGCCTGCTTTCCATCTTCTCGACCTCTTTCGCCCTTCTCGCGATCTCGTAGGCTCTCTCCTTGGGTATGACCACGACCCCGCTGTCATCCCCTACGATGTAGTCGCCGGGCCGAACCAATTGACCGCCGCAGGTTATCTCGGCATTGATCTCGCCCATGCCTTTGGGGTCCCCGGCGTTGGGGGTTACTCCGGATGAGAAGATGGGGTAGTTCAAAGCTCTGATCTCGTCCACATCCCTCACCGCGCCATCCACGACTACGCCTTCGATGCCTCGATTCTTGCAGCTCAACGTGGCAAGGCCCCCCCAGGGAGCGATGTTATTGCTGCCATTATAGATCACCAAGACGTTGCCGGGACCCGCCAGATCGATCGCTTCCACAGGTTTTGCCCAGTCACCGGCAAAGGTCTGCACCGTGACTGCCCTGCCCACGATCTTTGTACCGAGGTTTATGGGGTGAATGTCGCGCATAGCTCCTTTGCGGTGCATGGCGTCAGAGATATTGGGCGAGGAGACGATCCGCAGGATGGATACCAGCTCCTCCTCCAGGCTCTTTTGGGGAGAGATACTGACCGTGGCATGGTCTATCGCGTCGCGAATCTTTTGGGCAGAAGCCGTAACATTCGCACTGCGCACAATGCTTCCGCCGACGATTACGATGGCAGCGCCGTTGGCTATGGCCTCGGCACCGGTGACGGCATCTATGCCGCCCGCGGCAGCCACCGGAGTCTTTACCTCGGTTACGATCTGCTTCAGGAAGTCGACGGTGTCGCGACCTGTCATCTGCTGGTCTATTCCCACGTGAACGCAGATGTAGTCCACGCCAAGCTGGTCGAGCTCACGGGAGCGCTTCACGGGATCGGGAACAGTCAGCAGATCCATCATGATCTGCACGCCATATTTGCGCGCCGCCCTCAAGGCATCCTCGACAGTGGAGTTGTCGGAGCTGGCAAGCATAGCCACTATGTCCGCTCCGGCTTTCGCCGCCATCTCCACTTCCATTGCTCCGGTATCGACGGTCTTCATATCGGCTACGATCTTCGTTCCTGGAAGGGCTTTTTTCATCTCGCGCACAGAGTCCATACCCTCGCTCTTAATGAGAGGAGTTCCGGCCTCAATCCAGTCTGCGCCACCTGAGACTGCCTCTTTGGCTATCTGAATAGATCTGTCCAGCTCCAGAAGATCCAGTGCCACCTGTAGAATGGGTTTAATATCACATCACCACCACAACAGCACAAGCCTTAGCAAACGGATACATGGTATATAAAATGAAGCTGGCAGACATTTCTGAGATAGAGCTTGACGACGATCCCTTTCGCCCTCATAGCTTTGCCTTCACCAAACTGCATGGAAATGGGAATGACTTTATCCTGATAGATGAGATAACTCGGGAGCAGGTGGCTGAGACCGTGAAGAGAAAATTTGCGGTTGTCTGCTGCCGCCGCAGCTTCGGAATAGGGGCAGATGGCATCCTCTTTCTCGTGAACAGTCCCCGAGCCGACCTCGGGATGAGGCTTTTTCAGCCGGACGGCTCAGAGGCAGAGATGTGCGGCAATGGCATCCGCTGTCTGGCCAAGTACGCATGGGAGACAGGCTATGTTGGCCAGTCCTTCGATGTGGAGACGCTGGCTGGCATAATTCCTGTCCAGGTTCGAGAGATGGAGAGCTGCTTTTGGGCCAAGGTGGATATGGGCGCACCCAAATTTGACCGAATTTCTATTCCTGCCTGCGGCCCGGGCGAGTTCATAAATGAGGAGATCGAGGGTGTCCGGGTCACGGCAGTCAACACCGGCGTTCCCCATGCGGTTATCTTCGTGGAGGATCTGGATTTCGATATCCTGGAAATAGCACCGCGGATAAGAAATAGCAGCATCTTTCCGGAAGGCGTAAATGTCAACTTTGTTAAGCTAGGTCAGCCACTTAAGATCAGGACTTTTGAGAGAGGCGTGGAAGGGGAGACATTCTCCTGCGGCACGGGGGCGGTGGCCTGTGCGAGCGTAGCGCGACGCCTGGGCGAGGCCGAAGATGAAGTCCTGGTAGAGACGAAAGGCGGCCCATTGATCATAACCTTCGAAGGAGATAATGCCTTCATGGAGGGGCCGGCAGTAGCGGTTTACTCCGGCGAGTTGAATGAAGAGTACTGGTGGAGTCTTTCTGGGGAACTGTAAGAGAAAATTAGCGGCAAAAAGCATCGCGGTTGCGGGTTTCTCGGGACTGATGGTTCTATTCATCCTTTTGACTCCCGTTGTTGCGGAGCACTATGTAATGCAGCTTGGCAGCAAGAGTAATCCCAATGCACATCTGTTCTCCTATGACCAGAAGTTTCGCGAGAGTACCAACCTGCACAACTATCCCATGAAAATGAGCGCATCCAAGGAGTTCACAGATGCCACGCGTCTCTCCACGAAGATGGAATTGAAGGCGCTTCCCAATCTCACAGAGATGGTGATAGATGCGGACTTCATCGGCATTGGCCGCATCGGCTATCTGGTGCTGAATCCTGATAGGCTGGATCCTGAAATTGGGAGCATAAAGGATGAGCAGGCACGCGTCAACCATATGTTTGTGGGCAACTTCAGCATCGAAGAGCAGATAATCGTGGCCAAGGATCATATGTGCGAGAGCGGATACCTGCCCTGCGCGTGATTGGCTATAGAGCTCTTCGAAGAAGGCTTTTTTGTGGATCGGCCAGGTCTTGAGTTCCGCTCGGATCTTGGCGAGAAAGCTGCTCGCCAACAACATTATCCATCAGTTCCAGGAATTCCCGGGCGGCATTTGCAGGAATGGTTGCGCCTGCCGCGACGTTGTGGCCTCCGCCCACGCCGCCCACGGCCCTGGCCGAACGGGACAATGCATCCGCCAGGTCCAGCCCCGATCTGACCAGATCGTGAGTTCCCCGGGCCGATACTTTGAGATCACCTTCTTGAGTTCGGGCCAAGGCCAGGATCGGCATGGTGCGATCCGCCATCTGGAAGCTCATGCCGGCCACGATTCCAACGATTGTGTCGAGAATTGCGTCTCCTGCATCAAAGTACTGGATGTTCTTCAGGGGAGTGATTCCGGCCGTGCTCACAAACTTCAGGCCGTTGACCAGATTCTGGCGGTGCTGGCCGAGGAGGGTGTGGGCTTCATCGAAGGCTTTCTCCCTGTCTCCCATGCAGACCCGGAGGCCAACGTCTGCATGGCCATAGCGGGCCGTGGCATTCAGGAGAGTCGAATACTCGCTGGCGTCCCGCAGCTCCGTTCCCTCCTGCTCCTTCAGCAAGACATAAACCTCTCCAATCAGGCGTTCCAGTTTTATATTCGAGACGCCGCTGCGTAAACCCTTGCGAAGGATGGCTGTAACCATGCTGGATTTCTCTTCCTGGTTGAGGTCTATCCAGCGCCTCCACTTTTCGCCACCCAGCCGTATTCCAAGGTCTTTAAGAAAGGCGATGCACGCGTCTTCTTTTCCCGAGAGTCCCGGCAGGTAAGGATCCTGGGAGTACTCCAGCATTTTATAGACGGGACGGGTCTGCCTGCCGAAGAGCTTGATATCCCTGGAAAAGGAGACAGCTCCCGCAACGGATCCGATCTCCAGAATTCGACGGTTGAGCCCTTGAAGACGGCCGCTGGCCATATCCTGCAAGTCCCCCACAGCACCTACAACCGCCAGAGCTGCCAGATCATCATTGCTGCCCGGAACAGAGGCTAGGGCCCTTGCCAGAAGAAAAGAGGTGCCGCTGCCGCTGAGCTCTGTAGCTCCGTCTGCCCCCACCAGATGAGGATTGATATGGGCCAGAGGACGGGCCGCAGAGGCCGCGGGCTTATGATGATCTGCCACAACCGCCTGAAGATCTCTATCGCAGATCTCCTGGATCATTCCGCTGCCAAGGTCCGTAAATATAACCAGATCGGCTCCAAGATCTGCAACCTCATCCAGCGCACTCCCGTCGAGCTGCCGGAAGAATAGAGGCTTGTAGTCTTTGTTCAACCTCTCCAGAGCCGTGCAGATAATGGCGGAGGCCGTGAGCCCATCGGCATCCACGTGAGAGACAACGAGAAGATTTTGCTCCCTGTGGATATCCTCGGCTGCATTCTGGCAGAGCCCCGAGAGCGTGTCGAACTTCAGAGAGATATCCGGAGCATCTTGCATATCTGACACAATTCAGAGGATTATTTTATAAATCTTTGCCGCAGGACGAGACTAAATTTCTCTATTGAACAATTTTAGCGCATTTTCAAGTCTTCCTCAATCGGAAGCGTCTTGGTGCTCATTTTCCTACCGCATCGAGAGATTTATTTTTCCGGCCCAAATCGTTCCCAGCAGACGTAAGTTTCCTGAAGTATTATTCAGGGGAGGATAGTCGCGAATGGTTATATGATTGTAGACAGGAGATTTTGTGAAAAGGAATTGGTCCAGGATGGTAATGTTTCCTGAATTGTTGCTCTGAAAGACGTATCTATCCGTGACGTCACCGGTTCCATGCACCTCACCTGTAGCCACAGTGCTATCGGAAGACCCCATCTTGAAATCCGTCATAACAGTTCCAGTACCTTTCAAGTTATGGCTGTAGTTGATATCCACATATGACAATGCAGCATTTATCCCGACCGCAATTATCAATAGAGCAATTACTATGGCCATCACAGGGCCGGAGAGGCCGCCTATTTTCTTCATATTCCCGTGTCTTGCTGGTTTCTTTCCTTATTTAAGTCTGCGGAAGATCGGTTGCCAGCTCAGGATCTCTCTGATATTAACTACTTAATCAAGTTGGATCGATTCAGATTTTTAGAACCATTGATCTATAAAAATCAAACTGCGTGCGCCCACCCCAACCTAAAGGTCGGGGTATTCGTGACCCTCCGCGCTCCCGATGTAATAAGTGGTTTTCCATCCGTCACGTGTGAGCCCCTGCCTGGGCGCATGGGCGTTTCAATGGGTATTCTCCTTTTCCTTGAGCGGCACTATCTATGCAGGTGGCTGCTATCGCAGAAAGGCTTATTGCGGGACTTGCCACAGCGACAGAGTGTAACACGATTGCGAACCTCATAGGTGGCGCCATCGGCGGATTCAATCGGAATCTCGCCACACACTCGAAGCGGCCCGATCTTGCCGGCCTTGCTATCTTCTTCTACTACTCCGATGGAGGGCTCAAATTCCGGTTCAACTTTTTTCCCGGTCTTTTTGTCCCAGGCAACCAAACGGCCTGATGGACAATCGCCCGCTTCTTCTTCGGCGATTCTCTTGGCCTCGGGATCATCTGATTGCATCGTAAGGTTCCATGTCCCGCCTGCTCGATGGCAGAAACGAGCGGAAGCGCATAAATGCGGAGCATCAGTCAACTTTAGAGCAGGTCCATCAATCGACTCGCACTGATCGAGATACGGCTTTGTGCTTGCCGACTCTGTTCCGTCGAAATTGATTTTTGCATGTGTGCCATCGCAGAACGGTTTGTTCTTGGATTCTCCGCAACGACACAAGGCATAACTCTCCTG
>Ga0209745_1000351_pt1 | contig 27317 bp, 20 predicted proteins | sample BarGraNGADG00312_FD_184495 | JGI IMG/M metagenome (GOLD analysis project Ga0209745, IMG submission 184495) | Arctic peat soil microbial communities from Barrow, Alaska - Barrow Graham LP Ref core NGADG0004-312 (SPAdes) (version 2) | ecosystem: Environmental > Terrestrial > Soil > Wetlands > Peat...
GCGGCGTCGGGCCCCGGGTTCTGAATCAAGATGAACTCTTCGAACCCGTGGTCGGTAGACCCCTCAGCTAGGTACCAGACGCTATTGTTGGCGCTGTCTATCATAAAAGCTCCCTCAACCGTCGTGGACTTCAACTGGGAGTTTTCCACTACCAGGCCCCAGAGACCCGGCTGCGCGTCCGCGAGATCGAAGTCACACGTGATTTTACCGGCGGAGCTCTTTATGCTCGTAGCGCGGATGCCGGTCTCGCTGTCGCGCTCCATGACCACCTTCATCTGAGAGGTGAAGTTCAAGCCGCTGATGTCAACGTGGGCGGTGCTCCCCGCCGCCGCAAAGTCGGGGGAAACCGTATCGACCACAGGTGCAGGAAGCTTGGGCTCGCTTGAAAGGGACACGGCCGCCCTGGCATCGATCAATCCCCAGCCGAACGCAGGGTCCCACCCGGAAGGTCCGAGGTTGTAGCAGGTGGAGGCTATTGCCCCGCGAACCCCGCTCGCGCTCCAAGTCGGATGGCGCGAGCGAATGAGCGCCGCGGTCCCGGCGACGTGGGGGGTCGCCATGGACGTCCCGGACATCCCCATCACACCGAACCCGCTCGACGGCCGGCCCAGCACCCTATATGTTTGCTGATAAATCGGGTTGGAGCTCTCCCCGCCGGGAGCCACCACGCCCTGCGCGCTCCCATAGTTGGAATAGGACGTCTTAGCTTTACTCTTGTTAGTAGCCCCAACTGCTATGCACGAGTGGTACGCCGCCGGGTATTCAACTGACGCCATACTGGAGTTGCCCGACGCCGCGCAGATGACAACGCCCTTCCCGAAGGCGTAGTTGACGGCGTCCTCCAGCGCGGGCGACGGATCCGGACCGCCCAGGCTCATGTTTATTACCTCGACGCCCCTGTCCGCGGCGTATTTGATGCCCTGTATTACCTGGGCGTCGGTGCCCGAACCCTGGTTGTCGAGCACCTTGACCGGCATCACCTTGCAGTTGAACGCAATGCCGGCACAGGCGGCAGAGTTGTTTGTGCTCTCCGCAATTGTCCCGCAGACATGCGTGCCGTGACCGTGGTCGTCGTCCGCGTGGGAGTCACCGTTCACGAAGTCGTATCCCTGGACGAATTTCGTCAAAACCAGGTCGGGAGCCTGGCTATAAGGGGATCTGTTTTCATAGGCGACGCCGGTGTCGAGGATCGCCACCACCACCGAGGGGCTGCCGCCGTTGTTGGGAAAGGACCCCGAGACGGCGTCCCAGGCGGCCGGCATGTTGATTCCCCCACCGCTGGGCGATCGGCTCAAGTTCCACTGGTCTCCGCTCTGGAAAACGATGTCGTTGGGAGAGAAATCGGCGTGCCTCCTGTAATTGGGCACCGCGAACTTCACCAGCGGCGACGATCGGAGCGCCTTGATAGCCTTTCCCAGACCACCCCGCGCCACCTTTACAAGCTCCAGGTCCGTATAGGGCAGGCGCCGCGTAGAAAGCGCCCCCGCGCCTTCCTGGAGAGAGCGTACCGCTACGGCCCCCGCTCCCACTTCATCCTTGAACTTAACAAGCACCTCGTCCGGCACGTAGTCGGCGCCCCTGGAAACAACTGATGACCCCGCGCGACCTTCCGCGGACCTCGACCCCCACGCTACCTGGCAGGCGACCAGGAACAAGAACACGGAGACCAGCAGGGCAACCCATTTCTTCAAACCGTCCACCATCCTTGTTCGCGGGCTCGTCTCTAGAGCCACATCAATAAGGATATCGGAACTGAATGAAAAAGTAATGAATGAACGTGGTCAGACCCCGACAAACAATCCATAAGCAAAGCGCCGACTCGATGGTCGGCGCCCCGCTCTCACTCCGCCTGCTACCAGGCCTTATAAAATCCCCCGCTGCCGGAGTCTTAGAGTATCACTCGAAGCATCCTACTCAATAAGCGCCACCTTGCCCAGCACCGCGCCCTCTGGTAACTCGCCCTTGAGCGGCTTTACCGGGACGTCGTCGTGGTCCACCAGCATCACAAGTGCGTCCTCCAGGATGTCCTCGGAACTGACCGGGAGAATGATTGCCTTCTCGATGATATCCGCGGACCTCACCCAGCCGTGCCTCTTGAGCCACGCGCGACCTTCGTCGCTATCCATAAAAGTTTTGAGCTGTTCCTTGAACGCGGGGTCCACCACGTTCCCTCCTAATTCCCTCGTTTTTTTTCTGTGTCAAGATACAGGAAGGCGCACTGTTAACCATCCCATTGATAACCGCCGCCTCAGAACACACCTTGCGCCTTACCTGCGAGGAATGGGCGTGCGCCCATAATCATTTTCCAACCTGGCGGCCCCCCTGGGAAGAAAAAGTCACCGAAGCAACGAATCTGAGAATAAGCGTCGATATATTAGAATAAGCGATGATGGTAATTATACGTGGGATGTGCTTATTAACCCCGAGTCGAGTCTAGCGTGCTCCGCAAAAGCGAGATGCTAGTGCACCGTCCCATAAATACATTGACGCACCGAGAGCGTCAATGCGCCGCGCCGGCAAGGCGCGCGACTGAGCCGTACTCTGTGGAGTACGGCGCAGGGAGCGGAACGCAGCAGGAGTGGATGCAGGGGCGTTCGAATGCCAATATATTTATGGGACGGTGCACTAAAAGTGGAGGTGGAGGATCTCCTTGAATTTCAGGAGCCGCCGCTGGCTCACGTAGATCATGGTGTGGTTATCATCCCCAAGCTCGACGATGTATTTCCCCGGGGACTCCTTGGTCACGCCCGCAATCTTATTCAAGTTCACAAGGTAGCTGCGGTGCACGCGAAAGAAGTCCTCCCTCCCCAGCATGCCCTCCTCGATCTCCTTGAGGCTGCAGTCCGAAAGAAACCTCTCGCCGCTTGTATGAATGTACGTGTACTTGCCAGCCGCTTTGATATAAAAGATGTGCTCCCGGCCCACAAAGGTGATCTTTTCCCCGATCCTCACCGGTATATTCTCCACAGCGCGCGCCCTTTGGGCGCGGGCGGAAAGCTTGCCCCGGGTTTCCAGAATCCTGTCGATTCGCGCTACGAGCTCCAGCGCCTGAAACGGCTTTTCCAGGTAATCGTCGGCTCCGCTCCGGAACCCCATGACCTTGGACTGCTCATCCCTGACCGCGGTTAGCAGTATGACCGGGATGTCCTCGGTGTCAGGGTTCGCTCTGATGTCGCGCATGACCTCCCACCCGGCCTTCCCCGGCATGCGCAGATCCAGGATGACCAGGTCGGGTTTCCACCGCCACAGAAGTTCCAACCCCTTATCGCCGTCGGGAACGGCCGCCACGTTAAATCCACCAGCCGACAGGAAGGCGCTAAGCGTCGTCCGCAACTCCTCGCTATCATCGATTATCAGTATTTTCTTCCTGTTATTTTCCATAACAATCGCTATTCGACCACAACCCGTAAGGGCGCCTCTATCACTCTGATTATCGACCCAGGAATAGGGCTACTTAAGGGCATTAAGCGCCAAGCCCAAAGTCACCTTCGGGGGGCTATTCCTTTGGTCTAACGGAGTCGGGTTCACCCTGGTCACTTATAACGGAAGAACCCTTCCTGCGGATATCTCTCATGCTGAATTCAAAGCACGCTCCGTCATCGTTGTAAACCCTGACGAAGCCGTCATATACCTTCACGATCTTGTCAACCGTAGCCAAACCGATCCCCACACCCCCGTTGGCTCCCTTATAGAAAAGCTTGAATATGTCGTCCATGTGCTCCTCCGGGACCCCGGGACCGTTGTCGCGTACCACGTAGCGGTGGCAGTCCTCTTCGACGCCGAGGTAGGTAACCTCGACTATCGGGGCGGGATTGTCGTTATGCTTGATGGCATTGCGAATGAGGTTGCTGAATATCTGTGATACTTGCGCCCGGTTACCGCTGATGCGGCCGAGGTTGTTGCTCAAGATTACGGTCACCCGCTTCTCGCTGACATCCGCCGCCATCCGCTCGAGCACGCCCTGCACTACCTCCGCGACATCCACCTCTTCAACCTGGACCGGCACCTGCCCGCTTTCGGCCAGGATCAACAGGTTCTCAACAAGCGTCCCGGCGTGCGCCGTGTGGCTGTGTATTATCCGCGCCATCTCCTGAAGCTTGCCGTCCGGAACCATCTCGAGGTCAGGGTTATCAACAAGGACGCGCAGGGTATCCGCGGCGAGCATGATCGCCGATAGCGGGCCTCTAAGGTCGTGCGAGACGGTATGAGCGTAGGCATCAAGCTCGCGGTTTGCCTGGAGGAGGAACTGCTCCGACAGAACCTTGTCGGTGACGTCCCTGCCGGTAAACTGGAACCCGGTGTAGGCGCCGCTCTCGTCGAAGACCGGCACTGCGTTCCACTCGATATAGCGCCACCCGCGTGGCGTATCGTGCCTGTCCACGAATCCTCTTATCATATTCCCGGTCTTGAGCGCGTGCATGCCCGTCTTTAGGCTGCGATCGAGGTCCTCCGGGTGAATGAACTCGGTATAGTCGTGCCCAAGCAACTCCTCGCGCGGCTTCCCCCAGAACGCGCAAGCCGCGTCGCTCAAGTAGATGAAACGGCCGTCGTAATCGACCCGGGCTATGACATCGCCGGTGAGTTCCGCCACCCCTGAACGCTGCTCTGCGGAGACCATTTGGGTGCGACGCACCTTCTGGCTCCAGCCGACCTCGCGCCCAATGGCACAGATACCGACCGGCACGCCTTCGGCGTCCTTTAACGTCACCGCGGTGAGCTCGTAGGGCACGCGCCCACCCTCTTTGTCGTTGACGCGTATTCTTATGACTGCCCTCTCGTCAGCACCCAGCGAGTTCACCTGGTCAAGCAAGCGCTGGGCGTCGTATCGGGTGAAGACGCGGGCGGAGTCCATCAAGTGCAGCTCACGATCGGTGAGGCCGGTTATCTCCTTAAGCCGCTTGTTCCAGCTGGTGAAGCAGCCCTCGAAATCTAGGATGAAGAATATCTCCTCCAGGGCGTTCACCGCGATACTGGCGAAGGCGTTCTCACGGTTGAGCACATCGCTCGCCCGCCTGAGCGCGGCGTCCGCGAGGGCGTTTTCGATGGAGCGCGCAAGGGTGCGAGGGAGCGTGTAGTCTTTGACGACGTACCCGGCCACCCCGAGATCGAACGAGCGAGTCGCCAGGTGGACGTCGCCCTGGTCGGTGATGACTATAACGGGAGGATTGTCCTCGCCCTCGACAATGTCCTCGAGCAGCACCAGCCCGGTATCGTCAGGCAGCCCGTAGTCCACGGTCACCAGATCGAAGTCGGAGTCGGATAGCCGTTCCCGTGCGGTCGCGGCATCGCCCGCGCGCACGACTTCAACCGGCATTTTCTCTCCGAGTAGTTTTCGATAGAGGTCCGCAGCGTCTGGATCATCATCGACGACAAGGATCCGCACTACGTCGTCCGGGCGCACTATTGCCTCGCCTCTCATCGCATTTCTTGGTTTTATTCCGTACCGCTATCTCTATCTGCCGTTGACTCTAGAAATCACCGACCGCAATATGTTACCACCGGGGGCAAAGGGGGGCAAAGGGATTTCCAGTGATTCACCCGATTGGGGGATATAAGTCTGGGCGGCTCCTGTGTGGGGGCAGGCAGGCACGCGGCTTGAGGTACGAACGTGCCGGGGTTTTAGCCGCGAACCTGCTTACTTCGAGCTACCTAACGAATCATGACCCCAAGTGCGCCCGTCCCCGTACATCGAGCGCTCGGCGATCACGGGTTTGTCCGAAGTAACCGTGGTGGAAACCGACCATTGGTTCGGCACGGTATCCGCCACGAAGAATGTCTTGCGGGAGTTCGGGGGAAGGGTCACCGAAGGCCCGCCCTTGCTCCCACTGGGGGTCATATAGTTAATCGACACGTTGGCCGGAGTGTTGTTGGGGTTCTGTACCAGGACCCAGGTCTCAAAGCCTTCGCCCGTGGAGCCCTCCGCCAGACCCCAGTTCCTCGCGGGGGTGGTAGCTCCCAGGGAGCAGTGCCCCTCGGTCTTGTTGTTCCAGTAGACGGACCGCTCGGCCACAACCGGCTGGTCCGAGGTCACCTTGGTCGAGACGCTCCAAGCGTCGGGAACCATGTCCGCGACGAAGAAGCTCGTCCGCGTCCCGGCCTTAACCGTTGCCGCCGGCCCCCGTACTTCACCTTTCTCGGTCATGTATATAAGCGCCACGTGAGCGTCCTTTGAACCGGGGTTGATAACGGGGACCCAGGTCTCGAATCCGCCGGCGGTGGAACCCTCGGCCAGGTACCACGTTGTCGCCGGGCTTGTGACACCGATCGAATCGTGCCCGCCCGAACGGCCGTGCCAGTAAACCGAGCGCTCCGCGATCACGGGGCTGTCTGAATTCACTTCGATGCCGACCTGGCCCAGGCCCGGCACCGTCTCGGCCGCGTTGAACGTCTGCCTCGAGTTTGGCGGCAGCGTCACCGACGGTCCATTAACCTTGCCGTTCGGGGTTATGTAGGTCACCTTGACCGACGTCGGCGCGCCGTTCGGGTTCTGCACCAGCACCCAGGTCTCGAAGGTGTCCGAGGTAGAGCCCTCGGCCAGGTACCAGGTCGTCGACGGCGACTCTACACCCACCGACTCGCTTCCCCACTTACGGCCGTTGCCGTACATCGAGCGCTCGGCGATGACCGGTTGGTCCGCGGTCACACGGGTCGATACCTGCCATGCGCCGGGCACCGTATCCGCCACGTTGAACGTCTGCCGCGAGTTCGGCGCCAGGGCCATCGACGGCCCCGCGACCGTGCCCTCAGGGGTCATATAGGTGATATTTACATTCGCGGGGGAGCCACCTGGATTCTGAACCAGTACCCAGGTCTCGAAGTTCTCCCCGGTGCACCCTTCCGCGAGATACCAGATGGATTTGACGATGCTGAAGCCCACCCCGTTGCTGGTCCTGCCCTCGTGGAACGCCCTGATGGTCCCGGTGCAGGTTTCCTTAGGCGCCTTGAACGAGATCTTGTTGTCGGTCCAGGAGATCACCTCGAGCGGCTTCGCATCCAACTTGAGCGTCCCGGCGGAGCTTCCCAGCCCCGCTCCGTCGATCATCACTATCTCTCCGGGCTTGGATACGGTTGGCGCAACCCCCGTCAGGCTCAGGTCGAAATCGAACGCCGCTCCGTTGCCGGCCTCTCCAGCCCAGTTGAAAACCCTGACCTGGCAGTCACCCGCGCCGGCGGGCACCTTTACCGTGATGGCCCCGTTGTTCCAGGAGATAACGTTAGCCGGCGTCTCGCCGAACCTGACCCCGCAGTCCCCGCGCATCGCACCGAAGTTGTAGCCGTTTACGGTGACGATGGTGTCATAGTTGCCCCTCGCCGGAGAGAGGCTCGTTATCTTCGGCCTGTCGGAGGCGCGATCTTTCATGGTCCACGCCTCCCAAGCGTATTCGGAAACGAATCGGTAGCTCAGGTAGGTATATCCTCCCGAGCCCCAACTGCTTCCCCAGGAGTTCGCGATCTTGATGCCACCCTGCCCGCCGCCCACGCTGTCGCTGTAGCCAACGGCGCATACCCCGTGGTTCCCGTAGCATGCTTCACCCGGCGACGGAGAGTCGACCCAGCCGCCCTTACAGTCGTAGAAGGCCTGGTAGACTGGTATACCGAGGGTGACTGGGTCGCCCGCCGCCAAATGTGCTTTGATCTCGTTGACGTCGTTGCCTCCGGCTCCGCGCCAGATATAAGCGCAGCTGTTGGCGCGGTACGGCTTCGCCGCCTCGCGCTGCTCCGATGTCGGCTGCGCTAGATAGTTATTCTGGTTGTAAGAGAACTCGTTGATGTCCGTGTCGCCCGAGTCGATAAGGCACTGGAAAGCCGCCGGGAAAGATGCTCCGCGGTCGACGCCGCCGTTTATCTGGTTGTAGATGAAGGAGGGGCTGAACCTGTGGTCCGCTTTGGAAACATCCCAGTGGTGCTGTGCCGCCTCCTGGTACGTCTTATAGTAGTAGCCGACCGCCCATGCCACGCAGGACGACTGCTGTCCCTGCTCCCCCACCGGCATATTACCAAGGGTCAGGTTGATGGAGCGCGGAAGACTTTTGGCGGAGCCCGTGGCTGCCATCTTACTGGCCCTCGGGAAAGTGCCGGTCGCGGGAATGGCGCCCATCTTGCGCGGCTGGTCGCCGGCGCCGTCGGCCTTGACCGTTTGAGCCGCGACTTTAACGGGTGATGTTTGGGACGATGTTTGGGACACGCCCTGGGGACTGGGATTAGCCTGCGCCATCGCCGGCTGCCCGCTTATCATTACTGCCGCTATTATGCTGATTGTTAGCGTAGCGATAACAAATCGTTTCAAGTGATTCCTCCAGGCCTTCTCCTTCTATGAATGAAATCGACCCGAAGGGAGGCTGGAGAATATCGGGCATTGTTATGAAAGATGTCTCACCCACGAGGGTGAACGCGCGCCCGCCAACGAGGGGATCAACTTCAACCAACAAGGGGATGGTACTCACCCGGATGGCGGCGGCAGTCACCCATGAAGGCCATTGAACGATCACCCACGGGTGACCGGTTCATCACTCAAGGCGGCTACACAAATGACACATTTTTCCTCCCCCTTGAGGGGGGAGGATTAAGGTGGGGGTGACACAAAGTCATAGGAATAAATAAGCCGGGACTTCCACCCCGGCTGAAACGCCTGTAGAGGCCACGGTCGGACTCGAACCCACGACCTACTGCTTAGGAATCCATCTCAAGCACGATTTCAAAAACCACTTCACTAAAGCAAAAGTTGCATTTATCCGCATGGTTATGCGGTATTATGACCTCTTCATTGTTCAGTCTAGTTTCCCGTACTTTCTGCCACTTACGGAAACAGAACGGAAATGGAATCTTCATCGCCTACGCCGGACCCCGACAGAGTGCCGAAGCTGGTATCCCTGCCGGAGAGGATCTTGTTAGCGAACCAAGATGGGGCAGCATAGATAATCCGTGTGGGGCCGATGGTGTCAGAGGATCGACACCATTTTTTACACACGGCTGGAGCAGTGAATTGATATCTGTTAACACGCGTTAGTAGAACTCGGATACAAAAACTATCTCGCTCGGTTAGATATGGAGGGGAGCAGTGGGAATCGAACTCCACCTCGGTGTTTTCAATACCGGCCATCGGGTTTGCAGCCCGTGGGAGGCCCAGCCTCTTGCTCCCCTACTAAAATTCGCTGATCTCCCTGGAAGCCATTGGCCGAACGTCATTTCCGGGCCGGGTGCTGCATCTCTTTCCATCGTTTCTTGAGATCCTCGAGGGTCTTGGCTTCCAATACGTTCTTCATAGCATCAGTCATCTCGCACCATAGCTCGCGGGCGACGCAATCTTCTGTGCGGTCACACACCGAAGGATTCCTCAGGCATTCCACCGGGGAGAGTTCGCCCTCGAGCGCTTCAAACACCTCATCAAGCCGGATCTCTGACGCGGGACGGCTGAGGCGGTATCCGCCACTTGCCCCTCGCTCCGCGACGACGAGACCGCTATTCCTTAACAGTGTCATCATGTGCTCGAGGTATCGCTTCGATATTGCCTGCCGTTCGGCAATATCTTTAAGGAGCACAAGCCCATCTTCGCCGTTTACAGCGATATCCAGCATCGCCCTCATACCGTAACGCGCTCTAGTTGATAGCTTCAACCTGCCCCTCCTCTATCTATCCCTTCGTTGCTAACATACCTATGTAACGTGAGTAAAGCGACCTCGCGACCTCGGTATCAGTTGTCCCTTTGATGATAGCCCGGCCGTTGGGAAAGACGGTCATCTCGTAATCGTCGATGGAGAAGACCAGTAGATAACCGTTGTTCTCGACGCGGCCCAGCCTGGCAAGTGTTGAAGTGAGCATGTCGAAGTCGAGTGCCATCTCGCGCGCCGGAGATATCTGTACGGCGTTTCTTCCGCAAAGGGAAGTGGACCAGGAAACGGTTTCCTTTTTCAGGAAGGTGTACTCACCTCTTACGCATGCGGGGCAGTCCTGGAAGCGTTCGACCACGAACCTTTCGAAATCGCTCTCCCAGACGTCAACAAAAGTGAGGGTACTATCTGGCACATGGCTACCGGTCAACAACTGACAAGCATGGGTACTCTGGATATCGGCGATGATGCCCGTTACCGTGTTCAGCACTCCCAGGACATCGCAGCCAGGTAAGGGCTCCGCCGGTGGCTCTGGCATCAGACAACGGTAACAGGCCGTTACTCCAGGGATAATCGGCATCTCCTGTCCGCAAGAGCCTACGGCAGCCCCGTGTATCCAGGGGGTGCCGGCCTTCAGGCAAGCGTCATTCATCAGAAAGCGGGTCTCCAGGTTATCGGTAGCGTCCATCACGATATCGCAGCCTTCAATGACCTGCTCGACGTTCCCCGGAGTTAGATCGCAGACCACGGGTACGACCTCTACCTCGCTGTTCACGGTCTTCAGAACCGACCCGGCCGCGACCGCCTTCGGCAGGCGCAGGCGCGCATGCTCTTCCGTGAACAGCACCTGCCTTTGCAGGTTATCGAGCTCTACGAAATCCCTGTCAACGATCTTGATAGTGCCGACGCCGGCCCTAACCAGCCTATCCGCAATTACTGTTCCAAGCGCGCCGCACCCGATGATAACAACCGTGGACCCGCTCAGCTTCTTCTGGCCTTCTCTACCGATTGGCTCGAAGAGGATCTGCCTTGAGTAACGGCTCGAAATCGTTACGCTATCCATCTTCTTCAATCCATCCGCTTTACTATTCCGCCGCCTACCACCACATCCCCGTCGTAGAGGACCACAGACTGACCGGGAGCCGTTGGTTCCTGCGGAGAGTGAAACTCTATGAAAGCTCGATCGCCGCCCAGGGGTACCAGTGTCGCGCCAACCTCGTGTTTCTTATACCTCGTCCTGGCAAGAACCCTGATAGGTTCCTTCGGCTCCGTGACCGATACGTAGTTCACCCTTTCTAGTAATAAACGTTCCTGCCGTTGGAGTTTTCCAGCGCTAACCACTGTTATCGAATTCGCAGTGGCATCTATGTCCGCCACGTACATGGGCTCATGGAACGAAAGCCCGAGGCCGCGGCGTTGACCAACAGTGTAGTAAGGAAGCCCCCTGTGACTGCCGATTACCGCCCCGGATTCATCCTCTATGGGCCCTGGCTCTATCCGAGGACCAGCGCGTTCTTCTATGTATGAACCGTACCCGTCCTCATCGATGAAACAGATATCCTGGCTCTCGGGCTTATCGTGGACTTTGAGGCCAAGCAGGTCGGCTAATTCGCGTGTTTCTTTCTTGGTCATTTCACCCACAGGGAACACGGCGTGGCTCAGTTGCTCTTGCGTAAGCGAGTAGAGGAAGTACGACTGGTCCTTGAACTCATCCATACCCTTGTGCAGCACAAACCTTCCAGTGACCTGGTCTTGTATCACTCGTGCGTAGTGCCCGGTCGCCAGGAAGCCAGCGTCCAATCCCTTCGCAACACGCAACAGTTCCTGAAACTTGATCACCTCGTTGCACGGGATACAGGGGTTGGGCGTCTCTCCGTTCAGGTACGAGGAGACAAAATAGTCGATGACGGTGGTCTGGAAGACGTCCTTGAAGTTGAGTACGTAGAAAGGTATGCCTAACTTCTCGGTCACCCGCCTGGCGTCCTCCATGGCACCGATGCCGCAACAGGACCTCGACCCCCCGACCGCTTCAGAAGGGTAGACCAGCTGAAGACCGATTCCGACCACGTCATAACCAGCGTCCTTTAACAGTGCCGCTGCCACAGAGGAATCGACCCCTCCAGACATCGCAACGACGATACGATGAGCCAATTGATACCGTTACCTTTCCTTCCTACTGGCGGCGGGTTCGTTCTGTCGGCCCAGTTCGCCCCGCTCGACTTTCTCCAGCCTGCGTTCGATGTCCTCGAACATCTCCATCAGTGGGTCGGGCAGGTTCTCATGGTGGAGGTTGATCTGGGAAAGCTTCTCCCCGGAGCAAACTGTCAGCCGCCCGGGTACTCCCACTACGGTGCAGTTGGCAGGCACGTCCTTAAGAACAACCGCCCCCGCTCCGACCTTCGAGTTGTCGCCGACCGTGATGGGACCCAGGACACTCGCGCCGGCCGCGATCACCACGTTGTTCCCTATGGTGGGATGGCGCTTACCCTTCTCCTTGCCGGTGCCTCCGAGTGTTACCCCTTGGTACATAGTCACGTCCTCCCCCACCACGGCGGTCTCGCCGATTACCACTCCCATTCCGTGATCGATGAACAGGCCCCGCCCCAGTTTCGCCCCCTGGTGGATCTCAATGCCTGTGACAGCACGGGCGAACATGGAGATAAGCCTGGGCAGTAAGGAGGCGCCTTTTTCCTCAAGGAAGTGAGCTGTCCTATGCATCCATATCGCGTGCAACCCAGGGTACGATAGTACTATCTCGAGCGTACCCCTCGCCGCGGGATCACGCTCCTTGACTGCCCGCACGTCCTCTCTCAATACCTCTATCGCCGTCTTTAAAAAGCTTGTTGCGTTATCCGACTTTGTGGACACTGATAATCTCCTTTATCACCTAATGGCACGTGAGTCCCCGAGGTCACGCAAACGATTCACTATGTCGGGAAGGACCTCGATGACCCTGCCGATTTGTTCTTCTGTGTTATCACGACCGAACGAGAAGCGCAGACTCGCCTGCGCGAGCAATGGCTCTATTCCCATCGCCATCAGGACATGAGACGGTTCCGTCGCGCCCGAGGAGCACGCCGATCCGGTAGAGACCGCTACGCCCATCAGGTCAAGATTCAACAGCAGGGCCTCCCCGTCGACCCCGGAGAAGCTCATGTTGAGGATATTCGGCAAGCACTCGGTGGGGCTGCCGTTGCGTTGCACATGCCTAATCGCATCCGCGATACCGGAGGCCAGGTGTTCTTTCAAGCTCTGGAGATACTCACTCGAATTGGGAAGCTCTTGTGTAGCAAGCTCGATGGCCCTGGCGAATGCCGCTATGCCGGGAACGTTCTCAGTGCCGGGTCTCAGGTTCCTCTCGTGGTGGCCGCCATAGACGAGCGGGTGAAGTTTCGTGCCCTTCCTGACGTATAACCCGCCGATTCCCTTCGGACCGTAAATCTTGTGCGCAGACATCGATAAGAGGTCAACTCCCTGCTCATCCACATCGACCGGGACCTTGCCTGCCGCCTGGACAGCGTCGGTGTGGAACACCACGCCCTTCTGCCGGGTGATCCTTCCGATCTCAGCAATAGGCTGGATTGACCCGGTTTCGTTGTTGGCAAACATCACACTCACCAGGATGGTCTCGGGCCTTAAGGCCTCAAGCACCCATTCAGGATGCACCTTGCATTCAAGATCAACCGGAAGGTAGGTCACCTCGAAACCCTCTTCTTCGAGTGCCCCACAGCAGTTTAGTACGGCAGGGTGCTCTATCGCGGTGGTGATGATGTGGTTGCCTTTCTCCTTCAGCGCGTAGGCCGTGCCCCTGATGGCAATGTTATCGCTCTCGGTCCCCCCGCTGGTGAAGATAACTTCCCCGGGAGTGGCACCGATGCACCCAGCGACCGTTTCCCTAGACTCTTCCAGCACTCTCTTCGCTTCCTGGCCGAACGTGTGGATGCTCGAGGCGTTCCCGAAGGTGGCAGAGAGCACTACGTTCAAGGTCTCCTGTACCTCGGGTCTCACAGGTGTCGTAGCGGCGTGGTCAAGGTATATCCCTCTATCCATCAGTTGCTCCTGTGAGAGTCCGTAAGAGTTGCTCATGGTAAACGCAGAACTCGCTCTCCCCTTCCAGCTGGGAAAACAGCAAGTCCTCCTGCCAGTGAGCGTTGAAAAGCCTGCAGCCCCTCTCTTCGCAGAAAGGCTCACCGGTCAGGTGGTAGCAGATAGCCTGTGCCACATATCCCTTCATCACTTCCGTCGTTCGAGGGTCGTCAGGTCGAAGCCACCTCTCAGGCATGTCAGCCTCCCGTTGAAGTTCGCCGAACCCCAATTGCCTTTCGAGGTAGAATTCCCTTGGCCGCGCGGGCGCCTCGACAAGCCCCGTGGTGGAAATAATGCAGGGTTGTCCTAGGATGATGACCCTCGCGTGATAGCGACCGTCGTTCTCGTCAAACGTCCCGAACAACTGGTTTGTCAAAACCACCACGAGACCATCAGGAGGGGTGTCCGCTTGCGAAAGAAACACGTTGTAAGCGGCGCACAGGTCGAATCCGTCATACAGGACGCCCACCGGTCTCGGCGGTTCCCTGTCCAGCAGGCGTCTCTCGTAATCGACATAAGGTCGCAGACGTGTTCCCACCTGGGTCCTCTTACCGGTATCCAAGACACGAGCCTCGGCCAGCCTCACAGCCAGGTCGTCTTTCAGGTCTTCGATGTGCTGACGCTCGAGCCGCGCCGCGCAGTATCCAATGAAGTCATCGGAACAGGTTATCTCGATACCGCCCATCAGATTTGTTGCATAGTCTCCGAGCTCTTCAACGTGGACTACCGGAAGCCCCGAGCTGTCGAACATGTGTATTCTGTCAAGTGCCCGGGAATCCATGGACGGCTCATCCCCTAGCCAGGATTATCTCTGCGGCTCTCTTGCCGGACAGGAGCATGCCACCGAAGGTCGGGCCCATCCGTGGCAGGTGGAATGCGGTGCTCACTGCCATGCCCGTGACGACCAGGCCGGGCCATATCTCGCAGGTGTGCTCGACTATCAGGTCCTCTGATTGCTCGACCCACATCGCGTCATGCCCGGGTAGCTCCAGCACCCCCCGTTCCGCCAACTTTGCGAGCACCATAGCGTCGTGACCTGTTGCATCTACCACTACGTTCGCCTCGATGGCGATCGGGTCTACGCATGTTATCTGGCGCGGCAGTGCTTGCACCGGGGTCCAGTTCATGACGACTCCGCTGACTCTGTTGCCCTCGCGGATCACCAGATCGTCGAATACCGTCATGTTGAGTGTCTTCACGCCGGCATCGCAGGCCGCCGCTATCAGCTTGGAGCACGCGTGCGGCCCGTCGGCCACAAAGAGCCCGGGGCTCGCTTCCTTGAACGGGATACCCAGGTCGGAGAGCTCACTCTGCGAAGGGGCCCGCGCGGTTATCTTGTTCATCAGGTAGCCGCCGATCCAGAACCCTCCACCGAGGTAATTGTTGCGCTCGATGATGACTACCCTGCGGCCCGCGTCCGCCAGTACGCGGCCGGCCGTGAGACCGCTCGGCCCCGCACCGACGATAACGACGTCGCTCTCCACGAACTCCTCGAACGTGGCGGCGAACTCCGAGACGATAGCGCGCGATACGTCTTTCTCCGACACCGGCGCAAAGATCTTTTCTGCACTCATCTGGTTTCCTTCCCGTTAGGTCCGTTACTCAGTCAATCGTCTTGTATTCCTCAGGCGTATCGAACAACCAGGTCGAGAGGTATCTCTCGCCGGTATCCGGCAGCACCACGACTATCAACTTGCCCTCGTTCTCAGGCCTCCGGGCCACCTCCACGGCTGCCCAGACCGCCGCGCCCGAGGATATCCCCGCCAGGATCCCCTCGCGTCGCGCGAGCGCCCGCGCCATATCACCGGCGTCTTCCTCCGTGACCTTGATTATCTCGTCGATCAGTTCGGTCTTGAGAACGCTGGGAACGAACCCCGCTCCGATCCCCTGTATTTTGTGCGGGCCCGGCTCGCCCCCTGAAAGGACAGGGGATTTGACCGGCTCGACCGCTATCGCCTTGAACTCCGGCTTCTTCGCCTTGACGAATTCCGCGACCCCGGTCAGGGTACCCCCGGTACCGATCCCGCTCACCAGGATGTCGACCTTTCCGTCGGTATCGTTCCATATCTCCACAGCGGTGGTCTCACGGTGTATCTTTGGGTTCGCGAGATTCTCAAACTGCTGCGGGATGAAGCTGTTGGGAGTCTCCTCCGCCAGCTGCTCGGCTGCCGTGATAGCGCCTTTCATGCCCTTCGGTCCGGGAGTCAGCACCAGTTCCGCTCCGAATATCGATAGGAGCTTGCGGCGCTCGATGCTCATCGTCTCGGGCATGGTCAAAATCAGCTTATAGCCGCGGGCCGCACAGACGAATGCGAGCGCTATACCGGTATTCCCACTGGTCGGCTCTATGATCGTGGTCTCCGGCGTAATCAGCCCGGCTTTCTCGGCCTCGTCTATCATGCTCACGCCGATGCGGTCCTTCACGCTCGAGAGCGGGTTGAAGAACTCGAGCTTGCCGTAGATGTCAGCGCCAGCTCCCTCGGTCACCCGGCGAAGCCTCACGAGCGGCGTGTTTCCTATCGTTTGTGTGATGTCCTCATATAATCTGCTCATTCTTGCTCCCTCCCCATTAGAAGAATATGTCTGTCGGCGCCCGGTACGGCCGTGCGTCGTGGTCAGTCTCTTATGTCCTGCCTTTGGCCCCCCCTTCCTGCGAAGCGCCATTGAAAAAAGCCTGAAAATCAGCTATTCTCGTAAAGTCTATCGTTATGGTAGGTTTTACATAGAAATGGTACAAGTGAGGCGGAGACCTGTCAAGGTGCAAAGTCAAAAGATTGGCAGGAGCAGGCCCCGCCACGACCTGGGAGACAAGGAAGTGGATGAATCTCTAGCAATAAAGAGCGCCCGACTCGGGCGGATACTATCTTCACTGGGGAGCGTGGTCGTCGCTTTCTCGGGGGGAGTCGACAGCGCCTTGCTCCTGGCCGTCGGCAAGGAGGCTCTGGATGACGGAATAATCGCGGTAACCGCTTCATCACCCCTCTACCCTGCGGCCTTCATTGAGCGTGCATCCCGCATCGCGCGTCTTCTCGGCGTGGAGCACATCATCCTCGAGACCAAAGAGCTGGAGGACGCCGGTTTCGTCTCCAATCCCCCCGAGCGCTGTTATCTGTGCAAGAGGGAGCTCTACGGTACGATTGCGCGGATAGCAGCGGAGCGTGGGGTCAACTTCATCACTGACGGCACCCAGGCCGATGACACAGGCGACTACAGGCCGGGCATGAAGGCCGCCGGGGAGTTCGGCGTGCGGAGCCCGCTCCTCGAAGCGGGGTTCACCAAGGCGGATGTTAGAGCCCTATCACGCGAGATCGGCCTCGAGACGTGGGACATCCTGGCGGGTCCGTGCCTGGCGTCGCGCATCCCTTATGAAGAGAACATCACCCCGGCGAAGCTAGAGGCTATCGAGAAAGGCGAGAATCTCCTGGCCGGGCTGGGCTTCCGCGAGGTCCGGGTTAGGTACACAGCAGGGCCGACGGCGCGCATCGAGGTCGAACCCGAGGAAATCGAAAGGATGTTAGACAGCGCTGTGCGCAATCGGATAGTGCGTGAGATGAAGTGTCTCGGTTTCCGGTATGTGACACTGGACCTCCAGGGATATCGAACCGGCTCTATGAACGAGGTGCTTTAGGTCCTTGAAATGCGGACGGGGGCATGGAGGGTGCCCCCGTCTCGTGTGCGCTTCGTGGAAGGGGGGTGTCTATTTGTTCTCGAGCTTCACCTCCTCGTCGATGTAATACAGCCTGTCGAGGAATGAGTCTGTCGCGGGCAGTACCCTGGTGACGACGACCCTTGTTCCGAAGAACTGGTCGATGATGTCACCTACGTTGGCGAACTTCTTTTCCTCTCGCATCATCTTCGCTTCCTCAGATCCGATGAATACAGGTGCATAGGCTTTTCCGTCTTTCACAACTGCCTCGAAGGCCGCTGCCTTCACAGCTTTTCCATACGGCGGCGGTAGCTCCCCATCGCGGACCACGTAGAAGAATTTCGGGCTCCCTTCGTCCATGATGACCTCTATCGTCGCGGACGACTCCAGTTTTCCGAAGGTGGCGGGGTTAACCATGTGGAAGCTGTCGATCGCGGTGCCGGTGGGCTTGAGGATGCCTACGACTTTCACTGACGGCCGGCCGAAGAAATCCGTCACATCGTCACCGACGCCTTTGATGAGACCTTTCTTCTTCATCATCATCGCCTCGTCCGACCCGAGTACTATCTCGTCGTTTCCGAGAGCGAGTGTGCCCGACTCGGCAACCAGGTCTTTGTCGCGGATCTTGTTCACACCGAGGAAGAGCTTCGCGTCTTCTTTTTCGAAAGCGATCTTCGCGTTGGCGCTCGCCATGAAGTCCCCGACCTGGGCGACGACCTTTGGCGATGCGGTCTTGCCTGCGTCCGCGTGCATACCCGAGCTGATCTTCGCGAACCACACGAACAGCAGCGCGAACGCCACGACCATCACGATCGGAGCGATCTTGGACACCCAGTTCTTCCGGCCCGGGCGGAACCTGCGAAGCAGCAGCGAGTTGGACACGACCGATATCGAGGAGAGAACCATGGCGATTCCCGCCAGTTCCGGCATGAGCACTATGCCCAGCCCCGCGAACACCCTCGCCGCTATGGGGATGCCCATAACGTTGTAGAAGAGCGCGAAGAACATGTTCTGGCGGACCTTGCCGAACGTCTCGCCCGACAGCTCCTTCGCCGTGACAACGTCTCGCAGGTCGTCCTTGATTATCACTATGCCGCCTGTCTCCATAGCGACGTCCGTACCCGAGCCCATCGCTATGCCCAGGTCCGCCTGGGCCAGGGCGGGTGCGTCGTTAATCCCGTCGCCGACCATGGCGACTTTCTTGCCGCTCTCCTGGAGCTTCTTGACCTCGCTGGCCTTGTCCCGGGGCAGGACTTCGGCGAGCACGTTAGATATCCCGAGCTCTCGCGCGATGGCGCTGGCCGTGCGCTCGTTGTCGCCGGTGATCATGTAGATATCCATGCCCATATCAGTGAGCCGCGTGATCGCTTCTCGTGACGTCTCCTTTACCGTGTCCGCGACGGCGACGGAGCCCAGGACCTTCTCGTCGGAGGCGAGGATCATCACGGTCTTGCCCTGCTCCTCGAGGGCCGAGATCCCGGAGTTTATCCCGTCGAGTTCGAGCCCCACGATATCCCTCGCCAGTTTCCTGTTGCCGAAGTAATACTGCCGGCCGCCTATCAAACCCTGGACCCCGTGGCCGGGTATCGCCTTGAACTCCGATACATCCTCGAGAGGGATAGATTCGTTGTTGGCATAGCTGTAGACGGCCTCGGCCAGGGGGTGCTCCGACGACTTCTCGAGCGAGCCAGAAATGCGCAGGACGGCCTCCTCGTCAAAGCCGTTGAAGGTCAGTATGTCCGTGACCCGTGGCTCCCCGTTTGTGAGTGTGCCGGTCTTGTCGAAGACGATGGCGTTTATCTTCTCGGCGGCTTCGAGCGGCTCGCCACCCTTGACAAGTACCCCGTACTCGGCTCCTTTGCCCGTTCCCACCATGATCGCCGTGGGCGTCGCTAGGCCGAGGGCGCACGGGCACGCGATGACGATCACCGACGTGAACGCCATCAGCGCGTACGACAGCGAGGAGTGGAGGGGCAGTATCCAAACGAGGAAGGTTAGGGTCGCGATTCCCAGGACCGCCGGTACGAAATAGGCGGCGATCCTGTCGGCGAATCCCTGGATGGGCGCCTTGGAACCTTGTGCGTCCTCGATCAGCCGTATGATCTGCGCGAGCATAGTCTCGGAGCCGACGTGGGTTGCCTCGAACTCGAAGGAGCCCGTCTTGTTTATCGTAACCCCGATCGCCGTGTCGCCGACATGCTTCTCCACGGGCAGGCTCTCGCCGGTCACCATGGATTCGTCCACGGCCGACGACCCCTTCGTGATGATTCCGTCGACGGGGATCTTCTCTCCCGGGCGCACCAGTATGATGTCGCCGTGTACGACATCCTCGACAGGGATGTCCTCGGTGACACCGTCCCTTATCACCCTTGCCGTCTTTGCCTGCAACCCCATCAGTTTCTTAATGGCTTCAGAGGTCTTGCCCTTCGCGCGGGCCTCCAGCCACTTGCCGAGTAGCACGAACGTGATGAGGAACGCGGCAGTCTCGAAGTACATGTTGGGCACCTTCACGCCCGCCAGCCCTATGAGCGACTTGTTCGAGACGGCGAAGGATATGTAGTTGATAAGGCTGTAGAAGTAGGCGGTCGAGGTCCCGATGGCGATCAAGCTGTCCATGTTGAAGGTCTTCATCCTGATGCTCGACCATGCGCCCTTGTAAAAGCCCGCGCCGGCTATGAACTGTACCGGTGTGGCCAGTAAAAAGGACACGATCGCGAAATACGGAGGAAATGTTTTCGCGCCCGGAAGCCACTTGAAGAAGTCCAGAAGCATGAAGTAGAACATCGGAAGGCTCAGGATCAGGCTGAACAGGAACTTGTTCCAGTAACCCTTGATCTCCCGTTCCCGCTTGGCCGAATCGAACTCACTGTCGCGCTCGTCGACGATTTCGGCCTTGTACCCCGTCTTTTTCACAGTATCGATGAGGCCGCCGACGTCAACCTGTCCGGGGTCATAGGTCACGTATGCCTTCTCGGCCGCGAAGTTAACCGACGCCTGATGCACGCCCGGGACCTTGCCCAGCGAGCGCTCAATTATCGAAGCGCAGGACGCGCAATGCATCCCCGAAAGCGACAGCCCGACCCTCTCGTCGACACCCGACACCGCGGCCTCTTCACGCTCGCTTGCAATCTCGACGACCGTAGAGTCAGAGGGGCTAGCGCTGTTATCCGACTCCTCAGATGTAACCTCAGACCGGTCCAGGACCTCCGCCTTGTATCCCTCGGTGGCGATGAGGTCCAATAGTCTGTCAGCGGAGATGACGGCGAGGTCCGCCCCAACCGTGCCAGAGCCACTCTCGAAGTCGAACTCCGCCGACTGGACTCCCTCGGCGTCAAGCAGGACGTTCTGGATCAGCCTGGAGCAGGCCCCGCAATGCATCCCCTCTACCTTGAGCTTTAGTTCCTCGATCATGCTGTCCTCCAGGCTAAATGTACCTATACCTATGGTAGGGGTGTATGCCAGTATTGTCAAGTGTTTTAGTGGGTAATAGATTCATGAGTTACACCTGGTTTGAGACCGCCTGGTCATACTGGTCAGGAGCTGGGAAGGTCAGTTCCTAAAGCATGTAAACTGACTCGCTCACAGAACATCATATCCCGCGTCACGGACGCCCTGCAGCAGGGCCTCAAGGTCGATCTTCGCCGGGTCGTACTCGATCGAGGCTTCACCTGCGACGTCGTCGGCGCTGACATCCTGGACCCCGTCCTTGTCGTTCAACTCAAGCTCTATCAGGCGCGCGCAGGACTTGCAGTGCATCCCGCCGACTTTTAGTATCACTTTTTCAGGCATGTTGATTCACATCCTCTTATCCGCAGCAACCGCCGGAGCTCGGGAAGGTCGTTTCATCGTAGTCGAACTTGGTCTGGTTTGGATTATTCGGGTCCACGACGTCTATGTAGCCGTTGACCATGCCCATCCAGCAGCTGAACCTGAAGCGGCCGATCTTCTTCGGGGTAAACTCCTGCACCGTGGTTTGCTCAGGGGTGAGCTGGACCTGCCCCGTGAATAGAGTGTCTGCCTTGATGGCCCCAGTGCACCCGCTGGCCCCGGTGTTCTTTATCTGCCAGCTCACGGGGACGCTGACGCGCACCTTCAAGTGATCTGGGCTGTAGCCCGAGGCCGACGCTTCCATTTTGAGGACCTGCTTGCCGTTTACAATCGGCGGCAGCGCGGCCTGGCTGCCCTCTCCCGAAGGCTGGCTCGAGTTTGCGTCGGAAGAAGGTGCCTGCGTGGTGCTACCGGCCTCAGCCTTGCCATTGCCCTCGACGACGTTGAATGCACCTGTTACCATTCCCATCCAGCAACTGAACTTGTACTTCCCCACCTTCTTGGGAGTGAACTCTTTTATGCTTGTCTGGCCGGGCGTCAGCTCGATCTGGCCGCTGAATAGGTCCTGCGATATCACGGCGTTGGTGCAGCCGCTCGTCCCCGTGTCCTTGATCTCCCAACGGACCGGGGTTCCGGCCCTCACCGTCAGGTAATTCGGGCTGTAACCTGAAGCGGAAGCCTCCATCTTCACCACCTGCTTGCCACCCACCAGCGGTGGAAGCTGAACAGCGGCTGACGCCGTGCTCGGGGCGGACGCCGGGTTGAAAATATCCCCTAGGTTAGGAGCGTTCAGCACAACGAGCTGGTTGTTGATATTGAACAAAGCGAAGAACAGCACGAGCACGCCCGCGACTTTGAGGAAGCTTGCGGCGAGCTTCGGCTTCTCAAGGAACTTCACGCTGGAGAAGCCGATGATAAGCAGCATCGGCAGTGTGCCGAGCGCAAAGAACAGCATTATCAGACCGCCCTGAAGGGGCTTGCCCGAAAGGAGGGCAAAGCTCTGAGCGGTGATCGCGAAGCCGCACGGCACGAAGAAGGTGAGCGCCCCCATCGCGAACGGCATGTACCGCCCCTTGAAGTGCGACTCGTCGGCTACGTACCTGGTGACCGATTTCGGCATGGTGAACTGGAACCTCTGCATGAACCTGACACCGAGCATCTGCAGGGCTAGCACGATCATGACGAAGGAGATTGCGATAACGAGGAGCGACGAGAAAGTTGGGGTCAGCCTGAGGCTGCCGCCTATAAGCGCCAGCAGCGCGCCCAGCAGGGCGAAAGATATCAGCCTACCGACGTTGAAGAGGAGATGCGGCTCGAACCTTTTCTTGAGCGGGTCATCCGGAGAATAGATCTCGCCCCACTGCTTTGACATGGACAGGACTATTCCACCCACCAGCGCGGCGCAGCTCGAGAAGCCGGCAACGAGCCCGAGCAGCAGGAAAACGGGAAGCGACGATTTGGAGTTGACGGTCACGAGCCTCGTGAGTCCCGCTTTCTGCAGCAATACAATGAGCACAACGGCCACAATGACGGCTATTGCTATCTTGGCGAAGCTCACGCCCCGTGAAGAGCTCTCTGCCGGTGGCGGTGTCAACATGAAGGAGTATCCCTCCGGCCTGAAGAGCTTGTTCAGCTCCACGACGCTGGGCGCCTGCCCCTCGTACTCGACTACAGCTCGCTCCCTCGAGGTCGATGCCTCAACGGAGTGGACGTTGTCGAGAGCGATGAGCTTCTTCTCGACGATGAGTTCGCAGGCGGGGCAGTGCATTCCCTCCACGTAGTAGACCCGTTCTTTGCTGTCAGGCCGCCGCCCCGCATTCCGGACTTCTTGAAATTGCCGGGCCTGAACCTGTTTCTTCTTGTGCGTGGACTTGTTCTTTTTAGCCATCTTCTTTCTCTCCCTGTATGGGTGTAGGAACCCCGTCTATCAGAAGAGCTGAGCCACCAGCCTCCTACTTGTTCGAGAGCTTGGTGACCTGCAGTATCTCCTGTACCATCTCCTGTTTGCGCTTCTGGTTCCCGTTGGCGAGGGCTTTCTTGAAACAGGTGTTCAGGTGGCCTTCCATCAACATCTGGTTCGCAGATTTGAGGAGGCCGATGGCCGCGAGGTCCTGCTGCATGATGTCGATGCAGTACGCGTCTTCCTCAACCATCTTGATGATCTTGCCAAGCAGGCTCTGGGCTTTCTTGAAGTTGATGAGGGTCTTCTCTTTCTGGACGTTCATGCGGCCACCTCCGATTCTCTGCCTCTTGTACACCCACACCTGGGGTACAGGTATAGACAACATATTAGCACCAGGGGTCCCCTGTGTCAATGTACCCTCACTATCGCCACGCTTTGCCGGGACTCAAATCGCCTCCAGCGCTCGTTCCAGGTCTTCGCGCAGGTCTTCTCCATCCTCCAGGCCCACGGAGAGCCGCACCAGGTTATCCTTGATCCCCCGCCTCTCCCTCTCTTTGGGCCCGAGGGTCCCATGTGTCATCTTCGCGGGGTAACAGACGAGGGACTCCACGCCCCCCAGGCTCTCGGCGAGGGCGAACAACTCCAGGCGGGCGACGAACTTCTCCACGGCAGGCAGGCCGCCCGTCAGTTCGGCGCTTATCATCCCCCCGAAGCCGCTCATCTGCCCTGCGGCGAGGGCGTGGTACGGGCTGCCTGAAAGACCGGGGTAGTAAACGCTTGAGACGGCTGGATGACCTTCGAGGTAATCGGCAAGTAATGTCGCGTTGCGCTCGTGTTCTCTCATCCGCACCGCCAGGGTCTTGATGCCGCGAAGCGCGAGCCAGCTGTCCCACGGACCGGGAATTCCTCCCGCCGCGTTCTGGTAGAACTTGAGCGCCTCGTACGCGTGCTTGTTCGACGTGACTACTGCCCCGCCAACGATGTCGCTGTGGCCCCCAAGGTACTTGGTCGTACTGTGGATGACGATGTCAGCCCCGAGCTCGAGAGGCCTCTGGAAGTAAGGGCTCGCGAACGTGTTGTCCACCGCCAGGAGCACCTTGCGGCGGCCGGCGATACTCGCCAGCTTGCGGATATCGATGACCTTGAGCAACGGGTTTGTGGGGGTCTCGATCCAGATAAGTCTGGTGGTCTCCCTGATGGCGTCCTCGAACGAGCCGGGGTCGTCGATATCGACGTAAGTCGTCTCGAGGCCCCATCTCCCGAATACTCTCTCGAAGAGCCTCCAGGTGCCACCGTAGAGATCATCGCCGGCCACAATATGGTCGCCTGCCTTCAGTATGTTCACCACTGCTGTCGTCGCAGCCTGCCCCGAGGCAAAGGCCAGTCCGTACTCTCCGCCCTCGAGGGACGCCAAGGCCGTTTCCAGAGCGGTGCGGGTCGGGTTTCCAGTCCTCGAGTACTCGTAGCCCTTGTGCCGCCCGATCGCCTCCTGCTCATAAGTGGAAGTCTGGTAAACCGGGACGATCACGGACCCCGTATGTGGGTCCGGCTCCTGCCCGTCATGTATTGCCCTCGTCTCAAACCGCATCGTCGCTGACCTCCCGCTCGGCCGCACAACTGTCTATCAGGTCGCCAAAACCGTTCTCCTTCATCCAGGTGTCGCTATACAGCTTGGACAGGTAGTTGCGCCCTGTGTCGGGCAGCAAGACGACGATGTACCGCGGCTCGGTGAGCCGCTGTGCGTACTCGAGCGCGGCGAAAAGCGTTGTACCGGAGGAGCCACCCACCAGAAGCCCTTCTTCACGCGCAAGGCGGCGCGCCGTGTTGAACGAGTCGTTGTCGCTCACCCTCACCATCTCGTCGACGACCCTCCTGTCGAACGTCTTGGGGATGAAATCCTCGCCGATGCCCTCCACCTTATAGGGCCTCGGCGTGTCACCCGACAAGATCGAGCCCTCCGGGTCCGCGCCGACGACGACGATCTCGGGGTTCTTCTCTTTCAAGTACCTGCCCGCCCCAGAGATCGTGCCGCCCGTTCCCATGCCCGCGACGAAGACCTGCACTCTGCCACCAGAGTCCTCCCAGATCTCAGGGCCCGTGGTGAGGTAATGCGCCTGCGGATTGTCTGGGTTCTCGAACTGGTTCGGCCTGAAGGCGCCCGGTGTCTCGGCTGCGAGCCTGTCGGCCACGCCGTTGTAGCTCTCAGGCGAGTCGGGTGGCACGTCGGTGCGGGTTATTATTACGTTGGCGCCGTATGCCTTGAGCAGGTTCACCTTGTCCTGGCTCATCTTGTCTGGCATGACGAAGATGGCCTTGTAGCCCTTTACGGCGGCGGCGAGCGCCAGCCCGACCCCTGTGTTTCCCGCTGTTGCCTCGACTATCGTCCCGCCGGGCTTGAGTTTTCCTTCCTTCTCAGCGGCCTCGACCATCGCGATGCCGATGCGGTCTTTGACGCTTCCACCCGGGTTCAGATACTCCACTTTCACGTAGATTTCTGATGGGATCCCCCGGGCAAGTTTGTTGAGCCGCACCAGCGGGGTCTTGCCTGCGGCTCCAAGGATGTTCGCCAGTTCGTGCGACATGGATGCTCCTTTTACGTATCGTGCCTCTTCTGGCTTTCTACACCAGGCCCTTGCCGTCTCCTGTCCCGCTCGGCTTCGAGATAAGGAAGAACCCCGTGAGCGCTGTCAAGTTCGGAAGAAGTCTCACCGGTCCGTTCCTGCCGAAAAAAGCCGACTTCTCGATGCGGATATGTCTCGACTCACAGTAATCTTGAAAATCGCGGATGCTCAGGAAGTGCAGGTTAGGCGTGTCGTACCACGCGAAGGGCAGTGAGGAAGTGACCGGCGTCCTGCCATCGATGAATATCTGCCAGCGCGCCCTGTAATGCGCGAAATTGGAGAAGCCGATGATGGCTCTGTCGCTGACCCGCAGCGCCTCATGGAGCACCTGGTCCGGCCGCCTGACCACCCGCTGAAGGCTCTCGTTGAAGATCGTGTAATCGAACGCGCTGTCCGCGTAGTCCCGGAGCGCCTCGTCCGCGTCCTCGTGGAGCACATTGAGGCCTTTCTCGATGCACGGGAAGATGGCGTCGTCGTCGATCTCGATGCCCTGGGCCTTCACTCCTCGCTCCGCGACGAGGCGCGCCAGGAGTTCCCCGCGCCCGCAGCCGAGTTCCAGGACCGACGCGCCGGGTTCGACCCAGTCGATGATCGTATTCCGTATGGCGTCCGTGATATCGTGCGTCATGCGACCGCCTCTTCCCCGGCTACGGTGCGCAGGAAATGGGTAACAAGGGCCGTCTGCTCGTCCACCTCGAGGAGGAAGGCGTCGTGGCCGTAGGTCGAGCTGATCTCGCAGTACGACACGTCCACGCCGGCCTTCTTGCAGGCCCGGACGATCTCGGCGGACTGGTATGACGGGTACAACCAGTCGGACTTGAACGAGATCACGAAGACCTTGGCCTCGATGCCATTGAAAGCCGCTGCCAGTGTCCCGCCTCTGCCGGCGTCGTAGTCGTCGATGGCCCTGGTGATGTAGAGGTACGAGTTGGCGTCGAACCTGTCTACGAACGTCAGACCCTTGTGATGGAGATAATCTTCGACCTCAAAGCCATTACCGAACTGACGCGCGTAGCCGTTCCCGCCCGTGCGCCTGCCGAACTTCTCTGCCATCGAGGTGTCGCTCATGTAGGTTATGTGGCCGACCATCCTTGCCACGGTCAGGCCTTTGGCGGGCTGCTCGCCTCCGTAATACTGGCCGTTGTTCCAGTTGGGGTCGGCCATTATCGCCTGGCGCCCCACCTCGTTGAAGGCTATCTGCTGAGGCGAATGTCTCGCCGCGGTCGCGGCGACGATAGCGCTGTGCAGGCGATCCGGGTAAGAGACCAGCCACTCGAGCACCTGCTGGCCTCCCATCGAGCCGCCCGCGACTGACAGGAGCCGCTCGATGCCGAGGTGGTCGAGCAGGTGGCTCTGTACCCTGACCATGTCAGGGATGGTTATCAGCGGGAAGTCGATGCCGTACGGCCTTCCTGTCGCCAGGTCGACGGACGACGGACCCGTCGTCCCCTTGCATCCGCCGAGGACGTTCGAGCAAACGATAAAGTATTTCTCCGTATCGAACGCCCTGCCGGGTCCTATCATGTCGTCCCACCAGCCCGGCTTGCTCGCGGCACAATGCCATCCGGCCGCGTGGGCATCCCCGGAGAAAGCGTGGGGGATGAGGATCGCATTGGAGTGGGCCT
>Ga0209745_1000352_pt1 | contig 27252 bp, 20 predicted proteins | sample BarGraNGADG00312_FD_184495 | JGI IMG/M metagenome (GOLD analysis project Ga0209745, IMG submission 184495) | Arctic peat soil microbial communities from Barrow, Alaska - Barrow Graham LP Ref core NGADG0004-312 (SPAdes) (version 2) | ecosystem: Environmental > Terrestrial > Soil > Wetlands > Peat...
CTCGCCTTTGTTAGGCAAGTATATGGCAAAAGTATTCATGGGTGAAAAACATTTTATGAAGCCAGTCTTTGGTTGGCTTGAAACATCAATATACAAGGTATCAGGTGTTAAAAGCGAGGAAGAGATGAACTGGAAGACCTACTTGTATGGTGTTCTCCTTTTCAATCTTTTTGGTATGGTAGTTTTATTTCTTTTACAAATGTTTCAGGCATATCTGCCGATGAACACTGAAAAACTACCCAATTTATCATGGCACCTTTCATTTAATACAGCTGCGAGCTTTATAACGAATACAAACTGGCAATCTTATAGCGGCGAAAATACAATGAGTTATCTGGTTCAAATGGTAGGTCTGACTGTTCAGAATTTTGTCAGCGCTGCAACCGGTATCGCAGTTCTGGTAGCTCTGATGCGTGGGTTAACCAGGAAAACTACCGATGCTTTGGGTAATTTTTGGACTGATATGACCCGGAGTGTGATTTATGTGTTACTACCCCTTTCTATTATTCTTACTATGGTTTTTGTAAGTCAGGGGGCTGTACAGACCTTTTCACATTATGTCAAAGCAACTACATTGCAGGGAACTGAGCAGGTTATTCCTCTGGGCCCGGCTGCATCACAAAGTGTTATCAAGCAACTTGGTACCAATGGAGGCGGTTTCTTTAACGCCAATGCAGCACATCCATTTGAAAGCCCTACGCCTTTCACGAATTTATTAGAGATGCTGGCCATCCTTATAATTCCTGCAGGTTTAGTATTTACATACGGACATTATATGAAGTCTAAACGGCAGGCGAGGGCAATATTTATTACCATGTTTATCCTTTTTGCTGCCGGCCTTGCCATATCTCTATGGTCCGAGTACAGTCATAACACTGTACTGAATGTTTCAGGGAGCATGGAAGGAAAGGAAACCCGATTCGGGGTTGCGAACAGTGTGCTGTTTTCTGTGGTAACTACAATTGCTTCGTGTGGAGCAGTAAACAGCATGCATGATAGCCTGTCACCATTATCAGGATTGGTTGCCATGTTTAACCTGATGTTGGGCGAAATAATATTTGGAGGGGTAGGATCAGGTTTATATGGAATGATCATCTTTATTATACTTACGGTTTTTATTGCCGGACTTATGGTAGGGCGAACTCCGGAATATCTTGGTAAAAAGATAGAAGCCTTTGAGATGAAAATGGCCATACTTGCAATTTTGGCCCCCAGCATAGTCATTAAATTGTTTACTGCAATAGCCTGCTCAATACCTGCCGGACTATCGAGTCTGAATAATGCAGGGCCCCATGGGTTTTCAGAAATATTATACGCATTCAGCTCTGCTGCAGGAAATAATGGCAGCGCATTTGCCGGCCTCAATGCAAACACAGTTTTTTATAACCTTATGATTGGTTTCGGAATGCTTATTGGCCGTTTTGGAATAATTGTTCCTGTTATGGCTATAGCCGGGAGCATGGCGAAGAAAAAGATCACTCCTGTTTCCTCAGGTACTTTCAGAACCGACAACTGGTTGTTTGTTATGTTGCTTTTAAGTGTAATTCTGATAGTAGGAGGATTGACTTTTTTCCCCCCATTAGCTCTGGGGCCTATTGTTGAACATTTGTTAATGAATCTGGGTGTTAGCTTCTAATTTATAATTTGAATTATATGGAAAATCGAAATATGAGCCGTTTGTTTACCAGGGAAATTGCAATTCAGGCATTGAAAGATTCTTTTGTTAAACTGAACCCGCGTACTCTGGTGAAAAATCCAGTTATTTTTATCGTTGGAATTGGTGCACTAATGACAACTGTAGTTGTTTTCGTTGACATTTACAACAGACAATTTTCAAGTTTTAACTTTCAGATTACTCTCTGGCTATGGTTTACTGTCTTGTTTGCCAACTTTGCTGAAGCAATTGCTGAAGGAAGGGGTAAAGCACAGGCTGACAGCTTGCGTAAGAGTCGTACCCAGACTAAAGCCCGTTTACTGGTTCGTGGCAAAGAGGAAATCGTTTTTGCCAATGATCTGAAAAAGGGAGATGTGGTTATCTGTGATGCAGGAGATATTATTCCTGCAGATGGAGATGTAATCGAAGGAATAGCCAGCGTTGATGAATCAGCCATAACAGGTGAATCTGCACCGGTGATTCGCGAGAGCGGTGGTGATCGCTCTGCAGTAACCGGAGGAACAAAAGTAATCAGTGACAGGATTACCATCCGGATTACATCTGAACCGGGGTTTACATTTCTTGACCGTATGATCGCTCTTGTTGAAGGAGCGAAAAGACAGAAAACACCTAATGAAATTGCGCTGATCATCCTGCTGTCAGGGTTAACAATAATATTTCTTCTGGTAGTAGTCTCTTTACCAGCATATTTTGGATACAGTTTAAAAGCTTCAGGTTTACCGGCTAGCCGGAATCTTACTTTGCCGGTTTTGATTTCACTTCTTGTTTGTCTTATTCCAACAACAATAGGAGGCCTTTTAAGTGCAATAGGTATAAGCGGAATGGACAGATTGTTGCGCAAGAATGTTATTGCTACCAGTGGAAAAGCAATAGAAGCTGCAGGGGATACAGATGTTTTACTATTGGATAAGACGGGAACAATTACGTTAGGAAACCGCATGGCTACCGAGTTTATACCTGCAGAAGGCATATCAGTCGAGCAATTAGCCGATGCAGCCCAATTAGCATCTCTTGCTGATGAGACACCAGAAGGACGCTCAATAGTCGTGTTGGCAAAGGAACAATTTAATATCAGAGCGAGGGAAATGCAAACATTGGAAACAATCTTCATACCATTTACAGCCCAAACTAGCATGAGTGGTATTGATTTAAAAAGTCCCGATGGAAAGATAAGAAGTATCCGTAAAGGTGCATCTAATGCAATAAAAAAATTCATTCAGAATAATGATGGTTATTTTCCTGAAAATGTAGAGGAGACAGTTTTGGAACTTTCAAAGAAGGGTGCAACTCCATTGGTTGTTGCCGAAAATAATCAGGTTCTGGGTGTAATTCATCTTAAAGATATCGTAAAAGGAGGTATCAAACAGAGATTTGCACAACTAAGGATAATGGGTATCCGTACAATTATGATCACGGGTGACAATCCTCAGACTGCAGCTGCCATTGCAGCAGAAGCTGGTGTAGATGATTTTCTGGCTGAAGCAAAACCGGAAGATAAGCTTGCCCGAATCAGGGAAGAACAAGCTAATGGTCACCTGGTAGGAATGATTGGTGACGGTACTAACGATGCTCCTGCACTGGCACAGGCCGACGTAGGTCTGGCAATGAATACAGGCACCCAGGCTGCCCGCGAAGCCGGGAATATGGTTGATCTTGATAGTAATCCCACAAAGCTGATAGAGGTTGTTGAAACTGGGAAACAGCTGCTTATGACCCGTGGAGCACTTACTACTTTCAGTATCGCGAACGACGTAGCTAAATATTTCGCTATCATTCCTGCCATTGCTGCATATCTCTATGTCACTGCTTCTGGTGTTGCACCTCTGGCTGTAATGAATATAATGAAACTTACGTCTCCGGAAAGCGCTATTTTAAGCGCAGTAATATTTAATGCTTTAATTATCGTTGCTCTTATTCCCTTAGCCCTGCGAGGGGTAAAGTACAGGCCAATTTCTGCCAACAGGGTATTGGCATTGAATATAGCCATCTATGGTATTGGAGGAATAATTGTTCCATTTATTGGAATCAAACTTATTGATATGCTGCTTGTTTCAATACATATGATTTAAGAATCAGGTCAATTTTTAAAATTTAATAATTATGAAAACACAAACAATAATAGCACTAAAATTTTTACTAGTGATGACCATTCTGACAGGAATTCTTTATCCGCTTTTAATGACCGGTTTAGCCCAGGTAACTTTTCATTCTAAAGCTAATGGAAGTATGATCATCAAGGATGGCAAAATAATAGGATCGGAGCTGATAGGACAGAAGTTTGACAGTACTATTTACTTTTGGTCGAGACCCTCGGCTATTGGATATAACCCTGTTCCATCAGGCGCTTCCAACTATGGTCCAACAAGTGATACCTTAAAAAAACTTGTTACAGCAAGGCGTGATTCATTTGCGAAAATGAATTCAGTGGCAGATCCGTTGTCTGTTCCAAAAGAGATGGTTTTTGCTTCAGGTAGTGGCCTCGATCCTCATATCTCACCTGAAGCTGCATTATTACAGGTTGACAGAATTGCCAATGCAAGGCATTTTGAAAATAATCAGAAAGAACTGCTTATAAAGCATATAAACGATCTGACAGAGACACCTCAGTTTTTATTGCTGGGTGAAAATCGAATAAATGTTCTAATTTTGAACCTCGATCTGGATAAACTTGATGAAAATTTCAAGTCTAATAAATAAAAACCTCAAGTAATGAAATTATCTATTCGCACAAAATTTACTCTGGGAATGAGTTTTCTGTTCATTATCATTCTTGTTTTGTCTGTATTTTCAGGATTTTACATAAATAAACTATCAAAAAAAACCAGTGCAATCCTGAAAGAAAACTTCTTATCTGTGGTGTATGCCAGAGAGATGTCAGAGCGTATTGCCAATATAAATATTGAGATTTTTGACAGTTTTTTAACTAATAAAACACCGGATAGCCTGAAGATATACACGGAGTTAGGTTATTTTGACAAATCGCTTCAGGATGAAAAAAATAATTTAACAGAACCGGGAGAAGATAAGCTCGTTTCGGTCATCGAAGCCGATTTTAAAGACTACTCCAAATCTGTAAAAAATAGTTTGGGATTGCCACATTCTTCAGAGAAGATTCTTTCGATGCAAAATTTTTCAGCAGGACTTTTGGAGCAACTGGTACTCTTATCAGAAATGAATGGAAAGGCATTGGAAATAAAAACAGACGATGCAAAGGAGTCATCAAAAAGTGCACTGACCAGAATGACTATACTGGCAACTTTGTGCTTTTTAATCGGAATGAGCTTTACATTTAGTTTTGCTTCCTACTTCAACCAGAGGTTTTTCCTGTTATACAGCGGGATTAAAGAGATCATCTCCGGTAATTTCAGAAAAAGACTTCTGCTGGATGGGAAAGATGAATTCTACGAATTATCATTGATATTTAATGATATGATTGATAAACTAAACGAAAACAACAGGCAAATATCAGTAACTTTAACGGAAGATCGCCGGGAAGATATTAATGAAAAAGATATAGATGAATTAAAATTGATGCTGTTCCGGATAAAAAGTATGGAAGAACAAGCCGCAGCACTAATTTCCAGGATTGAGAAAAAATGATACTATGGCTTTAGATGAAGATCGCCCAAATCCCGATGAACTTTTAGCCTCATTAAAGTTGGAGGAAGAAAAAAGCAAACGGGGAAAACTTAAGATATTCTTTGGTATGTGTGCCGGCGTGGGGAAGACCTATACTATGCTGGAAACTGCACAGGCAGAAAAGTTGAAAGGATCAGACATCATTATCGGGTATGTTGAAACTCATAACAGGAAGGAAACCGCCGACCTGCTTACAGGTTTTGAAATAATTCCGCGTAAATCCTATGAATACAAATCTACAACAGTTCACGAAATGGATCTTGATGCAATCATTGCCAGGAAGCCAGGAACGGTTGTGGTTGATGAACTTGCACATACAAATGCCCCGGGTAGTCGCCATACAAAAAGATTTCAGGATGTTTTGGAAATACTGGATAACGGAATAAATGTCTTCACTACCGTAAATGTTCAACATTTGGAAAGCCGGTCAGATACTGTAGCTCAGATTACCGGAATTATAGTCAGGGAAACCATTCCCGATGAAATCTTTGAAAATGCTGATGAAATAGAGGTAATTGACCTTACTCCGGATGAACTGTTGCAAAGACTCGCTGAAGGTAAAATATACGCTCCGGAACGTTCAAAAGAGGCTATTGAGAGTTTTTTCCGCAAAGGAAATATTACAGCTTTGCGTGAAATGGCTTTGAGAATAGTCGCTGATCGTGTTGACAGGCAACTGCATGAATACATGCAGCTTAAACGTATTAAAGGTCCCTGGAAGTCGGGGTTGCATCTCCTCGTAGCTGTTAGTTATACCCAGCAATCTGCCAAATTAATGCGGTGGGCTAAAAACCTTTCTTACACAATGGGCGGAGATTTGCAGGCTGTTTATGTAGAAACATCCCGCAAGCTTAGTACTACAGAAAATACTCAACTAAACAAGAATATAAATTTAGCACGACAGCTGGGTATTAAGTTCCGCTTTGTCACCAGTTCAGATATGGTAAAAGCGATTGTTGATTTTGCCCAAAAAGAAAATATTACTCATATAATTATCGGGAAGCCCCGTGTACGAAACCTTCTTACACTTTTGCGGCTTGGTAATTTTGTTAACAAACTTATTCGTTATAGTGGCAATATAGACGTTTATATTCTTGGCTCAGATGTTCAATCGACTGAGAAGTTTAAAGAAAGTATATCAATGCCTTCATTCACTACGAATATTCGTCAATATTACATTTCTTCATTAATTATAGTCTTTACAGCAGCAATCTGTTTCTTATTAAAAGAATTTATTGGCTATCAGGTAGTATCCTTTGCTTTATTGTTTGTTGTTTCAACACTTGCATTCTTCTTCGGCACGGGACCTATTCTGCTTTCTGCAGCATTAAGCGCTTTTATCTGGGATTTCTTCTTTATACCGCCTCCTTACTCTCTGCATGTGGATAAGCCGGAAGACATGCTTATGCTCATTATGTTTTTCATAATCGCTTTATTAAGCGGTGTGCTGACATCGAGGATTAAAAACCAGGAGATGAAGATCAGAATACGAGAGGAACGCACCAATGCTCTTTATCAGCTTACCCGTGAGCTATCGACTGCAACAGGAATTGAAGAAGTTATTAAAATTGCTAAAAACGATATAAAGAAATACTTCAACATTAAGAGTCTGATCATACTTAAGAATGATATAAACAAGCTTGAGTATCCTGGCCAAAACGATGAAAATATTAAACTTTCAAAAAACGATATAAGCATTGCAGAGTGGACTTTTCAACATTCTGCAAAAGCAGGTAAATACACAGATACGTTACCATCGGGTAATTTCACTTTCTACCCATTAAAAGGCAACCAGATGAATCTTGGAGTAATTGCAATTGAGCAGCAAAATGTATTTACTCAGGGAGAAGACCAGTTTTGGGAAGCATTTATTGCACAAATATCCGGAAAGGTTGAGCGCGAATATCTCCGTAACATGGCCAAACAGGCCTTTTTGTTAAATGAATCTGACAAGCTGTACAAAACACTTTTTAATTCTATTTCGCACGAACTGCGAATACCTGTAGCGACAATTATGGGAGCTTCCGACTCACTTTTGTCAACGCCCCATCCCGAGGAGATCAGGAAAGAACTCTCTCAGGAGATATTCAAAGCTTCGCAGAGATTAAACCGTTTAATTGAAAACCTTCTAAATATGTCGAGGCTTGAAAGTGGAAGGATATCTCCCCGACTCGATTGGTGTGATATTCACGACCTTATAAATAAAGTTTCAGAAAATCTTCGGGAAGAACTTAAACCATTTCACCTTCATGTTGTTATTCCTGAAGATATGCCTTTTGTGAAGATCGATTTTGGACTCATGGAACAGGTACTATATAATCTTATTTATAACGCAACTCAATATGCTTCCGGTTCAGAAAATTTAAGAATTAAAGCATTTTATGACAACGGAATAATGACCGTACAGGTTATGGATAGAGGGCCCGGATTTCCGCCAGCTGAAATTGCTCTGATTTTCAATAAGTTTTACAGAGTTGAAGGATCAAAAGCCGGAGGTACCGGATTAGGTCTTTCTATTGCAAAGGGCTTTACCGAAGCTCATAGGGGAACTATTACAGTGGAGAACAGACAAAATGGCGGCGCTACATTCACTATAAAGATACCAACGGAAATACCTAAGGAAGAAATAAAGGGTTAAACAACTATACTATGAATTTACCCGATACTATTTTAATTATTGACGACGAAGTACAAATCCGTAGGTTACTTGAGATAACTCTTTCTTCCAGTGGATATAAGATATGTGAGGGTGCTACCGGAAAGGAGGGGTTGATTGCGGCAGCAACCCATCACCCTGCTCTTATTATCCTTGATCTCGGACTTCCTGATCTGGATGGTATCCAAATTCTGAAAAAATTGAGGGAATGGTACCTGAAACCAATAATAATTCTGTCAGTCAGGTATTCAGAAGACGACATAATTCAGGCTTTGGATAACGGAGCCAATGACTATCTTACAAAACCGTTCAGAACGGGTGAACTTCTTGCAAGGATAAGAGTTGCACTCCGAATTCCAAACCTTATTGAAGAAAATCCAAGATTGACATTTGGTTTACTAACAATTGATCTTGTAAATCATGTAGTTAGAAGGGATGGTGAAATCTTAAAACTTACATCTACAGAATTTTCACTTCTGGCGCTTCTTGCAAAAAACTCAGGGAGGGTTTTAACTCATCAGAGTATTCTTAAAGAGATCTGGGGTTTCGGATATATCGGACAAACTCAGTATCTAAGAGTTTTTGTTGCCCAGTTGCGAAAGAAAATTGAGGACGATCCGGCAAAGCCTAAGCTGCTTGTTACTGAATCGGGGATAGGATATAGGTTTCACGAATAGAAAACCCCCTCTGCCGCTCCGCGGCATCTCCCCCAAGGGGGCGAAAAAGAGTTTCAAAATTCTATTATCTTCTCCACCCTGTTGTTCTTCAGATACACTTTCAGTATTACCTGTATGTCGCGGTTGTCATACGAAGACTTAATGCAATCGTGAACGGCAGAAAGTCCGAATCCCATATCATTAATATTAAAGTACCCAAACCCGGCATATTTCCCATTGACAACTTTTACGGCACAGCGTTCATCTGCATCCCGTCCTTTGTCAATAACAAAAAAGTTCCGTCTCGTAAAAACAAACTCTTCTATGGCTTTGCCTGCCCTTTCATTATATATTTCTGCAGATTCTTTTCCAATGCATGCTCCCTTACAGATGCCAACCTGGTAATGAAAGCATGCACCCTCAGTATCATAAAGACCCGATAATTTCTGGCAAAGTCCATACGTTTCAACAAGAGAATTGAGTTTCGATTTGGTTTTTTCTTTGGATGTGAATACTGAAACAGGCTCTTCGTCGTCATTTATTTGTCCGTAGCGAAAGTTCAGATATCCGTTATTATCTGCAAAACTAAATATCCCCCATTGAAATCCTGTTCTGCGTTGAGCCCTGTTATAGAGTGGTTTATGCTTTTTTATCTCTGATGATTCCTTTAGAAGAGCTATCAATTCACTTCCGGTTAATTCCCAGTCTATGTCGGCAATATGATCGCGCATCTCCATTGCTTTGTTAGTAGAATTATTCGAAAGGTGAGTGTTTATCCTCTGAAGAAGGTTGCGGCTCTTTCCTATATAAATAAGATCGGCATTTTCATTATAAAAATAGTACACTCCTGGCTCATCCGGAATAGTTTCAATTTTCAAGATATCCAGTTTTGGATTAAGCTTTGAAACCTTTGTATTTTTCATCAGACCGGATCCGTTACCACTCAACTCAAAATCTTTTGCCATAAGAAGCTCGAAGAGTTTAACCGTAGCAAGCGCATCCCCGGCAGCTCTGTGCCTTCCGTTAATTGAAATATTAAGATCTTTACAGATATTTCCCAGGCTGTAGGAGATGTGCCCGGGGATCAGTTTTCTGCTGAGCGCTACTGTATCAAGAATATTTCTTTTATAATTGAAACCAAGAGACTTGAATTCCTGTCTGATGAAGGAATAGTCAAAACGCGCATTGTGAGCTACAAATGTTCTTCCTTCTGTTAATTCAACTATTTTTTTTGCTACTTCATAAAAACGTGGAGCATCTTCAACCATCTCATTAGTAATTCCTGTGAGATTAGTGATAAAATAAGGAATATTTCTTTCAGGGTTGATCAGTGTTACATACTCTCCTGTAATCTGATTCCCATCATGAAGGTATATGGCAATTTCAGTTATCTTTTCAGTGTGCGCACTGCCTCCTGTGGTCTCGATATCTATTATCGCATACATCTCTTGAAATCTGCTTTGAATTGATTTTACGAATATAATCAGTTTTGAATGGCGAGTGACTGATAGTTTGTATTTTTGTCTTTTTGTCTTTTAATACAACTTATCATGAGTGAATGTTATGGAACAAATTTCGTTCTAAACGGGGAACTTCAACCTACAGAATTATTCGATAATGCTCTGGTTTATGAAGGTGATTCAATTTATGAGGTCCTCCGGACAGTGAAGGGTTGTCCTGTATTTTTTAACGACCACATGGAAAGACTGGCCTCCAGCGTGAAACTTCAGAATAAAGATCTTCTTGCTGATGTCGCGGGAATGAGAAAAGCCATCATACAACTGACAAGATCTGACAGGAAGAAATTGGCAAACATCAAAATAGTATTTAATTATAATAATGGCTTATCCAATTTTCTCATATACTTAGTCGAACCTATTTATCCTACTGAAGAGCAGTATAAAAAGGGAGTGAAGGGCGTACTTTTTTATGGTGAACGAAAGGATCCTGAATCAAAAGTTATAAATCACAAACTGCGGTCATCAATCTCTCATAAATTAATTCAGGAAGGTGGTTATGAGGCTGTACTGGTAAATGAAAACAATCTTATTACAGAAGGAAGCAGATCCAATATTTTCTTTCTGAGGAATGAGACTCTTGTGACAGCACCGGATAGCCTTATACTCAATGGTATAACAAGGAAGCATATTCTTGAAATCTGCAATGAGCAAAAGATAGAAGTGGTACTGGAATGTGTAAGAGTTGTGGATATGACAAAATTTGATTCGGTTTTTATGACTGGTACTTCACCTATGGTTCTTCCTTTTAATTGCATTGATGATAAGTTTTATAAAGTCACGTTCCCTCTCATGGAAAGACTGAGAAAACTTTATATAATTAAAGCAGATGAAAGTATCAGACTTTTTAGAACTGAATAATGACAATGCCTTGAACAGACTGATGGATAATTTATTATATTTGTACCCTAATTAATTCAAACATTTAAAGTATGGCAAGTGTAAGAGAACTGAAAAAAGATATTGATTACCTGGTTTTCGAAGTAATATCTGATTGTTTTGTTTTTTCCAGTCTGCATCCGGATAACCAGTCTGAAGAATTATCTGCCATAATATCCGATGCTGTTAGTTTCAGAAATGATCTTATTGCGCGTGTTAACAACCCTGATGGTAAGGATAATGCAAAGATTCTGAAGGCATATTATAAGACTGTGGAAAAAGACCTTCTGACTGGTGTTGATAAACTTTTTACCAGATTAAGCGAACTTCCTAAGAAGAAAAAGTAAAATATTTATAAATAAGGTTTCCGCATACCGAACAATTTCCATCCTTATTGAGGTTTAAAAGTTCTGTTTTATAACCTATTCTGTTTGTGACAATTGTACCGCATTCAGGGCAATGGGTGTTTTGTCCGGAATTTGATTTAGTGTTTCCCATATAGACATAGTTAAGTTTTTCCGATGCAATCTCAAAGAGAATGTTCATTGTTTCCTGAGATGTTGCGGGATCATTCCGCTTATACATTGGAAAGTATTTGCTCAGATGAAACGGAACGTCTTTCCCAAGTTCCCCTGCAATCCATTCGGTTTGTGCTTTCATCTCCTTAATATCATCATTCTGACCGGGGATAATGAGAGTAGTAATTTCAAGATGTTTACCAGACTTCGCTATCTGTTTGAGACTGTTCTTAACCGGCACAATATCTGCTCCGGCAACTTTGCGGTAAAAGTCATTATTAAACGATTTAAGATCAATGTTAAAAGCATCGATAAATCGAATTATTTCACTCAAGGGCTCGCTGTTGACATAACCATTGCTAACCATAACAGTGAATAATCCGCTTTCCTTTGAAAGAACTGCTGTATCCCTCATAAACTCAAACCAGATAACCGGCTCGTTGTAAGTAAATGCGATACCGATATTTTTGTCCAATTGCATTGCATCTCCCGTGATACTTTCCGGTGAAGTTTTCATAAAATGATTTTCGGGTACGTGTTGAGAAATATTATAATTCTGACAAAAATCGCATCTCATATTACAGCCGTACGACCCGATTGACAGTATATTCTGTCCGGGGAAAAAATGATACAAAGGCTTCTTTTCAATAGGATCTAACGAAAACCCTGAAATTACTCCGTATGTAACCAGCTCAATCTCCTCTCCGGTGTTTTTTCTTACTCCGCAAATACCGGTCTTGCCTTCTGCTAATTTGCAGAGGTGAGGACAAACCAGACACTGAATTTTGTCATCAAGTATATTAAAAAGAGGTTGCATAAATTTATTAACTTAGCGAGTGTAATAACTTATCAATTTGTATTCCAGCGCTAAAATTAATTATTATGGAATACATTTAAAGATTCCAAATAATTATTAAGACAAAAAAATAATCGCTCATGAATAAATATGTTAACAAAAAGTTTTCCTTTATCAGAATACCCTCAGATGAAATGAAATCTGAGTTTTACAGAATTCTGCTGAAACATGGATTTTCTGAATTAAGAGCAGAAAAATGTTCTGAAATATTTACTCTTAATAGTCTTGAAGGAGTTTATTCCCATGGTGTTAACAGATTTCCAAGATTTGTTAAGAACATCAGGGAAGGATATATAAAACCCAATGCAATCCCTGCAATTGTTCACAGAATGGGTTCACTGGAACAGTGGAATGGGAACCTGGGTGCTGGTCCGTTAAACGCTGCCTTTGCGACAGACAGGGTAATGGAGATAGCCAGTGAAAATGGGATTGGACTTATTGCCATGGCTGATACTAACCATTGGATGCGAGGTGGTACATATGGATGGCAGGCTGCAAGAAAAGGATTTGTGTTTATAGGCTGGACAAATACGTGTCCGAATATGCCGGCGTGGGGGGCAACGGATCCGCGACTGGGAAATAATCCATTTGTAATTGCTGTACCCTATCAAAATGAGGCAATTGTTCTTGACTTCGCTATGACACAGTTTTCTTACGGAAAGATGGAATCATTCGCAAATGAGGGAAAACAGCTTTCTTATCCCGGAGGGTTCAACAAGCAGGGCGAACTTACTACAAACCCGTCAGAAATACTTGAAACATGGAGGGCTCTGCCAATTGGCTACTGGAAAGGCGCCGGACTTTCGTTATTGCTCGATATCCTGGCAACAATTCTTTCAGCCGGCTTGTCAACTCAGGAAATAGGAAAAAATAAAACTGAATATGGTGTTTCCCAGATTTTTATTGCAATCGATATAAGCAGATTAAAAAACTTCCCGGCAATAGGCAATTCAATCCAACATATAGTCGACGACTATAAAAAATCACAAACAGAGAATGAAACAACAAAAATCCGTTATCCCGGTGAAAACGTAATCGATATACGAAACGCTAACCTGAAAGACGGGATACCTGTGGATAAGAGTATCTGGGAAAAGATACTTAGTTTGTAAAAAAGATAAAAAACAAAAGATAAAAGACAAAAGTGAAAAATCAAAGGTAATGTTGACCTTTAACTTTCTAGCGTGCGCTTCGCTCGGGGTCTACGCTTCGCTTTGACTTTTGTCTTTTGCTATTATATTTTTTCCTCAATAAATTCAGCAGTGATATTGTTTAATTCAGCAAACTCCAGAATCTCATCCTTTATCTTTTCATTTGTTTCCTGAAAAGTGGCGCCGAACCTAAGCATAATCTTCTTTTTGGATTTCAGATAGAAAATAAGATTAAAAGGGAATATCTCAATTTTTTCAATTTCATCAGCATTTATTATGATCGCCGGGAAAATTGGATTCTTCTTAAGTTTTATTAATCCTGAGCCAATTTCAATATACCTTATTGCCCGACCCAGCCCAGACCATATCTGGTAAAAACCAAATCCCGAAAGGAATATTACAGTAATCCAAAGCGTTCCATCTGCCTTTAAGGCCTTAATATTGAAGCTAAACCAGAATGCCGCAATTGCTACACAAACTATACCGAAAATTATTCTGATTATTTTTTCAAATCTGTTTGTTGCGGTTGCACCCAGAGTAAAATATTTTATATCCATTTTTATATTTCCCGCAATTTATCCATTTTTAAGAATAAAGGCAATAGTTGGTAAAATTTCAGAATATATTATCTGGTAATGCGGAAAACCCGGAGAGTGGCAGACTTATGACGTTGTAAGCACGGCGCTTAAATAGTCCCTTTCAGCCCAATCTCTTGTGCCACAGTTCTCATCCCCAGAATGCAATCTGAAATCAGATCATCGAGGTTAACGCTCAGCATTGCAGCTCCTTTCTCGATAACCGTACGATCAACTCCTGCTGCAAACTTTTTGTCAATCCATTTCTTTTTTACTGAGCGTGTTTCCATATCCAGAACACTCTTTGAAGGACGCACAAGCGCGCTTGTTGCAACCAGGCCAGTAAGTTCATCAATAGCATAAATTGTCTTTTCAAGTAGAGATATTGGTTCAATATCTGAAGCCAGACCCCAGCCATGGCTTAATACCGCACGTATGTACTCCTCGGGCCAGTTGTTTTCTCTTAGAATCTTTTCAGTCATTGAACAATGTTGCTCAGGATACATCTCATAATCAAGATCGTGAATCAATCCGATTATTCCCCATTTCTCCTCATCTTCACCGGCTTTTCTGGCCATAAACCTCATTACTGCCTCAACTGAAAGGGCATGTTTTAAGAGACTCTCTGACTTGTTATACTTTTTGAATAATGCGAAAGCAATATCACGGGTTGGTATAGTTGTTGGCATATTTATAGATAGTATTAATTTAAAATGGAACTTATTTACTTACTGACTTTAATAACTCTCATTGTCTTGTTAAAAATGACTCCTGAAATATTAATAAAGTAAAGAGAAGGTGGTAATGTTAAACCGGAAATAATTATCGGATTATTTCCTTCTAAAATGTTTTTTTCAACCTCATATACTTTAATCCCGGCAAGATTTGTAATAGATATCCGAATTTTTTCGGGTCCTTTGGAATTTATTAAAAGGGTGAATTGATCAGTGAAAGGATTTGGGAAAATGCTTAAAGAATCTTTAATTTCCATATTCTCTATTTGAACAGATGTCGTGTCATTCAAAACATAATCATCGTTATTATCGTACCCATATGCAGTAATATTATATATTCCGAATTTCGACAAATCAACGCTTTTCAGAAAAGATACAGAAACTGAATCACTGTTAGGATTTATCGGAGTAGTAAAGGTTTGTTTTACCGGATCCTGATTATTTATTTTGTAAGCCAAATTGAAACTATTTATTACATCCTTGCCAGGGTTAAGCATTTTTACCGTAACAATTTCCTGTCCGTATTTTTTTTGCTGTACAGGCGACACGATTCTTGCCACCTGGAGATCTTTTTGAATATATCTGACTGACGCTGTTTCTGCAAAATCGATCTTATCTACCCAGGCACAATCAGAACCGCTGCTGGTACTTGCGTCTTTGTAGTAAATCCATTCAAGTTTATTAAAACCAGACGGCACAGCAATAACTTTCTTAGTCCAATCAATTTCTCCTGAAATTTTAAAAATCTCAGTGCCATTTAGTTTGAATGACAGATAATCCCATCCTTCTTCAGATGAAACTTTAAAGTAGAATTTAATGGAATCCTGCGAGGAATAAACAGCTCTGATTATTAGCGAAGTTTTTCCATTATCCGGAATTTTTCCTGATCTGGCAGATAGGTTGCCATCGTATGAACTGGTTGAAGTAACTAACCATTGTATTGGACTTAAGTTAATCCAAGGGAAAACACTAAAGGATGATGCTTCAAAACTCTCTCTGATTCTGCCAACCCTAAACGTGAATTCCTTATTCAAAATATATGGATTACAATCAAGGGATGAAGAAACAGCAATTGAACTTCCTGATGCTGCTGTCTCTGATAATTTAACAGTCATTGGGATGTCTGTTATCTCACCAAATTTTAATAAACCTGATGATTTGACACTTGGTTCCATGATGGTAATGTTTTGTAAAGGCGAAACTCCAACTATGCTAAATTGTCCTGATATGTTGCTGCTGCCTGTGTTTTTGACTTTAAAGATCAAAGTGAAGGTTTCACCGGGATCGGCAATGTAGTTTCCATTTCCTAAAACTGAATCATCGATTAAGCAAGTTATAATCTGCAGGTTTGGGGCATGAGCAATGATATCAACCAAATAAGTTTTAGAGGATGTTGAATCCTTAAGAGTCAGTTCGAAAGTAATTCTTTGCATATCGGGTACGCTTTCTGAGATTGTAATCCCTAGTCCGTCAGATAATACAATGTCAGACCGGCCAGGTAATGTACCGATGTAGGATGAATCTTTAGTTATAGTAGCCCATTTAGATTTAGTTGAAATTTTTGCGTAAAGACCAGTAGCGTTTGTCAAGCCAAGATTACTTATTTTCAGACTTAAATAAAGTTTCTCTCCAAAATCGACTTGTCCATTGTTATTACCCTGGCTGTCATTAATACTTGTTGATGTAAGATTAATAAAAACATTGCTGAAACTGGAAAAATGAATTGTTTTAATAACCGGAATCTTATTCTGACCTGTTATCACGATAAGGCACGAATCATTTGATAATCCGGGCATGTCGAGCGTAACGGATCCTGATGGACTTGAATATGAGGCATCCCACAATGTGTCAAAATGGGATACGGCTACATAAGCGAAAGGGTCGATTTTCAGAGTTAGAGATTTCAGATTATTTGGAAGAGTGTCGGGTAAAGAGACATTGAACAAATCAGGTTTTCCCAAAATCGGAATAACACTTGGGTCTCCTACCAGATTATAAGTCTCCCAATAATACTTTTTCCACGATGAGGTACTTGCACTAACTGCCAGGTTACCCCCGTAAACTATCTGGCCCATTGTAAAATACCAATTTGATGGAGATTCATTGTGCGTATGAAATAGCCGGTCGTATGCTCCCAGTCCGGTTGTTTCGTAAGTCGGATCGGCAGAAGGGGTCCCGGCGCCAACTGCCCAGTAAAAATCTTCATCCCAGTAAGAGTCGCCTGAGCATCCGATAAATCCTATTGCGCCCTTACCACCAGTTACAACCATCCTGTTTCCCAAAGAATTTGGAAGATTGAACTGGGCCGTTCTGCAGGCATTACTGATTACAAACGGATACATATTCTTGTTTTTGAATATTGTAGTATCCATGCTTATATTAAGGTGTAACCATGTGGACGCATCTCCATGCCCTGTATAATTTATGAATGAGACGCCCTGGTTTATTTGATTTAATATTGAATCCTTTGTTGCTTTTAATGATGGCTCTAAAAGGGGTGATGGTGGCCGTTGATAATAATTGTAGCGATAGGCATCAATTTTATTAGATTTTGTCAGGTAATTCGATACTGCGTACTTAACCTGACCATTCATGTATTTGGCAAACCCATCAGCGTAACCTGCCGTAGCGATGGCGCGCGAATAGAATGTATTTGTATCGGCAAACTGAAATTTTTCGTACTGAATTATTTTATTAATTACAGATTTCACCTCGGTTGTATCAGAAACAGGCAATCTGCCAATGTACATTTCAGGCAAATAATCACCATTCCCGTCAAATTCACCATAATACATATCAGTTGCATTACCTGTCCCATAATATGGAACCCTGTTTACATCTCCGATAATAAGAAGGTAATCAGGAGGAGGGTCGGCAACGGTAGCGGATTTGTAAATTTTTGTAAGAGTATCCTTTAGTTGTTCATAAGTATTTCCTGCCAGTCCGGCTCCCTTGTACAGAATGTTAAGTTTAAAGCCTTTCTGTGTTTTCCATTTAATAAATGGTTCAAGTTGCTTCTTGAAAGCTGTATCGGTAATTATTACCATCTTAACCGGATTGTCTGAGAAACCCGGGATTAAATCAACATTTGAATAGTTAAGAATCCCTTTCTCTAGCGACTCATTGAATAGAGTCGATTCAGAAATAAGAGATTTTGAAACCTTACTGTTTGAATATATAAAAGTTATCTCGATTTTCATGGATGTAATAACTTCCAGGACATTCGAACGTGGATCATATCTCACCGGTGAAATCAAAATGTTTGCGAGTTTCTTATTTCTTACAGTACCTAATGACTCAATCATCACAGTATCAGAAGAAATTATACCTCTTGTAGCGTAAATTTTTCTGTCAATAATGAACTCAGGTTTTCTTTGTTGCAATGCTTTAGTTTCGCTAGCCTGGGATGGAAACAGCATGCCTTCAATTTTTCTTACGGAGGGATTTATTTTGGTCGAACGGACATCAGATATTTTTATTTTGCATTCAGCGCCTTCAGGAATCGAGATCAAACGACTGAATACAGGTAATTCTGGTTTTCCCGGGATAGAAGTAGAAGTGTGGCCTGGTATGGTGATACGGAAATAAGAATCTTTACTATTAGAAATATTTTCAATGTTAATCTCTGATATTGAATAATTTATAATCAGTGATTCTTTTCCGATAAGGACGTCGCTCTTCTGCAAATTACCATCGAGCTGGTATTTGTAACTTTTTCCCGCCTGTCCCATTGATGATGCCGAAAAAAGCAGAAAACTTGCTAGTAAAAAAGCTCGTTTATCTTTCCCTAAACGCATCAATGTTAATTAATTAACACTATAACCTAAATTCCGCATGCAAGTTATTAAAAAATAAAGATATAATGAATGTACCCATTATAAATTTGATTAAAGTATAAATTTTGTATTTTTATAAGGAATTAAATTGTGAATGAATAGTTGTATCTTGTAAACATAAACACCGATGAATTTTTAAAACTTTTAAAGAATGCAGGTATTGACTTTATAATTAGAAACTTAAAATAGGTAACAAAATATGGAAAATTTAAACAGAAGAGGTTTTCTCAGAACAGGAATAGCAGGTGCTGCAGGTATAGTGGCGTTATCACCTTCTTTAGTTTCTGCTGCAGTTGCAGAACCCCAAAAGGATATTATCTTTAGAACCCTGGGGAAAACCGGAATGAAAGTCCCTGTAATCAGTTTTGGAGTAATGAGAGCCGATAACCCAAACCTATGCAAGGCTGCTTACGAAAAAGGAATAAGATTTTTTGATACTGCTAACGGATATCAGAATGGCAATAATGAGATAATGCTTGGGAATTTACTAAAAGATTACCCAAGAAATTCATTCTATCTTGCCACAAAAGTTGCTGCTGACGGAGTTGACAGAGACGGAAAACCTACCGAAAAGACTACAGCAGAAGCTTTCCTTGCTAAATTCACTACAAGTCTCTCAAGACTAAAAATGGACTATGTTGATATTCTGTACATTCATGGTGTTATTAGCCCTGAACTACTTGAATATAAGCCAATTCTCGATACTCTTAAAAAATTGAAGAAAGATGGAAAGATAAAATTCATGGGATTCTCAACCCATAAGAATGAGGCGGTTTTGGTTGAAGCTGCCGCGGCATCCGGAAACTGGGACGTCGTTCTTACATCCTATAATTTTAAGCAGACATACATAAACGAACTAAATATTGCGATTAAAAAAGCCAGCGCAGCAGGTATAGGAATTGTTGCAATGAAAACGATGGCAGGAGGCGGATTTCTCGACAAGGAAAAAACCAAACCAATTAATTCTACAGCTGCTTTGAAATGGGTTTTGGCTAATCCCGATGTTCATACAGCAATCCCGGGAATGACTGACTTCGACCAGCTTGATCTTAACGTTAAAATAATGTCAGATATTTCAATTACCGATGCGGAAAAGAAAGATCTCGTTATTGCAAGCGCTGAAAAAGGCCTTTATTGCACAGGTTGTACAAAGTGTATCCCTGCATGCCGGATGAATCTTCCTGTTCCGGAACTTATGCGGGCTTATATGTATGCATATGGTTACTCTAATCCTGCTATGGCTTATTCTCTGCTTGAAGAGCTGGGAACAAATGATAATCCATGCAGAGAATGTGATGTATGCAACGTTGAGTGCACCAAAAAGTTCAATATTAAAGATAAAATCACGGATATCTCGAGGCTCGTAAATGTCCCCTCAGATTTTCTTGTATAATGGGTAGCATTTCGAAGTAGAAGTTCCTATTTGAAAATAATTATTTGATAATGATAAAAAAAATATTTTTTGGATTATTCCTGATATTGGTAAGCGGAATTATTGTTGCTCAGGAAATAACTCTACCTCAGCTTACAGGATATAAAAAGACTACAAACTACCCTGTCTTTCGTCCTGAAAACCTGTGGGATTTTATTAATGGCGCTGCTGATACTTATTTAGCCTATGGTTTTGTCGATTTGCATGTTGCTGAATATAAGAAGGGTAAGAATGTAATTAAACTCGAAGTTTACAGACAGGGAGATAATACAATGGCTTTCGGGATATACTCAACTGAGCGTTCTCCATCATTCAGGTACATAAATATTGGAGCTCAGGGATATGTGGCAGATGGTGCAATAAACTTCTTTAAAGGAGATTATTATGTTAAGATCAGATCGTACTCCACCAATGTAAAAGTATTGCAATCGGCAGAATCATTGGCCCTCAAAGTCTCAAATATGCTAAAGGGAGAATCAAAAATGCCTGCGCTGCTTTCACAATTTCCTGAGACAGGGAAAAAGGTAAATGATGAAACCTATATCAATGAGAGTGTTCTGGGACATAAGTTTTTAAATAAGGCTTTCAAGGCAAATTATGAATCAGGATCCGATGTTTTTTCAATCTTCATATTGGAAAACAATACACCCGCAGAAGCAATGAAATCAGTAGAGACTTATCTGGCATCAGCCGGAATGGATTCGCCTGGTGCCGGAAGTGGCAGATATATGTTAAAAGACGGATATAACGGAACAGTTTTTCTGGCCTGGAAGGATAATGTTATCGTAATAATTTCCGGTTTATCAAATGACCAAAGCGATGTAGCTGACCGGTATACTTCGGAAATACTTAAATAAATTTGGTGAGATAATCTTAGTGAGATAATCTTAGAACCTGACGGTCTGAGTTATTTCGGATTGCGGATAGATTTCTCCTAATACAGATACTTATGGCACTCGGAGCAGTTTGCTTCTTTCCAGGCCGTTCCGATATCGACAGGATGCTGGAATTCAAGATTCTCCCTTATGCTGGTATATTGCATGGAGCCTTGCTTCCCCTGACCAACTATTGTATGGCAAAGGTCACAGTCGCGCGAAATTTTATGTCCATCAGGAGCTTTAAAAGTGTCGTTATGGCATCTGAAACAACCATCAGATTCAAGGTGCCCAATATGTTCCGGGTAGGCATCGTACGTGACTTTCATCGCCGGGAAAGTGTTCTGACTATATGCTTTCTGAACGGATGAAATTGAGCTATCTATTAGATTCAAATTCTTTGCGTAATAATCAGCGTAATCTGTTTTGTAAAAGCCTGTTATACTCTCTTTTATTTTCATAAATGCAGTGTCCCTGGTGCTGAAAGTTTCCCTTAATATTCCCATGCTGACTTTTTTAAAGAAAGGGATATTTTTCGATACTTCCCCGGTAAGCATTGCTTTATCGAAATATACAGTTGGTGAGTTATAGTTGTGCGATGGACGGTTATGACAATCGATACAATCCATTATGCGCGTTGTTGATGCAGAAATGAGACTGTCACTTACCGGGTTAGTATCATTTCTGTAAACAGTGACTTTCCCTGAAGCTTTGTTAGTGTATTTTACATATGTTATATTTTCGCGTTTATCATTTTCAGAAATATACTCAATGTTCACATCAGGATTTATGTGCCAGTGAATGCCTTCTTTAAGACCTAGTCCGCTATACTCTGGTCCGGTTTTCATCTGAAGCATTACATCCCATTCAGTATTCAGTGAATCGGCAAGAAAATATTTATTTGTCCAAAGAGTTCTGGCATAGAATTTTTGAGGCCAGTGGCATTTTTCGCAGGTTTCTCTGGCCGGACGCAGATCGTGGAGAGGTGTTTGAATTGGGGTTGGATATGTTTTTGTTATTACTGCATAAACCTGTCGCAACCCTGATATCTTTGATTTAACATACCATGATGCTCCGGCTCCCACATGACATTCTACACAGGCTACATTTGCATGAGGAGAATTCTGGTAAGCGGTATGCTCCGGCTCCATTACCTGGTGACATAAAGTACCGCAAAACTCAACAGACTCTGTAATATGATATGCTTTGAAACTGCCCAGGGTTGAAAGGAAAAGAATTATAATTGTAGTAATTGTAAAAATTACAAAGGCATTTCTATGACTTGGATCATTGAGGTCGATATTTGGCAGCTTTGCTTTATCATGAATCATACTTTTGATCATCTTTTTCCTTTCAAGGAACATACCTACAGGAATAAGTAACAGACCAAAAATCATAAAGCCTGGCAGAATAATATAAATAAACAGACCAAGGTTAGTGTTCCCCTGATTAAATATAGTTGAGATTATAAAAAGTAAAATGATTAATGCCAGATTGATAACAGCAATAATGGAACCAATAATTGACAACCAGTTTTTTGATGATGGTGGTAATTTCACGGCTGAAGGTTTAAGTGAATAAGAAGGGGTAAAAATAAATAAATATTGGAATAATAATCAGCCTTTAGGAAATTAATTACAACCCCCGTTATGTTAATTAATTAACAGTAAAATTATTATGAGATTATTTAAGATGTTGCCTCCACATCTGTTATCCGGGATATAATCTTTCTAAGATCGGCATACGACTTGACAATCGCTAAATCACCATGTTCATCAATAACATTTTGAGGTGGGTTATACAGAATACCAAGGTCAGCTTTTCTTAGCATTGCAATATCGTTATAGGAATCTCCGATCGCAATAACTTTATAATTAAGTCCGTGGAGAGCTTCAACGACTTTATATTTAGCATCTTTCTGTCGTATATTGTAATTTGTTATTCTACCGGTATTATCGGTCGTGAGATTATGACAGAAGAGTGTAGGTCTTCCCAGTTGTTTAATAAGAGGATCTGCAAATTCGAGAAAGGTGTCAGAAACTATTATGAGCTGTAATTTTGATCGTAGCCAATCGATAAATTCCAATGCACCTGGTAAAGGTTTAAGCTCAGAAATTACTTTTTGAATATCGGGCAGAGTCAGGTTATGTTTACGCAATATTTCTAAGCGCCCTTTCATCAGGACATTATAATCGCTAATATCTCGTGTGGTTAGTTTTAATTCCTCAATCCCGGTCTGTTTCGAAACACTTATCCATATTTCCGGTACAAAAACCCCTTCAAGATCGGAACATACTATATACATTTTGCAGTGATTATTCAAATTAATAAAATCTTAATATCGTTTCTTTCAATAATTCATAATTGTTTTCCATCGAAATATAATTTTCTGCCTTCTTGTCTATTCCACTAAGAGATTCAGGAATTGGAGGGTCGACATTAATGGTTTGACGAAGCTCCTCAGGGAATTTAGCAGGATGCGCTGTCTCGAGTGATATACAAAGCTGTTTTTTGGAACGTACATTTTTATTTTCGCTCAGATAAGCTTCCAATCCGAACCATGCAATAGCTCCGTGCGGTTCGAGCAGGATTTGATATTTGCTATAAGTATCGGCGATTGTTCTTTTTGTTTCTTCATCTGTTACACTTATACCAAAAAAATCTCTATTCATTTTTTGCATATCGGGAAGAACGGAGATTTCGCCTGTCTCCTTCATAAATCCTCCGTATAAGTCTACAATTCGGGCAAGGTTGCTTGGATTTCCGACGTTCATTGCGCTTGAAATACAATTCTTTGACGGGCTGATTGCTCTGTAGATTCCGGTTTTTAGAAATTCAGGAACCTCTTTATTTTCGTTAGTGGAAATTATAAACTTATCTACATTAAGTCCCATTTTCTTTGCAATCAAACCACCCATCAGGTCACCAAAATTACCGGAAGGAACACTGAATACTGCTTTCTCATTAACATTCAGAGCAAGCCTCGACCATGAATAAAAGTAATAAACAGATTGTGGGAGTAACCTTCCGATATTGATTGAGTTTGCAGATGAAAGATTAATATGCGTCAGTGCCGGATCGAGGAAGGCTTCTTTAACTAGTTTCTGACAGTCGTCGAACTTCCCATTAATTGCAATAACCTTTATATTATCATGAAGAGTTGTCATCTGCTTTCTTTGCATTGGCGTTACCTCTCCGTATGGAAATAATATTATTACATTAATGTTCTTAAGACCGTGAAAAGCATTTGCTACAGCGCTCCCGGTATCTCCGGATGTAGCAGTAAGAATTGTAAGATGTTGGTTATTAACAGATAGATAATATTGCATCAGCCGGCTCATCATTCGTGCAGCAAAATCTTTAAACGAAGCAGTGGGGCCCTGATCGAGACGCATTATATAATTCCGGTTGTAAACTTTTTCAAGAGGAATCTCGAAGCTGTATGAATTGAGGCACAGTTTCTGGAGGACTTTTTTATCGATCTCACTTCCGATTAGCTTATCGAGAATTATAAATGCTATTTCGGCATAAGTTTTCGATGCGAAACTTTTAATTTCTCCGGGAGTAAGAACTGGAATTGAAACCGGCATATAGAGCCCGCCGTCAGGGGCAAGACCCTGAAGAAGAGCCTCCTGAAAAGTAACTTCCGGGGATTTCCTATTTGTTGAATAATATTTAGTGATTTCTCTTTTCACTTTTGTCTTTTGTCTTTTGTCTTTTGTCTTTTTGCCCCAATCCCCCCTCACACATTAACAACCCGCATTAAATCAGCAAATACCCCTGCAGCGGTAACTTCAGCCCCTGCTCCATAGCCTTTGATAACCATTGGCAGTTCGTTGTATCTGGTTGTTGTGAACAGAATAATGTTGTTGCTGCCTTCGAGATTAAACGATGGATGATCAGAACCGATGGTAAGAAGTTCAACTTTTGCTTTCCCGTTTTCAAGAGTGGCAAAAAATCTCCATTTTTTATTCTGTTTAACTAATTCTTTCCTTTTTTCTTCGAATTCGGAATCATATTCTTTTATTTTTTCAAAAAAGTCATTCAGCCCTCCTTTGAAGCACTCGTCGGGGAGGAATTTTTTAACAATTACATCTTCTTTCTCAAGACTGTAACCTGCTTCCCGGGCAAGAATGAGGATTTTCCTGACAACATCTGTTCCGCTTAGATCAACTCTTGGATCGGGCTCTGAATAACCTTTTTCCCTTGCCTTCCTGATAGCGCTGCTTAAGGGAATATCGGGACTCATCTCATTAAATATGAAATTCATAGTACCGGATAGAACTGCTTCAATCTTAAGAATCTTGTCGCCACTTAGTACGAGATCGCTGATAGTTTTTATGATTGGTAATCCTGCACCGACAGTGGTCTCATACATGAACCTTACGCCACTTTCGCTGGCAATGGATTTTAGTTTTTGATAATATGTATATTCCGATGAACAGGCAATTTTATTAGCGGCTACAATCGATACATACTTTGAAAGTATTTCCCCGTAATGTGAGGCTACATTTTCATCGGCTGTACAATCGATGAATACTGAATTTCTCAGATTAAGCCGTGTCATCTGCTGAATAAAGCCTGAAATATCTCCTTTTTCACCGGTAGTTTTTAGATCCTCCCTGTAATTCTCAAGTGATATACCTTTCTTTTCAATCAGCATTTTCCTGGAGTTGGTTACTCCAATCAGATTTACTTTAAGATTATGCTCAGAGAGTAGTGCAGAAGACTGGCTCAGTAATTGCTTCAGCAAGCTTGTTCCTACTAATCCTGTGCCTGCAATAAAGAGGTACATCTCTTTATAACGCGAAAGAAAAAAGCCATCATGGATAACATTTAAAGCTTTTTTCAGACTTTCACTCTTTATAACCACCGATATATTTAACTCTGAAGAGCCCTGTGCAGTTGCGATCACGTTTATTCCATTCCTTCCAAGCGCTTTGAAGAGAGTTGCAGAAATACCCGGCGTGTTCTTCATTCCTTCCCCGACAATTGCAATTATTGACAGATTTTTTTCAATAAGAACCTTTAATTCATTATTCAGGTCTATCTCATTTTTGAATTCATCGTGAATTGCTTCTGCTGCAAACGATGAATCGGCTGGCCTTACAGCGAAAGTTATTGAATACTCTGAAGAAGCCTGTGTTATAAGAATAATGTTAATGTTTTGTCTGGCAAGCGCTCCAAACAGTCTCATTGAAGTACCTGTAACTCCAACCATCCCTGTTCCAAGCAGAGTGATAAGATCGATGTGATCAATCGATGAGATTCCTTTTATCGGACTGTTTTTATTATCAGATGATTTATGGCTTATTACAGTTCCTTTTGCCAGAGGATTGAATGTGTTCAGTACCAGTATGGGAATGTTTTTTTTATAGACAGGTCTGAGAGTAGGAGTGTAGATCACTTTTGCCCCAAAATGAGAAAGCTCGATAGCTTCAGAATATGTGAGGTTTTCAATCGCATATGCTTTCTCAACTTTTCTGGGATCAGCAGTCATAAATCCGTCTACGTCAGTCCATATTTCCAAAACCTCAGCATTTAAAGCAGCCGCAATGATAGCAGCCGTATAATCCGAGCCCCCTCGTCCAAGTGTTGTTGTATCACCATGTGCGTTGCAAGCTATAAACCCCGGAACAATAGTATGCCTGGTTGTTTTAGTAAATTTTTCTTTTATTAGTGTCTCAGACGCCGGGAAATCAACATTTGCAAAACCGAAATTACTGTCTGTCCTTATAAATATTCTGGAATCAATCAGAAGACAATTATCAAAATAATTGCTGAGTATCAGCGATGACAATATTTCTCCTGCACCAAGAATCTGGTCAAATGATTGTTTACTTAATTCGTGAAGCAGATAAATTCCCTTGAGTGTTTCTTTAAGATCGTCGAAAATATTGTTAACTTTTTCAAGAACATTATTTTGTTTGTCCTTAATTATCAGCTGTTTTGTAAATTCAGCATGACTATTGGCAATCTTTTCGAGATGTACTTTATATTCTTCATTTCTGATTGAAGCAAGCTCTCCTATTTGTTTAAGTTGGTCTGTAACACCCTGAAAAGCTGAAACAACTATAATACATGGTGAAGCCTGAGAATCAATAATCTTTTTCACTCCCCGGATCCGTTCCGGTGTTCCGACAGATGTCCCTCCGAACTTCAGTACTTTCATTCTTAACTTAAATTAAAAAAGCATCTCTAAAGATGCTAAAATGAATTGCAAAATTAGTAAAAAGAAGGTAAAAGGCTATTT
>Ga0209745_1000353_pt1 | contig 27204 bp, 26 predicted proteins | sample BarGraNGADG00312_FD_184495 | JGI IMG/M metagenome (GOLD analysis project Ga0209745, IMG submission 184495) | Arctic peat soil microbial communities from Barrow, Alaska - Barrow Graham LP Ref core NGADG0004-312 (SPAdes) (version 2) | ecosystem: Environmental > Terrestrial > Soil > Wetlands > Peat...
TCGAGGAGGTTGAGCTGCTCGAGCGGCTCGACTTCCGCAACTTCAAGATCTCGGTCAAATCGACCTCGGTGCCCGACACGATCCGCGCCTACCGCATGCTCGCCGACAAGGTTCCCTATCCGCTCCACCTGGGCGTCACCGAGGCGGGCACCGTCTTCAGCGGCGCGATCAAGAGCGCGGTCGGCATCGGCACGCTGCTCGCCGAGGGAATCGGCGACACGATTCGCGTCTCGCTCACGGCCGACCCGGTCAAGGAGATGGAGGTCGCCTGGGGCATCCTCAAGGCGCTCGGGCTGCGCGAGCGCGGCCCGGAGATGATCAGCTGCCCGACCTGCGGCCGCGACAACGTCGGCGCCCAGGCGCTGGCCGAGGTCGTCGAGGAACGGCTCAAGAACTATCCCCAAGCGTTCCAGGTCGCCGTGATGGGCTGCGCCGTGAACGGCCCGGGCGAGGCGGGCGAGGCCGACTTCGGCATCGCCGGCGGCCGCGACGTGGGCTTCATCTACGCCCATGGCGAGGTGCTGCGCAAGGTCCCGTCCGAGAAGTTGATCGAGGAGCTGTTCAGCGAGCTCGACCGTTGGATCGAGGCGGGAATGCAACGGCCGCGCAGGCCACGCAGCATCAAGTCCGCCGCCGAGGCGATGGCCGAGGCCGCCGCCTCCTACAAGTAAGTCGCGCTATCGATCCGCCACTTCCCGCCTCGGGTCGGGTTGGATAGACGGTAAGTTCTGATCCACATGGATCGCCTCTCGCAGCTCCACATCCCGACGCTTCGCAACGACCCCGCCGACGCCGAGGCGCCGAGCCATCGCCTGCTGGTTCGCGGCGGCTACGTGCGCCAGGTCGGCGCCGGGCTCTTCTCCTACCTACCTCTCGGCTGGCGCGTGCACCAGAAGGTCGTCCGGATCATCCGCGAGGAGATGAACGCGATCGGCGCCCAGGAGATGCTGGCGCCCTTGATGACCCCGGCCGAGCTGTGGCAGGAGAGCGGGCGCTTTGGCATTCCCGAGGTGTTCCGGCTCGAGGATCGCCACGGCCGCGGCTTCGTGCTCTCGATGACGCACGAGGAGACGATGACCTTCCACGCCCGCGAGCTCGAGTCGTACCGGCAGCTGCCGCAGCTCTGGTACCACTTCCAACTCAAGGGCCGCGACGAGGCCCGCCCGCGCGCCGGGCTGCTGCGGGTGCGCGAGTTCGTGATGAAGGACTCCTACTCCTTCGACCGCGACGAGGCCGGGCTGAACGACAGCTACGAGAAGCACGCCGGCGCTTACCGGCGGATCTTCGAGCGCTGCGGCCTGCGCTTTTTCGAGTGTGAGGGCGACGTGGGGCAGATGGGCGGCGAGATCGCGCACGAGTACCTGGCACCCTGCCCGGCCGGTGAGAACGAGATTGCGCTCTGTGAGAACGGCGACTACGCGGCCAACGTCGAGGCGGCGCGTAGCGTTCCCTCGGCGTCGGAGTTTCCCGAGCGCCTGGACACGCCGAGCGAGGTCGAGACGCCCGGCGTCGGCACGATCGATGAGGTGGCCGAGTTCCTGCACGTCGATCCGCGCGCTACTGCCAAGGCGATGCCCGTCGTCGGTCCGGACGGAAAGCTCGTCCTGGGCCTGATTCGCGGCGACCACCGCCTGCACGAGCTGAAGCTGGGCGTCGTACTCGGCGGCGAGTTCCGCCCCGCGCACCCCGAGGAGATCGAGCAGGCCTTCGGCGCCTCCGGCGGCTCGCTTGGGCCGGTGGGGGTGAAGCTGCGCGTGGTCGCCGACGAGGCGCTACGCGAAGGTCAGTTCGTCGCCGGCGCGAATCGCGACGGCTTCCACCTGCGCGGCGTCGAGGCGGGGCGCGACTTCGAGTGCGAGTTCGCCGACATCCGCGAGGTGGTGGACGGAGACACGTGCATCCATTGCGGCGGGCGAATCGGCGTCGAGCCGGCGATCGAGGTTGGCAACATCTTCCAGCTCGGCACTCGCTACTCGGGTCCGCTCGGCGCCGTCTACCTGGACGAGAACGGCAAGGAGCAGCCGATCGTGATGGGCTCCTACGGAATCGGGCCGGGCCGAGTTTTAGCCGCGGCGATCGAGCAGAACCACGACGGCAACAAGATCACCTGGCCGCGCTCGTTGGCGCCTTACGACGTCGAGATCGTCGCGCTGCAGGCGGCGGGGGAGAGCCTGCTGGCGATCGCCGAGGAGATCGGCGCCGAACTGTCGGACGCGGGCCTCGAGATCTTGCTCGACGACCGCGAAGCCCGCCCGGGCGAGAAGTTCGCCGACGCCGACCTGATCGGCGCGCCGCTCAGAATCACCGTCGGCAAGAAGACGCTCGATGACGGCGCCGTCGATCTGAAGTTGCTGGCAAGCGGCGAAGAGAGCCGCGTCCCGGCAGCCGAAGCCGCCGCTCAGGCGGCGGAGCTGCTCGCGTGAGCGGGCGCCCGAGCCGCCGCCACCGCTTCAGCGACGAGGCCTTCGGCCCGACCCTCCAGCATCTGATGGACGAGTCCGCGGTCAGCTACCGCAGCCTGGCCGCCAAAACGAAGCTGTCGGCCGGCTACCTGAACCACATCGTCCACGGCTCCCGCCCGGTTCCTACCAACGACGTGATCGCACAGATAGCCAAGGCGCTCGGCGTCGAGCCCGAGCACTTCCGCGAGTACCGCATCCGCGTCATCACCGAACGGCTCGAGCGCCTGCCCGATCTGGTCGATCGGCTTTATAAGCGCCTCGCGAATGAAGAAAACTGAGTGACGCCCTGTCGAAGGCCCTGACCCCGGAAAAGGCGACTCGGCGCGATGGGGCGGGGCTGGCAAAGGAGGCGAGGCCGGCGCGGCGCAGGACAGTACTTTCGTACGGACAAGCTGCGCGGCCGAAGCATCCTGAAGTCCAGCGTCGTTCCAGCGCGGCGAGGTAACGCACGCTATCGTGGTGCCAACGGGACGTGGCGCAGCCTGGTTAGCGCGCTTGACTGGGGGTCAAGAGGTCGGGAGTTCAAATCTCCCCGTCCCGATTTAGCGCCAAGAAATCCGGCGATTTCTTGGCGGTTTTCTATCGCGAGCGAAGGGGCTTCGTTTGCGAGCGTTAGTGGCGAGCCGAATAGCTGACCTAGCGCGTGGGCCAGGCGTGCCAGCCCCAGCCGAACCCGATCGCCAACGCTAAGGCCAGGAGTATGAGCAGGGCCCAGATCAGCGCTATCGCACCGATCACGCGCAAGTTATGAGCAGCTCCGAATGGAATCTTGCCGCTCGCGAACTCCGGCCCGCGCGTATCGGTCAGGTTCTTGAGCTCACCCCGCGTCGCGTTGACGTCTACAAACAGCGTGGTGCTGAGGTCGACCTTCCCCGTCGCTCTCCAGGCCCCGAATCGCCGCTGCAGTTCTCTTAGGCTGTTGCCCATTAGCTATAGACAGCATGACATAGCGGGAGGCCGGGAACGAAGAATTGGTTGGCGCTCCGCGACACTTGGCGGAGTCGGCGATACCCGGCAAGGGATGGAAGAGCCTTGAGTCACGGTTCGGCGCAAGCAGCGCACGTTGCAACGGTCGAGGCGCGCATGCTCAGATCGCCATGATGCTGAGATCGTTCGGCGGCGCCGCGTTCTGGGCCGAACGATCGAGGTAGGAGCCGAGCTTGACCGTCACCGTCTCCGTGACTCCGCCGCGTTGAACGCGAAACGAAGTTGTCGAGCCGGCTTTCTCGAGCGCCAGCTGGTCGACCAGCGCCGGACCCAGCAGGCCCTGATCCTTCGACACCTTCGCGTTGACGATCTCGGTGATCACGTCTCCCGTACGAAAGAGCGTGGCCGCAGGCGATTCGCCGACCACGTGAACCACCTCGAGCGGCGAATCCGCCGCGTCTTGATGGAGCGCCTTCACGAACAGGCCTAGCCAGGGCCGGTCGTCGCGGATCGACGTGATCGTGTGCTGCGCGTCCCCTCCGACGACGAAGGAGTACGCACGCACCGAGCAGCAGTGTGCATCGACCGGAGTCCAGAAACGGGCCGAGGCGGCCAGGGTCTGGTTCTCGCCGAAGCCGACGACCCTGAACTGCGCGCCGCCGTCGCCGAACCAGAGGTAGCGCAGGCTGGCCTCACCGCTCTCGAATCCGAGCACGACGATACTCCCGGGCACTCCCGAGCCGCCGTACGACTGAGTGGCGCCGAAAACGAGGTCAAGTCTCTTTTCGCCGCGGAAGTGAACGAAGGCGATCTGGTTCACGTCGCCCGCGGCCGTCCGATCGAGGATCGGCGTGGACGCCGCCGGAAGGTCGGGTAGTGGGCTCACATACTGGTTGCTGTCGGTCGCGCCGAACTGCTGCTGATACTCCCTGTCCTTCTGAGCGTCGTAGATCACGTTCCAGCGCTTCGCGATCGGGTCCCAGGAGATGACCTGCAATTCGGCCGGATGAAAACCGAGATTGCCCACCGCCGGGCCTTTAGAGCTGACGACCGCCTCCGGCACCTGCCGGCCGAGCAGCTTGGCGTAGCGAATCTGCTTGACTCGGTAATTGACGGGCACGATTCGCGCCAGATTCGGGCTCGGGACGGACGCGGGAAGCGGCGAGGTAGACGTTTTCGCCTTGCCGGATCCGCCGCCACAGCCAGCCATCAAGGGAAAAGTGGCGATAACTACTGCAAGGGCTGCGCCGCGATGCATGGCGAGATTCTCTCAGCCGACGAGCACGCAGTCCAGCGACACGGTTTCGACCGCGGCGACGTACGGCTATTGGCGCACCGATACTACGAGTGCGATTTCAGGGCGATAGTCCGGAGGACTACTGGCCGAGACGACCGGGTTATCGGTGCCCGCCTTTGGCAGCTGTCGCTCGACGAGGTAGTTGTCGAGAAAAGAGGGGGCGTTGGCGGAGTCGAGGCGGGGAAGCGTGGCCGTGATCGAGAAGCAACCGTTTTCGCGGACGGCAGAGGAGAGCGTCTCGCCCCTGAGATCGGGAACGAGCGCCGGTCTCTTAGGGCAACTCGGCTCCGGGATGATGAAGGCTCGCGAGCCACATGGGCTGAACCCGACAACGTGCACCGTGGAGCCCGCCTGGAGTTTCGTTCCGGCGGCGGGCCGCGTTCCGGAGGGGATACCGCAGGAACTGCCTAAGGAGAAAGTAATGTCCGTCGATACGCGGAATCCGGCTCTATGCAACATCGCATAGGCCACTTCGTAGTCACCCGCGCTCGCCTGGATATCGGGCACCGTCCTGGTCGAAGAGCCGCAGGCGGAGAGGGCCATTGCAAGTACTGCGACAACCACGAGCATCTGTCTCATGCAACGATCGAACCAGCTCCGCATAAAGCGGAGCTAAATATGCGCTTGTTCGGTGGCTACTGAGGTTCGCCGAGCGAACGCTGGTACGCCTTCCAACCAGGGCACCAGCTCGTGTGCCAGCGCCAGAGCCGCGAGCTGAGCTTGTTCGGATTCGCTTCGGCTTTCGTTCGCATCGCGCAGTCGGCGCATTTGTGTGTCTTCTCGGCGGCCATTTGGCCCGTCCTCTCGTCGTGATCGATCTAAAGGTATCGCGGCTCGGGGCCGAATTCCAAAGCGTGAGACGAATTCGCATCTACTGGGGCGCTACCGCGGTGATAGTCACCGCAGCCGTCGCGCTCGCGGGCTGTGGCGCAAGCAACAACCCGGTTTCGAACGGCAACCGGATCGACGCCGAGGCTCGCCTGACGGTGATCAACGCCAACATGACGATCGCCATGACGTCGAACCCGGGCTCGCTGCCCCAGCTCACCCAGGAGTACATAACCGCGGTGCAGGGCTCGGAGTCGTTGCTCGGCGCAGACGAGGCGAAACAGAAGCTCGCGGCGACGGCAGCGCAGGTCGCGACCTACTGCAGCAGCTGCACCCAGAGTCTCAACGCCGCCGCCGCCGAGATCGGTCAGTAGCCACCCTCTGCTGCCGAATTTCCGCCGATTTCCGGCGGAAACGGCCCGCGCGCGAAGCGGAACGTATTCTTCCTGCATGACCGAGCAAGCGCTTAGCCGCACGCGGGCTCAGATTCCGAACGCGCTGACCGTGTTCAGGATCCTGCTGATCCCACTTTTCGTCGCACTCGTCCTCCGCTCCGATCAGGGCCGGACGGTCGCCGGCGCGATCGTCTTCGCCGTCGCCGGAGCCACCGACCAGCTCGACGGATGGCTTGCGCGTCGCTGGCAGGTCGAGTCCCGCTTCGGGCAACTCGCCGACCCGTTGGCCGACCGCCTGATGATCGATGCGGCCGTGATCCTGCTCTGGCACGCGGGCAGACTGCCGCTTCTGGCGCTGCTGATCATCCTCGGTCGCGACGTGCTGCTTCTGGGCGGGTACAGATTCGTTATGGAACGCGGCTACGACTTCAAGGTGAACCAGATCGGGAAGGCCGGCACCTGGTTGCTGTACGCCGGTCTCGCTCTGATCTTGCTCACCGAGCACGGCACCGTCTGGCCGCTGTACATCTTCTGGTCGGGGCTGGTGCTTGCGCTCGGCGCCGGGCTGGCCTATCTCGGCCGCGCACTCAAGGTGGTGCTGGCGAGATGAGGGCGATCGTCATGGCCGGAGGGGAAGGCACGCGCCTGCGCCCGCTCACCTCGAACCAGCCCAAGCCGATGGTGCCGATCGTAGGCAAGCCCTGCATGGAGCACATCGTCGAGCTCCTGCACGCTCAGGGCATCGACGACGTCACGATCACGCTCGCTTTCATGCCGCAGGCCGTGCGCACCTACTTCGGCGACGGCGAGTCGCTCGGGGTATCGATCGATTACTCGGTCGAGGAGGAGCCGCTGGGGACGGCCGGCTCGGTCAAGTTGGCCGCTCGCGATATCGACGAGCCGTTCCTGGTGATCTCCGGCGATGCGCTCTGCGACGTTGATCTGAACGCGTTGGTGAAGTACCACACCGAGCACGGCGCCGCGGTGACGATCGGGCTCAAGTCGGTCGAGAACCCGCTCGAGTTCGGGATCGTCGTCACCGACGAAGACGGGCGGGTCGAACGCTTCCTCGAAAAGCCCTCCTGGGGGCAGGTGTTCTCCGACACGATCAACACCGGTATCTACGTTCTCGATCCCGAGGTCCTGCGCCACATACCGGAGGGTCGCTCGTTCGACTTCTCCGCGGATCTCTTCCCGCTCCTGCTCGAGATGGGGCGGCCGATCTACGGCTTCGTCCTCGACGGCTACTGGCAGGACATCGGCAACCTCGACCAGTACAAGCAGGCGAACTTCGACGCACTCGACGGCAAGGTTCAGCTGAAGATCCCCGGCATCCGCCTCCGCGGCGACATCTGGATCGGGGAGGGCGTCGAGATCGACGACCTCGAGGCGATCGAGGGCCCGGCCTTCATCGGCAACTATTCGCGCCTGACCAAGGACTCGAGCCTCGGCGCCTACTCGGTGCTCGGCGCGAGCGTCACGCTGCGCGAGCGGGCACGGGTATCGCGCTCGGTGCTCGACTCCTCGACGCACGTGGGGCGGAGTTCGTTGATCGAGGGCGCGGTGATCGGTCGTTCCTGCGACATCCGCTCGCACGTGCGCGTGCACGAGGGCGTGGCGATCGGCGACGAGGTGGCGATCGGCGCCGAGGGCGTGATCTGGCCCGGCGTCCACATCTACCCGTACAAGGAGGTCGAGTCCGGCGCTCAGATTCACGAAAACCTGATCTGGGAGTCGCGGGCGACCACGCGCCTGTTCGGAGCCGACGGAGTGATCGGGCTGGTCAACGTCGATCTGACGCCCGAGATGGCGGTCCGGCTCGCCGCCGCCACGGGCACGGCGCTCAAGCAAGGGGCGCGCATCATCACCAGCCGCGAGGCGCCGACCGCCTGCCGGATGATCAAGCGAGCGCTCATCTCCGGGCTCAACTCGACCGGCGTCGACGTGGCCGACCTTCGCATCCTGCCGGCCGCGATCAACCGCCACCTGCTCAAGGCCGAGAGCTACGAGCTCGGAATCCACGTCGGCTGCAGCGCGAGCGACCCGGAGGTGATTCAGATCCGCTTCTTCGAGCCGCCGGGCATTCAGCTGGGCGAGCGGCTGCAGAAGGAGATCACGAAGCACTACTCGCGCATGGAGCTGCGCCGGACCGCCGCCGACGAGGTGGGGGGGATCGCCTATCCCGCCCGCGCGCGCGAAAGCTATGCGCAGGATCTGCTCGATTCGATCGACGCCGAGCTGGTGCGCTCGCGCAAATACCGGTTGGTGGTCGACTACGGCTATTCGGCAGCCTCCTACGTGCTGCCGCTGCTGCTTGCGCCGCTCGGGATCGAGGTCGTCTCGGCGCACGGTTTCATCGTCGAGCGGTTGAATCAGCCCCAACCCGGCCCCGAGTCGCTCAAGCAGGCGAAGAAGCTGGTCACGGCGGCCAACGCCGACCTGGGCGCGGTCTTCGACCGGGCGGGCGAGCGCCTCCATCTGATCGACGAACAGGGAAACGAGATCCCTGCCGAGACGGTCCTGCTCCTCTTCCTGCGGCTGCTTGGTGCGAGCGGGCGCCGCGGCAAGGTCGCCTTCCCGATCACCGTAACGAGCCTGGTCGAGAAGCTGGTCAAGAGGTCCGGGCTCGAGGTGGTTCGCACCCGCGCCTCGCTGGTCGACTTAACGCGCGAGGCGGCCAACCCGGGCGTCGTCTTCGCCGGTGCTGTGGGTGGGGGATACGTATTTCCGGACTTCCTGCCCGCGTACGACGCCGTGGCGAGCCTGTGCAAGCTGCTGGAGCTTTTGGCCCCGGTGTCACAACCCATATCGGAGCTCGTCTCAGAGCTTCCCCAGAGCACACTGGTGCATCGCCGCTTGCATTGCCCGTGGGCGAAGAAGGGTCTCGTGATGCGCCTCCTGGTCGAGCAGATGAAAGATCGCAAGCTCGATCTCACCGACGGCGTCAAGGTCGGCGACGCGCGCGGCTGGGCTCAGGTGATCGCCGACTCGGATGAGCCCGTGGTGCACATCTACGCAGAAGGTGCCGACCCCGAGCAGTCGAACGAGTTGGAGAGCGAGATGCGTGCTTTGGTCGAAGAGATTCTAGAGTCGGACGGCGAACCGAATGGGGCGTCGTCAGTCGGCGCCGATTGACCCCCGTTGGGCCGCCTGCTTTACTGGGCAGAGCGGGATACCAGACGAAAGGCTTAAAGCGTGGAACCACTTGCTGACCTCACCACTCTTTCCGATGACGAGCTCCGCAGCCTGATTGCGGACTTGAAAAAGGAAGAAGACGAGCTCTCGTACAAGCGCCGTCTCCTTCATGGAAAGATCGACATCCTGCGCGCCGAACTCGTCGCCCGGCTGCAGAAATCGGTAGAAGGGGGCGAGGGTACCCTTAGTACCGACATCGACAAGCTGACGGAAATTCTCGCCGGCAAAGCCCCACCACCCGACGAATTCGAGTGAGTTATCTCTACTGTCCTCAGTGCGGTTTCCAGAATCCAGAAGCCGCGAACTTTTGCGCCAAGTGTGGCGCGCTGCTCGTTCATGAGGAAGACGGCGTCGAAACGACCCTGGCTCTGACGCCGGACGAGGTCGAAGAAGCGCGTCTCGACCTCGGCGAGCTGGGAATCCAAGGCCCGGCCCTCGTGGTCCGCTCCGGCGGCGGTCTGGCGGGGGAGGCCTTCTCGGCGGCGGGCGAGCGCACTACTATCGGCCGCTCGCCAGACTGCGATGTCTTCCTCGACGACGTCACCGTATCGCGCCGGCATGCAACGCTCGTCCACGATGGGTCGCATTTCGTGCTCCAAGATCAGGGCAGTCTCAACGGCACGTTCCTAAATCGGCGCAGGATCGAATCCGCCGAGCTCGCCGACGGCGACGAGCTGCAGATCGGCAAGTACCGGCTCACCTTCCTCACCTGACGGCGGTCGCGAGGCGCGTGGCGGCGGCGGCGCGCAGCCATCGCTCCGTTCGCTGCAAACGTTTCCCTCGTCCGGGCCATTCTTCGCGATTCGCATCCCACGGCCGAGCTTTCGCTCCACCACGGGCCTAAACCGGTCAAATAGCAGGCTGCGAAAAGGGGGGTTTCTTGTAGAGAGTGATACGTTCTACTCGGAATAGGGATGGAGCTAACGGTCTCTCCGGGCCGATAGTCAAGATGAAATGAAAGGCGAGATCTCACCCCGCTATCCGCATCGAGGAGCCGGGCTTATGCTCGAGCATTTCGCCGCATTTGATGAGATGAATCTAGGACAACGGGAGCCCGCCCGAGCTCGTCTACAAAGAGCCTTGGGTCCCGATCTCTCCCGCCTGCTACTGCGCGCTCTTGCTCGCGAGAGCGAGGCGCCGGCCGAGACGGCGGCGTCCGGTCCGGCCGCCTAGCGATTCGACGCGCATAGGAGTCGTCGTAGCCTCCTACGCGGCGGCTACTCTTCGTGCCGATGGCTCAGGGAGGGCTCGGCCGCATAAAAAAAGAGGAGCCGAGCGGGCGGCGATTTCGTCAGCCGCTCCCGTTGAACGTCCCGCCGAAGCGGTTCGACCTACGGGGGCGACGTCAACCTACTCTCGCTCCCTACTCGGCTCCCTTCGCTAAGTCGTTGGCGCTTTCGTCTGCCCTGCTGTCCGGCGTTCGGCTGCCGCCTAGTACCTTCCAGCTGGGCTTCGCTCTACTCACGCCCCGTGCTCAACGCAATTGGAAATCTAGACTATGCAACCGGGCATTACAAGGCTCGAAATCGAATAAAAAGTCGCAAATTGCGGGATAATGTTTTCGACACTTTCCACACGGAAAAGGTGGTGCTGTGGATACATCTGTGGATACATCCGGTAGTCAACCCCAGAATGGTTCTTCTCCGTTCCTCACTCGCGGGCGCCTGTTCCTCATAGCGGGGATCGCGCTGGCGCTGGCCGCCGCGCTGACCGTGCTCAGCGTGGGGGATAGGGCGAATGCATTGCCTGACTGGCAAGCCTTCATCCTCGGAATCACGCAAGGGCTGACCGAGATGCTGCCTATATCGTCGTCGGGGCACCTGATTCTCGTGCCCTGGCTCGGTAACTGGCACTACCTCGAAAACCACGTTGCCTTCAACAAGACCTTCGACGTCGCGCTGCACGCCGGGACGCTGGTCGCAGTCATTGCCTACTTCTGGTCGGACATCGTCGCGATTCTGCGCGCTTGGTTCGGAAGCGTGAAGCGCAGGAGCATCGCCACCCAGGACGAGCGTCTCGCCTGGTTGCTGCTCGTGGCGACGATCCCGGCGGCGCTGGGCGGAGCCGCGGGGGAGAGCTTCATCGAGAAGCGCCTCGGCCAACCCTGGCAGATCGGGATTGCCCTCGCCGTTCTCGGAGTCGTGCTCTGGTGGGCCGATCGACTGCCCGAGAAACGCGAGATGACGTCGCTGCGCTATCGCGATGCGCTGGCGCTTGGATTGGCCCAGATGCTCGCCCTGATACCCGGCGTCTCGCGCTCGGGAGCCACGATCACGGGCGGCAGGCTGTTCAAGCTCGATCGCGACGCCGCCGCGCGGTTCTCGTTTTTGATGCTGGTGCCCGTCGTACTGGGCGCCGTCGTACTCAAGACGGTCAAGGACATCCTGCTCGGACCGGGGCTGCCCGCCGGTTGGGGTGGTCCGTTCGCCGTCGGGATGCTGGCCGCCGCCGGGAGTGGGCTGCTGGCTATCTGGGCCCTGCTGGGCTACGTGCGCCGGCACAACTACTCGGTGTTCGTTCTCTACCGGCTGGCGCTGGCGCTGGGCATATTCATCATCATTGTCTCGGGAGTACGCGGCTCCCACTTCTAGTACCGAGACGGGGAAGCGGGCGAGCGGCGGTCACTCTGCGCCGCATCGCCCGCCTCCGTCGCTGTGCTCCTCTAAACCTTTTGACTCGCTGACGCCCGCTAGTGTTCCGCGGTAGTCGGCTCCGCTGTTCTTCTGATCTCCTCAGAACGCTGGTGAGAACAGCATTGCTGAGTGCCGTTCGGCCCGTGGCTCGCGGTTAGCCGGCGCGTCTCAGAGGTGACGCAGTGAGATCGACCAGATTGACATTTCTGAACAGACACGAGAACGCGGTCGGGCCGGCGGTTGCGGGGGCAATCTTCATCGCGTTCGGCGCCATCTTCATTCGTCTCTCGCATGTTGCACCTTCCACGGCTGCTTTCTACCGCTGCCTGTACGCGCTTCCGATACTCGCTCCGATGGCGTACTTCGAGCGCCGGAGGAGGGGAGGGCGCCCGCTGCGGGCGCATCTGCTGGCCATCGGCGCGGGACTCTTCTTCGGGGTCGATCTGGTGCTCTGGTGCCAGTCGATCGTCTACGTCGGGGCAGGCCTGGCGACGGTTCTCTCCAACGTCCAGGTCGTGATCGTTCCGGTCGCGGCCTGGTTCCTGCTCTCGGAGCGCCCGTCGGCCCGGGTGGCGGTGGCCGTTCCGGTCGCACTCACCGGAGTGGTTCTCATCTCGGGTGAGATCGGAGCAGGAGCGTACGGTCGCAACCCTGGACTGGGCGCGATCTACGGGATCGCCTCGGGGCTGGCTTACGCCGCCTCGCTTCTCTGCATGAAGCTCGCCGGCGACGCCGAGGCGCGGCACACTCGGATGCGGCTGTGCGAGATGACTTTGAGCTCGGCGATCATGGCCGGCGCGATTTCACTCTCGCTCGGCCAGCTGGGGAAGATACCGGGGCCGAGCGCGCAGGCCTGGCTGATCTTGCTCGCGCTCGGCTCTCAGGTTGCCGGTTGGCTTTTGATCACCTGGGCGCTGCCGCGAATCGCCGCTGCGGTCACGGCTCTCGTGTTGACGCTCCAGCCGGCGGGGACGGTGATCCTGGCGATGATCATCCTCGGCGAGGCGCCTTCGGTGCTTCAGTTGCTCGGGGTCTGCGCGGTCGCTGTAGCGATTCCCCTCGGCGCGATACGCGCGAGCAGCAGTGTGGTGGCTGCCGAAAGCCCTGCCCAACTCTGAAAGCCTAAGGCGTTCAGAGGGGAGATATCTGCGATCTCTCTCAAAATCCTCTGACTTGACATAACACGGGTTATCGTGCACGCCCTTTGTTAGCGAGGACCTGCCAGGAATCGCTCGAGATCCGGTACTCATCCCGCTCCAGCTCGGGAACGAATCGAACCCTCTCGAACCGGGCTTTCGCGAGAACGCGAATCGAAGCGACGTTTACAGGCATGGTGAAAGCCCCGATCTGCTCGAGGTCGCGCTCGCCGAAGGCGAGCGCGAGCGACTCGGTGACATGCTCGCCGGCGAGGCCGCGACCTCAGTAGGCAGGATCGAGGTAGTAGGCGACCTCCGGCCCCCACTCCGGTTAACTGGGATCTTTGTTCAAGCCGCCCCATCCGATCACGCGCTCTTCCGCGGCGAAAACGACCGTTCGGGGTGCGAAGCCATCCTCGTTGAAGCGGGCAGCGTAGTCGTCCAGGCGAGCCGCGGTCGCCTCGGGGCTCGGCGAGCAATAGGTGAAGCGCATAGCCGAACTTCGGCGCGCTGTTCTCGACCTCGAGCAGGTTCTTCAGGGTGTCGGCACTCATGCCGCCATTCTTACCGGGCTCGAACTCCGGCAATCTAGCCATTCCTCCGCTTTACCTTGCAGATGCGCCCTAATCAGTGTTGCTTTCCGGCGGAAATGGTGTTTGCTTCCATAAGGGTAAGACCGCCGCGCGGGCCGCGCCTGACACCATGCCGATCGACATCGACACTTTCCTGGAGAGTGAGGAGGTTCGACACCTGCTCGACGCCGCCGAGCACGCGGGCTCCATTCACGCGGGCGAGGTGCTCGACATGATCGAGCTCTACGACCTCGATGCCTACGACATCGACGGGCTCTACCGCGAGCTGGAGCAGCGCGGAATCGAGCTCACCGAGGACGAGGCCGTGGCCCCGGTCAACCCCGTGGCTGCTCTCTCCTACGAGACCACGACCGATGCGCTTCAACTCTTCCTGCGCGAGGCCGGCCGCCATCCACTGCTCACCGCCGCCCAGGAGGTCGAGCTGGCCAAGCGGATCGAGCGCGGCGACGGGCGGGCCAAGCAGCGGATGATCCAGTCCAACCTGCGCCTGGTCGTCTCGATCGCCAAGAACTACCGCAACCAGGGCCTGCCCTTCCTCGATCTGATTCAGGAGGGGACGCTGGGCCTGATTCGCGCCGTCGAGAAGTTCGACTGGCGCCGCGGCTTCAAGTTCTCGACCTATGCCACCTGGTGGATCCGTCAGGCGGTGGCCCGGGCGCTGGCCGACAAGGCACGGACGATTCGTATGCCGGTGCATATCGTCGAGCGCCTGCAGAAGATGAACCGCGCCGAGCGCACGCTCTGGACGCAGCTGGGGCGCGAGCCGACGCTCGAGGAGGTCGCCGAGGAAGCCGGCCTCCCCGCCCAGCAGGCCTACGAGGTCAAGGCCGCCGCCCGCGCGTCGACCAGTCTCGACCAGCCGGTTGGAGACGACGAGGACGCCGTATTCGGCGATTTCGTTCCGGGTGAGGGGCCACTGCCCGAGGAGCAGGTCGAGGTCTCGCTCCGCACTCAGGCGCTCTCCCAGGCGCTGCTGGTACTACCCGAGCGCGAGCGGACGGTGCTTCTGATGCGCTACGGCATCGAGGGCAACGAACCCAGGACGCTCGAGGAGATCGGCCGTTGCCTCAGCCTGACGCGCGAGCGGGTGCGCCAGATCGAGGTCGAGGCCCTGCGGCAACTCTCGCGCCTGCGCGAGATGCAGTCCGTATCCCGGTAAGAACCTGGCGGTTCTGACCGGGGTGACCGTAGGTGAAGTCATCGCGCCCGCTGCGCTGTGACTCTCTGCTCCTACCTGGCAAGGCGGAATCGTCCGGATTGCTTTGCGGAGTTCGGGTCGAGTCGGGAACGGACGCCAGTGAGCCGCGCCAGCCATGTCGGTCGCGGCGGCGGCGCGGGCGTCGTCGCGGTTTCAGCGCTCGATGCCCGCGAGCGGGTGCGCCAGATCTGGAGCGTCAGGCAGACGGCCCGCTGAGAAGTGCGCGCATCACACGGGGCGAGGCTGTTATGCCTCGCGTTCGGTACTCCGACTAAAGTCGTAAACGTTCGTCGGTTCAGGTGCGGAGGTAGTGCTCGAGGTCGGGTGCGACCATGCGCAGTTCGCGCAGGGCGCGGGACTCGAGCTGGCGCACGCGCTCGCGGGTGATACCGAGCTCGGCGCCGACCTCTTCGAGTGTGCGCGCCGTCTGTCCGTCGAGGCCGAAGCGGGCGCTGAGGACGCGGCGCATGCGCGGGTTCAGCTTGTCCAGCGCGGCCGTCAGCTCGACCGCACGCAGCCGATTGGATGTAGCGCCGTCGGGCGACTCGGTCTTCGTGTCCTCGATCAGGTCGCCGTAGAGGCTCTCGCCGTCGCCGACGGGCGTCTCCAGGCTGACCGGGTCCTCGACCAAGTCGAGCAGCTGAATCACGCGCTCGACCGGGAATCCGCTCTCGTTTGCGAGCTCCTCGATGGTCGGGTCTCGGTTGATCTTCTGAGCCAGCACGCGGCGGGTGCGCATCAGGCGTCGCACCTGCTCGGCCACGTGAACGGGAAGACGAATCGTGCGACCCTGGTCGGCGAGCGCTCTGGTGACCGCCTGACGAATCCACCAGGTGGCGTAGGTCGAAAGCTTGTAGCCCATCTTGTAGTCGAACTTTTCGATCGCGCGAATAAGCCCCAGGTTTCCCTCCTGGATCAGATCGAGTAGCGGAACGCCGGCCTTGGTGTAGTGCCGGGTGATCGACATCACCAGGCGCAGGTTCGACTCGATCAGCTTGCGCTTCGCGTCTTCGTCACCCGCGTCTTTGCGCCGGGCCAGTTCCCTCTCCTCGGCGGCGGTGAGAAGTGGGCCGTCTCCGATCTGGCGGACGTAAAGCTTGAGCGGGTCGGAGGTCTGGGTCGCGTAGGCGGCGCTCTCCTCGCCCTCCACTTCATCGTCCTGCTGAAGCTCGGCAAGCTCGGCCTCGTCGTCGATCGTCGTGACGAGCTTCGGATCCTCGACCTCGTCAGCGTCGTGGACAAGCTCCAGCTTGGGTGGTGCGGGCCTGGATGCGGGAAGTGCGTGCGGGCGGATCGTTTGAGCCACGCTCACTCTATCGGCCCTCGGTGAAGGCGCCTTTACGCAACTCCCCCATTTCCACGGAGGAAACACCCTTAAGGGGGAGGCACGCCCACCGAGCGCTGCTCAGACGCGCTGTTTACTGTCGTCGGGCGCTGGCGCCGCGGCGAGCAGTCCGCCGGCTTCGACCTCCACGCCATCTTCGCGCAGGCGCTCGCGGATCAGGAACTGAAAGGTCGACCAGGCACCGCGCCTGGCCTCGAACAGGCGGTAGACCTGCCACTCGCTCATGAACTTCGGGTCGCGCGAATGTCGGCCGGCCCAGTCGGCGAAGCGTGGCAGGCGACCGAGCTCGTGCGAGAGCGCGGCGCCCTGCTCGATCGCCCGCTCGAGGCGCTCCTCGCCGACCGGAAGGTCGTATCCGGCCTGGCGCAGGGCTTCACGCAGCGAGCCGAAGGTGTGCCAGTAGAGCGACTTGGACGGAACCCGCCCCTTGCGCTCGTCGAGGTCCCGCGCCGTAGGCGTGCGGCCGAGCTCCTCCCCCAGCTCGCGCAATACGCGGAGCAGCTCGTCTCGCGTTGCGAAGCGTCGCGGAACCAGCCCCGCCTCGCGCTTGGCGGCGTTCCAGCTCCCGAAGTGCTCGATCACCGTCTGTGGGTGCAGTGTTGTCTGCTCGTCGGCGGCGAACTCACGCATCGTCGGCGAGCGCCCGAGGCGGTTGGCGCAGGCGCGCAGCTCGCCCAGGATGCGCTCGTTCGAGTAGCGCTTGCGGATGCTCGCCTGGAAGCTGGCCAGGGCTTTCGGGTCGATCGTAGTTACGGCGCGGAGAGGAGGCTTCACGGCCATCGCAAAGAGTCTAGAGCATTCTGCGTGAAATGCAATACGTTTCGATCTGCGGCCGTTCAAGCCCGCGAAAGGTCGCCAACGGCCGCCGCAGACATGGCGAGGCGGACAGCAAGCGAGGGCGGATCCTTCGCGGCCTGAAAGCTCAGTGAGCGAGCTCGAACGCGCTGTCGGGCGACTCGTCCTCGGGCGTGTCGCGCTCGAGCCCGGCAACCTCGGCAGGCAGGATGCTCTCGAGCGCCGAGACGCAGCGCGGGCAGAACTGCTCGCCCGCGTTGTCGCGGAGCTCGACGAGGGCCTGCTTGACCTGACGGGCCGAGCGGTAGGTGCGCGTAGTCAGCATCGAGTCGAGCGCGTCGGCGACGTGAATGATGCGGGCGCCGAGCGGAATCTCCTCACCGCTGAGTCCGTCCGGGTAGCCGGAGCCGTCGAAGTGCTCGTGGTGATGGCGGATGGCGGGAACCGCATCGGCCAGGAAGCCGAGGCGCTCGATGATCCGTGCGCCCTCGTCGGCGTGTCGCCGCATCAGCTCCCACTCGAAGTCGTTCAGCTCGGCGGGCTTGAGCAGGACGGAGTCGGGCACCGCCAGCTTGCCGATGTCGTGGAAGAGCGCGGCCTGGCCGAGGATGTTCAGCTCCGCCTGTGAGAACCCGATCTCGCGCCCGATCGCGAGCGCCAGCTGCTGGACGCGGCGAGAGTGTCCGGCGGTGTAGGAGTCGCGCGCATCGACGGTCGCCGACAGGCTTTCCATCGCCGCGGTGGAACGCTCGCGGAGGAGGCGGTTCGCCTGCTCGAGCGAGAGGTTCTGTTTCTGGATCGTCTCCGCAGCCTCGCGCAGCTTGTGTGCGCTCTTCTGAGCGTGGCCGAGATAGTCCTCCTGCGTCTTGCGCATGATCAGGAGCGGAAGGGCGAAGACGAGCAGCGCCTCGCTGCCGATGGCGTGGTAGGCGACCGCGATCAACGCTCCCACGAGGCCGTAGACGAGGTAGTACGGAACCAGCCAGGTGAAGCGTTCGCGCCAGGCGCCGAGCCAGTCCTCGTCGCCTTCGAAGGCGAGCGCGACCGCCAGCAGGCCGGTGTTGATCAGGAAGAAGACGCCGCCGGCCGCGATCCCGGCGAGGTCGAAGGCGAGCTGACGCGAGCTGAATTCGCGGCTCAGCGCGAAGACGCCGCCGGCGGCGAGGCCGGCCAGGCTAAGGCCGCCGATGTTGAACAGCACCTGGTGCATCGCCGAGCGACGTGCGCTCCACTCCACCACGCTCGTCGTCACAGCGAGGAGCAGCGCGACACGTACGTCGAACAAGGCAACCCCGGCGATCGTGCCGACCGCGCTGACCGAGATCGACCCGTCGTCGACCTGAATGGCCAGCGCCTGCCCCACTCCCACCAGCGCCGTGACCGCGACGATTCCACCCCAGTCGATGCGTCCGCGCGAGAGCACCATCGCCGCGACCCCGAGCGCGATACCGGTTGTGCTGATCAGCGCGACGAGGGCGGCGAGCCGGAAAGAGAGCGAGAGGAAGTAAGGGTTCTGGGCCGCCCGCGGACGCGGATTGCTTTCGCTCGCGGGAGCGGTGCGCTCCTCGTGCTCGGCGATCTGTGCGGCGACCTCGAGGTGCCCGGCGAGAGACGGTGCCAGCACCGCCGCCTCGGCGCTAGCGGCCTGAACCCGGTTTCGGCCCTGCAGCTTGGCCCGGTAAACGGCCAGGTCGGCCTGATGGATGAGCGCGTTTTGGTCGGCGCCGTCGCTGGGGAAGGAGGCGACGCCGATCGAGACCGTGACGTGGATCGGCTCGCTCGAGGTCGAGACGTCGACCGAGCGCTCGGCGACGGCGCGGCGGATTCTCTCGGCAATCTCCAGCGCCTTCTCGACCGATGTCTCGGGGAGCAAAATGCTGAACTCCTCGCCGCCAAAGCGCGCCGCGACGTCGTAGTGGCGCAGTTGCGAGCGAAAGACATCGGCGACGCCGCAGAGAACGGCGTCTCCGGCGAGGTGGCCGTAGGTGTTGTTGATCTCGCGCAGGAGGTCGAGGTCGACCATCAGCACGGAAAGCGGGTGGCCGTAGCGAACCGAGCGCGCCAACTCGTCGCCGAAGGCACGGCCGAAATGGCGAGCGTTGAAGAGGCCGGTCTTGGGGTCGACTCGAGCCTCCTCCTGCAGGCGCGGCACGGTGAGCGAACGCTGCGCGAGCGCCAGTGGGGCGATCGCGAACAGCGCCAGCCACGAGTCGTAGGCCCAGATCACCGCGATCACGACGCCGAGAGCGGCCAGTGCGAGGTTGTAGCCGAGCGCCGGCAACCAGGCGGCCGAGCGCCAGGCACCCAGCGCGCCGCCGAGACGGTTCTTGATCACCGCCACAAGGCCGTGGTCGACGAGCACGAAGGTCGTTCCGGCAAGCGCGCCGGCGAGGGCGATCTTGCTGGTTGGGCTTGCGGACAGGCCGTTGCCGTGGAGCACGAGATCGGCGGCGCCCCAGCTCGCGAACGCGGCCAGCGTGGCGCAAGAGATCGAAGCCGCCTGAACTGTAAGGGAGTAGCGCTGCTTGAGCCATTCGGGCACATGCTGTGCGAGCGGTATGAGGACGACCAACTCGGGCGGTAGCACCAGGGCGGCCGCGACGATGAAGACGGCGAGCGACTCCTGGGCGTGTCGGGATGACGAGCTGCGCGACACGAGAAGCTGGGTGATCGCGGCCGCGGCGGCGAAACAGGCGAAGGCTCCCCAGCCGCGGGCGCCGGTGCGGAGGTGCACGAGCAAAAAGCCGTCGAGAACGACTCCGGCCGCGATCAGCAGGGTCGTGAAGACGCGAGTGCCAAGATTGCGACGGCGTAGCGCCGGTTTCGGCTTATGGCCGCCGCTTTGCTCGGATTGTCCTGCGGCGATCGTCACTTGAGCGTCGCCCTCACTAATGGGTGCTCGCCGTTCCGGCGAGGAGCGTGGGAGATATCGGGGAAAGCGAAAAAGGCACGACTGTTACTAACACACCACGCTATCGGTGAGAGCGGAGAGATGGCATCACCCATCCAGGTAGACGGATACCTTAAACATCGGACGGAAGGGCGTCCTGTAGGCTCGTTAGCACGGTGCGAATCCCGCTCCTGATCAGCACTCTACTCGCCCGCTCGGCGGGCGCGGTGTCGCGCCTGAGCCGAAAAGGCGGAGGCACGACCCTGCCCGGTCGGGTGCTGAATGCGCTCGACCCCGGCGCCTGCGCTCGTCTTGCGCGTCGGCTGCCCCAGGGGTCGGCGATCATCTCGGCGACGAACGGAAAGACGACGAGCGCCGCGATGAGCGCGGCGATTCTCGCTCCCAACCACCGCCTGGCCGGGAATCCGGCGGGCGCGAATCTTTCCTCGGGCGTGGCGACGGCGCTGCTGCACATCCGCGGAGCCGACCTGGGCCTGTTCGAGGTGGACGAGGCGGCGCTTCCTCGGGTGGCCGAGGCGCTCGAGCCAAGGGCGCTCTGCCTCGGCAACCTCTTCCGCGACCAGCTCGACCGCTACGGCGAGCTGGAGCTTCTGGCCGAGCGCTGGCGCGGCGTAGTCGCCGCACTCGACGGCAAGAGCACGCTGATCGTGAACGAGGACGACCCGCAGCTGGCCCAGCTCGCGCGCGGGCGCGAGGGCGTTATCCGCTTCGGACTCGAGGATGCCCGCCACGGCGGCCCCCTCCCCCACGCTGCCGACGCCCGCTACTGCACGAACTGCGGCGTCGCCTACGACTACCGGCTGGCCTACGTCGGCCACCTCGGCGAATACTCCTGCCCCGGCTGCGGCTTCGCGCGGCTGAAGCCGGATATCTGGGCCGAGGAGATCGAGCTCGACGGGTTGATCGGCTCCAGCTTCCGGCTCCATCTTCCCGAAGAGACGGTAGAGGTCAGGCTCGGATTGCCGGGTCTCTACAACGTCTACAACGCGCTCGCGGCGGCGGCGCTGGCCCATGCCTTCGGCGCCGGCGCGGTGGAGATCGTGCGCGGGCTGGAGAGCACCGAGGCGGCCTTCGGTCGCTCGGAGCGGATCGAGATCGGAGAGAAGAGCCTGCTCCTCTTGCTGATCAAGAACCCGACCGGCGCGAACGAGGTCGTGCGGACGATCGTCGCCGGCGGCACGCCTAAGACGCTGGTGATCGCGCTCAACGACGGGATCGCCGACGGGCAGGACGTCTCCTGGATCTGGGACGTCGATTTCGAGCCGCTGCTGGGCGGGTTGGAACGGCTGGTTGCCAGTGGCGGCCGCGCCGCCGAGCTGGCGCTGCGTTTCAAGTACGCGGGCTTCTCGGAGAGCCGGATCGAGGTCGTTCCGTCGCCGGCCGAGGCGCTCGATCGCGGGCTGGCGCTGACCGGTGACGGCGGCGAGCTCGTCGTCTGCCCGACCTATACCGCGATGCTGGAGCTTCAGAGCGTCCTGGCCGAGCGCGGGCACGCCGATCTGTACTGGCAGCGCGCCGCGCGCGCGCGAGAGGAATCCGGACGGGAGAGGAAGCAGGGATGACGAACCTGATCCGGCTTTGTCACCTCTACCCCGACCAGCTCAACATCTACGCCGATCGCGGCAACATCGCCGTCTTTCGCAGCCGGGCCGAGCGGCGCGGTGTGCGGCTCGAGGTGATAGGGGTTGGAGTAGGCGAGCGGCTCGCGGCGGACTGTGACCTTATTTACCTGGGCGGCGGGCAGGATCGGGAGCAGGCGCTGATCGCCCCCGATCTGGCCCGGCGCGCCGACGAGATTTCGGCTGCGCTCGAAGACGGAGCGGCGCTGCTTGCGGTCTGCGGCGGCTACCAGTTGCTCGGGCGCGGCTACCGCGACCGCAGCGGAATCGAGATGCCGGGCGCGGGAGTGCTGCCGCTCAGCACCGTTGCCGGAGATCGGCGCATGATCGGCGACGTCTCGATCGAGTGCGAGCTCGAAAGCGGCGATACGCACTCCGTGGTCGGGTTCGAGAACCACGGCGGCCGAACCAGGCTCGATCACGGCGCGGTTCCGCTCGGCCGGGTCGTGCACGGCTTCGGGAACGACGGCGAGAGCGGCTACGAGGGCTGCCGCCTGGGCAAGGCGATCGGCACCTACCTCCACGGTCCGCTCCTGCCGCGCAACCCGTGGCTGGCCGACTGGCTACTGGCGCAGGCGCTCGGCCGGCGCTCGGGAGCGGCGCCGGAGCTCGAGCCGCTCGACGACGAGCTCGAGCACGAGGCCCACGCGGTTGCGCTGGGACGGGCGCGGGAGCGCGGCGGGAAGTTCCGCTAGGCGCGTCTCCGACGGTTACTGGCAGTCCGAAAGATCGCGCTTAACGTCCGAGTGACGCGCGTTGCGATCTCATCTTTGTGTTGACCGGATCCGACTCCGCTTTGTTTAGAGGCCTATTGCGACCAAAGCGCGGAATCGCCAGACGTACTCCGAAAGCTACTATTCAAGCGGCTTATGAACATCGGCATTCGTCGATGCACCAGCGCCGGTTTGCTGCTAGTCGGCGCTCTTGCCCTTCTGCTCGTCGGCGGCCCGTCCCGTGTGGTGGGGGCTGCGTCCGGATCGAGCCTGGCGGTTGGCGGCGGCGCGGTTTCGGGCCATCTCACCAGCAAGAGCTTCAGCGGCTCGCGGGCGGGCTCGGTCAGGCTCGTGTACAGCTTCTCGACGGCGAGCGCGCGGTTCTCGTACCGGCTCTCGAAGAGGGTGGGAAAGAGGTGGCAACTCGTACGGGCCGCCAATAAGGCCGGATCATTCGCAGGCACCCACACGATCAGCGTCAGGGCGCTCTTCGCCCCCAAGCCGGTGCGGGTTGGTTCCTACCGGCTGCTCATCTCGGGTGACCATGGGAGCAAGCTCCTCGGCTTCAGCGTCGTGGAAGGCGGCCTCGCGGTGATTGGGCGGGTCGCCGGCGTCGGGCAGGTGAGTCAGGGCGGCGGCCACACCTGCGCGCTCCTCTCAGGCGGGGCGGTCAAGTGTTGGGGCTGGAACCTGTGGGGTCAGCTCGGCAACGACCAGACGACATCGAGTGTCGCGCCGGTGAAGGTCGCGGGACTGACCGGAGCGAGACAGATCAGCGCCGGTTTCGCGCGCAACTGCGTCGTGCTTGCAGATCGTGGCGTCGCCTGCTGGGGAGGGACGCTCAACCCCGACCAAAGCGGCAACTTCATCGCGGACACGCAGCCGACTCGGGTGCCGGGCGTCAGCGATGTCATCCAGGTCAGCGCTGGAATCGGCTACCACAACTGTGCCGTCCAGACCCAGGGCACGATCGAGTGCTGGGGCATGAACTACGACGGCAGCCTCGGAAACGGCAGCCTGGCGCCGAGCCTGACCCCGGTTCAGGTGAATGGGATCGGCGCTGCCGTCCAGGTCAGCGCCGGTTACCAGCACACCTGCGCGGTGCTTTCCGGTGGCACGATCGAGTGCTGGGGCAAGAACACCCAGGGCGAGCTCGGGAACGGCACCACGGTGACCAGCCCGACCGCCGTTCGGGTGACCGGCGTGAGCGACGCCCGTCAGGTCAGCGCCGGAAACCAGAACACCTGCGCGGTCCTCTCGAGCGGCGCGGTCGAGTGTTGGGGCAGTAACCAGTTTGGTGAGCTGGGGAACGGCTCGAGTAAGAGCAGCCTTGTACCGGTCAGAGTCAAGGGCATCGGCAATGCCCGCGAGGTCAGCGTCGGCGGCGACCACGCTTGCGCGCTCCTGTCGGGCGGGACACTCAAGTGCTGGGGCAACAATCTCTTTAACCAACTCGGCGGCGTAAACAAGCTCCAGAGCTCCGTCCCGGTCATTGTCGGCGGGATTACGAAAGCCAAGGGAATCAGCTCCGGCAGCGCCGGCTACCAGGGTGGCTCCGGGACATGCGCCCTGCTCTCGGGCGGTAAGGTCTCGTGCTGGGGTAACAACTGGTACGGCCAGCGGGGCTAGCGCGAGTTGCCTCGCTCGACCGCTCTCTCAAGGAATCCAGAGCGAGCCGAGATAGACCGTAGGGTCGCCCGGCTCCCAGTTGCGTAAGAAGTGCTGGATCGGCGGGTGGATGACGACGTCGGCCAGTTCGTCGGGGCCGAAGAGTCGGTGGCCGCGCACCGCGTCGTCGATCGAGGCGACCTCCTCGAGCGAGTGCTCGCTCAGGTCGCCGGCAAAGATGATGTGCACCACGTGCTTGGCGACGGGGCGGCGGCCGGGCGCGATCGAGTCGACCAGTGCGATCGGGCCCTCGAGCGGAATCTCGTAGTCGATGCCGATCTCCTCGCTCAGCTCGCGTTGCAGCGCCTCCACCAGCGTCTCGCCGCTGTCCACGCCGCCGCCAGGCAGTAGCCAGTACTCCTTGCCGGGCTTCTCCTGCCGGCAGAGCAGGATCCGCCCGCGCCAGCGGAGCATTGCCGAGACACGGATACGAGGCTCTCTCATCCTCTACACCCGCGAGGAGCCGAAGCCGCGCACGCCGCGGTCGCTCCCGGGTAGCTCGTCGACTTCGACCAGCTCGACTGCCGGAATCTGAAGGATCACGAGCTGGGCGATTCTCATCCCGGGCTCGATCGTGAATGGCGCGTCTGAGTCGGTGTTCAGGACGACCACGCGCAACTCGCCGCGGTACCCCGAGTCGATCAGGCCCGGAGAGTTGACGAGCGCGATTCCGTGCCGGGCGGCGAGGCCCGAGCGCGGCTGCACGAAGCCGGCATGCCCGGCGGGGATCGCCACGGCGAGCCCTGTGCCGACCGTGGCCCGCTCGCCCGGCGCCAGCTCGACTCGCTCGCAGCTGGCGAGATCAAGGCCGGCATCGCCGTGGTAGGCCCGCTCGGGGATCACCGCCTCGGGCCGGAGCCGGCAGATCTGGAGCTCCATCAGCGAGCTCGCCTCGATTCTTCGGCTGGAGGTAGGACGAAGCGCGAGAGCCGGCCGAGCGCGCCCGGTGAGAGCCGCGCAAGCAGGTAGACGCCCTCGGGCTCATCGCGGCGCTCCTCAATCGGCGCGCCGAGCTCGTACAGCTCGGAGATCGCACCGGCCTGGTCATGAGGAATGAGCAGCCGCACAACCTCGAAGCGATCGGCGAATCGTTCCGCCAGGCGGGCGCGCAGCGCCTCCAGCCCTTCGCCGCCCGTTGCCGAGATCTGAAGCGCGTCGGGGTAGCGGTTGGCGAGCCGCTTGCGCGAGACCGCGTCGACGACGTCGATCTTGTTCAGGGCCAGTTCGACGGGCAGGTCGTCGGCGCCGATCTCGTTCAGCACCGAGTCCACCGCATCGATCTGGTCGGCCATCTCCTGCGCCGGAAGCGAGGCGTCGGCGACGTGCAAGACGAGATCGGAGACGAGCGTCTCCTCGAGCGTGGCCGCGAAGCCCTCGACCAGCTGGTGTGGAAGGCGGCGGATAAACCCGACCGTGTCGGTGACCAGGTACTGCCGGCCCTCCTGCTCGAAGGAGCGCGTCGTCGGGTCGAGCGTCTCGAAAAGCCGATCCTCGACCGAGACTCCCGCGCCGGCGAGCGCATTGAGAAGCGTGGACTTGCCCGCGTTGGTGTAACCGGCCAGAGCGATCGTCGGGGTGGCGCTGCGCCGCCGCTCCTTGCGCCCCGTATCGCGTCGCTTGGAGATCTCTTCGAGCCGCCGCCTCAGCAGCGAGACGCGGCGGCGAGCCTCGCGGCGGTCGCTCTCGAGCTGGGTCTCGCCCGGGCCGCGAGTGCCGACGCCGCCGCCGAGCCTTTCCAAGTGCTTCCACATCCCGCGCATCCGCGGCAGGTTGTACTCGAGCTGAGCCAGCTCGACCTGGAGCTTGCCCTCGGCGCTGACGGCGTGCTGGGCGAAGATGTCGAGGATCAGTTGGGTTCGGTCGACGACGCGCACGTCGAGCGCGTTCTCGAGCGTTCGCTGCTGAACGGGCGAGAGCTCGTCGTCGACGATCAGCACCTCGCCGTCGGACTCGGAGAACGCCGTCTTCAGCTGCTCGAGCTTGCCCTTGCCGACGAACGAGCGCGGGTCGGGACGAGGACGGTGCTGTACGAGCTCGGAGGCGATGGCGACGCCCGCGGTGCGCGCCAGCTCGCGCAATTCGGCCAGCTCTCCCACCACGTCGGTCCCGTGCGCGAAGACGGCAAGAGCGAAACCGCGCTCTGGTTCCGCCCCCGGGGCGGGATCGGGCTGATGCGGTGTCACGGCACGTAGTATGCCCTCTCGCCGCGCCAGCAACCGAGCCGGCCGCTAGGCTGCGTTCAGTGATGGCGGCGAACGGCCCGAACCCGGCAGGACGACTGGCGGAGCGTACGCTCGAGCTGGTCGACATACCGTCACCGAGCGGCGCGGAGCAGGCCATCGCCGAGCGTGTCGGCTCGCTCCTGTCCGATCGACTGGAGCTCGTACACCGAGGCGGCGAATCGGTTTACGCGCGAGCTCCCCGGAACGGGCGTCCGCTTGTCGTCTTCGCCGGGCACCTGGATACGGTCCCGGCGCAGGAGAACGTTCCGGGCCGCATCGAAGGGGGCGCCGTGTTCGGTTGCGGCTCGAGCGACATGAAGTCGGGCCTGGCGGTGATGATCGAGCTGGCCCGCTGGATTGCCGAAGATCGGCCGGAGCTGGAGGTCGATCCGGGTTTTCTCTTCTTCCCGCGCGAGGAGCTTCCGGCCGAGCAGAGCGCGGTGCCCGGGTTGTTTGCGGCTCTGCCGGAGCTGGCTGAGGCCGAGCTGGTGATCGTGATGGAACCGACCGACAACGAAATTCAGGCCGGCTGCCTCGGAAACCTGTACGCCGACGCGGTCTTTAGTGGCGAGAGTGCCCACTCGGCTCGTCCGTGGCTCGGGGTGAACGCGATCGAGCGGGCGATCGAGGGGCTGAAGCCGCTACTCGAGATCGCGCCGCTCGAGATCGAGCAGGCCGGGCTGGCCTTCACCGAGGCGATCAGCGTGACGGGCATCGAGGCGGGCACGGCGGCGAACGTGATTCCCGATCGCTGCGTCGCCCGGGTCAATTACCGCTATTCCCCCGTTCGTACGCCGGCCGAGGCCGAGGCTCGCCTGCGCGAGTTGCTCGGCGACGCCGGCGAGCTCGAAATCACAAGTAACTCACCTCCCGCGCACGTCCCCGCGTCCTCGGTGCTACTCGAGCGCCTACGCCGGTCTGGCGATCTCGCGCTCGAGCCCAAGCAGGCCTGGACGCCGGTGGCGGAGTTCGCGGCTCGCGGGCTCGACGCCGTTAACTTCGGCCCGGGCGCGCCGGCGTTCGCTCATCGGTCCGACGAGAGGGTCGAGATTCGGCAACTCGAGCGCTCGTTCGAAGTCCTTCGTAGCTTTCTCTCCAAGGAGATCTAATGCGTTTCACTCCCATACTCGACGAATTCGGTACCTACCCCTTTGTCCGGCTCGACGAGGCCAGGCGCGAGGCCGCCGCTCGCGGCCTCCAAGTGATCGACTTCGGCATGGGCGATCCGAACGAGGAGACCGAATCGTTTATCCGGAATGCGGTGAAG
>Ga0209745_1000354_pt1 | contig 27202 bp, 18 predicted proteins | sample BarGraNGADG00312_FD_184495 | JGI IMG/M metagenome (GOLD analysis project Ga0209745, IMG submission 184495) | Arctic peat soil microbial communities from Barrow, Alaska - Barrow Graham LP Ref core NGADG0004-312 (SPAdes) (version 2) | ecosystem: Environmental > Terrestrial > Soil > Wetlands > Peat...
GGCACGGTGATTGAGGTTCTGGTCAGGCAAGGTGAGCAGGTGAATGAAGGGGATGATATCGTGATCCTTGATGCCATGAAGATGAAGAACAGACTGAAGAGTCACGTCTCCGGCAAAGTAGCGGCTGTCAACGTGAAACCAGGAGACAGGGTCTCAAAAGGTATGGTTCTCGTAGAGATAGGATGAGGGAAACTGACGCAGAAATCAGAGCTCTGCTGATCTCAAAATCGATTTCAAAAGATAAGGAGGCAGGTCAGGAACCTCTCTGAAAATGCCATAAACGACCGACCCGCTGCCTGACATCGATGCATATACTGCCCCTGCATCATACAGCGCCGTCTTCAGCTCACCCACCCGGGGATAGGTACTGAAGATATTCAGTTCGAAATCATTTATCACCCTGCCGCGCCATTCCTCCACCGGAAGGCAGAGCAGCTTCCTGAGCGACGGGCCGGCTGTATCCGGCACGCATCCGGCATAGGCTTCAGCAGTGCTTATACTTAACCCGGGATTAAACAGCATAATGTGGTACTGGCTAAGGTCAAGAGGAAATTCTGACAGGATATTGCCTACACCCTCGGCAAAAGAAGGTGTAGCGTCAACGAAGAACGGAGCATCGCTGCCAAGTTTCTGGGCAAATGATCTCAGTTCTTCTGAATTAAGTCCGAAACCGAAATACCTGTTCAAAGCCTTCAGCATACCTGCTGCATCCGATGATCCTCCACCGAGACCGGCACCTACAGGGATGGTCTTGTGCAGGTGGATGCGTATGCCAGGGAAATCAAAGGAGCTGCGCATCAGCTTCACCGCCTTCATCACCAGATTGTTGTCAGGATCAGTCTCATCCATCACTCCGGTGACCCTCATCGAATCATTTTTGCGATTGTCTTTCCGGACGACAAACTCAAGAGCATCAGCGAGCTCAACGGGATAGAAGAAGGTCTCGATATTATGAAAGCCGTCAGGCCTCCTTTCAACGATCCTTAAGCCAATATTTATTTTCGCCTTTGGAAAAACAACCATACCGTTACCAATTCTTCAGGATTCAAAAATAGATGAACCTTTTCAAATTTCATCATCTTTCGGTATTATATCCGTTTTCAACATCTTTTAAACACCTTCTGTTTGAAACAAAAAGCTGGCAGCTGAGCCCTGATGGTTTGTTATTGTTAAATTTGATCACGGTCGGATTAAGCATTCACATTTCATAACTCATTGTAAAACAATACCTTATCATAATGGCACAAGTTACATCCAGATCCAGGCAGGACAAGAAGTCTTCAGTAATGGTCATCCCGGAGGGAGGGAGGATACCGCCGCAGACACCTGAGATGGAGGAGGCGGTACTTGGCGCCGCGATGCTGGAGATTGAAGCTGCAAGGATGGTGGTTGATATCCTGAGGCCGGAGGTGTTTTATTCAACCGCACATCAGAAGATCTTTGCTGCCATTGATGAGTTAAACAAGCGTGATCAGCCTATCGACCTTCTAACTGTCACCCAGGAGCTCAAGCGGGTGAATGAACTTGAAGAGGTCGGCGGGCCTGTTTACCTGACCGAGCTGACCTCCAAGGTTGTCTCCGCAGCCAACATAGATTATCATGCGCGTATTGTCCTTCAGAAGTATATACAGCGCGAGCTGATAAGGGCGGCAACCCTGATCCAGAATCTGGTTTATGAAGACACGCTTGACGTGACGGAGCTCCTTGACAGGAGCGAGGATGAGCTGTTCAGGATCGCGGAGGGAAATATAAAGCATGAGGTTGCCCCGATACATGAGGTTATTAAACAGGCCCTGTCGGAGATAGAGGAGCTGGGTAAAAAAGAGGATGCGCTGGTGGGTGTTCCGTCCGGATTCACCAAGCTCGACAGGCTGACCTCAGGATGGCAGAAATCTGAGCTGGTGATCATCGCAGCGCGCCCCTCGATGGGTAAGACTGCTTTTGCATTGACAATGGCGCGCAACATGGCGATTGACCACGGGAAGAAGGTGGCTATTTTCTCACTCGAAATGGCAGCCATACAGCTTGTTAACAGGCTGATTGTGACAGAGACAGAGATACCCGGCGAAAAGATAAGGAACGGTAAGCTCTCTCCTGAAGAATGGTCGCTCCTGGAAACGCGCATCAAGTCGCTTACTGAAGCGTCGATATATATTGATGACACGCCTGCCATATCAATATTTGAGCTCAGGGCAAAATGCCGCAGGCTCAAGGCGCAGAATAAACTTGACCTGGTCATTGTCGATTACCTTCAGCTGATGACCGGACCACCTGACGCAGGCAGCCGCGAGCAGGAGGTGAGCTCCATCTCACGGTCGCTCAAGAGCATAGCCAAGGAACTGGCCGTCCCGGTGCTTGCGTTATCACAGCTGAACAGGTCTGTCGAGACCCGTGGCGGAAACAAGAAGCCCATGCTGTCAGACCTGCGTGAGTCAGGCGCTATAGAACAGGACGCTGATATGGTGGTGTTTATCCACAGACCTGAAAAAATGGGTGTCCTGCAGTTTGAAGACGGGCAGTCGACCAAAGGTCATGCCGATATAATACTTGCCAAGAACCGTAACGGCCCTACCGATGAGATACTGCTTTATTTCAAGGAAGACCGTGCCACATTTGTCGAGCCTGATGAATTTGGTTCTGACATAGCATTTCCCGCATCACCGGCAGGGGGCGTCTATACCATGAAATCAAAGATGAATGATGATTTATCAAGATCCGGCGATTACAGCGATTATTCGCCCGATGACAACGGCCGCAAACCGTCATTCTGAACAGTTATTGGAACCTGAGCCTGAGAGTGACCCCGACACTATTGAATATCAGGTCATGGAAGCCTGCATATACGCCCAGTTCAGCAACAAGAAAGATTTCACTGACAGAATAACCGATCTCAGAGTAAAAACCATAGTCGGGGGTCCATAGAGTTGCAATACCGATATTCTCTCTCATGAGCGTCCTGCTTAACCCCGGCAGACGCTTAAGGAGCAGCCAGGGAGTGGTATAACGAATATGAGCCTCCGAAAATAATGATGGTGATGAGATTGAGTAGTATGGCTTCAGATAGAATGCGTCACCGAAGCTGTTAAGCAGCACCGGGGATTCCTGAGTATTAAAGAAATACATATCCTGTAACTGAAGATTCTTTCTGTTAATAAAGCCACCGCCGGTCAGCCGCCAGTGAAATTCACTGAGAGCTCCGAACCTGTCTGTTCTTGAGATGTCAGCCTTAAGCATATCATAATGGTCTGACAGGGTATCATTGTAATTATACCCATGTTTCCATGTCAGGGTGAAGGTGGGGTAGTCTGATCCGGCGCTGATCCTTGAACCGTTTGAAATGCGGTAATGCTGACGGGGGGTATACCTGAGCTCTGCAGTAAATGAGGCGTGATAATGATCTATGGGAGCTTTAGTCGCGTAGCCGGGCACATCACCGGTGACAAACGGATTTTCAGGGAGGTTGATGGTGTATTCTTTTTCTGGCTGAAAAATTGAGAAATCGGAGTTGTTTTCAAGCGTCTCCCGGTATTCCCACATCGCTGACAGATTCAGATTAAGGCCATTTGCCAGATCTCCGCTATGCCCGGCAATAATGAATGTGCTGTTATAAAGCTTCATCCAGTTCTCTCTGAAAAGGAGAGATGAGAATGTATTTACTACCGGGTTAACCCCTGAGGGTGAGAACTCCCGTGAATAGCTTCCGGTGCGAATGTAAAAACTCCCTGATGTCATAGGGTTGTAAAGAATGCCGGCGTTCACAGCCCACATCAGACGCTCTCTGCCGAAAGCATACTTCACGGAGGGGGATAATGTGAACCTGCCTTTCTCCCCGGTCTTTGTTGTCATTGTCATCCCGGTGCCCAGCACAAAGCCATCAACAGTGTTGAAAGAAGCGGCTTTCAGGCTCACCAGTCCGTCAAAATCTATGATGGTTTTTTCAGAAGCCTGCCATCTTTCCCCGGTTATTACGGCCTTCAAGGCTTCTATGCCCGGTTTCCTGTCTTTGTCTTCAGATCCACCCCCGATGTTCACTGCGAGTTTTGAGGTATCGCGGGTTGCCAGAGTCCTTGAATCCGGTCCTCCCAGGGGAAGGCTTGTTTCCTCCTCTGCTGTAAGCGGGATGGGCCGGACCTTCTCCCAATAAACAGAATCATTCCGGAGAGTATCTTTATCGATGATGTATGTTGTTTTTTCCTTTATTTCGAGACTTTTGTCCTCGTTCCGGGCGGCATTTTTTTTATTCAGCTTTGCCAGTCTTGACATGTCACGGGCTGTGAGCTCATCCCTGGAGAATATTTTTTCAATCTCTTTCTGGGTTGCAGTCTTTATCTCCGTCGGAGCAGTATTTGACGATGCCGTGATATAACCCGAAGGTGGAGAAAGTGATCTGTCAGGCTCCACTTCAAGATATTTCACAGCGCTGTTATAGGATGCTCCTGCCTTAACTCCGACAATAGCGAGGTCAAACCTGAATTCATGGCTTACGGGTAACCAGATACCTTCTTCAACAGGCATATATACCTGCTTGACGTTCACTCTTCCGGCCATATTCTCGTTTGTAAGGTCAAGGCTTTGAATAGCCCATATATCCTCAACTATATACATTACACCATAAAAAAGCTGCTGGCTTTTTCTCTTCGGGGTTACTTTTATTTTATCAACGACGAAATCACCCTGCGATGTTGAACCCAGGAATTCGAAACTGTAGTGTGAGAATGCATCAGGCGAAAGCGGAGAAATGGTCATTTCTGCAATGACAGGCTGATAGAAGCTGGCTTGAAGATAATCCATAGGTGATGTCTCGCTTTCGCTTACCGGCATGTTGGAACGTGATGATATTACCTTGTGGATGTACTTATCGGGTGCATTGAAAGTGATAACATTTACTGATTCCATGAAGTAGTATTGTCCCTCCTTTATCGGTGTCTCATTAGCCTCCACCTTCATTTGTCTCTTCAACATCTTCGGGATCTTATCAATTTTACCACCCCCCTTTATGTACACCTCAGCCTTATACATCTTAACCTGGTTAAGATGGAACGGAGCCATTCCTATTACCTTGCGCATTATGAAGTATGCCGGGTCCTTTCCCGATGCGGAAACCCGCACTGCAGGTATCTCAAAGAGTTGCTCGGCAAGGGTGATATCAGCAAGGATATCTGATGCTTCAACACTGATATTTCTTATGACAGGTGTATAACCGAGGAACTGCCATGTGATGGTGAATGTACCGGCGGGAAGTGCGATCTCGTAAAAGCCGTCCTGGTTTGAGGTGGTTCCCTGTCTGAGGCCGGTGACATAAACAGAAGCGCCCGGCATAGGCATCCCGGCTTCATCGGTTATCCTGCCGTGCAGCACCTGAGCATTGCACGCCATAGATGGAAACACGATTGCCAGAAGAATGATCAGTGCTGTTCTGTTCATCACAGAAATATTATTCAGTATGATCTTTCAGGGAAGTACCGGCTGCTACTATAACGAACTCGCCCCTAGGGGCAGTTTCTTTAAAATGACTGGTAAGCGTACCCAGTGTCCCGTGTATCGTCTCCTCGAATTTTTTTGTCAGCTCCCTTGATACTGATGCCCTTCGTTCTTCGCCAAGTGCCGCGGCCAGCTGTTCGAGTGTCTTCAGCACCCTGAACGGTGATTCATAGAATATCATTGTACGCTCTTCCACGGCCAGTGCAGTCAGTCTCTTCTGCCTTCCCTTTTTCTGAGGAAGGAATCCCTCGAAGCAGAAACGGTCAGATGGCAGACCTGAGCTTACCAGTGCCGGCACAAAGGCAGTTGCTCCGGGCAGTGCTTCTACCGCTATCCCACGTTCAATACACCGTCTGACAAGAAGGAATCCCGGGTCGGAGACACCGGGCGTTCCGGCATCGGAGACAAGTGCAGTGACAGTGCCGTTTTCGATGTTATCACATACAGCCTCCAGGCTGCGATGCTCGTTAAACTTATGATGCGACTTAAGCGGCGCTTTAATGCTGTAATGATTGAGCAATACGTGTGTTGTCCTTGTATCTTCGGCAAGAATAAGATCTGCTGCCCTTAAAACCTCTATGGCACGCATGGTGATATCACCAAGGTTGCCAATAGGAGTGGGTACAAGGTAGAGTTTAGACATTAATGTTGAATTTTCTGCGCACAATATCAACGAATGATGACTGTGCTGCCGGGTCAGAACCCATAACGGTGTTTTCGTCAAGTATCTTCATGGCTTCACCCAGTGACCCGGACGAGTTCAGACGTTTGATGGTGTCCTGGTATGCCCTTGTGTCACCGCTGAACAGTTCGCGTATAAAGTAGAATTTATCATTTATACCTATTGCTGCACCTATATCGCTTATGGGTTTGTTATGCATGACAGAAGAAATAACTTCATCCTGTTTCACGGACGATACTTTTTTACCGATTATTTCAGCAGCACTGAACTTGTCTGCCAGGATAGGCTTGCCTTTTTCGGCTGCTGCTTCCGCCTTTGCTTCTGACTTCACTTCCGGTGTTGGTTTTGGCTTTGGTTCAGGCGTTGCTTCCGCCTTCACTTCATTCTTTGCTTCTGCATTAAGGTCGACGCTTACTTTTGGCCTTGCTTCTGCCTTAAGGTCGACCCTCACTTCAGGCCTTGCTTCTGCCTTCAACTCTGCCTTCACTTCAGGCCTTGCTTCTGCCTTCGCGTCAACCACCGGCTGCATAACAGGAGCTGAATCTTCCTTATTTACCGGCCATGATACCGGCACTTCATTCAGGAGCGGAAGCAGCTTCAGCATTTCCGTAGCACTGTGTACTCTTGAGCGTGCCAGCTCTATCTCTGCAATATGTGCACCGGACGTCACTGACAGCTGGTCGAGCAATGCACTCACCTCATCCAGATCCTTCCTGATAATACTCACCGCTTTAATGAAATCCATCACCCTTTATTTTTTATAATGATCGCTTTTCTTTATTTTGCAAAAGTAAATAATAATCGTATCGGCCTGATATAATCGTTTTACATTATTGAACGGTGAAATGCTGATCTGAAGTATGGAGTTTCTCGAAAATTCGGTGGATAATGCCGGCAAGCGCGGGTCAATAGAGGTTATCGCGGGGTCAATGTTCTCAGGCAAGACTGAAGAGCTTATCAGGAGGCTGCGACGGGCAATGTTTGCAGGACTGAAGGTTGAGATTTTCAAGCCGTCGATTGATACAAGATATTCAGAGGACAGGGTTGTCTCTCATGATGAAAAATCAATCATCTCCACCCCGGTCGAAAACGCATCGTCAATACTCCTTCTTGCTTCCGGCGTCGAAGTTGTTGGCATAGATGAGGCACAGTTTTTTGACGGTAGCCTTGTGGAAGTATGTACCAGGCTGGCTGATGCAGGCACAAGAGTAATAGTGGCTGGCCTTGACATGGATTTTGCAGGTAATCCCTTCGGACCCATGCCTGCCCTGATGGCTGTTGCGGAATACATAAGTAAAGTACATGCAATCTGTGTCAGATGTGGTAACCTCGCGAATTACTCCTACCGCAAGGTCAAGGATGATAAAATAGTGATGCTCGGGGAGAAGGATATCTACGAGCCGATATGCAGATCGTGCTATATTAAATCAACGAACAGGTGAAGATCAGCGCATCAGAGCTGGCTGCAATAACCGGGGGTAAACTGACAGGCGATTATTCGCTGTCGGTTACCGGCATAATGACTGACAGCCGGTCGTCCGGCGCCGGTCATGACGTTCTGTTCATTGCCCTGCGGGGCCCGAACCATGACGGACACGGGTTCATTGGAGCGCTTTTCAACAGGGGTGTCAGGCTTTTCCTTGTTGACTCCCTGCCTGCTGATGTTGATTTCATGACCGGCGCCGCATTTGTCCAGGTGGAAGATACGCTGGAGGCGCTGCACAGTCTTGCCGGCTGGAGAAGGAGTGCTTTCAGAGGAAAGGTCATTGCGGTGACAGGCAGCGCCGGCAAAACAGTTGTCAAGGAGTGGCTTGCAGAGACACTGGGAACAGTAAAAAGCGTTATACGCAGTCCCAGGAGCTATAACTCCCAGGTGGGAGTGGCGCTCTCGCTGATGAATATTGACAACAGGTTCGATGTGGCGGTCATTGAGGCAGGTATATCCAGGCCCGGTGAGATGGAAAGGCTGGCCCGCATCATAAGGCCTGATACTGTGATCATAACCAATATCGGTGACGCTCATGGTGAAAATTTTGTGAGCAGAGAAGCAATCGCCACCGAGAAACTCAGGCTGGCAGCAGGAGCAAAAATGCTCATATACAGTTCTGATGATGAGTTGATTAAGCGGGAGGTGGCCATAAGGTATTCAGCTATACCCGCCTTTACATGGTCAGTATCGGGAGCTGAGGCGTCATTAAGAGTTGAGATAACAGGAAGAATTGGTGAAGGACAGGTTCTGCGATGCACATCTGAAAACTCCGTTTTTGAAGTAATTGTACCGTTTGCAGACCGGGCGTCTGCTGAGAATGCCGTGTCAGTGATCGCCTGTTGTCTCGCTGAAGGTGTCCCTGAAAAGAGCATAAAGGGAGCGCTGGCAGAAATTCCGGCTGTGGCGATGCGGATGGAGGTCAAAAAAGGGATCAACAGCTGTACGCTTATTGAAGATTATTATAATTCGGACCCCGGCTCGCTCAGCATGGCGCTGGATTTTCTGCGTTCTCATGCCAGGGGAAGGACGACGCTTATTCTTTCAGATTTCCGGCAGATAGGGGGACATGAGGAACGTCTCTACGAGGGTGTTGCGGAAGCAGTCAGGAGCGCAGGTATTGACAGGTTCATTGGCATTGGTGAAGCCCTGACACGTCAGAAGGAGAGGTTCCCGGGCGGGTCGGTATTCTATGGCTCAACCAATGAGTTCGCAGAGACATTCCGGAGCTTTGCCTGGCATGATGAGACCATACTCATCAAGGGAGCAAGAGCATACGGCTTTGAGCGGATAAGCAGCCTGCTGGTACAGCAGCTCCATCAGACACGTCTCGAGATCAACATGAACGCAGTGGTCCATAACCTGAACGAGTTCAGGCATCTGCTCAGTCCCGGAACCGGTATCATGGCGATGGTCAAAGCATTTGCCTACGGCTCGGGTTCCGCAGAGATAGCATCACTTCTTGAATATAATCATGTCAGTTATTTTGCGGTGGCTTATGCTGATGAGGGAGTAGCACTCAGGGAAGCGGGCATAACAAACCCTGTTATGGTGATGAATCCTGATGAGAGTGTGATGGAACTGATCATCCGTCATAACCTCGAACCGGAGATCTACAGCATGGAATCCTATGCCGGCTTCATTAAGAATGCAAAGAGGCACGGCTTGCTCCATTATCCTGTTCATCTGAAAATTGACACAGGGATGCACAGGTTGGGCTTCAGTATCAGTGAGGCAGACCTGCTGGCGCAGATGTTGCGGGACGAGCAGCATATAAGGGTCGTCTCGCTTTTCTCCCATCTCGCTGCGGCTGATGATCCGCGTCATGATGATTTCACTCACCGGCAGGCATCACTGCTTATAATGGCGGCTGAAAAGCTGAAGAGCGCTCTCGGATACGGCTTTAAGACCCATCTTCTCAACTCCGCCGGCATAAGCCGTTTCCCACAGTATCAGTTTGATATGGTTCGCATGGGAATCGGATTGTACGGGATAGGTGACTATCACGGGGTTGCGTTGCGGCATACAGGGCGGTTTGTTACTGCTGTGTCACAGGTAAGGACAGTACCGGCAGGAGAGCCGGTGAGTTACGGCTGCAACGGGGCAGCCGATCATGACCGTGAGATTGCAGTTATTCCTGTGGGCTATGCCGACGGACTGCGGCGTGAAATGGGTAACGGGAAAGGCAGTCTCTTCATTAAGGGCAGAAAAGTGCCTGTCATTGGCAGCGTCTGCATGGATATGTGCATGACTGATGTCACCGGATTAAATGTAAAGACAGGCGATGAAGCTGAGGTATTCGGCAGTAACATTTCCATTGAAGAGATTGCAGGGCTTTGCAATACAATTCCTTATGAGATACTTACATCAATACCCTCAAGAGTAAAGAGGGTATATGTGAATGAATGAGAAAAGCCTGGAAGCATAAATAACCACCCCGTCCCGACACTTCTGTCGGGACACCCCTCCTATAAAAAAGGAGGGGAAATTATCGATTATCAATGATATTTTGAAATTATCGGAATTCTTCTGCCGCTTCCGAAGGCTCTTGAAGAGACCCGGAGTACAGGCGGTGATTGCCGTCTTTTAAACTCGCTGGTGCGCACAAGTTTCGCGATTGTTTCTACCAGGCCTGCATCAAAGCCTTCATCAATTATCTGCTGCGGCGATCTCTCAAGCTCGATATACCTGAAGAGGACAGGATCAAGACGGTCATAAGGAGGAAGCGAATCAGTGTCAAGCTGATCAGGTCTGAGCTCAGCAGACGGCGGCTTGGAGATGATCCTCTCCGGAATTATTTCCCTCTCGGAGTTGATCTCCCTGGCCAGTTTGTATACCTCCGATTTATACACATCACCCAATACAGAAAGTCCTCCGATCATGTCACCGTATAGTGTTCCGTACCCCGTGGCGGCTTCGCTCTTATTGGAGGTGTTAAGCACCATGTAGCCGAATTTGTTGGAGAATGCCATTAGTATCACTGCCCGGAGGCGTGCCTGGATGTTTTCCTCGGTCACGTCAGGGGCTCTGTCACTGAAAAACGGTTTCATGGTTTTCTCAAGTGCCTGCCGTACTTCCTCAATGCTTACAATGTGATGAGGAACCTTCAGTTTCTCAGCCATCTCAAGGGCATCTTTCACAGAGTGTTCAGAAGAGTAAACGGAGGGCATGAGCACAGCCAGGGTATTGGCTGTACCGAGGGCTTCGGCGGCAAGTTCCAGCACCACGGCAGAATCAATCCCTCCCGAAAGGCCAACTATGGCTTTCTTTTGCCCGCTCTTGACAAAGAAATCCGTTATGCCTGTAGACAGTGCCTTGTGGATATATCCGGTCATGTCGGCAGGAAACGGAGCCGGCAGCGAATATTTGTTTCTGTCTGCTCCGGCAGCGGGAATTTCTATGACCTTGATATCTTCGCTGCAGAAAGCAAGCTTCTCGAGCAAGGTGCCGTCCGCATCAATAACCATTGAGGAACCGTCAAATATCAGATCTGTATAACCGCCTGTCTGATTGACTGATATAAGCGGCAATCCGTACTCAATTGCGTTCTTTATAAAAATCTCTTCCCTGATTTTTATCCTGTTGTGAGAGAAAGGATTGGCAGCGATATTTATTATCAGTGAGGGTTTTTCCTTCATCAGCTCATCGAGAGGTGTCACTCCATATAGGCGGCATACGCCCTTGTCACCGAATGGCTGTTCGTCCCATAAATCCTCACAGATGGTGATGGCTAACCTCTCACCCTTAAATTCAACTGTCTGGAAGGTAGACCCCGGTTCGAAATACCTGTTTTCATCAAAGACGTCATAGGTTGGCAGGAGGGTTTTGTTTATTACAGTCATGACCATGCCATCGTTCATGAAGAATGCCGAGTTAAAAAGGCTTTTTCCAAAGGGGCCGGTATTAGGAGAAGGCCCGCCAACAACGGCTGCAATGCCCGTACAGTGAGAGGCTATCTCTTTCACTGCAGTCATGGCAGCACCGGTGAGATCGCTTCTCTGCAGCAGGTCAAGCGGTGGATAACCGGTTACAGCAAGCTCGGAAAAAACAATCAGATCTGCACTAAGCGACCTTGCGTTGCTGATTGCTGAGATGATTTTGGCGCTGTTAAGCGCTATATCACCGGGTATGTAATCAAGCTGGGCAAGTGCAACTTTCATGGTAAACGGGTCAGAACTTAAGGCCGAGCCTGAACCTGACCATACTTACTGTGGACCTGTCTTCAGGCTGAAACACATTCTTCAGATCCTTTGTGACATCAAAGAAATCGCGGTCAAAACCCAGACCTGCAACAAGAGATGTTTCCATACTAAGTTCATAATCCAACCCGATATAGACGTGCCAGCCGGCATTCAGACCATAAACTTCGGTCTTTGCGTTTTCATCACTGATAGCGTCAGCGGGCAGGTCTACCGTTGATTTAAGCAATGCCCTGATATCGAGCCCAATGTCAGTGAAATAGGTCATAGCACCGGACGGAGTTGTCTGAAAGCGTACTCCCAGCGGGATATTAATATACCGGAGATTGTATGTCATCTCTTCGCCGGGCGCCACGTCTTCCGTAAAATTGTTGAACACCATTAAATGATCACTTATAGCGCTTTGTCTTCCTCCTGCAGCAAGAAAGCTTACGCCTGTTGAGGCAGCAAAGTTTTCCCTGAAGTAATACAGGACATTTAGTCCCAGGTCAAAACCTGCCTTTGCACCCTGGCTGCTGTAATCAGAACTGTTGGAGCTCATCCATGTAATGAGAGGGTCCGCATGAGCTAAAAATTTTATTTCCTGTGCCACACTTTGCCTGGTGAAGGCGACAAATACCAGTATGGCCATCGCTTTTACAGGTAACAGGTTCATTACTCTTTTCATCTTCTAATAGTTTGCAGCGTAAATTTATAAATAAATGTCCTTATTTTGCGAAAATACCCGATAATACCGATATATGATATCCAAATCAGCTCTCTTCGCACTGTCAGCTTCTGCGGTTATACTTTTTGGTGTTACAGCATGTGACCGAAATCCTTATGAAGTAAATCTCTCAGGAATTGAGTGTGACCTGACAGTGAGAGATCTTGGCCGTGAGATATTTGAAACACCGCCGCACGCGCTGAGTGAGAAGGCAGACACATTAAAGATTGAATATGGCAATGCACTTAGTACTTACAGCTCGGTCATCGGTCTGGGAGATCCGGCTGATGAGCAGTGGAAGACAGCTTTTATTCTTTTTGCCACTGATCTGCAGAATCTCGCTTTATGGGATGAGGTAAAAAAGGTCTGGTCCAATCAGAAACCGCTTGAGCAGGGGCTGGAGAATGCATTCCGGCACTATAAGTATTATTTTCCCGGGAAAAGTATTCCAGAAGTAATAACATGTATTTCGGCTTTCAATAACAGTATCATAATTGATGATTCGCTGCTTATGATCAGCCTCGACCGGTACCTGGGATCAGATTCAAAGTACTACCCGTCGCTTGGCATTTACGATTACCAGTCGCGCAAGATGACACCCGCGTACACAGTCTCCGACTGTATGTATGCATGGGCATCCACAGAATGGGACTTTCGCGATTTTGACTACGGCACAAAGACACTGCTTAACACCATGTTGCACGAAGCCAAGCTTGTCTATTTCACAAAGAGGATGATACCTTCGGTGGCTGACACCGTGCTCTTCGGGTTTACTGACAGGCAGATGAGATTCTGCACTGAAGGTGAAGGGCTTATATGGGAGTACCTGGTCAGCAATGACCTGCTCTTTTCAACTGAAAGCTTCATGATCCGCAAGTTCACCGGTGAAGCACCGTTCACCAGCTATTTTACGGAAGATTCACCAGGAAGGGCAGTTGTCTGGACCGGTTTCAGGATCATTGAACGGTATATGCGCAATAATCCTGACGTCACACTGAAAGAGCTGATGGAGATGAGTGATTGCCAGGCAATACTTACGGGGGCAAAATACAAACCCGGTTAAAAAAAGAAGCTGTCTTCTCAGGCAGCTTCCGGTCTCCTTAAAAGGGAATGCGGTTATGCGGGATGGATTGCCTCAACGGGGCAAACGTCGGCACAGGCACCACAATCGGTACATATATCAGGGTCTATCTTATAGATATCGCCTTCTGATATAGCCTCAACCGGACATTCATCTATGCAGGTTCCGCAAGCTGTGCAATCATCTGAAATTTTGTAAGCCATTACTAATTTTTTTTAAAGATTACGGGCGTAAAATTATCTTTTATTTTATTAAGTTCCTAACCAAACAATAAATATAATTCACCCTCGTCAGGCCTTTATCAAATTTAGTGCCAACCATGCCATTGTCGCAGTACCTGTAGCCATTGAACTCTCATCCAGGTCGAAGTAGGGAGTGTGGGCTGGTCTCATCTTTTCTCCATCGGGGGTTATCCCCAGCCGGAAGAGAAACGACGGATATTTTTCAGCAAAAAAGGAGAAATCTTCGGAGCTCATCCTGTCAGGTACCTCTTTTACTTTTGCATCTCCGAGAAGTTGCCGGCTCAGTTCCACGGCCCTGTTTGTGAGAGGCTCATTATTCACCAGGACAGGATAGCCTTCGACGATGTTGACGTCAATGCTCACACCTCTTTTGCGGGCTATTTCCGATGCAGTCTTTCTTATAATCTCTTTTGCTTCCTTTCGCCACCGTTCATCGAAGGTCCTGAAGGTACAGGCTATTTCTACTTTCTCAGGTATCACGTTTGTGGCGCCCATACCGGTTATCTTTCCTATACCCAGGATAGTGGCGGCCTGCCCCTTGCTTTTTTCTGCAACGGTATCTTTAAGACTGATAACCAGTTCTGAGGCAATATAAATCTGATCAGTATACTGTGAGGGCTGTGCGGCATGGCCGCCCCTGCCGGCGACCGTGATATAGATCTCGTCACATGACGCCAGATAAGGGCCGGCATGAAAGCCCACCGTTCCCGATTGCATGTCAGGAAGGATATGCTGGGCTATGAACATATCAGGGTTAAAGTTCCTGAAAATGCCTGTTTCGATCATCATTCTTGCTCCCCCGGGAGCCTTTTCCTCTCCGGGCTGAAAGACAAGAAGAACTGTCCCGGCAAATTCTTTGCGCAAGCTCTTAATTATACCTGCAGCGCCGATGAGCATGGCCACATGCGCATCATGACCGCAGGCATGCATCACACCTTCATTCTGGCTATGATATTCTGATGCCCCGGCTTCAGTGATGGGCAGGGCATCCATGTCTGCCCGCAGCCCTATGGTAAGTCCTCTTCCTGCTGTTTCCCCCCTGATGAAACCAACGATACCTGTGCCGGCAATGCCCGTACGGTGCTCTATACCCATAGTGTCAAGCTTGCTGCTGATAAACGCTGCCGTCTCATACTCGGCATATGATAGTTCCGGATGCTGATGAATATGTCTTCTTATCTCCACAATTTCCGGCAGAAGAGATTCAGCCTCGCGGAGTATATGTTCTCTCAGTAACATGATGGCTGGTGCGTTCAATCAGAAATCCAGGCTGAAGGAAAGATAAAACTGCATCGGAAGGATATAACCGTTATCTATTCCCCAGGCAAAGTCGGCCCTGATAAAATAGCCGAAGAGCTGTGCCCTGGCACCACCGCCGAAACCTGCTACGATGGGTTCGCGCATTGAATCTAGGGTCACCGTTACCGGCCCGTTCCTGATTACTTTATCGTTCCAGTAATTCTCGTTTCCCCATGGATCCCACCCTGACCATGCCATACCGATATCACCGAAACCGACGAATTGAAGGCTGTTCAGGAAGTTGGATTTCAGGGGATGGCCTGCAAAATATCTTACAAAGGGCCAGCGCAATTCGCTGTTTATGAGGGCGAAATTGCTGCCGTTACGTATGTTCTGTGAAAACCCGCGCATGTTTGTTGCCAGGGCCTGGAACCCGTAATTGACTCTTGGATCCACAGGAACGCTCTGATCAAACATATTCGCATTGAAAAAGTAACCCATCCAGTTATCGACGCCGCCGAGGTAATAGATCAGCCTTGACGGTCCGAATGAGGTGCTTGCGGCAAATCTGTTTGCCCAGATCAGGTCGCGATGTATCTTCAGATAGTGCCTGATATCTGCCCCTAACACATACATGTCGCTGTTCTTTGCACTGACATCACGGTAATATTCAGCGAAGAGCTTGAACCTAGTCCCGTAATAAATATTTACTGTTCGTTTACGCGTGTTGTCATATATGACCTCCCCTTTAAGTCCGGCCCAGTGACGGCTGAACGGAGCAGCAGACAGGCTCGCCTGGTCAGTCGCCTGAACGACATAATTGTCAAACCTGTAGGTAAGGGTTCCTTTAAGCGAAAGAACCGTGTTCAGCGGCTTCCTGAACGAGAGATATGAAGTGTAGCTCTTGATCTTGTAATAGCTGGTGTCATTATAACTGTCAAATGACTGCCGGTGGAATATAAACTGCTTGTCAACTTTGCCCTTAAGAGCCTCCAGGCTGACCAGGTACTCGTTACTGTCAAAGTTGCCGGCGAATCTGAAACCGCCGGTTATGCGATAATCCTCGAACAGATCAAGGGTGCCTATCTTATAAAGAAGGTTCAGTCCGGGATTGAAATAGGGGGCTCCTCCATTGTAAGCCTGGTATGTATTGTTCAGGAAGTTGAAGTCTATCTGGGTGGCGGTGTAGTTATTGTAGAAGGCAGTACGGTAGACCCTTGCCTCAGGCATTACCATCCTGGAGGTGTCAAGGTCAATATCCATGTAATCCTTGCGCCATTGCAGCTCATAGTAGTTTTCTTTCTCCTTCTCAAAGACATAATTACGGAAGTCAATAGGCTCATCGGTGGCGTAATATTCATATAGAGGTTTCTGAAGAGTGTCATTCATCCTTGCCCGCTCGGCAAGCAGTTTGTCTCTCAGCCTGTTGATACTGTCTGCGGCCCGGAGTGCGGCTATTTCTTCCGCACGCCATTGGGTTGATTTTATTTCGCTACTGCTGATTGCCGGTGATGTCCCTGCAAGGTCAGTAAGGAACTTGTAACGTCCTTTATCATATATCACTGCGGCATCCCTGCCCCCGTTCCTGTCAAATGCTTCCAGGTTCCGGGGATAATCTGTAACCTGTTGTGATTTAATAAAATACCTGTAATGCATGACCGTATCGATGTAGGCAATGTTGCTGTCGATGCTTGCATTATAATAATTAATTATACCGTTAGCGTTCCCGAGGAAACCTGTCGATTTAACTGATGCTCCGATAGGATTGGTATAATTGTTCAATGTTCCTTCATCAAGGCGTGTCAGTTTGCGGTTTGCTGCTTTCAGGTCATATGTGAAGAGGTTATAGGTGAGACCGGTTTGCTCCTGCGGGTCACCCCTGTTGGTAAGGGAGTCCGTCAGGCGGTTTGAAGAAAAGATAATAGTCTCTTCACGCCCGTCAATAAAAGAGGGGTCATTATCATCAGCAACATCAAATGTTATCCGCTCGCTGGTGCCCGAAATAATTGTATGGATATAGATATCGGTCATGCCGTTAATTATCCCTGAAAGGATCAGTCTGGACCCATCCGGGGAGTAGGAGAGAGACATGACTTTTTCAAAGAACGGCATTGAGCGCTGCTCGTATTTCTTCTGATCGGTACGGTAGAAGTAAAGCTGCATGCCTCCCTTTTCTTCGTTGACGAAGGTAAGTATCTGCCCGCCCGGGTGCCAGGTCAATACGGGATATGTATAATCTACCGTCTGCTCGTACTTCGGTTCAAACGTGAATATTTTTTTGTTTTTACCCGTATTGGTATCATACAACCATATCCTGCGCTTTCCCCAGTCATTGGATACCCAGGCTACCATCCGGCCGTCAGGACTGACCTTTACGGAGGTATACCGTTCAAAAGGTTTTGAATGTTTGATTTCCTCAGGTATCTTATAGTCTTCGCCAGGTTTTATCTCATAATATTTATTGTAATAATTTCTCCAGTCCTTGTAAGTGTCTTTTATGCTTTTACCGAGACCGTAAAGAAAACCGTCCTCAATGTTTTTGTAAATCTTTGAGAGGTAGATAATATTCGGGATTATAGCATCACCATAGGTCTCACCGATATATTTCCAGAATGACTGACCAGCATAAACAGCTTCTTCATATTCAAGGTTTGCAATGTTTTTATACCTGCCGCTTTCAAATCCGTCCCTGACCTTGTTGTCAGTCTCGCTGTCCCAGTTGAAGGCAACATAGTTCACCAATCCCTTGATATACCATGCCGGCACCTGTATCTCTGAGCTGCTGGTCACTTTATCACGCATTTCGGCATTGTACAGCATTTCATAGACCACGACCTCTGCAATGGCAGAAGCGATCAGCTTGCTGAATTCTTCATGGTCGCCGTTGAACCAGAGCATCACTTTGTTTTTGATCACCCTGCTGTAACCCCCGACATTATAGTCCTCTTCCGTCGAGATCAGTCCTACGTTGCTCTGTCTGAAATCGTTTTTCTTGTTATAGATGATAAGAATAGGTCTTTTATCAAGGGTGTAATCAAAATAATCCTGGATCTCATTCAGTTTCTGTTCAGCCACTGTGCAGGCATATTCAGCCACTTCCCGGCCGAATTCATTGTAGTAGCAGTCAATGTCATCAAACCTGAAGTATGTCCAGTAGAAGTCTTTATACTGCACCCTGTTCTTGCCGAAGGTCATCTGCATCCCGTTATAAAACTGTCCGGAGGCCGGTGTCACCTGCAGAAGACAAAGAATTGCCAAAGCCAGTATGAAGAGTTTTTTTCTTCTCATAAGTAAAATCCGGGATACTGTCATCGCTTGTCGCAAAAAATGTTCCAAAAGAGACGATCCGTCAGACAAAACTAATGGTTTAAGCAATAAAAAAACAGTGACATATCGTTTTTTATTATTTTTGACGTTAATTATGAAGCAACCTATCTGGTCTGATATTTGTTATGTGAACGGAAGGATTACTATTATCCTCAAAAAAAAGGGAAACAAAAACAGGTTAAAATGAAAAAGATTTTATTTGTATTAGTAATGATGATCCTGGTTTCAGGACTTAATGCACAGCCAAAACTTAATTTCAGCACTGTTCGTCATGATTACGGGGACATAAAGGAAGCAGCTGGAAAGCAGGAAGCTGTCTTCAATTTCACCAACACAGGCGATTCAGCTCTGGTGATTTCAAGGGTGCAGCCTTCATGCGGATGCACCGCCTCAGATTATACCAAGTCACCAGTACCTCCGGGAGGTAAGGGATTCGTCACTGCTGTTTTCGATCCCCGCGGATACAACTCTCATTTTGCAAAGAGCATCTCAGTCTATTCAAATACCAAACCCGCTGTAACGGTTCTTATTATTGAGGGTACCGTCAGTCCCAAAGAAAAGACCGCTGATGAACTTTATACCTTTGTAGTAGGACCGGTACGGTTTGAGTCAAATCACCTTGCCTTTACTACCACAAAGAAGAGTGAGAAGAAGATAAGGGTGATGCCGATAATCAACACATCGAAAGAACCGGCAACGGTTGAGTTTGAGGGTCTCCCGGCTCACCTGACGTTAAAGACCAACCCTGTAACTCTTAAGCCCGGCGAAAAAGGCATTATAGAAGGTACGTATGACGCCAAGCTTAACAGCAGCGCCTGGGGTAACGTGAATGATCTTGTACGTCTTAAGGTTAACGGTCAGCCACAGCAGAATATTTATCTCTATGTCTCAGCAAACCTGGTTGAGGATTTCAGCAGCATGACAAGCCAGGAGCTTGCCAATGCTCCGGTCTTCAAGCTTGATTCAAACACCGTTAACTTCGGGACGATTAAACAGAATGAGTCTGCTGATGTGGAGTATGTCTTTACCAACCAGGGCAAGAGTGATCTCATAATCAGGCATGTCAAGGCAGGATGTGGCTGCACAGCTCTTATGCCTACGGAAAATGTGATCAAACCCGGCAATAAAGGATCAATAAAGGCCAAGTTCAATTCAGGTGGATACAAAGGCGACATCTACAAAAATATCTTTGTTTACACCAATGATCCCAAGAACTCAGAGGTGATGCTGATGATCAAGGGCAAGGTGCTTGTTGAGGGAGAGGCGTCGAAGTAAGCGTCGCCTGACAGTAAAAGTGTAATGAACATGAACAAAGGTCCAGCCGGATCGCTTTCGGTTCAGAAGGGTGTTGTGCAACCGCCAAGCATCAACCCCGATATGCTGAACCGTCTCAGGAAGAGCAGGCGCAAACGGCTGACCGCTGATGATTATGTCGATGGTATCCTGCGGGGTGATCGCACCATTCTCAGTCAGGCTATTACACTTGTAGAGAGCTCTTTACCAGAGCATTACGATATTGCCCAGGCGGTGGTGGAAAAATGTCTCCCTGCCAGTTCACGTTCGGTAAGGATTGGCATTACGGGTGTACCCGGCGCGGGCAAGAGCACCTTCATTGAAACCTTCGGAACCATGCTGACACGTCGCCATGGCAGACGCCTTGCCGTTCTTGCCATTGACCCGAGCAGCCAGCAGAGCCGGGGCAGTATTATGGGCGACAAGACCCGTATGGAGCAGCTCAGTACGGACCCTGACGCCTTCATCCGTCCCTCGCCGTCAGCAGGCACTCTGGGAGGAGTGGCACGCAAGACACGCGAGTCGATAATATTATGCGAAGCAGCAGGCTTTGATACCATTATTGTTGAAACGGTTGGGGTAGGCCAGTCGGAGACGGCAGCACATTCCATGGTAGATTTTTTCCTGGTGCTGATGCTTGCCGGCGCCGGCGATGAACTGCAGGGGATCAAGCGCGGAATAATGGAGATGGCTGACACGATAGTGATCAACAAGGCCGACGGCAATAACATCAGGAAAGCGGAGATTGCGAGGATTGAGTATAAGAACGCCCTGCATCTTTTCCCCCTGTCACCTTCAAAATGGAACCCCAGGGTGCTCACATGCTCTTCCCTTGAGAACAGAGGCATAACAGAGGTGTGGGAGACGGTCAGGGATTATGTCAGCATGACTAAAAGCAACGGCTGGTTCTGGGAGAGAAGACGCGAACAGGCGGTCACCCGGATGCACGAGACAGTAATAGACACCCTGAAATATTCATTTTACAGCCATCCGGAGGTGCAGGCACTGCTGCCGGAGCTCGAAAAACAGTTGCTCGAGGGAGAAATAACTTCATACAAACCTGCCTTGATCCTGCTTGAGAAATATTTCAAAACCAAGGGGTAATCTCCAAATATTTATATCTTTGACCATTCTGAAAAACCAAAATAAATACTGAAAAAATCTTCCGAAATGAAAAAACTTTTTATACTGTTTGCTGTATTTGCTCTTGCTGTTTCCTGTGCGAAGGAGCCAAAATTTGTAGTTACCGGTACCATTGACGGCGCTGACGGGGGGCAGGTTCTTCTTCAAAAACGCATCCCCGGGGGTTATTCAGTTCTGGATTCAGCCGTACTTGAGAACGGGACCTTCACATTGGAGGGTTTTGTTGAATACCCGCAGATGGTCACCCTGTCTCTTAAGGACAAGAGGGGAGGCCTGAATTTCTTTATTGAAAACGCAGAGATAACCATCAACGGTCATGCTGATTCGATATACCAGGCATCAGTTACCGGGTCAAAGACACAGGGTGAGTATGAGGCATTCAGGGCTTCATCTGAAGAGATGAACATTGAACTTAGGAAGATATACGACCGCTATCGCGTTGCCAGGATGGACGGTAATGAAAAGTTGGCTGCCTCAATTGAGAAAGAGATCGATTCTGTTGATGCCAGGCAGGTTGAGATGCAAAAAGAGTTCATCTCCAATAACCCTGCTTCTTATATTACTCCCGTAATTCTTAATGAAATATCGTACTCTCTTGAGAGTGATGAACTGGAGACTTTACTGAACAAACTTGATACCACTTTAAATAAGGTTCAGTTAGTGTCTGATCTGAAAGAAAGACTTGTACAGATGAAATCAGTTGCAATAGGACAGAAGGCTCCGGACTTCACTCTAAATGATGTCAGCGGAAATCCGGTCTCTCTTTATTCAAAGATAGGAGGCGCCACAAAGCTTATGCTTATTGATTTCTGGGCAGGGTGGTGCGGGCCGTGCCGCCAGGAGAATCCCAATGTTGTTAAGGTATGGCAGGCTTATAATAAAAAGGGTTTTGATGTATTCGGCGTATCGCTCGACAGAAGTGCTGACGAATGGATGAAAGCCATTGAAAATGACAAACTGACATGGACACAGGTCTCTGATCTCAAATACTGGGATTGTGCACCTGCAAAAATGTATGCCGTGAGAAGCATACCAGCGAATTTCCTGCTCGATGAGAACGGTGTGATCGTGGCTCGTAACCTCCGTGGTGCGGCTCTGGAGGAAAAGGTCAGGGAGTTGTTGGGAACAAAATAAGTACCTGGTATCGTTTGCTAAATAAGCCGTTGGAACAAGTTATCCAGCGGCTTTTATATCATAAACATTCAGATCATGAGCAAAAAAGATGAGTTTTTAAGTCAGATCAGTGAAGGCTATGCCTGCAACGGAGATTACATCGTTCTGGGAGGTGCAATGCTTGAAGGAGAGACAATAGCTGACGCACACATCAAAGTGCCTCTTAAGACGATTAACAGGCATGGTCTGATAGCCGGAGCCACAGGTACGGGTAAAACCAAGAGCCTGCAGGTCTTTGCCGAGCAACTTTCCCTCAAGGGAATACCCTCCCTTGTGATGGATGTAAAGGGCGATCTCAGTGGCGTGGCTATGCCGGGAGAGGAAAAACCTTTCATCACCGACAGGCAGTCAAAGATCAACCTGCCTTATTCCACGATGGGATTTCCCGTAGAACTTCTCACCATCTCTGAACAGAACGGTGTTCGTCTTCGCGCGACCATTTCCGAATTTGGTCCGGTGCTCTTCTCGCGCATTCTTGACCTTAATGACACTCAGGCAGGTATTATCTCCATTATCTTCAAGTACTGTGACGACAACAAGCTGGGGCTGATTGATCTGAAAGACATAAGGAAGGTGATACAGTACCTCCAGGGAGAAGGCCAGGCAGAGCTTGAGCGTGAATACGGTGCCATGTCGCCGGCATCAACGGGTGTTATCCTCCGCAAGATCATTGAGCTCGAGCAACAGGGAGCGGAACGCTTCTTCGGCGAGGAGTCGTTTGATATCAATGACCTGATGCGCCGGGACCACAATGGCAACGGGTACATTAATATAATTAGACTCACCGACATCCAGGACAAGCCGAAGCTATTCTCCACCTTCATGCTGTCATTACTGGCAGAGGCTTATAACAAAATGCCTGAGAGGGGAGACGTACCAAAACCTGAGCTGGTGATATTCATTGACGAGGCTCATCTCATCTTCAGCCAGGCAAGCAAAACACTTCTGGAGCAGATTGAGACCATTGTCAAACTCATCCGCTCAAAGGGAGTGGGTGTATATTTCATCACACAGAACCCGATGGATGTCCCGTCATCAGTACTGGCGCAGCTTGGACTTAAGGTGCAACATGCACTCAGGGCATTCACTGCAAACGACAGGAAAGATATTAAACTGACTGCTGAGAACTTTCCGATTTCCACCTTCTATAATACCGAGGAGGTCATTACCTCACTGGGTACAGGTGAAGCTCTTGTGACAGTTCTTAATGAGAAGGGTATACCCACACCACTGGCAACCGTCATGATGCGTGCCCCGATGAGCAGGATGGATATACTTACGGACCAGGAGATTCTATCGATAAACAACTCATCGGATCTGGTAAGCAAATACTCACGTGTCTTTGATGACGAAAGCGCATATGAGTTGCTTGAGCGCCGTATGTCAGAATCGGAACGTGAAAGGAAGGATGAAGAAGAAAGAAGAGCCAGGGAGAAGGATATGGGACGCTATGGCCGCACATCCACCACGCGCCGGAGATCAACAATCAACCCGGTTGTAAAGGTTCTTACTTCAGCAACCTTTATCCGTGGAGTGATGGGAGTCCTTACCAGGGCCATTAAGAAATAAGCAATGCAGCGACGCCTAACCTGGGCGTCGTTTTTGCATCAGAATATAATGGGAAAACCGAACACAACAATAATAGTCCATGCCAGATAGACCGGCAGGTATTTTGCTGTAGTCACATTTACCCTGTCAAAAGAGGCGTTGCGGAATGTGACCCTGAACAGGTCAATGGTGATGAGTATCAGGTTGCCCAGAATCAAAAGGTTCGAACCAAGAACAGCAACACGGTTAGGTGTAATGCCGTACTCACTCAGCCGGTAAAATATCGCTGAGAGAGCAACAATATCAACCACAAGAGTGACCACCGAAAGAGCCAGCAGGACAGCCTCGCTGATCTTTCTCCTCCTTCCTTCGGAGGTCTCTGACAGTGAAAAGACAATGAGAGCCATCACCACCAGCAGCATCAGGTTGAACAGGATGAGGAAGTCGCGGTCAGTATACGGATCTTTGCCGGAAAAGATGATGGCGATAAGATAAATAACGAGTGTGATAAGTACTATGGGGGTGAAGATTGAAGCCAATACAGGAGCAATCTTCTCTGTCAGTCTGGGGTAATGATGGAGTATAAATTCTGTAAGAGCCGGTGCTGCAACCACGCCCCATATTGCAATATATTCCATAACGAATTTCTGGATATCGATCTCGATTGAAGAAAACAGCCCTATTGAGAGACCTGCCAGCAACATTCCCGACAGCAGTATAAGGGCTCCGAGAATTGCCATGTCACCATTATGCCTGATGAAGGAGACCCTCTTGCCGGTGTCACGGAGATCAAATCCGGTATAGACGATACCGTAAAAGCACCAGAGCATCAGAGGCAGGTGAATGCAGGCAAGAACGACTGACTGATTTTTACTGTCACCCGGCAGGAGGTTAATGAACACAGCTGAAATAACAAATATGCCAATCAGCGCGGTTAACCATCTCTTGTCTGTTTTTCTACGTACTGTCAGGTTGTAGGCAATAAGTGCTGCGAAAGCTATCATGCCAGCATTTTTTGCGTAATATAGGTTGGCATAAGGATCAAATCCTACGAATTTTGGCATGAGAACAAGGGCGCCTGCCAGGAGGCAAATTACCAGAATAACAGCCAGGTCCTTTATGGTTATCTGAGATGAAAGCTTTCTGATATCATCCGGTTTTTTTGTCTCTGAGTTAAGGTTTTCCATAATTGCATTTAATGATAATCGAACAGAAAGGTACAACTTTTTAATATCCCAGGGATTCAGTGCAGGATTGACGAAGGAATTTTCCCACAAATCTTAATTCTTAAATCTTAATTCTTAATTTTTAATTCTCTCAGAACCCCTTCAGCTGCATATATACTGTAGGTAACAGAAGCAGGAATCCAAGCAGAAACAGGATTACCATCAGCGGCAGTACCCACCTGAACCATTTGTCATATGGTATCTTCGCCATGGTAAGCACCCCTAGCAACACGCCTGATGTGGGGGTAATCATGTTGGTGAACCCGTCGCCCAGCTGAAAAGCCACCACTGTCGCCTGGCGTGAGATACCTATCAGGTCCGAAAACTGGGACATGACCGGCATGGTCAGTGCTGCTTTAGCCGAGCCCGAAGGCATCACAAGGTTAATGAGGGTCTGTACCACATACATCATGCTTACTGATGCCATCTTACCCATGCCTGAAATAGATTCTGAAAGACTGTTGAGAATGGTATCAATTATATTTCCATTCTGAAGTATTATGATGATACCTCCTGCGAGACCCACTATCAGGGCTGCAGACATTATATCCCTGACCCCGTCAAGAAAGAGCTTTGTTATCTTGTTGGCATTGTAGCTCATGGCAATCCCTGCCGCCAGGCCCATGACGAAAAACAGTGTTGCGATTTCCATGATATACCAGCCATAGCCCATCACTCCTGTTATCAGGAAAAATATTGTAAACATCAGGATACTGATCACAAAAAAGTGTACTGATTTCCTGAGTGACAGCCATCCGAAAATGACAAACAGGCCAGTCAATACTGGTATGGCCGGAACATTTACATTCCTTTCACCGAAGGTCACGGTTGTCACAGGGTTGGTCCATGAGAATATCAGCATCGCTATGATCAGCAGAACATATACCACCCATGCTGATGCAGGTGTATGGTACTCAATCCCTGAGTTCCCGGTGGCGTGCAGTTTACGCCAGTAATCGTCTTCTTCCCTTACAAGGGATTTATGCGGATCCTTCTTTATCCTGCGGGCATAGTACAGAATGTAGGCAAATCCCACAGCGCTTATTATCACCCACATAACCAGCCTGTACTGCAATCCTGAAAACAGGGGCAGGTCTGACAGTCCCTGGGCGATACCGATGGTGAAGGGGTTCAGGAAAGCGCCTGCAAACCCGAGCGCGGCGGCTACAAAGCAGAGCGACACTCCGACAATAGAGTCATAGCCCATTGAGATTGCCAGGGGTACGAAAATGATGATGAAGGCGATGGTCTCTTCGCTCATTCCGAAAACGGCGCCGAAGAAACTAAAGATGATCATGATCAGGATGAATATCAGGTTGTCAACCCCTATTTTTTTTATGATTCCCCTGTTTCCTATTCTCCGTGTGAAGCCAAGCACCGAAGCAATGGCAACGTCGATCGCTTTGCTCTCGTTCATTATCCAGAAGGCTCCGCCGATGATCAGGATAAATACGATTATATCTGCTTTGTCAACGAATCCGTCAAACAAGGCTGAGAAGACCTGCCATGTCTGGGGATGTTTTTCAGTGTGGTGAAACGAACCCGGAATGACAACACTCCTGTCAATTCCGTTGACATTGACGGTTTCTCTCTCGAATGCTCCCCCTGGCACAAACCATGTCAGCATTGCGCATAAAACCACGATGCTGAATACAATGACGTATGTGTGCGGTATCTTCTTTAGCATAAAATTAATTGGCTCAAACACTTGCCGCTCTCAGAGCGTCAACTACTTTAACCTTTGCCTTTCTACTTTAACCTTTCTATCACCCTCCGGACTCTTTCCCTCGTCTCTGCGGGAGTGGGATTCAACTCTTCCGTTGAGAATGTTCCTTTACCCGGATCAATGCGTTCAAATACCATCATGTACAGGTCAAAGATGATCTCCAGGCTGAGTCTGTAACGTGGCTCAAGAAGGGGACACACATCATTGATCACCTTAAGGGTGCTGATACGGTATCCGTCGGTAATCATGTAATATTCTCCCATCATCTCACGGAAACCATCGCTGACTGGACCTCCGTGCGCGATATTTTTAAGATCAGCCCGGGTGAGGTTATATCTGTTTATGACCTCGTCGGCAAAGTAGCTGAGGTTATTCAGCTGGTCTTTACGAAAATCGCGGATTATATGGACGAAATAGCTGAACATTGCGCAGGGTGATGCCGTCCGGCGTACGTTAAACGAAGGGTCTGTATAGACACCTTCATTTTCCTGCAGCCCTGCGAGGTGAACAAAGATGGAGGCAGGAGCAACGGAGGCACCGCCGGCATACTGTACAAAGTCACCCAGAGTTGCAAATCCGTCGTTATTGATATCGTAGAGCATTGACTCGGCAAAAGATTCAAGTGCCCATAGAGGTATCCTGAAGCGTTT
>Ga0209745_1000355_pt1 | contig 27180 bp, 23 predicted proteins | sample BarGraNGADG00312_FD_184495 | JGI IMG/M metagenome (GOLD analysis project Ga0209745, IMG submission 184495) | Arctic peat soil microbial communities from Barrow, Alaska - Barrow Graham LP Ref core NGADG0004-312 (SPAdes) (version 2) | ecosystem: Environmental > Terrestrial > Soil > Wetlands > Peat...
AATGAAAGCGGAGATGCTCCCTCTTTCAAGATCCTCAGAAGCTGACATTAAATTTGTTACTGGCAGTTCCATGGTCCCGGGCAATGCCGCATCTGAATGGAGGATGGTTGTCGGACGCGATGTGGTCATTCCCGTAATCAGTGAGTCCAACCCTTTTTTCAATGACGTCCTTCGCACAGGTATTTCCCCTGAAAAGTTTGCGGCGCTTTTGACTGATCAGAACTATACCTGGGGAAAGCTTTTAGGAACAAACAGTACAGTCGCGTTGCCTGTAATGCTGTCCGGTGACAATATCAATTCTTATATTGCACAATTTGCGAATACAGAGGTTGATAAGCTTCATGTCTCTGCTGTTGCTTCACAGGCAGATTTCATGGAAGCGATTCGTAAGGATCCGGGGACAATAGGTTTCTGCAGGCTCGCTGACATGACTGATAAGAACAGCCAGGCATTTCTCTCAGGCTACCAGATCATTCCGATTGATGTGAATAATAACGGTCAGTCAGATTACTTCGAGCAGTTTTACGGCGATTACAGCAGTTTCAACAGAGGCGTCTATATAGGCAAATACCCTAAGACATTATGTAACAATATCTTTGCAGTTGCTTCATCGCAGCCGGCCGGCGGTGCAGGTACCGCCCTGCTGAGATATATCCTGGTTGACGGGCAGCCGACGATTGCCACCAGTGGTTACACTGCCCTTGCTGAAGGCGAAGGACTTATCAGGAGAGAAGCGCTGTCGGGTGATCAGGCAATAGTTGCCACAGTTAATACTGGTTCTCCCCTTCTCAGGCCTGCGATATGGGTTATGGCGATTATTCTTACCGTATCTCTGCTGTCATACCTTATTTACCGTTATACAAAATCGGGTATCAACGCCAGTTATCTCAATGAGAATGTGCCTCAGGAAGCATTCAGTGAAAAATCGCTTATCATTCCCGGAGGGATGCTTTTTGGCAGGAGCCACACCTGGGCTTTCATGGAGAAGGATGGAGCAGTACGTGTAGGCATTGATGACTTCCTGCAACATGTCACAGGCACCATAACACGCGTCAGAATGAAACCTGCCGGAGAAAAGGTGCTCAGAGGCGATCATATCCTGTCGCTGGTTCAGAAAGGGAAACAGCTTGATATACAATCACCGGTAAGCGGAACTATAACTTCGGTCAATGAGAAACTTGCTGTCAGCACCGGTGTAATAAACAGCTCGCCATACAACGACGGCTGGGTATATACAATAGAGCCGGACAACTGGGTTCAGGAATCGCGTCTGATGTCGATGGCAAGTAAGTATATCGACCGGATAAGGCAGGAATTCACACAGGTCAAGGATTTTCTTGCCTCCCTGCCTGGTATCAGCAGTGACAGATATGCCAGTATGGTCCTTCAGGACGGTGGCGAGTTGAAAGATGGTTTGCTGGAAGAATTCGGACCGGAAATATGGGAAGAGTTCCAGACAAAATTTATCGACTCCCTGCACTGATAACTGTAAATTGGTTTTCCTTAAATCTGACTACTTAAATCCCATAATATAACCTGACCATGAGTATTGACAGAAGAGACTTCTTTAAGGTCCTGGGTGTCACGGGCGTTTCACTTGCCACTGGCAAGCGTCTCGGTGCAGATCCGGTTCCCAAGAGTGAAAAAGAGTTTTACGGTATTTTATATGACTCCACCCGCTGTGCAGGATGCCAGGGTTGTGAGTTTGCCTGCGCTGAAGCGCATGGCTTGGCAGCCCCCGCTTTTGAGGATGTGCCGGTTATAGGTAAAGAACGCAAAGCTGACGAAACCCGCCGGACAGTGGTTAATGCATATCAAACCAGCAAAGGTGAGGTATATGTCAAAAGACAGTGTATGCACTGTAGTGACCCTGCATGTACTGCAGCATGCCTTACCAAGGCAATGTACAAGACTGAAGACGGACCGGTGATATGGCGAGGGAAAAAATGCATGGGGTGCAGGTACTGTATGGTTTCCTGCCCCTTTGACGTCCCGAAATTTGAGTATCTGAGCCCCAATCCTAAAATTGTAAAATGTGACATGTGTTTTGACAGGATGCAGGAGGGTAAGGTCCCTGCCTGTGCAGAACAATGTCCTACCGAGTCTCTGGTATTTGGTACCAGGCGTGAACTGATAACTGAAGCGCGACGCAGAATAAATACGAACCCGGAGAACTATTATGATCACATATACGGAGAGCACGAGGCAGGCGGGACTTGTTACCTGTATCTGTCGCCCGTACCTTTCGAGGAGCTTGGCTTTAATACCGGCATACAAAAATCCTCCTACCCTGCTCTGACAAAGGGGTTCCTTTATGCCGTTCCCTCTATTTTCGTCCTCTGGCCGGCAATGCTGCTGGGCCTGCACCAGGCAACCAAGAATAATCACTCTGAGGAAGATGAAGATGAAAAATAATGCATACGCCGTTGCGGGCGAAATCAAAAAGCAGAATACCTGGAAATTCCTGCTGAGCGAGCTTAAGCCAAAAGGTAAGCTGCTGACACCCTTCAATATAATATCAGTCCCCGTTATTCTTACCGGCCTTGTGCTTATTGTAATTCGTTTCTGGAAAGGAATAGGCTCGATAACAAATCTTACCCAGGAGGTGCCGTGGGGTCTCTGGATAGGCTTTGACGTTGTTACCGGTGTAGCCTTTGCAGGAGGTGCTTATGTCATCACCTTCATGGTTTACATCCTGAACATAAAAAAATACCACTCAATAGTCAGAGTTACAGTGCTTAACGGCTTTCTTGCCTACGTCTTTTATGCAGGGGCACTGCTCCTTGACCTGGGAAGGCCATGGAACGTCATCAACCCGATCATCGGCAACAGCTTCGGAACAAGCTCTGTGCTCTTCCTGGTTGCATGGCATTTTCTGCTTTACATGATCGCCGAACTGATAGAGTTCTCTCCTGCCATTGCTGAATGGATCGGCGCCAGGAGAGCACAGAAAATCCTGACAGGCATGTCATTAGGCGCGGTCATCTTTGGCATTACCCTCTCAACCCTTCACCAGTCGGGACTGGGAGCCCTGTTCCTAATGGCAAAGGATAAAATACATCCGCTCTGGTATTCTGAGTTCATCCCTATTATGTTCTTCGTGTCAAGTATCTTTGCAGGATTGTCAATGGTTATTTTTGAGGGCTCAATAAGCCAGAAAGTGTTTTTCGACCAGATAAGCGAAAAGAATCACAAGGCTCACAACAGCATTCTCCACGGCTTGTCGAAAGTATGCGCTGTAACTATGTTTGCCTACTTTACGCTGAATGTACTGGTTTTTGTTCATGAGAAACGATGGGGACTGCTTAACACGCCAATGGGATACTGGTACCTTACCGAAATGTTAGGTTTCGTGTTAATGCCAATGATCCTGTTCTTCCTCAGCTACAGAAAACAAAACATCCCCCTGATAAAGATAGCTTCGGTCATCACCATGATAGGTATTATCATCAACAGACTGAATATAAGTGTCATAGGATTTAAATGGGATGCCGTACAACACTACTATCCTTCATGGATGGAGATAACCGTGACGCTTGCAGTGATCTTTACGGAGTTATGGATTTTCAGATGGGTTATCAGACGAATGCCTGTATTGCGGGAAGCTCCGGGGTGGAGTAATGAAAAGCAAGGGTAAAACGAAGAATACAAATTATTGAATAATAACATAAAACTCACAATCATGGACGGATCTACATATTACAACCTGTTTGCGACCAAGGGTATCGAGTATATCATCATTATCGCATTCCTCCTGCTTATAATACCCTTCTGGATACTGTTAAACAGACCCCTGGCAGTTCCCGGAAAGCTGAGAAACGCATTCAATACCCTGTCGGCATCCATACTGCGTGTACCGCAGGGGATCCTGTTCAGCAACAACCATACATGGGCACATATGCAAAAATCGGGAGATGCCAGGGTTGGACTTGACGATCTGCTCCTCCATCTTACCGGACCGGTAAAACTGACTATGCTTAAAAGCCCGGGGGCAACAGTGAGCAAGGGAGAGGTGGTCTCGGAGATTGACCACGAAGGTAAGAGGCTGACGATAGCTTCCCCTGTTTCAGGAGAGATTATTGCCGTCAACCATACAGTGGAAGATGATCCGTCAATATTGAACGGTGATCCTTACGGCAAAGGCTGGATTTTTAGTATCAGGCCGACCGAATGGATTGCTGAGGCCAGCGGGTTTCACTTTGCTACGGAAGCCAGTGCATGGTTCAGGAAAGAGCTTGACAGGTTCAGGGATTTCGTTGCGCACTCAATGAGCAGACATACCCTGGAGGTACAACCTGTTTACCTCCAGGATGGAGGAGAACTGCTTGACAACCCGCTGGCCGCTATGCCTGAGGAAGTTTGGAACGATTTCCAGGAAGAATTTTTAAAATGATGCTCTGACCCTGCAGCACCTTGCGCTGAAAAGAGTTTTTTCGTATTTTGTAGAAAATTTAAACAACGGTGTAATTATCATCCCTGCAACCGGAGAATAATTACACCTGTTTGCTGTACAGCTAAAACCATGCATCATGGCACAGCCAGAGGAGAAAACCAGGAATTCAATACTCACAAAGATCCGTAACTCCCTTAAGCTCCGGTCAACAATTTACGGAAGGGTAGTAATGGTAATCACCCTTGCTGCGATTGTCCTGTTTGTGATCCTCCTTGCACTCTTCAGAACCGTTTATGTAAATTATTTCAACATTGTCTTAAAACAAAGCGGCAACAATGTCGGTACCGTTGTAGAGGGGGCTTTGTACAATTCAATGCTCATGAATGACAAACGAACCCTCCACAGCACCATTGACCTTATCAATACCATGCCCGGAATAGAGGATGTCAATCTGTATGATGAAAATGACAACCTTGCGTATTCATCTTTTTCAACGGAAGAAAAATACCACAGTAATCCTGACTGTATTGCATGCCATACAGATCTTGGAACAATGTTCTCGAGAAAGGAAAGAAGTTACAGCATCATTGATGAGAAGAGCGACTGCAGCATGAATCCGAACCGGAAAGGGCAAAGGTATATGCTGATCAGAAGGCCTGTTCTCAATGAGATGTCGTGCTATACTGCCTCATGCCATGCCCACAGTGAAAATGACGAGGTCCTGGGGTCTCTGATCATCAGGTTACCGCTTAATGAACTCGATAATGCATTAAAGAAATCATCAACTGAGTTTCTCCTGATTGCGCTTCTCATCACAATAATCATAGTTGCATCATCCATCTTTTTCACCAGGAGAAGGATCAAGGATCCGCTTAACAGTATAATCAAGGCAAGTGAAGCGGTCTCGTCCGGTGAACTCAAGACAAGAATTGATCTGCATCCCGGCCTGCTCGATGATATGCGGAAGGTCTCGCTTGCATTTAATAATATGCTTGATCACATAGACAATGCCACCAATGAGCTCGAGAACTGGTCTAAACAGCTTGAATACAAGGTGCAAAAGAAATCTGAAGAACTCTCTGAAGCCCAGAATGAACTGATAAACGTTGAAAGAATAGCTTCACTGGGTAAGCTCTCATCATCGGTGGCTCATGAGATCAATAATCCCCTCTCCGGTATACTTGTTTACACAAAACTTGTGTACAAGCAACTTGACAGTCAGGATCTCACGCCTGTAAGGAAAGAAAATATTCTCCGCCAGCTCAAACTGATTGAGAGTGAGACGAAGCGGTGCGGCGATATAGTAAAAGGACTTCTCGATTTCTCTCGCAAAGACCAGGATGATTTTGAGGTGAAACATCTGAATGAGATCATTAAGGGCACGTATGAATTCATGATGCATCACATTAAAATTTCCAATATAAGTTTCATTGCTGATTTTGACGCCCGTGACGATCTGGTTTTTTGCAGTCCGGGGCAGATAAAACAGGCCTGTGTTGCTCTTCTGGTCAATGCTTCGGAGGCAATTGCTGACTCCGGTGAGATAGTTATACGGACAAAAAATCCTGACAGTGACACCATCAGGGTGGAAATATCCGATAACGGATCCGGAATCTCTCCTGAAGACATTCCTCATATATTCGAGCCTTTCTTCTCCACGAAACGGGAAGCCAGAGGGATTGGTCTCGGGCTTGCCATCGTACATGGCATAATTCAGAACCATGGTGCAAAGATCGAGGTGAACTCGGCTCCGGGCAAAGGAACCACCATATCAATAAATTTCCCTTTAAGAAAAGCTTAATCTGAAAATAGATGGCAGAGAAAATTTCCATTCTGATAGTTGATGACGAGGAATCAGTCAGAGATTCATTGCATAACTGGTTTATTGAAGACGGTTATGATGTTGAGCGTGCCGAGAATGCAAAAAATGCACTGCTGATGCTGGAATCCAGAAAATTTGACATTATACTGGCTGACATTAAAATGCCGGGCATGGACGGGATGGAGATGCACAGAAGGATCAGGGCCCTGAACAAAGATACAATAGTGATCATCATGACTGCTTTTGCCTCTGTAGACACGGCTGTTCAGGCATTAAAGGATGGCGCTTATGATTATGTCACCAAGCCGTTTGACCCCGATGACCTCTCTCATCTGATCCGTAATGCTGCTACACAGATATCTCTGAAAGCAGAGAATGAAGCTCTGAAACGGAAAGTCTCAACCCTCGAAGATATTGACGATCTTATCGGACAGAGCGAGGCTATCCTGAAAGTACTGAAACAGGTGGAGAGTGTTGCGCAATCAAACTCTTCGGTTATAATAACCGGTGAAAGCGGGACCGGCAAAGAATTGGTAGCCCGGGCTATACATTCCAATTCCGCAAGGAAGTATTTTCCATTGATAAGTGTCCATTGCGGTGCCCTGACTGAAAGTCTTCTTGAAAGCGAATTGTTCGGACACGAAAAAGGCGCTTTTACAGGAGCTATGTTCAACCGCAAGGGCAGATTTGAGATGGCTGACGGAGGAACAATCTTCCTTGACGAAATAGCTACAATATCGTCTAAAATGCAGGTTGAACTCCTCAGGGTTCTTGAAACAAAAAGCTTTGTACGTGTAGGCGGAAATAAGGAGATCGCCTCTGATTTCAGAGTCATTTGTGCCACAAACAGGGATCTTAAGAGCATGGTAAAAAGCGGGAACTTCAGGGAAGATCTCTATTACAGGCTGAATGTGGTCAATATTGCCATCCCTCCGCTGCGTGAAAGAACTGAAGATATACCGCTGCTGGTAAATCATTTCATTAAAAAATACTGCTCCTCAATGAGCCGTGACATGATCTCCATTGATCCCGCTGCCCTGAAGCATCTTGAAAATTTCGAATTCCCCGGAAATGTACGTGAGCTCGAAAATATGATTGAACGCGCAATAGTTATCGGTAACGGCCGGGAGATAAAGCTCAGGGACCTCCCGATGGGCAAAGAAGCCATCAACAGCTCTGTAGAGAGTCTTGATGAACTTGAAAAGAGGCACGTTGAAATGATCCTGAATAAATACGCCTGGAATGTATCGCGCTCAGCCAAGGCTCTGAATGTTGACAGAGTGACACTTTACAACAAAATCAAAAAGTATAACCTGAAACAGCAGCAATAAGTGCTTAAGGCTCTTTGTGATTGAAAGAGAATACGATAATATTGGTAGCATGCGGGCCTTTTGAGAAAGACTTTCTGAAAAAGATTGCCCAGTCGGCTGAGAAAGAGTTCCGGGTTCCTGTTACAATTGAAGAAAATCACGTTGACCTTGCTCCTTTTTACAATCCGGGAAGACGTCAATATGATGCAAACAAGCTCCTTTCATTTATTTCAGACAGGTCAGTGAATGAAAGTGTCAAAGTGACAGGCCTCTTCAGGGTTGATCTGTTCATTCCTATTCTTACTTATATATTCGGGCAGGCAATGCTTAACGGACGCTCCGCTGTTGCTTCAATATACAGGCTCAGGAATGAAATGTACGGACTTAAGAAAAATGAGGAATTGGTTCTTTCACGGACAACCAAGGAGGTGATACACGAACTTGGTCACAACTTCGGCCTTATACACTGTCATGTTCAGACATGCGTGATGAGGTCAAGCACTTATGTTGAAGATATAGACCAGAAAAGTCAAAATCTCTGCCCGGGATGCAGGGATATCCTTGATAAAAAATAAAAAAAGAGTCCCTTTTGTGGGACTCTCTGTAACTTATATCAATGTTTACTTTGTCTTAAAGCCGAACATTATTGCGACACAACCGCTTGCAGGAAGCTCATTCCTGGTACCGAAGGTTGTTACCTTGACAACAATCTTAAGTTGCTGGCTGGCTTCAAGCTTGAAATCCCAGACGCCGCTCATTTCGCTTTCCTTGTTTGAGTAGAGCATCTTACCAGTGGCATCAAGGACTGAGAACTCCACCGGAGGCAGGCCGTCAATAGCGCATATTGCGACACGGTATTCAAGGTCTGAATAAAAAGTCTTGTATAGCTCAGCTTCCTCGCCCTCGACCAGAACGGCTGCATGGTAGTTACCATCGTGAAGATAAGCCCCGAGTTCTTTTTTACAGAGTGACTTGGCAAAACCCTTGCACTGTGCATTCGTTTCCCCTGAAGTTATCAGAGAAAGGAGCACCGTTACCAGTAATATCTGTATCAGCTGTTTCATCGGTCTCTATTTTACATATACGTTTCTTATCTCTGCAACCTTCTCTTTGATGGCAAGGAATGTATCCTGCCTGATTTCTGACAGGGCTGACCCGGTGATCTCGGTCACACCTGTCTTGTCATCATATTTTGTAGCAGACGGTGTGGTTGACCGTTCAACCTTGTCAAAAATGGTCTTCAACTCACGGATCGGCCCCAGGAGCTCCTGGATGGCTGTGTTGTCATTGTAGGTCTCGAGCAACCTGATGAGATCGTCAACGGACATTTTCTGATCAGCTATGGTTCCTACCAGTTTATTTCCTTTAAAACTCTTCATATCAACCATATGTGTCGATATGTAAAGCCCTTCGAGAAATCCTCCTGCAATTATTGTTGCTGCTACAGCATGCTGTTCATCATCCTCAAGATAGGCCTGTGAGTTCAGGAACGTCTCCGAGACGATCTCCATGATCACGTCACGGTTATTGATGTTCTGCTCCAGCTTCTCAATGGTTGTTTCGTCAATGGCATCTATGATTCCGAGTCCGGTAGCCATATCCTCAGCTGATTCCATATATTTGACAAGAAGTGAGGTCTCGTCGTACATGCTGGCAAAGCTGAGGTCACACACATAGATCCCCAGGTTCAGAGCCATGCTCTTGCTGGTGGTATAGTTACTCTTGTTTTCAACAGGATTAAGCAGTGTAGCATCAAACTTAGCCCCTGCTTCTTTAATAAGCTGAGCTACTTCAAGCGGAGTAGGAAGGGCGTTAAATACCTTCTCGGCGCTTTTTATTTGCTCCATAGTCTGCTCATCAGCGCTGATATTTTCATCCTTTTCCTTTGCTCCATCCCCCTTTGTTCTTCCTTTGCATGATGCGGCAGTCAGACAGATCAGAAGAACTGTCACTCCCAATATCAGTTGCATAATCTTAAGCTTACTGTTCATAATGATTATTGTTTTAGTGTTCACAGGCTAATATCCGACCAATTTACCAATTTTTTTTTATTAATCAATTGTGCCCTTAAGTTATTATTAGACATAAATTTGTTCAAAATTTTCAATATGTTAAAGTCTGAAAAGAAGCTGGCTGAGCTGAATAAAATACTCACCAACGGAAAGTATAACGAGATAAATGACAGTATTAGTATACTCCGCTCAGAAGAACCGTTTGCAGGAGCAGTAAGTTTACTGGCTGATTTCTACGATAAAACCAAAGATGAAGGACTAAAACTCCTCGTATCAGAGTTCTTTAATGATATGAAGGAGAGATCTTGTCGTGCAGAAGTGATCGAATCAATAGCTGCTGTCAGCAATCCGGCTTCAAAAGCCATGCTTGTCTCATCCTGCTGGCAGTCAGGCCTCGACTATTCGGATCATGCTGTTGCGCTGGCCGGGATCTTCATACTAAATGATAACATAACTTCTCTCGAATGCTTCACTGTCCTTGAAACCTGCTCTGGTATGATCAGCAGTACTGACAAATCAGTAATAATAACCAGACTAAAGGATGAAATTGATACCTATGATACAGTAAAGCAACAGCTTGCAAGGGAACTGATAGCTATTCTGAGGGAGTGACTAAATATAAGAGCTGTAATGCTTCATAAACTGTGAACGCTCGAACAGAGAAGGGTTGTCAATGTTCCGGTAGTTTAAAAGTCCCCTGAAATCATCTATACTACTGAACTCTTTGGCATTCATCCATTTGCGTATAGCTTCATTTATTTCACTTATTACAGTGAAGCCCCTCTTGTACAGAGCTGAGCATACCTGGACTGTCGTAGCTCCTGCAAGCAGGTATTTGATGGCATCCTCCCCCGTATATACACCTGTTGATGCAGAGATATCCATTTTTATGTTCAGGGCGCTGACCATGCCCACCCATCGCAGTACATAACGCCGTTCAGCAGCGTTTGAGAGAACAGATGCCGGAACGACGGAGAGATTGTTAATGTCAAAATCAGGCTCATAGAACCGGTTGAAAAGTACCATGCCTGAAGCACCGTGGTTATGGGTCTGCATCGCAAAATTCAAAAGGTTGGAAAAGCGAAGCCCAATCTTCACGCTGACGGGTATCGTCAGTTTTTTCTTCAGACTGTCAATGATCTTAAAATAAACCGCCTCAGCCTCAGTTGCCGTCTGATGCATGTCAACGGGCATGAAGAAGATATTTACTTCAAGAGCACTTGCTCCTGCTTTTTCTATGTCCACCGCAAAGTCTGTCCATCCTTTGGGAGAGAAACAATTTATACTGGCGATGACCGGAATCTTTACACTCTTCCGTGCATTCGTCACAAGGTCAAGATATGTATTTACACTGTTTGTCTTTGTATAGTATAGCAGGTAATCATCAGCCTCAGGATAAGATTCCTGTGAAGAAAGTGAGGTGGCAAGAGACACTATCTGTTCCTCAAAGAGAGACTTGAGCACTACGGCTCCGGCACCGGCCGCCTCGGCCTCCCTGATCGATTCAACATTGGAAGTAAAATTGGAACTCCCTGCAATAACAGGGCTTTTAAGTTCCAGTCCCAGATAACGTGTGGCTATTGACGTCATTATATTACTTTAATCGTTCTCCAAATATAAGTGTTCCTACCCTGATTATGGTGCTGCCCTCTTCAACAGCAATCCGCCAGTCTCCTGACATACCCATTGATATTTCTCTAAACCAGCTGCCGGTGTTGAAACATCTCAGACGCGTGTCATAAAACAGCCTTGCAAGAGACCTGAATTCCGAACGCACCCGGTCTGTATTGTCTGTGAATGATGCTATGCCCATCAGGCCGCATATCCTTACACTTGACAATGACCCGGCAATGGTTGTCCAGTCTGTCTCCTCAATTTCTTTTATGCTGAATCCTGACTTGGTCTCCTCCAGTGCTATATGGACTTGCAGTAGACAGTCAATTATCTTCTGCTGCCTGGTGGCTTCACTGTCAATCATCCTGAGAAGTCTGAGGGAATCAACCGATTCTATCATTGAGGCTGCAGCAACAGCCTGTTTGACTTTGTTTGATTGCAGATGCCCTATAAGATGCCAGTTTATCCCTTCCGGAAGCAATGTCTTTTTAGATACCAGTTCCTGCACACGGTTCTCTCCAAAAGTATGAAGGCCTGCATTATAGGCTTCAAGCACCTCATCAGGACTACGTGTTTTTGAGACGGCAACGATTGATACGTTACCAGGAAGATCCCTGGCCAGGGCGATTATATTCCGGGTGATGCTGTTCATTATTTTGCGGATCGGCCTGATACCTGTCAGTCCAGTTTATGAATAACCAGTCCGCTGCGCAGCTTAGGCTCAAACCATGTCGTTTTGGGCGGCATTATATTGCCGGTGTCGGCTATGGTGATCAGCTGCTTCATCGAGACCGGATATAAGGCAAAAGCCAACTTCATCTCACCACTGTCGACACGCTTCTTCAATTCACCCAGGCCGCGGATACCTCCGATGAAATCAATGCGTTTTGAACGCCGCAGATCCTGAATGTCAAGCAGCGGGCCAAGTACCTTTTCAGTAAGAATGGTGACGTCAAGTATGCCTATAGGGTCATCATCATTATATGTACCCTGCCTGGCAGTAAGACTATACCATCTGCCATCGAGGTACATCGCGAAGTTATGCAGTTTGCCCGGCCCGTAAGTCTTTGATCCTTTGTCTTTTATCGTAAAGTTTTCAGCAAGCCTGGCAATCAGCTGCTCGGCTGTCTGACCGTTAAGATCCCTGATAACACGGTTGTAATCAAGTATCTTAAGCTGGTTATCAGGAAAGATGACTGCAAGGAAATAGTTATACTCTTCATCACCCCTGTGCAAAGGATTCTTTTCACGCCTTTCCTTTCCCACCAGTGCTGCGGCTGCCGTGCGGTGATGCCCGTCGGCAACATACATGAAAGGTACTTTAGCGGTAAAGAGCAGCTCTAATTGTGTAATCAATGCCTCATCCCTTATAACCCAGAATTGGTGACCAATGCCGTCTTCTGCCACGAAGTCATACTCCGGCTTCTGCTTTTTAACGACTCGGCTGACAATCCTGTCAATCTCCTTCACCGCCGGATAAGCAAAAAAGACGGGCTCAATATTGGCATTGTTCGTTCTGACATGCACCATCCGGTCTTCCTCCTTGTCCGGACGAGTCAACTCATGCTTTTTAATTTTCCCGTTGAGATAATCGGACACTGCTGCTGCGCCCACGACTCCGTACTGGGTACGTCCCTTCATTGTCTGGGCATAAATATAAAAGCAGGGTTTCTCATCCTGAACCAGCCAACCGTTTTTCTGCCATTGGGTAAAGTTTTCAAATGCTTTACGGTACACCTCTTCCGAGTGGACGTCGGTTCCTTCCGGCAGATCAATCTCCGATTTGGTGATATGCAACAGTGATTTTTCCTTACCCCTCGCCATGACCGCTGCCTCTTCTGAATTCATCACGTCATAGGGGAGGCAGGCGATCTCTGACGCCAGTCCGGCCGGCGGTCTGAGCCCCCTGAAAGGTTTAACAACAGCCATGGTAACAGATAGTGTAAGTTTCTATTTAGGTTTATTTACTCTGAAAGTTTCGTCCCCGGTAGCGAAAAAAGAGACAATTTGACGTGCTGCAGCAACGCCGGCATTGACATTAGCCTCTTCTGTCTGTGCTCCCATCTTCTTAGGAGTAAAGAAGTAACGTCCGGCATATTTCGAGGCAAAGAGTTCGGCATTGTCAGGAGCAATATCTGAAAGATATTTTATGTCTGTTCTCTTTTCCATCATTGCAGCAAGCTCAGTTTCGTTAATAACCTCCTTCCGGGCGGTATTAACCAGAACGGCTCCCATGGGCATCAGTGACAACAGCTTCTCTCCGATGGAGTTTTTAGTCTTATCGTTTGCCGGGATATGAAGTGAGATGTACTGGCTGACGGAATACAGTTCTTCGAGAGAATCTACAGGGAGGACACCTGCATCAAGAATGACCTTTTTATCAACGAAGGGATCGAAGGCATAGGTCTTCATCCCAAATCCTTCAGCTATTCTTGCCATACATTTACTGACATTACCGAAGGCATGGAGTCCAAGTGTCTTGCCCAGCAGCTCTGACCCGGTCTTTCCATCGAAACCGCCGCGGGCTGAGAAGAGCATCATCCCGAACGCCAGCTCGGCGACTGCGTTTGAATTCTGTCCCGGCGTGTTCATTGCTACTACATTACCTGCAGTGCAGGCAAGAAGGTCAAGATTGTCATAACCGGCTCCTGCCCTAACCACAATCTTCAATCCGGGAGCAGCAGCAATTAATGCTGCATCAACTATGTCAGAGCGTACGATCAGTGCATCGGCATTGGCAACGGCAGCATGGAGTTCCTGCGGTGACTTGTATTTCTCAAGAAGGGCGAGTGTATGACCACCTTTCTCAACCACCTCGCGGATCTGTGTGATCGCAGCAGATGCAAAAGGCTTGTCTGTAGCAACTAGTATCTGCATGATACAGGTATTAGTACTTGTTTGCAAATTCCTTCATGCACTCAACCAGTGCTCTGACACTCTCGATAGGCATTGCGTTATAGAGAGAAGCACGGAAGCCGCCCACTGAACGGTGTCCCGGGATACCAACCATGCCCTTTGATTTGGCAAAGGCGGCAAACTCGTCCTCGAGCTCCTTGTAATTATCAGACATTATGAAACATACGTTCATCAGCGACCTGTCCTCATGATCAGGCACCGTGGCAACGAACAGTTTATTGCGTTCGATCTCATCATATAGCACGGCTGCCTTTTCCTGGTTGATCTTCTGCATCGCTTTTACCCCGCCCTTCTGTATCAGCCATTCAAGTGTCTTGGCAGCTGCAAAGACCGGAAGCACAGGCGGTGTATTGAACATTGATTCCTTTTCTATGTGTGTCTTGTAGTTCAGCATGGTGGGTATGGGCCGGGTAACCTTGCCCAGCGCATCTTCCCTGATGATCGCAAAGGTAACGCCTGCAGGTGCAAGGTTCTTCTGCGCACCACCGTATATGATCGAGTATTTTGAAACATCGACGGGACGACTGAAAATATCAGATGACATATCTGCCACAAGCGGTACTTTAACATCAGGATCTTTCTTCAATTCGGTACCGAAGATGGTGTTGTTGGTGGTGATGTGGAAGTAATCCGCATCTGCCGGAACAACATAATTCCTGGGAATATAATTGAAGTTTCTGTCTTTTGATGATGCCACTTCAATGACCTCACCGAAGAGTTTGGCCTCTTTCAGGGCTTTACCAGCCCATTCGCCGGTGTTGAGGTATGCTGCTTTCTTCTCGAGCATGTTCATCGGCACCATTGTAAACTGAAGGCTTGCCCCTCCGCCCAGGAATATTACTGAATAGCCTGACGGTATTTCGAGGAGCTGTTTAACCATGTTGACAGCCTGTTCCATAACCGCTACAAATTCCTTACTGCGGTGTGATATCTCCATTATAGACAGGCCAGTCCCGGCAAAATCCTTTATTGCTTCAATCACCTTCTCATTAGTATATTCAGGCATGATTGAAGGCCCGGCATAAAAGTTGTGCTTTTTCATTTCTGATGGTTTATTTTTTATTTGTCCTGTATTCTATTTCAAATCTACATAATAAAGTCCAACTGTGCTGTATTACAATGGCTAAAGAGCTACCAGCTTCCCATTCCGCAAAATGGGAATTATTCCTGTTATGTCGAAGGTATGGCAGTATCCGATGCAGTCATCCAGGCCCTTGTCTCTCAGTCTTGATCTCTGGGCAGCTTTTTCTATATATCCTATAAGATCCCCCTCTGCCATTTTCCATAAGTCTGTGGCTGCATGAACGGCATCGCAGCTCGTGGTAAATCTCCCGCTCTCCAGAAGTCTGGCAGCGATAGCCCCTGCGCAAAGAGCATCTTCAAGGCTGAAGCGCTTCTTCCACCCGGCACAGACAATGATCACCTTCCTGTTCTGCTCTTCCAGCCAGTGGCACAGGGCAGTGAAGTTCAGATAGGAACCGATCACCACATCATGGCACTCTGAAGCCATCTTCATTATACCTGTTCCGTTGGTGGTGCTGTAAGCTACAACCTTCCCTCCCACTTTTTCGGGAGCAAAGTTGAACGGTGAGTTGCCGAAATCGGCAAAGTCAAGCACATATCCGTCTCGTTCAGCTGCAAGCAGATATCCTTTGCTCTTCATCTCCCTGGCTTCCTCAACGGTAGCCACCGGTATTATTTCACGCACGCCGTTGGCAAATGCAGTACATATGGAGCTTGTTGCCCTGAGAATATCGACGATAACGACCACAGCCTCAATGTCGGAATGTGCTTCAAACATAGCGGGTGAAAAGCATATCTCAAGTCCGTTCTGTGTCATTACCCGAAAAATTGAAAGAGAATGATTACTATTTCCTCAGGAAAGGCAAGGCTGAAACCTTTGCTCTGAGGTCCCTACCCCTGACACGAATAAATATTTCAGTATCCGTTTTCCAGAAGTTCTTATTCAGATAAGCCATTCCTATACCCTGTTTCAGTACGGGTGACATGGTGCCGGAGGTCACTTCGCCGATGTTATTTCCCGAGGAGTCAACAACTTCATAATGTTGCCTGGGAATACCCTTATCGATCATGACGAAGCCCTTCAGGCGCCTCTCTGTACCTTCCTCCTTTTGTTTAAGAAGCAGGGCTTTGTCGACAAATTCCTTTCCCGGAACAAATTTGGTTATCCATCCCAAGCCGGCCTCAATTGGTGATGTGCTGTCATTGATGTCATTGCCGTAGAGGCAATATCCCATCTCCAGGCGGAGAGTATCCCTTGCACCCAGGCCAACGGGTTTGATGCCAAACTCTTCACCGGCTTTGAAGACTGCCTCCCAGAGACGGATCGCGTCAGCATTCTTTACATATATCTCACATCCGCCGGCACCGGTGTAGCCTGTGGTAGAAAATATAACATTATCAATACCGGCAAACTTAACGACCTTGAAGGTATAGTACTCCATATCGGTAACATTCTCTGCCGTAAGCTTTTGCATAGCCCTGAGTGCCAGAGGTCCCTGCACGGCAAGCTGTGCCGTCCATTCAGAGGCATTATGCATCTCTTTCTCCGGGCCGGCAGAAATACCAAAGCGGGCGGCATTCTTCACGCACCAATCCCAGTCCTTTTCAATGTTTGCTGCGTTAACGACAAGAAGGTATTTCTCAGCGTTAAACCGGTAAACGAGCAGATCATCCACAATTCCTCCCTTGCCGTTAGGAAAACAGGTATACTGAATCTTGCCGTCAGTCAAAGCTGCAACATCATTTGAAGTGATATACTGAAGAAAATCAAGCGCATGCGGACCATTGACCCAGAACTCACCCATGTGTGAGACATCAAACACACCAATCTTTTCCCGTACCGTCATATGCTCCTCAGTAATACCGGCATATTCAACCGGCATATTGTATCCGGCAAAAGGTATTATTCTGGCTCCCAGGGCTTCATGAAACTTAAGAAAAGGGGTGTTTTTCATTGCAACAGGTTTTGTTTTCTGAGCAAATGTATCATATTTCAACCGATAAAAACCTGCAATAAATCATTATTGACACTTCCTGTTTTAACATAATTGTGTGCTGTAGTTCATTATATTTATATTTGTATCAGAGACAAATCTGAACCTATGGAATATAAGGCATTTAATCCCGACTATCTGATGAACATAAGCGGAGGAGAAACTGCGATTATGGAAGAGATCGTAACGATATTCCGCAACCAGATACCTGAATTTATCACGGAGATGAATACTCTCCTTGGCAACGGCAAGTACTACGAGCTTGGGCTCCTTGCACATAAGGCAAAGGGTTCAGTGACCGTAATGGGCATGGACAATACTGCAAAAATGTTAAAGGCCTTTGAGCTTCAGGCAAAAGCCGGGGAACAGATTGAGAAATATCCGGATTATATTTCGGATTTTGAAAGAGATGCTGCTACAGTGCTGGCAGAGATAGATCATTTCTTCAGTACAAAAAAGTGATCAGACATGGTAGTTACAGAAAGGTTTGACGGAATTGATGTTATCAGTTTCCGCGTTGACAGGCTCAACGCAAATAATATAGGTAATATCAAGCCTGTTATTTTCAAGTTATTCGAAATACCCTATACCAGGGTTGTGGTTGATCTCAGCGGGGTCGATTATCTTGACAGCTCTGCCTTTGCAATGTTCCTTCACCTCCTCCGTGTCGCGCGGTCAAATTACTGTACTTACAGGATCTGTGGCCTTACACCGCACGCCAGTGAACTTTTTGAAATGTTGCAGCTCCATAAGGCACTGGATATTTATCCTGACCGGGAAGCCTGCCTCAACAGCTTTCAAAAGACCGGCCCTTCCTAGACATTTACTATTGCCAGCTCCCCCGAACGTACATCAATTCTGATGGTCTTCTCCTTATCGATAGTGCCTGCAATGATCGCCTTTGAAAGTTCATTGATTATCTCCTTCTGAATAAGACGTTTGACAGGTCTCGCTCCAAAGAGTGGATCAAATCCCTTCTCAGCCAGCCAGGCCACCGCCTGATCAGTGATCTCACTTTTTATTCCCTTTTCCCCGAGCATTTGTGAGACACGGCTGAACTGCAACCTTACCACTTCGCGTATCTGTAAAACAGTCAGCGGCCTGAACATTACTATCTCGTCCACCCGGTTGACAAATTCAGGCCTCAGAGTACTTCTGAGCATCTGTATCAGCTCGTTCCTGAGATTATCAGCCTGCTCATCGGTCATGCTGCCGTCATTGCCTTCAATGGCTTCGCGGATAAGTGAAGACCCAAGGTTAGAGGTCATAATAATAATTGTGTTTCGGAAGTTGACGGTTCGTCCTTTGTTGTCTGTCAGTCGGCCGTCATCAAGAACCTGAAGCAGGATGTTAAACACATCAGGGTGCGCTTTCTCGATCTCATCAAGCAATACAACCGAATAAGGTTTATGTCTTATTGCTTCAGTCAGTTGCCCTCCTTCATCATAACCGATATATCCGGGAGGAGCTCCGACAAGTCTTGAGACGCTGTGTCTCTCCTGGTATTCGGACATGTCAATGCGCGTCATCAGGTTTTCATTATTGAAAAGGTATTCGGCGAGGGCGCGGGCCAGCTCTGTCTTACCTACACCCGTGGTTCCAAGGAAGATGAACGATCCCACAGGTCGCTTCTCATCCTGCAGGCCTGCCCTGGACCTGCGAACGGCATCAGATACTGCGGTGATTGCCTCATCCTGTCCCACCACTCTCTTATGTAACTCATCTTCCAGTTTGAGAAGTTTGTCCTTTTCGCTCTCGAGCATGCGTGACACGGGTATGCCTGTCCATTTTGACACTATTTCGGCAATATCATCAGCCCGTACATCATCACGAACCATTGAGCCGGCGTTCCGCTTTTCCTCAATCTGCTTATTGAGTTTAGAGGCCTCCTTTTCATTTTCAATCAGCTTGCCGTAGCGTATTTCAGCTACCCTGCCGTAGTCTCCTGCTCTTTCAGCCTTGTCAGCCTCAAACCTGAGTTCCTCGGCCTGTTGCTTTTTCTTCTGCAGGCTTTCAACCAGGTCTTTTTCGGAGCGCCAGCGTGCTTTAAGCTCATCGCGCATTGCAGATTGGTCTGATATTTCCTTTGACAGTTCTTTCTCCTTGACACTGTCACCGTCACGACGCACAGCCTCGCGTTCAATCTCAAGCTGTCTGATAAGCCGGTCAGCTTTGTCTATCTCCTCGGGCACGGAGTTCATTTCAAGCCTGAGATGTGCTGCAGCCTCATCAATCAGGTCAATAGCCTTATCGGGAAGGAACCTGTCAGTGATATAACGGTACGACAAGTCGACCGCTGAGATGATCGCCTCATCCCGGATAATTACTTTATGATGTGCTTCATATTTCTCCCTCAGACCTCGGAGGATGGAAATGGTGTCAGCCCTGTCAGGTTCACTGATATGCACTACCTGAAAACGACGTTCAAGTGCTTTATCCGTTTCGAAGTATTTTTGATACTCATTAAGGGTCGTAGCCCCAATTGCTCTAAGCTCACCTTTTGCCAGCGCGGGTTTGAGAATGTTTGCAGCATCCATGGCACCCTCGCCTTTCCCTGCGCCCACCAGGGTGTGGATCTCATCTATAAAGAGGATAACATCACCATTAGAGGCGATGACCTCATTCACCACAGATTTAAGCCTCTCTTCAAATTCACCCTTGTATTTTGCTCCTGCAATCAGTGCACCCATATCGAGCGAAAAGATCCTTTTCTGAAGCAGATCCTCGGGTACATCTCCCCGGACAATCCTGTGAGCCAGTCCTTCAGCTATTGCTGTCTTACCTACGCCTGGTTCGCCTATAAGTAAAGGATTGTTCTTTGACCGGCGTGACAATATCTGCAGCACGCGCCGTATTTCTTCATCTCTTCCGATGACAGGGTCAAGCTTGCCGGCCCGTGCACGTTCATTCAGATCTATGGCAAAGCGGTTAAGAGAATCATAGGTCTCTTCCGATGTCTGACTGCTTACTTTCGCCCCTTTGCGCAGATCACGAATGGCAGTACTCATGCTTTCAGCTGTGAGACCATGCTCCTTCATCAGGGCGGCTGTCTTGTCTGAGCCTTCTGCAAGGGCAAGAAGAATATGTTCCACCGATACGAACCGGTCCTGCATCTTGGCAGCATGATCCCCGGCATTTTTCAGTACTGCTGATGAAGCTGCCGAGAGATAAGATTCACTACCGCTGACACGCGGGTATCGGTCAATTATGTCGTCAAGAGCTTTTGTGAATGCTGTGGCATTCACCCCGCTTTTCGATATGATATATGAAAAAATGCCTTCAGCCTCAGTCATTATTCCTTTGAGAAGATGACCGCATTCAATTGCCTGGTGACCCTTGCCGCCGGCTATACTGGCAGCTTTCTGGATTGATTCCTGTGCCTTTATGGTAAAATTCTCAAAATTCATTTTATATGGTTTTTATCATACTGATCAATTTATTTGCCAGATACGTTTTATAACACATTTCATGTCAGAATGACAGCCAGCAAATAATTTACGGCTTTTTACGTTCTTGTAATACTTTATACCTCTGTTACTGCTGATATAAGGTACCTACCGGATGAATGAGAAGATACTTAACACCCTGATGCATTTATTTGCCATCATTGCCCCTGCACAGGGTAGTGAGACAGACAGGCGCAAGGTGGTTGAGGCATTTCTCAGACCTCAGCTTAACCAGGAAGGCGTTGAAGCTTATCTCAGGATTTTTGACAACTATTACGATGAGGCCCAGGAGAGGCTGAAAAAAGGAAACGAGGCAAGGAGAAATGCCGCCATTTCTGTACGGATCATCAAGATCTGTTTTGATATCGGAGCGCAGCTCACCCTCAACCAGAAAATCATTGTCCTTGTTCAGCTTCTCGAATACTGCCTGTCAGACGAGGCAGTGGTGAGCAATACCGAGCGTGAGTTCATCAACACGGCAGCTGAGGGATTCAATGTCAACCGTGACGATTACGAGCTTATTGAGCAGTTTGTGCTTTCAAAGAGATCTGAAGTGCCCGAATCGTCACAGATACTTATCATCGATAATGACCGGAAACATAAATATGCAAAGACCCGGCATATCATCAATACTTCATTCAAAGGGCAGGTAAGAGTCCTGAATCTACCGCAGGCTGACATGCTCTTTATCAAATCTTTCGGTACGGGTGAATTGCTGCTAAGCGGTCAGCTGAGGCATGAAGACAAGGTCTATCTCTTTGAGAGGGGCGCCTCGTTGAAATATCTGAGCAGCAAGCCTATTTACTACTCGGAAGTGATAAGGCAGTTCCTCGATGAGAGCGTCCTGGCTTCAAGGGTGGTTTATGAAGTTAAGAATCTTGAATACAAGTTCAAGGGTGGATATGTAGGTCTTCACAAAATGAGCTTCGCCGAAGAATCAGGAAGGCTTGTTGGTATCATGGGAGCTTCAGGAGCCGGGAAGTCGACTCTGCTCAGCGTCCTTAACGGAATCAACAAACCGGATGCCGGTGAAGTGCTGATAAACGGCGTAAATATTCATAAGGAGCCGGATAAGGTAAAGGGACTGATAGGTTTTGTATCGCAGGACGACCTTCTGATAGAAGAGCTGACTGTGTTCGATAACCTGTTTTACAATGCCAAACTCTGTTTCGGCAACCTGAATGATGATGAGATCTCTGCCAGGGTGGAAAATGTGCTGCACAGTCTCGGGCTTTTTGATATTAAGGATATGAAGGTCGGAACACCCCTGAATAAAAAGATCTCAGGCGGTCAGCGCAAAAGACTGAATATCTCTCTCGAGCTGATCAGGGAACCTTCGATCCTCTTCCTCGATGAACCTACATCCGGACTTTCATCACTTGACTCAGAGAATATACTTGACCTGCTTAATGATCTCAAGCTTAAAGGCAAACTGATATTTGTAGTCATCCATCAGCCTTCATCAGATATCTTCAAGATGTTTGACAGGCTCATCTTTCTCGACACCGGCGGTTACATGATCTACTATGGGATACCTGTTGGTTCAATCGGTTACTTTAAAGACCGGATGCAGCTTCCCAAATACAACGACAGCGAGTGTCATGCATGCGGCAATGTCAACCCGGAACAGATCTTCAGCATAGTTGAATCAAAGGTGCTTGACGAGTTCGGGCGCCCCACAAAAACAAGGAAAATATCACCGCCGGAATGGAATGCTTTTTATAATTCGAGAATCGAGGAAGTACCGGCACCTCCCAAAAACGGTAATGGCATACCGGAGATCACACTTAAGACACCCAACAAGTTCAAACAGTACCTGGTGTTCGTCACTCGTGATATTCTGGCCAAACTATCTGACAAACAATATCTTGTAATAACGCTCCTGGAAGCTCCCGTATTGGCTCTGTTCCTTGCATTCATAATCCGTTATTTTGATGAGAGTTCCAACAACCCGGCATATACGCTGATGCAGAACAGTAACCTGCCTGTGTATATATTCATGTCGGTGATAGTGGCAATCTTCATGGGTCTTACCGTCAGTGCCGAGGAGATAATAAAAGACAGGAAGATACTCCGGCGTGAAGCATTTCTCAACCTGAGCTGGAACAGTTACCTCATTTCAAAGATCAGCGTTCAGTTCCTTATATCTGCAATACAGGCCGCCATGTTCGTGGCTGTGGGCAACTCAATTATCGGCATCAGAGGAATGTGGTTTGAATACTGGCTTGTACTGTTCAGCTGCTGGGCTACTTCAAATATGATGGGGCTCCTCATTTCTGACAGTTTTAAGACTGTTGTCACTATTTATATTCTTATTCCCTTCCTTGTAATCCCCCAGATAATCCTGAGCGGCATCATTGTCAAATATGACAAGCTAAATCCAAATATTTCATCTCCCGTCTCGATACCCATCTATGGTGAGATCATTGCTGCACGGTGGGGGTATGAAGCTCTGGCCGTTGATCAGTATATGAACAACAGGTTTGAAAGACACTTCTACCAGTATGATAAGGTCATCAGCATAGCGAAATTTAAAAAAGACATCTGGTACAATGAGATGAAAAGCATTCTCTCAAGGATGGAAAGCAATATTGAGAAAGAGAGGCCCGGACCAGCAGACAGGAATGACATGACGCTTATCTGCAACGAAATTGAAGAAGAGCTGGGTTTCACCCCTGCTGTAACATTTGACCTGGGTGTGCTCGATCCGGACAATATTACCCTTGAAGCAATTGACACGGCACGCAACTATATTGAAAGAGTACGCAGGTTTTATATAGATGTGTCACGGGAAACAGTGAATAAACGTGATAACACTATCATCGCATATGAGCGTGCCGACAGGGACGGGTTTATACTTATGAAAAAACAGTACACGAATGAATCACTTGAAGAGTTCGTGAAAAATGAAAATGAAAAGAATAAGATAAGAAGGTACCTCGACAGGCTTTACCAGAATTATGACCAGATTTTTTATGATCCTGAAAATCGCCTGGTCAAAGCTCACTTCTATGCCCCACGCAAACAGATATTCGGATTCTATGCAAGTACTCTTGCTGTCAATACCGGCGTTATCTGGTGCATGACCCTTGTTGTTTACCTGTTATTATATTTCAGAATATTGCTTAAGATACTCGAGTCTTCAAACAAGATAAAGATGACGTTCAGAAGCAGGGAAAACATCGAATGACCTGACGCGAACCACTCAAACAGAAGAGGGTGCCTGTCCAAAGACTGACACCCTCTGTTTTTTACAATAGCCGATCTCTCAGCCTGACTGAAAGGATTATTCAACAATTTCGATCATCTTGAAAGGCACCTTGATGATTGAATCATAGTCCTCTCCTGCTTCGAGCATATCTTCATCATCCTCCTCGTAAAACCAGTTTATCTCAACATCATGTTTTGACCGGTGGATAGCTTCCAGACGTTTAAATACGTCAAGTATGCACTTCGACGAGCTGGTATTGAAATACTCAAGTCTGATATTAACAACTGTTTTGTCAAGCGGCCCCTGCATGTAATTATCAAGCCATTCATTAAGCGGTTTGTAAAACTCAACTGAGTTCTCAGGAATAGATCTGCCCTTTATCTCAAAAATACCGTCCTTCTCATCAAATTTAATCGATGGGGTCTTAGGGGTTCCTTCAATGATGATCGGTTCCATAGCTATTTACTTTTTGTTTGATTTACTCATTCATTAGTGATTACCGCACTGATACGGAAAGCGGAGTGCAAGTTATCGTATTTTTTAAATCTATAATCAAGTCTGTGCCCTGTTTTTCTTGCCATATCAATCAAACCCAGTCCGCCAAGCCCTTTTTCGGTGATTTCCTGGTGATTCAGGATATCCTTATAAAGTTCTTTTATCTCCTCCTGGGTTGAGCTGTTTATTCTGGTAAGTTTCTCCTCTAACTCTTTAATCCTTAGTGCCATTACAAAGTTACAGGTAGTGATCCTGTATCCCCTCCCTGTCTTTTCCATGATTATCAGGCCAAACCTGTCAGGTTTTTCTGCATGGTAGCTTTTAGGCACCAGATCAGCATGATGATAGAGATTCTGGAGGCTTTCAACAAGCACGTTATACACTTTTTTTCTCAGCCTGGGATTTTCACGGCTCGTAAGAAGCTTACCCTCAACAGAATCAAGAGCCTTGTTTATCACCTCAGAGTCAACATTACCCTTAAAATACAGGATAGCGTCCCTGATGTCCAGGTCACTTACAAGGTTTTCAAGATCAAAGCTCATCACGTATCTGTACAAGTAAATAAAGCTTTTACAATTGACAAAAATAGAGGTTTGTTGTTAATACCCGACAAACAGATATTATTATTTTAAGCTATGACTCTCTTTTTTTGACCAAGGTTGCAGGTGCATTGGCAAACGTAGGTTTAATGTGGGTGAGCGATAGATGCCTTACGTGTTCCCTGGTACAATTCGTAGCCCTGTAACCTGCATTCGATATCTCCGTTTAGCAGATCATATTTCCTGAAAGGTTTTAACGCAACTGACTTGATATTTACCTTGTCGCCTGACAAGATCCAGGCAGTGTAACCCTCATAATGATGCTTAAGCACGGTACCTATATCACCATAAAACTTTCCCATTTCCTCTCCTCCTATACGGTGTCCGTACGGTGGGTTAATAATAAGTGTTCCTCCCGGAACGGGAGCCGGGCTCTGCAGGAAGTCCCTCTCTGATACCTCAACCGTATCAGTGAGTCCGGCTTCCCTGATATTGATGGCAGCCATCCTCACTGCATCAGCAGATATGTCTCCCGCATAGATCTTCACCGGTGATCTCCTCTCCTTTTTCTCAGCCTCGAACTTCACCGACCTGAAAAGTGCCGGGTCAAAATCCTTCCACTTCATGAATCCGAAGCTATTTCTGAATTTGCCGGGAGCAAAATTGCAGGCCATCAGTCCCGCCTCGGCCGGGATTGTTCCCGATCCGCACATGCCATCGACGAGTGGTGTGTCAGCTTTCCAACCGGTAAGCATGATGATTCCTGCTGCAAGCACTTCGCTCAGCGGTGCCTCCGACTGTTCACGGCGATAGCCTCTCCTGTAAAGGGGTATAACGGTAGAATCAAGGGAAATGGTGACCTTCTCATTACTTATATGAAGGTTAATCAGAAGATCAGGCGACTTCGGATCGACCGACGGCCTCTTCCTTGTCAGGTGACGAAAAAAATCTGCAACGGCATCTTTCACAACCAGGCCCGCATAACCTGAATGTGCAAAATGTTTTGAATTTACAACTGCCGTCACAGCATATGTCATTTCAGTATTAAGATACTGATCCCAGTCAAAGCTTACAACGCTGTTATACAGATCTTTCTGATTGCTGATGCTGAATTCGGCTACCGGTAACAGGACAGAGAGTGCCACGCGACTGTTGTAGTTGACCTTATACAACATCGACTTGGATCCCTCGGCCACAACAGCCCTGTTGAGCACCTGAACATTCTCAGCTCCCAGGGCAGTCAGTTCAGAGGCAAGCACCTCCTCAAGACCATAGAGTGTCTTGGCAATAAGTCTCATCGTTATTCCTTCCGGTACCCGAGAAGTTTCTCGTAAAGTGCAGGGTCATTGATAACCGATACAGCCCTTAAGATGGCATAGTCACCCTGATTGACCACCCTGTAATACTCGTTCATGTCCCACAGGTCGCGTGCAACGATTCCTTTCATTAGCTTCTGCATCTCTACGGCGGAGATGTCATACTGTGCCTGGTCGAACATGACTTTGTTCTTCTCCCCTGCCTCCCTGAGCTCTTTGATGGCATCATTGTCAAATGTGAAATCACTGTCAAAATGTTCGAAGGTCTTGTATTTCCGTAAAAGCGCTTTACGGTTCCTGTCAGTATAACCAATGCTAAAGTTAGTCAGCGTTGCGGTTCTGTAGAGATCACGGAAATAGTCTGAATAAGATGTAGTGTCAACTGGAATAAAAATATCGGGTGTGATGCCTCCGCCGCCATATACAACCCTTTTGTTGGTTATTGTATAAGCTTTGAGCGAGTCTGGCAGGTTAAGACTGTCAGGGTGGATCAGCTCTCCATTGAAATACCTGCTGTAATAAGTCTGGAAATATTTATCAAACCCTTCATTGTACGGGGTCTGAATTGACCTGCCAGAAGGAGTATAATAGCGGGCTATTGTAAGCCTTACCTCTGACCCGTCCGGCAATGCAAAGCCATTCTGCACCAGGCCTTTGCCAAAGCTTCTCCTGCCTATTATCACACCCCTGTCCCAGTCCTGCACCGCACCCGCAAGGATCTCGCTGGCAGATGCTGAACCTTCATCAATAAGGATTGCTAATCGCGCCCTGGTCAATGTACCCGACGGTTCAGACTTGTATTCCTGTCTCGAGGTGTGCCTGCCTTCAAGATAGACTATAAGCTCTTCCCCTGATAGCATCTGATCGGCTATCTGAACTGCAGGAACCATATAGCCGCCTGAGTTTCCCCGCAGGTCGATAATAAGATTCGCCATTTTCTCCTTACGCAGTTTATCGACCGCCTGATCAAATTCCATTGCCGTTTGTTCCGAGAACCTGCTCAGTTTGATGTAACCGATATCGCCGGAGACCATATACGCAGCATCAAGGCTGTTAACAGGTATCTTGTCACGGGTAATGTTAAACTCC
>Ga0209745_1000356_pt1 | contig 27126 bp, 25 predicted proteins | sample BarGraNGADG00312_FD_184495 | JGI IMG/M metagenome (GOLD analysis project Ga0209745, IMG submission 184495) | Arctic peat soil microbial communities from Barrow, Alaska - Barrow Graham LP Ref core NGADG0004-312 (SPAdes) (version 2) | ecosystem: Environmental > Terrestrial > Soil > Wetlands > Peat...
GACCGGCTTGCCCTGCGGACCGATGACCGTGGTGTGCAGGGACTGGTACATGTTGAACTTGGGCATCGCGATGTAGTCCTTGAAACGCCCGGGCACAGGATTCCAGCGCGCATGCAAGGCACCAAGGACGGCATAACAGTCGCGCACCGACTCCACCAGGACCCGTACTGCGACGAGGTCGTAGATCTCCTCGAACTCGCGACCGCGGACGATCATCTTCTGGTAGACGGAGTAGTAGTGCTTTGGCCGGCCGGTCACGACAGCCTTGATTCTCGTCGCTGCGAGATCGCTTGTGATGGCCTCGCGCACGCTGGCGAGATACTCCTCTCGCGCGGGGGCGCGCTCCGCCACCAGTCGCACGATCTCGTCGTAGACCTTGGGATAGAGGGTCGCAAACGACAGGTCCTCAAGCTCCCACTTGATCGTGTTCATCCCCAGCCGGTGGGCCAGCGGCGCATAGACCTCGAGCGTCTCGCGAGCCTTGCGCTGCGCGGATTCTTCCGAGACGTAGCGCCAGGTGCGGGCATTGTGCAGACGGTCGGCCAGCTTGATCACCAGGACGCGGATGTCCCGGGCCATGGCCACGACCATCTTGCGGACGGTCTCGGCCTGTGCCGCCTCCCCGTAGGTCACCTTGTCCAGCTTGGTGACGCCGTCGACCAGCATGGCGATCTCGTCACCGAAGTCGTTGGTTATGGACTTCAGGCTGTATGTCGTGTCCTCCACCGTGTCGTGCAGCAGGGCTGCGGCCAGCGTGTCCGGGGTCATGCCGAGCTCGGCCAGGATCGACGTCACGGCCAGCGGGTGGGTGATGTACGGGTCACCGCTCTTGCGCAACTGGCCTTCGTGAGCCTTCTCGGCCACGGCGTAGGCCCGCTCGATGATCGACAGGTCCGCCTTGGGATGCAAGGACCGAACCGTGCTCAGCAGCGGCTCCAGCACAGGGTTCGTCTCGGTGCGAGGTCCACCGAAGCGCGCGAACCTGGCTCTGACCCGGGAAGACGTGGGGACGGGACTGGCTGGCTGGTCAGGCGTGGGAGGCCTCTGCGGCCGCGTGGGGGCCGAAGGCGTTGCCGTGCCGGGGACGTCCGGCACGTTCTCCTGGTTCATTGGTCCAGTCTATGGGTCCTGAAGCGAGAGAATCGCGTGGACCGGGCGACCCTCCAGCTTGCTGCGGCCGTGCAGGAAGCACAGCTCCAGAACCACCTCGACCGCCTCGACGCTGCCTCCGGCGCGCTCAACCAGCTCGCAGGCCGCTTCGGCCGTGCCGCCCGTGGCCAGGACGTCATCCATGACCAGGGCCCTTTTGCCGCCTGTGAACGCGTCGGCGTGGACCTCGATGACGGCGCTGCCGTACTCCAGGTCGTACTCCGCACTGTGCGTCTCACCGGGCAGCTTGCCGGCCTTGCGGACGGGAACGAACCCTATGCCGAGCTCGTAGGCGACAGCCGCACCCAGGATGAGACCGCGCGCCTCGATGCCGACGACGACGTCCACCCGACCGGCGTAGCGGCCTGAGATCTCCTGCACGACGGCCCGCAGGGCGTGGCCATCGCTCAGCAGCGGTGTGAAGTCCTTGAAGACCACCCCTGCAACGGGAAAATCCGGAACGTCGCGAAGGTGACTGGCAACGACCTCACTGATCGGAGGGGTCAATGGGGCTGCGTCCAATGGGACCGCACCCGTCATCGCTTCGACTTCGGCGGGCGTTTGGGTTGGTTGCGCGGTCCGGTCTGCACGTAGGGGTGCAGGGGTCGTCCGGCGGCTGAGGTTCCGCCTCCGCTGGATGCGTGCACTGACTCCTTCACGTCTGCGTCGCCGGTGCCGTTCGTGCTGGCCTGCGTGAGCTGGTCGCCATCAGAGGGGACTGTGCCTGCCTTACGGGCTTGGGCGGCCTGATAGCGCATTGCCCGCTTCTTGAGCTCTTTCATCGCCGGTTCTCGCTCGCGCAGGTCCGCGAGCACCGGGGTGGCGATGAAGATGGAGGAGTAGGTGCCGACGGCGATTCCGACGAACAGCGCGAGGCTGAGGTCCAGCAACGTCCCGGGCCCGAGCAGGAAGTACCCGATGCCAAGGATGGATGCAACGGGAAGCAGAGCCACCACCGAGGTGTTGATCGAGCGGACCAGGGTCTGGTTGACCGCCTGGTTGGCGGCCTGCGAGTACGACAGCCGACCGTTCCCCTCCGCTGCCAGGGTGTTCTCCCGAACCTTGTCGAACACCACCACGGTGTCGTATAGCGAGTAGCCCAGGATCGTCAGGAAGCCGATCACCGACGCCGGCGTGACCTCGAAGCCGGCCAGCGCGTAGATGCCGACGGTGATCACGAGGTCGTGCGCGAGGGCGATCAGTGCCGCGGCCGACATCTTCCAGGTTCGGAAGTAGGCGGCCAGGACCAGCGACACCAGAATCAGGAACCAGATGAGCGCAGTGATGGCCTTCTGGCTGACCGAGGCGCCCCAGGATGCTCCGATCGTGTTGGCAGTGATCTTGTTCTCACCGACGTTGAACTCGCGGGCCAGGGCGGTCTTGACCTTGTCGGTCAGCGTGTTCTGGAACTTTTCGGTCTGGATCCGGACCGTGCTGGTGCCGATCTTGGTAACCACGACATCGGAACCGGTGTCCAGGGTGCCGATGGCCTGCTTGCCACGGGTCTCGAAGTTGTCGATGTTGGTGACCGAAGAGACCCGGAACTCAGAGCCTCCGCGGAACTCCAGCCCGACGTTCAGGCCGCGCCCGAACAGACCGATGGCGGCCAGGACGAGCAGTATCGCCGACACCGTGTACCAGGTCTTCTGACGACCCACGAAGTCGATGGAGCGCTTGCCGGAGTAGAGGTCATTACCGAACTCGGCGAAGCTGCTCATGACTGGTTCCCCTCGGTCGCGGCGGCCCGCTGGGCGGCAATCGTGACCCGACCGCGCCCGGCATAGGTGACGGTCCTGGCCCCCAGGCGTTTCGGATCCAGACCGGACCACTTGTGTCCCTGGCCGAAGAACTTGGTGTTGGCCAGGATCGAGAGCAGGGGGTGGGTGAACAGGAACACCACGATGATGTCGATGATCGTGGTCAGCATCAGGGTGAACGCGAACCCTCGGACGTTGCTTGCTGCCAGGGCGTACAGGACGACCGCAGCCAGGAAGTTGACGGCGTCCGAGATCAGGATCGTGCGCCGTGCGCGAACCCAACCTGTCTCGACCGCTGCTGGGAGCGCTCGTCCGTCGCGAACCTCGTCACGAACGCGTTCGAAGTACAGGATGAACGAGTCGGCGACGATACCGATGGAGACAATCAGACCCGTCACCCCGGCCATGGTCAGCCGGAAGCCGTGGGACCAGCCGAAGATCGTCACCGCCGCGTAGGTCAGTATCGCGGCGATGACCAATGAGCTGACGGTCACCAGACCCAGAGCGCGGTACTGGGCCAGCGAGTAGGCAACGACAAGCAGCAGGCCGATGCCCCCGGCCAGCAGACCACGACTGAGCTGATCTCCGCCGAGCGTGGGACTGATGTCGTCACGGGTCTGCAGCGCGAAGGACATGGGCAGGGCGCCGAACTTGAGCTGGTCCGCCAGTACCTTGGCGGACGCGGCGGTGAAGCTGCCGGTGATGCTCGCGTTGCCGGCGCACAGAGACGCCTGGGCGACCGGGGCCGAGATCACCTGGTTGTCCAGCACGATGCCGAACTGGTTGCGCGGGGGCGCTAGCGACACGATGCGCGAGGTCACGTCACAGAAGGACTTGGTGCCTGCGGGGTTGAAGTCGAGCCGCACCTCGTAGATGCCGGTGGAACCGCTTGAGGTCTGCTGCACCCCCGAGGTGGCGTTCGCGATCTCGGAACCGAGCACCTCTGCCGGGCCGAGGATGTACTTGGCCCGACCGTCGGTCGAGCAGGTCACCATCGGTTTGGCCGGGTCGTCGACGATGGCCTCGACGCTCTTGGGGTTGGCGCAGTCAAGTGCGGTGAACGCCTTCTCGATCTCCGGGGTGATCCACGCCGTGTCGCTCGCGTTCTTGGGCTTGGCAGCAGTCGTGGGTTTGGCAGTGGGCGTGGAAGTCACGGGCGTGGCAGCGGGCGCCGGTTTCGTAGCCGCAGCCAGTGCGGGTGGAAAGCCGGACTTGGGAGCGGTCGTCGCCGCGCCTGTAGCCGTGCCTGTGATCTTGGGCGTGCTGGTGGCTGGGCCCGTCGGCGTGCTGGTGGCCGCCCCGGTTGACGTGGGAGTCGGTGTCGGCGCGGCAGAGCCCTCGACGAGGACTGCCCGCATACGCAGCTGTGACGACTTCTGAAGCGAGGCGATGGTGGCTTTGTCGGGGGAACCCGGCAGTGAGACCACGATGTTGTTGCCCTGGGTGGTGACCTCGGCCTCGGCGACGCCGGAACCATCCACTCGTGCGCGGATGATGTCGACCGCCTTCTGAACCTGGCCCGGGTTGATCGCCTGGTTGCCGACGACCTTGGGCTCGAGGATCAGCTGGGTGCCGCCCTGCAGGTCGAGCCCGAGCTTCGGGGTGCGCTGAGCCGTGCCCCAGGTGCTGACGGCGCCCAACAGGCCGTAGAGGCCGAATACGAGCAGGATGAGCACGGACAGCGTGCGCAAAGGCCCACGGTTGTGCGGATTGATTGCCACGGGGGTGTCCTAGTCGGTGATGCGTGTGGGATCCGACGCTGCGTCGGTCTCCGACTCGCTCGATGCTGATGTGATGGGAGAACCTGAGGCAGTCGGTGCCGGACCGGCGATGGCGCGCCGGTTGAATCGGACGCTCACGCCGGGGCTCACCTCGAGGGTCGCGATCTGGTCGTCAAGCGAGGTGATCCGGCCGAGCAGCCCCGAGGTGGTCGTGACCTCGTCTCCCACGCCCAACGAGGACTGCAACCTCTGTGACTCCTTCGTCCGTCGTCGTTGCGTATAGAACATCCACCCGATCAACAGCAGGGGCAACGCGAATATCAGCCAGTTGCCGGATCCGCTGCTCGATGATCCAGCCGCGACAAGCGAAGACATGAGTCAATCCTTTGTAGAAGAGTCGGCGGGCGCATCCGGGCAAGTGAGCTGGACACGCAGGAGCAGCGGCGCAAGCCGCAGCGTCAGGATGAGTCTAGGTGAGCCGCCTCGACGGGACCAACGCAGAGTCCTCATTCGACCCCAATTGTGATCAGGTCGGCACCAGTGTCAGCCACCGAAGCGTCCGTCCCCGTCGCCAAGTGGCAACGGCAAGGCCTGCGGGGTTCGTGCTTCCGGTGGCGGCGGTGTCAACCCCAGATGCGTCCAGGCCAACGGCGATGCCGCACGTCCGCGTGGGGTGCGGATCATGAAGCCCTCGCGCACCAGGAACGGCTCAGCGACGGTCTCGACGGTCTCCGACTCCTCCCCGACCGCGACGGCGAGGGTGCTCAGACCGACGGGGCCACCACCGAACCGGCGACACAAGGCCTCCAGTACCGCACGATCAAGTCGGTCCAGACCGCGGTCGTCGACGTCGAACAGGGCCAACGCGGCATGCGCGGCCTCTTCGTCGGCCACCCCCCGGCCGTGCACCTGCGCCCAGTCGCGGACCCGGCGAAGGAGTCTGTTGGCGATGCGGGGGGTCCCCCTTGATCGACGCGCGATCTCGGCGATAGCCGCATCGGTTGCCTCAACCTTCAGCAGACCTGACGAGCGCCGCAGGATGCGGATCAGATCAGCCACGGCGTAGAAGTCGAGGTGACCGGTGAACCCGAATCGGTCTCGAAGTGGGGCCGGCAGCAGACCGGAACGCGTGGTCGCGCCGACCACGGTGAATGCCGGCAGCTCCAGCGGGATCGCCGTGGCCCCCGGCCCCTTGCCGACGATCACGTCGACCCGGAAGTCCTCCATCGCCAGATACAGCATCTCTTCGGCGGCCCGCGCCATCCGGTGAATCTCGTCCAGGAAGAGCACCTCACCCTCGGCCAACGAGGACAGGATCGAAGCCAGGTCGCCGGCATGCTGGATCGCCGGGCCACTGGTGATCCGGATGGGCTGCTCGAGCTCGGCCGCGACGATGAGAGCCAGCGTCGTCTTGCCCAGACCCGGAGGTCCCGACAACAACACGTGGTCCGGTGGCGTGCCTCGACGTCTGGCGGCCTCAAGAACGAGCGCCAGCTGGTCGCACACCCGGGTCTGACCGGGGAACTCGCTGAGCCTGCGGGGACGTAGCGCCGCCTCGACCCTGCGTTCGTCATCATCGCCACCGGCATCGACGATTCGCGCCGTGGCTTCGAGCACTGAGTGGTCATCATCGGCTTGCCCGAAGTAGTCGGTCATCGTCCGAGCTCCCGTAGCGCGGCACGCAACAGGGCCGAAACGTTCATTGCGTCCGACCCGTCGCCGGCCTCTGTTCTCACGGCCTCCACCGCGTCATCGGCCTGCCTGGACGACCACCCAAGGCCGACCAAGGCGTCGCGTACCTGTGCGGCCGCCTCATCGAGCGCGGGCTGCCTCGCCTGCGACGACACGGCGCCGGACGGAACGCCGATCTTGTCGCGAAGCTCCAGGACGATGCGCTCGGCGCTCTTCTTGCCGATTCCGGGGACCTTGGTCAACGCGACGAGATCTCCACTCCCAATGGCACGGCGAAGCCCGTCGGGGGCGTGAATAGCCAACATCGCCAGCGCAAGCCGGGGGCCGACGCCAGAGACCGTCTGGACCAGGGTGAAGACCGTCCGCTCGTCCTCGTCAGCGAAGCCGTACAGCGTCAGCGACTCTTCCCGGACCACCAGCGTCGTCGCCAACACCGCCTCGGCACCTGGACGAAGGGACGATGCGGTCCCTGCGGTGGTGTGCAACAGCAGGCCGACTCCCCCGACGTCGATCACCGCCGAGTCCAGACCTGCGGACAGCACCACGCCCCGCACCGAGGCGATCATCGACTTCCTGCCTCTTGCGTCCCTTGGAGCGCGCGCTGGGCAACTAGCTTCTGGGAGGCCTGCTGCAAGCGGTTCTGAGCTGTGCCACGCCATAGCTGACAGATGGCCAGGGCGAGTGCGTCGGCGGCGTCGGCGGGCTTGGGCGGGGTGTCCAGTGCCAGGATGCGGGTGACCATCGCGGTGACCTGGGCCTTGTCGGCGCGACCGTTGCCGGTCACTGCGGCCTTCACCTCGGTGGGGGTATGCATCGCCAGCGGCAGCCCGAGGCGGGCGGCGGCGAGCATGGGAACGGCGGAGGCTTGGGCGGTGCCCATGATCCCCTTGATGTTGGCCTTGGCAAACACCCGCTCCACCGCCACGGCGTCAGGCTCGTAACGCGCCAACCACTCATCGATCTCGATCTGCAGCGTCAACAACCGCATGGCCGGGTCATCCGACGGCGGAGTACGGACCACCCCGACGGCGATCATCCGCAACGGCTTGCCCAGATCGCCCTCGACGACGCCGAGGCCGCACCGGGTCAGACCGGGGTCGACACCCATGACACGCACGCTGAGAGCTCCTCACTCTTCCGAACACCTGTTCGGAAGAAACGTACAACGTGCGACCCCGATCTCCGAAGCGACGCGCCGCAGCGGAATCCGGCATACCGGATGGGCCGGTGACTATTCCTCGTCGTCGAGCTGGGTCAGGATCTCGTCGCTCACGTCGCCGTTGGCCCAGACGTTCTGGACGTCATCGCTGTCCTCCAGTGCCTCGATGACCCGGAACATCTTGCGAGCACCGTCGAGATCGAGCTCGACCTCCACAGTGGGGATGAAGGAAGCCTCAGCAGAGTCGTAGTCGATGCCGGCTCCCTGGAGAGCTGTGCGGACGGCCACGACGTCGCCCGGCTCGCTCACGATCTCGAAGGCCGCACCGATGTCGTTGATCTCTTCTGCGCCGGCGTCGAGAACGACCTCGAGCAGGTCGTCCTCGCTCTGGTCGCCCTTGGGGACGATGACGACGCCCTTGCGGGTGAAGACGTAGGAGACGCTTCCGGGGTCGGCGAACTGGCCACCGTTGCGGTTGAGGGCCGTTCGCACTTCGGCGGCCGCACGGTTGCGGTTGTCGGTGAGGCACTCGATCAGGACGGCCACACCGTTGGGGGCGTAGCCCTCGTAGGTGATCGTCTGCCAGTCGGCGCCGCCGGCTGTGGCACCGCTGCCCCGCTTGACGGCGTTGGCGATGTTGTCGTTGGGGACACTGAGCTTCTTGGCCCTCTGGATGGCATCGAACAACGTCGGGTTGCCAGCGAGGTCACCGCCTCCGGTGCGCGCTGCCACCTCGATGTTCTTGATCATCTTGGCGAACAGCTTGCCGCGTTTGGCGTCGATGACCCCCTTCTTGTGCTTGGTCGTCGCCCATTTGGAATGACCGCTCATCGCTTCTCCCTCGACGGCGAACCGTCATCGACATCGTGGCCGATCCTACTGATCGTTGCCCTGGCGCTCAGCACGGTGTTGGTTCACGCAGTGCTGCGTGAACCATCTGCGTGAAGTACTCATGGATGCGGTGGTCCCCGGTGACCTCGGGATGGAAGGATGTCGCGAGCAGGTTTCCCGCACGGATCGCGACGACCCTGCCCGCAGCCGGCCCGGCCTCGACCGTGGCCAGCACCTCAACGCCATCACCCATCTCCTCGACCCAGGGAGCCCGAATGAAGACGGCCTTGAAGGTGGTCGGGTGTCCCTGCGGCGTAGTCGTCGCCTCGGCGATCGCCGGGATGTGAAGGTCCTCCTCGAAGGAGTCCACCTGACGTCCGAAAGCGTTGCGCCGCACGGTGATGTCGAGACCGCCCAGCGTCTCCTGGTCCGGTCTGGCATCGGCGATCCGGTCGGCCAGCATGATCATGCCCGCGCAGGAACCATAGACGGGCATCCCGCCGGCAATCCGCTTGCGCAGCGGCTCCTGCAGGTCGAACGCGCGAACCAGCTTGTCCATGGTGGTCGACTCGCCACCCGGAATCACCAGTGCGTCGACGTCATCCAGCTCGCGCGGTCGTCGAACGCCAAAGACCTGCTCGCCGAGGCTGGACAGGGCATTGATGTGCTCGCGCACGTCACCCTGGACCGCCAGAACGCCAATGCGGACAGCAGAATCACTCACGACAGAAGTACCCACCAGACGAGCTGGTGACTACCAGCCACGCTTGGACAGGCGTTGGCCCTCGCCCAGCTCCGCGACGCTGATGCCCACCATGGCCTCACCCAGGCCACGGGAGACCTTGGCGATCACAGCGGGGTCGTCGAAGAACGTGGTTGCCTTGACGATCGCCTCGGCGCGCTGGGCGGGGTTGTCGGACTTGAAGATGCCCGAGCCCACGAACACACCCTCAGCGCCGAGCTGCATCATCATTGCCGCGTCGGAAGGGGTCGCGATGCCTCCGGCGACGAACATCACCACGGGCAGCTTGCCGGTCTCAGCGATCTCCTTGACCAGCTGGATCGGGGCCTGCAGCTCCTTGGCCGCGACGTACAGCTCGTCCTCGCTCATCGAGGACAACCGGCGGATCTCACCGCTGATCTGGCGCATGTGCATGGTCGCGTGGGAGACGTCACCGGTGCCGGCCTCACCCTTGGAGCGGATCATCGCGGCACCCTCGCTGATCCGGCGAAGCGCTTCACCCAGGTTGGTCGCGCCGCAGACGAAGGGCACGGTGAACTTCCACTTGTCGATATGGTTGGCGTAGTCCGCCGGGGTCAGCACCTCGGACTCGTCGACGTAGTCCACACCCAGGCTCTGCAGGACCTGCGCCTCGACGAAGTGACCGATGCGCGCCTTGGCCATGACCGGGATGGAGACCATCTCGATGATGCCCTGCACCATGTCCGGGTCACTCATCCGGGAGACCCCACCCTCTGCGCGGATGTCGGCGGGCACGCGCTCAAGAGCCATCACGGCAACAGCGCCGGCGTCCTCGGCGATCTTGGCCTGCTCCGGCGTGACGACGTCCATGATGACGCCGCCTTTGAGCATCTCGGCCATACCGCGCTTGACTCGCGAGGTGCCGGTGGCTGGAACGTTGGTGGGGGTCTCTTGCGCAGACAAGACAGTTGCCTCTTCCAGGTGTCTCACGTGGTTGTTTGGTACATGCTCATATTAGGCGATCAGGTACCCCGCACGAGCATCGGGAGTTCGTCGTCGATCTCGAACGTCTGCGGAAGCTCGGCATGGCCGGCCAGCCTCAGCAGGCGCACGCCTGGCTTCCGCCTCACCCGGCGTACGTCAGTCACGGCGTCATTGAGGAACCGGCGGGCCAGCTCCACCCGCTGGTTGGCCGCAGCCACCCGCTGGACCACCGGGGCACCGACGACCTCGTCTTCTCGTAGCCGTCGTAGTGCCTCTTCGCCCAGGGCCAGCGCGAGGGCCTGAGTCAGGTCGCTCTCGATGGCTTCACGGGACGTCTGGTCCGCTGTGTCGGCCTCGAGCGAGTCGGTCGCTGCGCCGGCAAGGATAAGAGCACTTGCCGCGTCCAGGGCGCCACAGTTCGCCAGCTCGAGCGTGGCCTCAGCACGGCGTACCAGCTGAGCGTCCAGGACACTGAGCGCGCCTTCGACCCGGGTGTGCAACCGGTCGAGCCGGGCGGCTCCGTACGAGACGTACCAGGCGATCAACACTGCCAGCGCGATCCCGATGACGATCCGGCTGAGGTCCATCAGGTGCCTCCGTTGTTTCTGCCGCTGCGCAACAATCTTGCCCACCGTGAGTCGGGCTCGCTGGAGGTGCGCACCCGTGACGCACCGAAGATGACCGTCTCGTAGACCGCCAGCACGTCTTGCGCGACCACGGACCAGTCAAAGGCGTTGGCGCGCTCCCGCCCGGCAACGGCCAGCTGCTCACGCCGTATCGGGTCGCGCAGCAGCGCGACGACGGCACGGGCCAGGTCAAGCGGGTCCTCGTTGCTGAACATCTCCCCCGCGTCGCCGCCGTGCAGAACCCTGGCAAATGCCGGGAGGTCGCTGGCCAGCACCGTCGCCCGGGCGCTCATCGCCTCGATCAAGATGATGCCGAAGCTCTCCCCGCCGGTGTTCGGCGCAACGTAGAGGTCCACCGATGCCAGCAGGCTGGCTTTGTCCTGATCACTGACCGGGCCGAGGAACTCACACGCCGCGGCCGCTTCCCTGGTCATCTTCTCGCGGACGGAGTCGGGGTCGCCCGGACCGGCGACCAGGACCCGGACACCTGGGATCTCGCGAAGAACATGCGGCAGGGCCTTCGACAGCACCGGCATGCCCTTGCGTGGCTCTTCCATCCGTCCGAGGAAGGCGATCGTGGGCCGTGCCGCCGTGCCCTCCCAGTCCGGGCGATGCTCGGCGGACGCGAAACGCTCGACGAACACACCGTTGGGGATCACCACCGCGTCGCCACCAAGGTGCGTGGTGACGGTGCGTCGGGCGTCCTCGGAGACCGCGATACGTGCTCGGATCTTCTCCAGGCTGGGACGCAACAGCGGGTATGCCGCCTGCATGGCTCGCGAGCGCAGGTTGGAGGTGTGGAAGGTAGCGACAATCGGTCCGTCCACGGCCCAGAGAGCAAGAACCGAGACGCTGGGGGCCACCGGTTCGTGGATATGGACGACATCGAAACGACCCGCATCCACCCAGCGGCCCACCCGGGCCGCAGTTAGTGGCCCGAACGACAGCCGGGCCACAGAACCGTTGTAGCGCACCGGAACGGCGCGGCCCGCGCTGACCACGTAGTCCGGCAAGGGGGTGTCGTCGTCGGCCGGCGCCAGGACGCTGACGTAGTGGCCCAGGGAGATAAGGTGCTCTGCAAGGTCGCGCACGTGCAGCTGCACTCCCCCGGGCACATCGAAGGAGTAGGGGCTGACGATCCCGATCCTCATGGGCGGCCCTGGGACTGCTCAGACTCAGATACATGGTCTTTGACCAGATCCTTGGTGAACACCCGCTGCATCATGTGCCAGTCCTGGGTGTGTTCGCGGACCGCCTCGGTGAGCACGTCGGCGCAGGCCTGGGTCATCGCCTGGATCTTCTCGCGGGAGGTGCCTGCGGTGGGTTGTGCGACGGCGTCGTGGAACGTCACAACGGTCCGCCAGCCCCGCCCCTGTGGCTGGGGCTCGTAGTGGACGATGCAGGGGTGCAGGGCAGCACCGGTGTTCACCGCGAGTGCGGCGGGCCCGACGGCCATCCTCGCCCGCTGACCGCAGAAGTCGACCTCGATACCGCCGTGGGTCAGGTCCCGGTCGGCCAGCAGCGCGACCAGCGCCCCGGAACGGCATGCTGCGGTCAGCTCCCGGAAGACGTCACCACCGCCGGTCAGCGGGATGATCCGCATGCCCAGTCGCTCGCGGAAGGCGAGGAACTCATCGAAGAGCTCCTCTGGCTTGAGCCGTTCGGCAACCGTGGTGACAGGGGCCAGCTGGGTGGTGGACCAGGCACCGCCGAAGTCCCAGTTGCCCAGGTGTCCCAGGAACATGACCGCGGACCTGCCCGACTCCAGACGGGCGCGGACCGGGTCGTCGCCGACCACTCTGACCCCGTGGATCAGGTCCTCGACGCTGCGGTCAGGAAGGCGGAAGGCGTCGCACCAGTACCGCAGATAGGAGCGCATTCCAGCGCGCACCAGGGCATCGAGCTCAGCGGTGGCCAGCTCTGGACGGACGGTCGCGTAGTTGCTGCGCATCCGTTGCACGCCCTTGCCACCACGTCGCCATACGGCATCGGCGATGAGGTCGAACACGCGATAGGCGACCCGATCTGGCATCCGGCGGGCGAGGAACCAACCTGTGCGGTAGCTGGCGAGTGTCGCACGCTCAGTCAGGCCAGTAAGCGTCCCGCGCTCAGTGAGCCGGCTCACGCGGCTGTGAACGCCTGACGGCGTACCTCGAGCATCCGCTGGACCACGGTGATCAGGCTGGCCAGCGCCAACAGGGCCAGCACCACGGTCAACAGCGCCTCGGGCGCACCCAGCCCGACCAGACCCGTGGCGAGCAGCACGACGATCACTCGCTCGGCTCGCTCGGCGATGCCGACGTTCGCGGTCATCCCCAGCCCCTCGGCCCGGGCCTTGGCATAGCTCACGACACTGCCCAGGATCAGGCACGCGAGCGCCAGAGCTGCCAGATATGGCGTGTTCCCGCCGCCGAAGTACCAGAGCACGAGCCCGCCGAAGATGGCGCTGTCGGCCACCCGGTCCAGGGTTGAGTCGAGGTAGGCGCCCCACTTGGTCGAGCGCCCGGACATCCGGGCCATCACGCCGTCGAGACTGTCGAAGGTCGCGAAGACCGCGGCGATGAGCGAGCCCCAGAAGAACTGATGGCGTGGGTAGAAGACCAGCGCGCCGAAGCAGACGCCGAAGGTGCCCACGATGGTCACGATGTCCGGGCTGATGCCGAGCTTGAGGAACAACCTGGCCAGTGGCGTGAGGAGCTTGGTGGCGAAAACGCGCGCGAATCGGTTCAGCATGATGACCACAGCGTACCGATCCGCCCGACGGGGTTGTGCCGACGCTCGCGAGGCGCAATCGTGTCGCCATGACCCCCAAAGCCCTCGTGAGTACACCTGGCCCGCTGGCCCACGCCCCCAACGAGATCCGCAACGTGGTGCTCGTGGGGCACAGCGGAGCCGGCAAGACGACCCTTTTCGAACACCTCATTGCCGCTACGACCCCGGACTACCGGGCCAAGCCGGTCCTTGATGAGCGCTCCGTCCAGCTTGCTGTCGCGTCGCTCTCCCACGAAGGCGTGGTGCTCAACCTCATCGACACCCCCGGATACCCGGACTTTGTCGGTGAGCTGCGGGCGGGTCTGCGCGCCGCGGATGCCGCCCTGTTCGTGATCTCGGCTGCCGACGGCGTCGACGGCGCCACCATGTTGTTGTGGGAGGAGTGCGCTGCGGTTGGTATGCCGCGTGCTGTCGCGGTGACCAAGCTGGACGCGGGACGGGCCGACTTCGAGGACACCGTGGCGATCTGCCAGCGGGTCTTCGGCGAGGGTGTCATGGCGGTCTATCTGCCGCTGCATAGGGACGACGAGGCGATCATCGGCAACCTTGGGCTCTTGTCGCAGCAGATCTACGACTACAGCTCGGGCCTGCAGGTGGTTCATGCCGCCGAGGCTGAACACCGCGAGCTCATCGAAGCTAACAGGTCGGGCCTGATGGAGGCAATCATTCAGGAGTCCGAGGACGACACGCTGCTCGATCGCTACCTCGGTGGGGAGGAGATCGACCTCGACGTTGTGACGGGCGACCTGTTGACCGCAGTCTCACGCGGCCGGTTCTACCCGGTGATCCCGGTCTCCACCGAGACCGGCGTCGGTACCTACGAGCTGCTCCAGCTGCTGACTGCCGCCTTTCCGGCGCCGACGCTGCACCCGCTGCCGGCGGTCACCACCCCCGACGGTGATCTCCTGCCGCCGCTCGAGTGCGATCCGAACGGACCACTGGTGGCGGAAGTCGTTCGTACGACAAGTGATCCGTATGTCGGCCGGGTCAGCATCGTGCGCATGTTCAGCGGGACGCTGCGACCAGACTCGATCGTGCACGTCTCGGGGCACCTGGCGCGGTTCACCGGGGGTGAGCGGCTCGAGGGACACGTTGGCCACGATGCTGATGAGCGGGTCGGGCTGCTCTCCTCGCCTCTCGGAGACGTGTTGCGCCCCAAGGTGATAGCCATAGCCGGGGATGTGTGTGTGGTGGCCAAGCTGACCAAGGCGGAGACGACCGACACGTTGAGCGGTACGGACGCGCCGGCTCTGATCGAGCCGTGGGTCTTCCCTGACGCGTTGTTGCCCGTGGCCATCACCGCGGCCAGCAAGTCCGATGAGGACAGACTGGCCGGGGCGCTGGCGCGGCTGGTGGCCGAAGACCCAACCATGCGACTCGAGCACAACGCCGAGACCCATCAGGTAGTCCTCTGGACCATGGGCCAGGCCCACGTGGACGTCCTGCTCTCACGGTTGCGGGATCGGTACGGCGTCAAGGTCGAGTCCGAGCCCCTGCGGATGGCTCTGCGAGAGACATTCGTCAGCTCCGCGAAAGGTCACGGGCGCCACGTCAAGCAGAGCGGCGGTCATGGTCAGTACGCCATATGTGACATCACCGTCGAACCTCTCGAGCGCGGGGCCGGGTTCGAGTTCGTCGACAAGGTGGTCGGCGGTTCCGTCCCGCGTCAGTACATCCCCAGCGTCGCCAAGGGCATTCGCACCCAGCTCGAGAAGGGCTGTATCGCCGGCTTCCCGATGGTCGACCTGCGGGTCACACTGACGGACGGGAAGTCACATTCGGTGGACTCCAGCGACATGGCTTTCCAGTCCGCCGGAGCGCTGGCACTGAAGGACGCAGCCTCGGCGCAGACCGTGACGCTGCTTGAGCCGGTCGACTCGGTTTCCGTGGTGGTCGCCGACGAGTACGTCGGAGCGGTGATGACAGATCTGCAGATGCGCCGCGGCCGGGTGATCGGAACCGAGCCCGACACCTCCGGACGCACCACGATCACGGCTGAGGTGCCGGAGACCGAGGTCACCCGCTACGCCATCGACCTGCGCTCGGTCTCGCATGGAACCGGCAAGTTCACCCGGACCACGCTCGGCTACGAGCCCATGCCGGCCAACCTGGTCAAGGAGCACCTGCCCGACTGACCGGAGGCTGCCCGACTCCCGACCGACCGGACGACGCTGGCGCCTGCAGGTTAGCGGGCGAGCAGCTCGTCGAGGCGTTCGTAGCCCTCGCGGATGCCGCCTTCCATACCGCCGGCGATGAAGGCGTCGCGGTCCTCGAAGGAGTCGACCAGCGACGTCGAGGTCAGCGGCCTCGGCGACCCGCCCCCACCCGTCTATGCGCGTCGGCTCCTGCCCATCACGTCCGGCGCGCGGGCCGTGATCAAACGGACGGTTGAGCAGACGCGCCATGCCGGGACGGCGCGTATCGAGACACGACAGTTCCTGCTCGCACTCCTCGACCGGGATAGTCCCGACCCCGCAGCCGAGCTGTTGTCGACCCTGGGTGTCGATCGTTCCCAGGTGCGCAACCGACTCGAAGGATCCAGCGAATAGGGACCAGGCCCTTCAGCTGGGCGGGTTCGGACGATTGGCGTGGCAGGCCGGTGTCCCGCCGGGCAGGGCGTGACGGTGGCCGGCGATCCAGGAGTAGAGGTGCGCGGCCAGCCACGAGAACCCGGGAGCCACGAGCAGTGCGCCGACGGGACGCCATACCGGGTGACCGGCGCGCAGGGCCGCGGCGATCGCCTCGTGGCCGCTGGTCACCTGACCATCCTCGCTAACCCACTGCACCTCCGCACGGCACTGATCAGGTGTGAGGCCGAGCTCAGCCAGGTCCAGTCGCTGCCACGGCGCGACGGAGGTGAAGCCGCCTCTGACCACCCGACGTGCCAGGAACCGGGCACAGGTGGTGCAGAACCCGCAGTCTCCATCGAAGACCAGGACGGGCAGGCGGGCGTGCGTGCTCACGTGATACCCCGCTCGGTCACCCGCGCGGCCATGCGTCCACGAGGCGCTGGCGAACGTCCTCCAGCAACATGGGCAGAGCCTTGGTCTGCGCAATGATGGGTAGGAAGTTCGAGTCGCCGCTCCACCGCGGGACGATGTGCTGGTGCAGGTGGGCGCGCACGCCGGCCCCGGCAACAGCACCTTGGTTGATCCCGATGTTGTAGCCCATGGGCGAGGACGAGACCTCCAACGCAACGATGCTGGCTTTGGTCAGAACCCCGAACTCCAGCGTCTCCTCATCGGTCAGATCGACGTAGAGCGATACGTGACGGTAGGGGCAGACCAGGACATGACCGGGGTTGTAAGGGAAGAGGTTCATGACGACGTAGCAGCTCTGGCCGCGGTGGACGATCAGGCCTTCGGCATCCACCTTGCCGATGACCGCACAGAAGGGGCAGCCCTCACCGGCATGGTCGGTCGGGCGGTCGCCGTTGATGTAGACCATCCGGTGTGGCGTCCACAGACGCTCGAAACCGTCGTCGACGTAAGCGAACTCGTCCGGCGACTCGAGCTCCGGCCCCTGGCCGCTCTTCTTCTGCGTCATGGTGCCGATCCTATGCATTCTGCGTTGGGTGCACAGTGCATCAGACCGCAGCGGTGACCATCCAGCGCGCGCCCAGCGCAAGTACGCCCACTGTTACCGCCAGGAAGAACCCGACCCACACGATCGCCGGCACCATGGTCAGCCGTGCGAGCTGGTCGGCATCAGAGCTCCTCGCCCCGGTCCGGCGACGGAGTGTCTGAAGCTCCAGAACCGGGCGCGGCGCGGCAAGGAGCAGGAACCACGTCAAACCGTAGGCAAACGCGGACTGCGCCTGTGGTTGGAGCCACCACGACACTCCGAACACCACGGCTGCGCTGAACAGGATCGACCAGAGCCCGAACCAGTTGCGCACCTGGATCAGCAACAGCGCCAACAGGATCAGCAACGCCCACAGCAGTCCAACGGCTCGGTGATGGGCCAGCAGCGAGGCGGCCGCCAGGCCAAGCAGACCCGGGCCGACGTAGCCGGCCGCGGTCGTCATGATCATGCCCGGCCCCGTGGTTCTGCCTGCAGACACGGTCACCCCGGAGGTGTCAGAGTGAAGCTGTATGCCGTGCAGCTTGCGCCCCGACATGAGGGCGACCAAGCCGTGAGCCGCCTCGTGCGCGATGGTCACGACGTGACGGGTGATCGGCCAGGCGCCCGGAGCCCAGACCAGCAATGCCGCCAGGACGGCGGTGAACACGATGACCCGACCGGATGGAGCCGGCTGAGTCGTCAGGGCGCGATGCCAGACCTCACGAACGATGTCCACGGGCGGGCGCTCAGACCTGTCGGCGGCTTTCGACAGCCTCCATGATCTCCGTGATCGCCGCAGCGATCGGGACACCATTCTTCTGCGAACCGTCGCGGTAACGGAACGAGACCGCTCCGGCGGACCGGTCGTCCTCGCCGGCGATGAGCATGAACGGCACCTTGGACTTCTGGGCGGTGCGGATCTTCTTCGGGAACCGGTCGTCAGAGGTGTCGATCTCGACGCGAATCCTCTTGGCCTTGAGGAGAGCTGCGATCTTGAAGAGATAGTCGTTGTACTCCTGCGCCACCGGGATGCCGATCACCTGAACCGGAGCCAGCCACGGTGGGAACGCCCCGGCGTAGTGCTCGGTCAGCACGGCGAAGAACCGTTCGACCGAGCCGAAGAGCGCGCGGTGGATCATGATCGGGCGCTGCCGGGAGCCGTCGTCAGACTGGTACTCGAGCTCGAAACGCTCGGGCAGGTTGAAGTCCACCTGGATGGTCGACATCTGCCAGGTGCGGCCGATGGCGTCGCGGGTCTGGACCGAGATCTTCGGGCCGTAGAACGCGGCGCCGCCCTCATCCGGCACCAGGTCCAGTCCGGATTCGGCCCCCGCCTCTCTGAGCGCCTCGGTGGCCTTGGCCCAGTTCTCGTCCGTGCCGACGTACTTCTCCTCGTTCCGGGTCGACAGCTCGAGATAGAAGTCGTCGAGGCCATAGTCCTTGAGCAGGTCAACGACAAAGGTCAAAAGTGCCTTCAGCTCGGACTGCAGCTGGTCCTCGGTGACGTAGATGTGGGCGTCGTCCTGGGTCATTCCCCGGACCCGGGTCAGCCCGTGCACCACTCCGGACTTCTCGTAGCGGTAGACCGAGCCGAACTCGAACAGCCGCAGTGGCAGCTCACGGTAGGACCGGCCACGCGCCCGGAAGATCAGGCAGTGGAACGGGCAGTTCATCGGCTTGAGGTAGTAGTCCTGCCCCTTCTTGGTGACCGCGCCGTCCGCACCGCGTTCTTCGTCCAGGTGCATCGGCGGGTACATGCTCTCGGCGTACCAGTCGAGGTGACCCGACGTCTGGAACAGCTTGCCCTTGGTGATGTGCGGGGAGTAGACGAACTCGTAGCCGGCGTCCTCGTGACGTCGCCGCGAATAGTCCTCCATCTCCTTGCGGATGACACCGCCCTTGGGGTGGAAGACGGCCAGGCCGGAGCCGATCTCTTCGGGGAAGGAGAACAGGTCGAGCTCCGCCCCGAGCTTGCGGTGGTCACGCTTCTCCGCCTCGGCCAGTCTTTCGAGATACGCCTTGAGCTCGTCCTTCGTTGGCCAGGCAGTGCCATAGACACGCTGCAGCTGCGGGTTCTTCTCCGACCCTCGCCAGTACGCAGCGGCGGTGCGCATCAGCTTGAAGGCGTTACCCAGCACCTTGGTCGTCGGCACATGGGGGCCGCGGCACAGGTCGCCCCACGCGCGCTCGCCGTCACGGCGAATGTTGTCGTAGATCGTCAGCTCGCCGGCGCCAACCTCGACGGAGGCGCCTTCGACCGACGAGACAGTCTCCGTGGCTCCGCCCTTCAGTCCGATCAGCTCGCACTTGTATGGCTCGTCAGCCAGTTCTTTGCGGGCGTCCTCGTCGGTGACCACACGTCGCTGGAAGGTCTGACCGTCGTTGATGATGCGCTGCATCGCTTTCTCGAGGGCCTTGAGGTCCTCGGGAGTGAACGGGGTCTCGACGTCGAAGTCGTAGTAGAACCCGTCGCTGATCGGCGGGCCGATGCCCAGCCTGGCCTTGGGGTTGATCTGCTGTACGGCCTGGGCGAGCACGTGGGCGGCCGAGTGACGCAGGACCGCAAGGCCCTCGTCGCTGTCAAGTCCGACCGGCTCAACAAGATCGCCATCGGTCAGAACGTGGGCAAGGTCCCGCAGCTCCCCGTTGACCCGTGCCACGAGGGTGGCCTTGTCCTGGGCGAACAGGTCGGCGGCCGTCGTGCCTGCCGTTACCGTTTGTTTGCTCCCGGCAACGGACACGGTGATGTCGGCAGACGACAAAGACGCAGACGACAAAGACACTGTTGGCTCCTGCACAGTTGATGCGGTATGCCGCCCGGCAGGGCGACGAGAGTCGGTCACCTACGCGAGGTGTCCGCCTCCGATGCTATCGGCCCGACGTTTCAAGCCGGTCGCCGACGCTGATCGCGGCCGGTCGCAGGACCGGGACGTGGTGAGGTCCTCCCCGAACGCCGCGAGCTCCTAGCGCAGGTGCGCCCATGGTCCCCCCCATTTCGGATGATATCTGGGCCTCATTGGGATGGTATTCAGGCAAAAGGATCCGATCCCCCACCGCCGGCGCCCCAGCGTGAATGCAGGACGAGACACCACCCCGGACACCCCCGCCCACGGACGGACGATTCGATTCAGGGTCACGGTCACGGCCCGGCCCATCGAGGGCCTGCATAAGTCTCTGCCAGCTAGGCAGGGGGTCCGCGCGGTCGCCTAATCCCGTCACCCGCGCGGATGGCAAGTAACTCTTGCCGACGGTGACGGGAACGGAAGGCCCAAGCAGGACGGGACACCACCGGTGTCCCTTGGGGTGAAGCCGCCAACCGCGGCCGGGCACTTTCGGCCCGAACCCGACAGGTCATCTTTCGCAAGCGGCTCGAAAGATTGGCGCTCAACCATGTCCATGACCCTGTCCGGATCCGCACTGCCCCGCCGCCTTGCCTCGGTACTGATCGCGGCCCTGTTCGGTCTCACTCTGGCGCTGAACCCGATGTCCGCTCCGAATGCCAAACGCGGCTGTGTCCGCCAAGGTCGGCATCGGTGCGCTCCACGTCGCTGCCGCCCAGGTAGGTGTCCGCTACAGGTATGGGGGAACGAGCCCCCGTACCGGGTTCGACTGCTCCGGCCTGACCCAGTACTCCTACGCACGGGTCGGCAAGCACCTGCCCCGCGTCGCCCAACAGCAGTACAGGGCGACAATCCGGGTCAGCCGGAGCGCCGCGCGCCCTGGCAACCTCGTCTCCTTCTACTCCGGGCACAGCATGTACCACGTGGGTATCTACGCCGGGAGAGGTTACATGTACGACGCACCACATACGGGCACGCGCGTGAAGAAGCAACGGATCTGGACCACGCACGTTCTCTTCGGCCGGGTCCGCTGACCCGGCCCTCACTCCCCGATCGGATGCCCCTGCTGCTCCTCCCCGTGCGCGGTCATGTCGCGGGCGATCACGGACGCGCCGACGATGATGCCGCCCGCGTCGCGGATCGGTGCGACGGTGAGCTTGACCGGGAACGTCGTTCTGTCCTTTCTGGTACAGATGGTCTCAAAGTTGTCGACAGGGCGACCCTCGCTGATCTTCGCCAGGATGGCCTTGATCTCGCCGGTTCGATCCTTGGGACTGAGCAGGTCGACGGACCTGCGGACGATCTTCTCGCTGGAGTAGCCGTAGAGCCTTTCGGCGGCAGGGTTCCAGCTCGTGATGATGCCCTCGAGCGTGCTGCCGATGATGGCATCGTCGGAGTACTCGACGATCGCCGCCATGCGCTGGGCGGCCTCGAACGCCTCCTTCTGTCTGGTGATGTCGCGGGCGGCGGCGAACACACCGAGCACGTTTCCATCTGCGTCGCGGTAGACCGAGGCGTTGTACAGAACGTCGGTCAGGGTGCCGTCGCGGCGGCGCAGGGTCAACGGGTAGTCGGTGACTGACCCCTGCACGAACGCTCGCTGGTAGCCCTGGTGGGCCTTGTCGGGGTCGGTGAAGTAGTGGGAGAAGTCAGTCCCGATGAGCTTGCTGCGGGCAACGCCGGTGGCCTTGACTGCGGCTTCGTTGACGTCGGTGATCTTGCCTTCTGGGCTGATCGTCACCAGCGGGTCCAGGTCCGCCTCGATCAAGCTCCGGGCGTACTGAGCTGCATGTTTCAGCTCTGTTACGTCGTGGTAGACCATGGAGGCGGCGACGACTGTGCCGTTCTCGTCGCGGATCGGTGAGACGGTGAGCGAGACCGGGAACACCGCTCCGTCCTTTCGGACACGCATGGTCTCATAGTTGTCGACAGGCCGGCCCGCGCTGATCCTGGCCAGGATGGAGAGCCTCTCGCCGGCTCGATCCCTGGGAATGAGGAGCTCGATGGGCCGTCCGACGATCTCCTTGCCGGAGTAGCCGAACATCCTCTCGGCCGCTGGGTTCCAGCTCGTGATGATGCCGTCCAGCGTCCTGCCGATGATGGCTTCCTGCGAGCTCTCGACAATTGCTGCAATGCGCTGGGCGGCCGCCAACGCCCCCCTCTGTTCGCTCAGGTCGCGGTGGATCACCGATGTGCCGACGACCGCGCCGCCTGCGTCACGGATCGGCGAGACGGTGAGCGAGACCGGGAACACTGTTCCGTCCTTTCGGACACGCTTGGTCTCAAGATGCTCGACATGCTGGCCGGCCTTGATCTTGGCCAGGACGGCCTGGATCTCCCCTTTCCGATCCCTGGGAGTCAGGAACTTGGCCGGCTTGCCGACGACCTCTGCGCTGGCGTAGCCGTACATCGTCTCGGCCGCCGGGTTCCAGCTCGTAATGCTTCCGTCGAGCGAGCCGCTGATGATGGCATCCTCCGAACCCTCGACGATCGCCGCCATGCGTTGGGCGGTCTCAAACGCCTGCCTCTGCTCGGTCACGTCGCGGTGGACGGCACCCGCGCCGACGACCACGCCGTCCTCGTCGCGGATCGGTGAGACGGTGAGCGATACCGGGACCAGCGATCCGTCTTTTCGGACTAGCGTGATCTCGAGGTGCTCGACAGCCTCGCCATCCTCGATCCTGGCCAGGATGGCCGCCATCTCGTCGTCTCGATCATCGGGGGCCAGAAGGTTGCCGGACCTGCCGATCACTTCCTGGCTGGAGTAGCCGTACATCCTCTCTGCGGCGGGGTTCCAGCTCGTGAGGATTCCACTGAGGGTGCTGCCGGTGATGGCATCGTCTGAAGCCTCGACGATCGCCGCTATGAGCTCGGCGTTCTTGACTGCCGTCTCCCGTTTGGTCACGTCGGCTATCGCCGTGATCACCAGCAGGACGTCCCCCGTGTCGATGTGGGCCATGCTGATCTTGATTGGGAACTCGGTGCCATCCTGATGGAGTCCGATCAGCTCAACATCGAGTCCCATGGACCGGGTTCTGGGGTCTGCGAAGTATTGATCCCGGTTCTCCGCGTAGATCTCCCACAGGGGCTCGGGAATCAGTGTCCCGATGGGCTGGCCGATGAGCTGGTCGCGGTCATAGCAGAACAATGACTCTGTCTGGCGATTGACGAACCGGATCACGCCCTTCTGGTCCATCCCCACCAAAGCATCGGGCACAGCCTCCAGCAGGCTCTCGAATCTTGTCGCCTTCGAAGGCATTTGGTTCCCTTCAAACTCCCGCATATGACTCAAAACTTTCACAAACTGTGCATCTTGACAAGGAATTCTCATCGTGATAAGTGTCACGAGAAATCGTACGGAGGGTCAAAACTGCCCGGTGGCGGACAGGAGAGCTGCATCGGCCAAACCCACGCCCGAACCCCTGACCTCTCCCGTGTGAGGGGAGCTTTCTGGCTGGCCGTCAGGTCACGGCTGTTGCGTGTGATCGCCGCGACGACCAGGTGCGCACGCGGCAACTGTCGGGCCGCCTCGGCCTGACCATCGAAGATGGCGAGTCCCTGCGAACGCGAGACCGCGCAGACCTGAGCAGCCGTATTCCGGTGCTGGGCAACACAGCTCAGGACGTCCCCTGTCGCCCACGGGTTGTCGCGGATCGCCACGATCGGTACGTCCGGCAGATTGCGCCACGCTGCCACGCTGCCACGAGCCCACGCACCGTCGCCTGTTTCGCGGTTTCACCGGGAGCGGGAATGATCGGTTGAGCATGGGTCACGGTGATCGCGTCGTACCCGCCCTGCCGGGGTATCTTCATGGCCCCCTCGCGCCAGAACTCGCATTCGCGCTCCGAGCCGTCCGACGACGGCTTGTTACGAGGCGTCGTGAGGTACCAGCCGTTGTGGCTGGCGACGTCGATGAGCCAGTTGTTGTGCTCGGCGTACTCCGGTGGACGCCGAGCAGGACGTGTCCGAGCAGCGCGACCGGCGGCAGCGCACCGAGGCGATCGAACGCTTCGTCCGGCGCGCCCAGAACCTGCCCGGTCGCAGGCGACCGGTTGCGTCGATCTCGGCGAGCAGGTGCGACGTGATGAGAAATCCGCTGATGGCGAAGAAGACATCGACCCCGACATAGCCGCCGGTCAACCGATTGGGCCAGAGGTGAAACAGCATCACCGCGCCAACCGCGATAGCGCGCAGAGCTTGGATGTCGGCGCGAACACCACCCCGGCGAGGCGTGTCCGTGGTGATCTCGTCCACGGTCGTCGGATGCGTGACGGTCACGTGCCGAACCTTACAGACGGTCACGCGCGAATGTCGGCGAGGTCAACACCTGACGGGCGCCCGGTAGCCGTGGAGGTGTGGTTGGTTTGTGGTGGACGTGAAGGGACTCGAACCCCTGACCTCTCGCGTGTGAGGCGAGCGCTCTAACCAGCTGAGCTACACGTCCGAACTGCGCTGCCCGGCATACGGGTAGCGGTGAGGAAGACTAGCCGCTCCCCTTGTTCGACCGCCAGTCGGGTCGGCCTGAGTAGGCACTGGTTGATCGATCTCACTGCGCCAGGCCGGGGATCTGCCTGAGCCACTTCTCGACGTTGTCGGGAAAGAAGCCGGGGACTCCGCTGATCAGGAACAGCAGCCAGAAGATCGCGACGACTGCGGCGATCGTGACCAGGAGCACCAGTCCCTTGATCCACCAGGGCTGGGGTCTGAGAAGGTCGTTCCAGGTCTCGAGCGTGTGCCGGCCACGATGCAGCAACCGCTGGGCCCACACGAACTCGGTGGCCCAGACTGCCAGCCCGAGGAACACCACCAGCCAGCCGGGGCCGGGGAACGGCACCATGATCAGTCCGACCACGACGATGATCAGTCCGACGACGCCCACGACGATGCGAAGGATCAGGTGGGAGTGCGGGTTCGAGCGGATCCTGCGCCGCCATTCCCAGCCGTCGTCGACAGCGTCCAGGTTGACGTTGTCGTCGTCACCACTTCCATCAGGTCGCGAGCTCATGGGTCGAGACGTTCTGCGGACAGACGGGCGAAGATCTCGGCAGCACGTTTGGTCAGCGGGCCCGGTGCCGCGACCGGCCGGTCGTCTATCGCGTGGACGGCCAGCACGTCCTTGGTCGAGGACGTGATGAACACCTCTTCCGCCTGCTGCAGAATCGACATCGGCAGCGGCTCGGCCCTCACGATGAGACCCTCCTGCCGACACCACTCGATGACGAGCTCTCGGGTTACCCCGGCCAGGGGCCCGGATGCCAGGTCCGGGGTGAGGATCTTGCCGTCGAGCACCACGAAGACGTTGGATCCGGTGCCCTCGCACAGGTTGCCCGCCGTGTTTGCGAAGAGGGCCTCCACTCCCCCGCGTTCCTTGGCAAAGGCAAGCGCCACAACGTTTTCCGCGTATGACGTGGTCTTAAGACCCACTGTGGCGCCACGTTCGTTCCGGGTCCAGGGGACAACGACCAGCTTGGCGGTGTCAGGGTTCGGCGGCTGCGGGCCTGCGGCGACGATATAGGTCAGTGGTGAGGCGCTGCGGTCAGATCCGAGTGGGCCTGCGCCGCCGGTGACGGTGTAACGAAGACGTCCGTAGGCGATTGGCTCTCCCGCCAGTACTGACTTGATCCCGGCTTCAATGACGCCATGGTCAGCCGGGGGTAGGCCGAGTCCGGCCATCGAACGGTCCAGCCGTGTCGCGTGTCGCTTCAGGGCGAACGGCACTCCGTCGACGACTTTGCACGTCTCGAAGACTCCGTCGCCGACAGTCACGCCGTGGTCGAGCGCGGAGATCGACGCCGCAGGGTCCACCAGCTCGCCGTTGACCCACACCCGGACCGCATCGGCCCGCTTGCTCTCACCCTCGTTGCCGTTGCTCAGTTCGCTCACGGTCTCAGGGTAGCCAGGGTTTGCCGGCGAGCTGCGTGACAACCAGCGCGTGGGTGACCCACGGGACCTGCAGCGCCAGGCTGATGACGGACACGACCACCACCAGGGCTGCCCGCTTGCGCGGGATCGTGGCCGGCTGCGGGCTTCCGACCATCAGCAGTGCCAAGGGGAATGCGAGCAACAGGTAGCGAAGCATCCCGGTGTGCACACCGGCGACGAACAACAGGAAGATCGGGTAGATCGCGAACCAGGTCCGCACCTCGACCCCCCACGTCCGGGTCAGTGGGCTGAGCGCCAACGCCACCAACAGGACGACCAGGAGGACAAGGCCGACGACCCCGATCCAGCCGATGTGCTCGTACGCGTTGGTGAACCAGCCGAACCTGCCGACCACCACCGCGCTGGAGACGTTCCCGCGACTGGCGCCGGTGGTATTGACCCCGCTGGTGATCGCGGACGTGATCGTCGACCACAACGAGACCGAGGCCGCGGAGACAACCGCCAGGACTGCCATCCAGACGGCCTCACCACGCCGGATCGGATCCTGCGCCCGGTTGCGGAAGCGCAGGCCCCCATGAACGAGCACGACGATGGCCAGGGGCGGGGTCACCAGCCGGGTCAGCGACAGCAGGACCACGGCCGCCACCGCCCAGGCATAGCGGCGCTGTGCGACCAGCAGCAGGACCGTGCACACGAGCAGCAGCGAGATGCTCTCGGAGTACGCCGCCTGGAGCAGTGGCGCCGCGACGAAGCAGCAGGTGACCAGGACCGCAGCGCTGGCCGCGAACCGACCTGCCGTGCGCTCGACCAGTGCGAACATGACGACCATGGCGGCACCGCCGGCCACGAGGTTCACCACCGTGACGCACACGGCGAAGCTCAGACCTGTCACAGCCATCATCGCGCCCACGACTGTGGGGAACACCGGTAGGAACGCGTACGCCCAGAGAGCGTCCTTGGCACCGGAGGCTCCCGGCCCGGGCAGGTGATACCCGAGCGTGGCGACGCGTTCGTACCACTGGCCGTCCCAGTTGGTGATCAGCCCCAGATAGCCGGGCGAGTCCGGATGCGCCGTGAACTGGTAGATGCCCGGGTGCGCGGGTGAGGGAAGGGCCACCTGCCGACGGGCTGCCAGGGCGATGACCACGAAGCCATACAGCCGGGTCGCGGCGAAGATGGTCAGCGGCAGCCAGATCGAGAGCGGGACCGTGAACCGTCCAATTCGCAGCGTCGCCGGCGCGGGGGTCTGTGCGGAGGTCTGCGCAGGTCCCGCTGTCGCCGCCATGGCACTCCCCGTGACCGTCATCTGGTTGAACTCAGTCAGCACGGATGCTACCGGGGTTGGTCAGTCCGTCACCGTCATCCGGGCGCAGGTGCCGCTGGAGGCGTCCGGCCCGACCGTGACGAGGGCTTCGCCAGGGTCGATCCGCAGGGTCATCGTGCGG
>Ga0209745_1000357_pt1 | contig 27082 bp, 21 predicted proteins | sample BarGraNGADG00312_FD_184495 | JGI IMG/M metagenome (GOLD analysis project Ga0209745, IMG submission 184495) | Arctic peat soil microbial communities from Barrow, Alaska - Barrow Graham LP Ref core NGADG0004-312 (SPAdes) (version 2) | ecosystem: Environmental > Terrestrial > Soil > Wetlands > Peat...
CGGTCTCCGAGCAAAATCCCTAGTCAGGGAGACATTTTCGCTGTCCTGACAGGGGGTCCAAGATGGTCGGGGCGACAGGACTCGAACCTGCGGTCTCCTGCTCCCAAAGCAGGCGCGCTAGCCACTACGCTACGCCCCGGTCAACCGGCGCCACTCTACGGGGGCCGCACGAAGGCGGCCAACTCCGGTGACGATCACAGACCCGGGCTCAGCTCTGGGGAGAGCAGCAGCCAGGCCATTGGTTCGGCGTCATGGATGCGACCGTCGGCATAGGCGCACAGCACCTGGCCCCGCGCCTTCTCGGCCACCTGGGCGTAGTGCGCGGCCTTGTCCCACTCCGGCGGGCACAGCTCCAGCAGCCCCACCAACTGGGCCTGCTCGGTCCAGGTGAGCAGCGGCGCCTCGCCGGGCAGCGATCCACCCAGCCGGTTGGCGACACCCGCCAACTCCGCCCCGCCGACCTCGACACTCCGGTAGTGCAGCAGCGAGCTCTCCAGCGATGCCGTCCGTCCGACTGCCGAGCGTCCCAGCAGGTCGTGGCACCGGGCCTGGATGTCCATCCCCAATGAGATGGACGCCAGCCAGGCAGCCATCACCACCCGTCCGTAGCCGACACCGACCGGGAGCCGGGCGAGGAGTCGGAGCGCGTCCGACACCAGGGCACCCTCGCCGAGGCTGCGGCCGCGGCTTAGCCCGAACGCCGCACCCAGCACGGAGTCGGCCCTCGCCCAATCCACCCGGTCCAGCATCTCGTCTGCGGCCGGATCGAGCCACAGCGCATGCCGGTCGGCGGCCTGCTGGACACACACCGCCTCAGCCAGGCTCAGGCCGTTGCCCCGCTTGACGGCCTCCGACGCCACCGCGTGCAGCACCGATTCGGCACCCGGCACCCACTCCAGGGGCACCCGGCTCAGACCACGCGGCGTCTGGACATCAAGGATCCGCCGGCCCACCGGCCCGGTCACGCCGACGACCCCGTCGGAGTACTCCACCTGCACCCCGGGCGGCCAGCTCAGGCCGAAGTCGGCCAGCTCGCTCCACCACGGCTCGTCGGCGTCGAGTTGGGTGTCGTTCAGCCACGGAGGGAGGCGACGGGTGAGGTCCTCAATCCCTGGGTACCAGTCGGCCCCGATCGCCGTCACCAGCCGCTGGCCCGCGTCCAGTCCCGTGCCCGCCGGGGCGACCTGGTAGTCGACACACGCACTGCTGGCGCCAGGGTCTTCGAGCTCCTCCAGGTAGCCCTGCTCCAGCCGCAAGCCGAGCACCGGCCCCGCGGCGTGCGCCGGAGCCAGCGCCAACAGCGCCGTCACCCCGCTCCCCCAGCTCCACAGGGTGTACTCCGATCCCGGCCGCACGCGCAGCAGGTCGGTGACCGGCAGCGTCCGTCCCGGTTCGGTAGTGAGCACCCACCGGTTCCGCCAGCCGCCGTTCACGGCCTGCCGCTGCATCACCAGGCCGGAGGCGGTCGTCAGGGTGTGTTCCACTTCGTCCTCGACGGACAGCTCGGCCGGCGCGCCCGCGGCACCCACCCACGCCAGTTCGACCACGAGCTCCTCTCCCCGGACGAGCTTGATGCTGGTGCCGTCCTCGGCGACGCGGACCTGGGCGTCGCCCCACTGCATCACCGTCGGCGCTGGCATCGCGCGCACCAGTAGAGATTGCGGCCTTCGAACAGCCGCATGCTGACTTCACGTCCGCACACCAGGCAGGGCTGGCCCGCCCGACGGTAGACGTAGACCTCGCCGCCATGGCGATCCACCCGCGGGTCACGGCCGGTCGCCTCCGGCGAGTCCTCTGGACGCACGGTGTCGATGCGGCCATGCCGCACGCCCTGGGGCATCAGCTCGACGAAGTCGGCCCAGATCCGGTTCCAGGCGCGCCGTGAGAGCGCCGAGCCGGGGGTGTCCGGGTGGATCCGTTGCCGGTACAGCACCTCGGCCCGGTAGATGTTGCCCACGCCTGCGGCGACCCGTTGGTCCATCAGCAGCGAGGCGATCGTTCGGACCGAGCGGTGCACCCGCCTCCACGCCCGCTCCGGGTCGGCGTCGGCGCGCAGCGGGTCGGGGCCCAGCGTGGCCACCAGCCCGGCCACCTCTTCCGGCCCGACGAGCGCGCAGGACTGGGGTCCGCGGAGTTCTGCGGCGTGCTCCTTGGTCTCGAGCCGCAGCCGCAGGGTGCTGGCACCTTCCACTGCGCCCGGCTTCACCCAGCGCAGCTTGCCGATCAATCCCAGATGGATGTGGACGAATGGCCCGGAGGTGGCGGGCGACCCTTCGTGACGCTCGCTCGCTGCGCTCACGAGCTCCTCAGGGACCGGGGGAAGGGAGAGCTCCTCAGGGACCGTTGAAGGGGAGAAGTCGAGGATCAGGTGCTTACCGAAGGCTTCGGCTGTGCGGAACACGGTCCCGTCGAGTAGGGCAGACGCCTCTGCGAAGCGGCCCTGTGGGCTGGAGATAGACACCCTCCGGCCGGCGAAGGCGTGGTCCAGCTCCGCGGCGAGGCGGTGGATCACGTGGCCCTCGGGCATTTCATCTCCTGCGTGACGGGTTTCGGGAGTCTACGCTGCCCCCATGAGCGGAACCGAGCGCCATACCGAGCCCGACCGGGGTTTCGGCCGCGATGGCATCTCCGGCCTGGTGGACGCGAATCGCGCCCTCAGGGCCCGCGACGTGTCCCGCCCCGGGTCCGACGAGCAGGAAGCCGCTGAACGGGTCGTGACAGCAGCCCTCGCGCGCCTTGAGCGCCCCCGCCGTTGACGGGCACCTCCGGGGGTATGTTGAGCGGGATCGATAGGCCTAGTAACCTCCCAACACCCGGTGGGGTCAGCGAGGCTCCTAACACCCCCAAGCCTGTGAGGTCGCATGTACCCGGCAAACATCACGCGCGCAGAAGCCGCCGAGCGATCCGCGCAGGTGTCCACCCATAGCTACGAAGTGCTCGTCGACCTCTCGGGACGGGTGCCCGACGCGGGCGGCTTCGACCCGAGCGCCACCTTCGTATCCACCTCCACGGTGCGGTTCACCACGGTCGGCGGCGCCACCTACGTCAACCTGATTGCCGACCGGCTGCTCGCAGCGACCCTCGACGGCACGCCGTTGGCCGATGACGCCTTCGCCGACCACAAGGTGCATTTCCGCGCCGACACCGGCGACCACGAGCTCGTGATCACCGCCCTGTGCCGCTACAGCCGCACCGGGGAGGGCCTGCACCGTTTCGTTGATCCCGTCGATGATCTCGTGTACTGCTACACCCAGCTCGAGCCCGCCGACTCGCGTCGGCTCTACGCCTGTTTCGAGCAGCCCGACCTGAAGGCCACCTTCGCCCTCACCGTCATCGCCCCCGACGCCTGGACGGTCCTTTCCAACTCCGCCGCCGTCGACCCCGCCTCGCTGGGCGACGGCCTGGCTCGCTGGGAGTTCGCCCCCACCCCGCCGGTCTCCACCTACATCACCGCGCTGATCGCCGGTTCCTTCCACGTCGTGAAGGACACGCTCACCGGCAAGGCCGCGGAGATTCCCCTGTCTGTGGCCTGCCGGCAGTCGCTGGTTCCCTTCCTCGACGCCGACCGCATCCTCGCCACCACCAAGGCCGGCTTCAAGGTCTTCGAGGAGCACTTCGGCATGCCGTACCCGTTCGCCGACTACGCGCAGGTGTTCGTGCCGGAGTTCAACGCCGGCGCCATGGAGAACGCAGGCTGCGTCACCATCCGCGACGAGTACCTCTACCGGTCCCGCGTTACCCAGGCCTCCTACGAGACCAGAGACAACACGATCCTGCACGAACTCGCCCACATGTGGTTCGGAGACCTGGTCACCATGACCTGGTGGGACGACCTGTGGCTGAACGAGTCGTTCGCCGAGTGGGCGTCCCACTTCTGCCAGGCCGAGATCCGTGCTGGCGGTGTGGCAGGCGATGACCCGTGGGCGACCTTCACCAACAATCGCAAGAACTGGGCCTACCGGCAGGACCAGCTGCCCTCCACCCACCCCGTGGCCGCCGACATGGTCGACCTGGAAGCTGTGGAGCTGAACTTCGACGGCATCACCTACGCCAAGGGCGCCTCGGTACTGCGCCAGCTGGTCGCGTTCGTCGGGCAGGACAAGTTCCTGGGCGGGGTACGCGCCTACTTCGCGAAGCACGCCTGGGGCAACACCCAGTTCAGCGATCTGCTCGCCGCCCTCACCGAGGCTTCCGGCCGCGACCTGTCGCACTTCGCCGCCGAATGGCTGCAAACCGCAGGCGTGAACACGCTGCGCGCCGAGTTCGACACCGCCGACGACGGCACCTTCGCCCGTTTCGCGATCCGGCAGACCGCACCCGAACAGTGGCCGACCCTGCGCCGCCACCGTCTGGCGGTCGGCTGCTACGACGAGCAGGACGGACGCCTCGTGCGCGCCCTGCGGGTGGAGGTGGATATCGCCGGCGAGCTCACCGAGGTGCCCGAACTGGTGGGACACGCCCGTCCCTGCCTGGTCCTGCTCAACGACGACGACCTCACCTACGCGAAGATCCGCCTCGACGACAGGTCCCTGGCCACCCTGATCAGCGGCATCCAGACTCTCGACAGCTCGCTCAGCCGGGCGCTGTGCTGGGGCGCTGCCTGGGACATGTGTCGCGACGCCGAGATGCACCCGGCCGACTTCGTCACCCTCGTGCTGTCGGGCATCGGCGTGGAGACCGATCTCACCGCCGTCCAGACCGTTCTCGGCCAGGCGCGCGTGGCGATCGACCAGTACTCGCCACGGGACGCCCGAGCGACGTTGAACGACCGGTTCGTCACCGGCCTCGCCCACCTGCTGAAGGACGCGGAAGCCGGCTCTGACCACCAGCTCGCATTCGCCCGCTCCCTGATTTCCGCGGCACGGTCCGAAGCGGTGGTGCAGGTGCTGCAGGCGTGGCTTGCCGGCGAGGAGGCGCCGGCAGGGCTGGCCATCGACACCGACCTGCGCTGGCACATCCTCACCAACCTGGCGCGCGTGGGAGTGGCCGGAGAGGCGGAGATCGAGGCCGAGCAGGCCCGCGACGCCACCGCCCGCGGCGCAGAGAAGGCCGCAGGGGCCAGGGCCTCCCGGCCCTCCCCGGAGGCGAAGGCAGAGGCTTGGCAGCTCGCGACGGCTGACGACACCGTTGCCAACGAGACCCACTTCCAGATCTGCACGCAGTTCTGGCAATACGACCAGGACGAGGCGCTGCACCCGTACGTGCAGAGCTACCTCGACGTCGCCCAGGCCATCTCCGATGGTTGGGACGGCTGGGCGGAGCGCAGTTCGACCATCCGACAGCACGTGTTGGGGCAGCTGTTCCCGCGTCCTCTGGCCGATCGACAGACGCTGCAACTGATGGCGCTGTGGGTTCAGGGCACCAAGCTCAGCGACTCGGTCCAGCGTCAGGTGGCCGAGCGCAGGGACGACGCCGAGCGCTCACTGCGGTGCCAGGAGGCTGCGGCGACCCGCTAGCTCTTCGGGCGCCAGCCGGGGCCGAGGATGACCGCCGTCAGCACGAGCGTGATCGTCAGGGGGATGAACAGCGTGAGGGTCAGCATCTCCAGCACGGTGGGGTCGGTGACCGCCGGCCAGCTGGGCAGGGTCTCCAGCGGAAAGAGTGCAGGGACTGGAAGCATGGTCACACGCTAGCCGACCTACGTTAGATTGACGCTTCGAGGACCGGGACAGTCTCATCACCACACCGGTTCGAGAACCCGAGGAGCGCTTGCGTGGCTGACCCAGCATCCGACACCCCGACCTCAGGCATTTCTCCCCGCGTTGTCGTCGATGGCCCCGAACTGGCCCGCTCGCTGGCGCGGATGGCCCACCAGATCCTCGAGGCCAACCGCGGCGCCGACGACCTGGTGCTGCTCGGGATCCCGACAAGGGGCGTCTTCCTCGCCCGGCGGCTGGCTGCGCTGATCGCCGACATCGAGGGTCGTCCGGTGCGCATCGGCGAACTCGACATCACCATGTATCGCGACGACCTGCGCGCCAACCCCACCCGCAGCGTGGGCCGCACTGCCATCCCGGGCCGCATCGACGACGCTGTGGTGGTCCTCGTGGACGACGTGCTGTTCTCGGGACGCACGATCACGGCAGCCATCGACGCGTTGCGCGACCTGGGCCGGCCGCGCGCCGTCCGCCTCGCGGTGCTCGTCGACCGCGGGCACCGGGAACTGCCGATCGCCGCCGACCACGTCGGACGCACCATCCAGACCGCTGCAGACGAACGCGTCCAGGTGCGTCTGAGCGAACTGGACGGCGACGACGCCGTCACCATCGGAAGGACCGGGGGCAAACGATGAGGCACCTGCTGAGCGCGTCCGACCTGGACCTTGCTTCCGCCACCTCGATCCTCGACGTCGCTGAGGAGATGCAGCAGGTGCAGTCGCGGCCGGTGAAGAAGCTGCCGGCCCTGCGCGGCCGCACCGTGGTGAACATCTTCTTCGAGGACTCCACCCGCACCCGAACCTCGTTCGAGATCGCCGGCAAGTGGCTCTCGGCCGACACCATCAACGTGTCGGCGAAGGGCTCGTCGGTCTCCAAGGGCGAGTCCCTGCGCGACACCATGCTGACCCTGGACGCAATGGGCGTGGACGCCTTCGTGATCCGGCACCCGTCCTCAGGCGCTGCCCATCAGGTGGCCGGCTGGGTGCAGGCCAAGGTCATCAACGCCGGCGACGGCCAGCACGAGCACCCCACACAGGCGCTGCTGGACGCGTACTCGATGCGCCACCACTTCCGCAGCATCGGCTCTGACGGTTTCGCAGGAAAGAAGATCGCGATCGTCGGCGACCTCCTTCATTCCCGGGTGGTGCGCAGCAACGTCCTGCTGCAGCGCACCCTCGGCGGCAGGGTGGTGCTGGTTGCCCCGCCGACACTGTTGCCGACCGGAGTGGAAACCTGGGGCTGTCCGGTCACCGGCGACTTCGACGCTGCCCTCGCCGAGGCCGACATCGTGATGATGCTGCGGGTGCAGCGGGAGCGGATGGCCGGCGGCTTCTTTCCCTCCGAACGCGAGTACGCCGAGGGCTACGGCCTCACCGAGGCCCGGCTCGCAGCGATGAAGCCGGGCGCCGCGATCTGCCACCCGGGTCCGATGAACCGGGGCGTCGAGATCTCCAGCGCTGCCGCCGATGCCGCGAACTCCCTTGTCCTCGACCAGGTGGCCGCCGGCGTCGCCGTCCGGATGAGCGTGCTGTACCACCTCTTGGGCTCGGACGAAGGAGCGAAGCAGTGACGACCAGTAGTGGGAGCTTGCTGATCACCGGGGCGCGCCTCGCCGACGGCACCCGCACGGACCTGTACATCAGCAATGGCGTGCTGGCCGACCAGGCGTCGGCACCGGCCGGCGTCGAGCGCATTGACGCCGATGGGCTGCTCGCACTGCCGGGGCTCGTCGACCTGCACACCCACCTGCGGCAGCCCGGACGCGAGGACGCAGAGACGGTCGCCTCCGGTACAGCTGCCGCCGCCCGGGGGGGTTACACCTGCGTGCACGCCATGGCCAACACCGACCCCGTGACCGACACCGCAGAGGCCGCCGAGTACGTCCAGGCCCTGGGCGAGCGCGACGGCCACTGCCAGGTGCGGGTGGTCGGCGCGGTCACCAAGGGCCTCGGCGGGGCGGGACTCGCGGAGCTGGGGCTGATGGCCGCCTCCAGCGCCGGCATCCGGGTGTTCTCCGACGACGGCCGCTGCGTCGATGACTCGCTGGTGATGCGCCGGGCGCTGACCTACGTGAAGTCGTTCGACGGCGTCATCGCGCAGCACTCGCAGGACCCGCGCCTGGCCGGTCCGGGCGCGTGCTGCCACGAGTCGGAGTACTCGGGACGCCTCGGGCTTCCCGGGTGGCCGTCGCAGGCAGAGAGCGTGATCGTCGCCCGCGACGTGCAGTTGGCCGAGCTCACCGGTTCACGGCTCCACGTCTGCCACGTGTCCACGGCTGAGAGCGTCGACGTGGTGCGGTGGGCGAAGGCCCGCGGCATTCGCGTGACCGCTGAGGTCACCCCGCACCATCTCCTGCTGGACACACCGCTGGTCTCCAACTTCGACACCACGTTCAAGGTGAACCCGCCGCTGCGGACCGCGGAGCACCTGGAGGCGGTGCGGGAGGGGCTCGCCGACGGCACCATCGACATCGTCGGCACCGACCACGCCCCGCACGCCCGCCAGGACAAGGACCACCCGTTCGACGTCGCACTGCCCGGCATGCTCGGTCTCGAGCAGGCACTGGCCGTGGTGGTTGACGTCATGGTCAACACCGGACGCATGGACTGGCCGACCCTCGTGGAACGGATGTCGGCAGCCCCGGCACGCATCGGCCGGGTTGTCGGTCAGGGGCGTCCGCTGGTGGTCGGTGAGCCGGCCAACCTGGTGCTGGTCGACCCCTCCGCCCGCGGGGTCGTGGACGGTGCGGCGTCCGCGTCCAGGGCCCGCAACAACCCGTATCACGGCCGAGACCTGCCCGATCCGGTGGTCGCGACCATCTGGAAGGGCGGCGTCACCTACCGCCGCTGACAGTTCCGGCGGAGGGCCGGAGCGTGAATCGATTCATGGAGTTGGGCGAATCTGCGTCCTTCGGAGCGGGCTACTGGTTATGCTCAAGCCGATTCCGCAGCACGAGGAGGCATCGATGACCCCACAGCGAGCCAGCGTCAAGGACGTGGCCGCGGCCGCCGGGGTGTCCGTCGGGACGGTGTCCAACGTGCTCAACCGGCCGGAGTCTGTGGCGGCGAAGACGCGCACCAAGGTCGAGCAGGCCATGGAGGAGCTCAACTTCCACCGCAACGCCTCCGCCCGGCAGCTGCGCGCCGGCGTGTCCCGCACTGTCGGGGCCATCGTGATGGACGTCGGCAACCCCTACTACACCGAACTCGCCCGCGGCATCGAGGACCGGCTGGCCGTCGACGACCACACCCTGATCCTTTGCTCCTCCGACGACGACCCGCGCCGCGAGGCCCGCTTCCTGCGGCTCCTGGCCGAACAGGGCGTCCGTGGCGTCCTCGTCACCCCGATGTCCACGACCAAGGACCGGCTGTCCACCCTGCGCCGGCTCGGCATCCCGTCGGTACTTATGGACTCCAGCAGCCGCGACCACGCCTCGGTCGGCGTCGACCACGTCTCTGGCGGACGCCAGGCGGTCACCCACCTGCTTGCGCAGGGGCACCGGCGCATCCTCTTCCTCGCCGGCCCGGAGGAACTGCAGCAGACGCGTCACCGCCTCAAGGGTGCCGTCGACGCGATTCAGTCAGCCGGGCTCGACCCGTCCGAGGTCCTGAAGGTGGTCACGCTGCCCGCGCTGACAGCCAACGACGGCCAGCAGTGCCTGGTCAAGGCGCTCGAATCCGGCTGGGGACCGACGGCCGTCTTCTGCATGAACGACATCGTCGCGCTGGGCGCCATGCGGGAACTGCGCCGCCGTGGCCTCTCCGTCCCGTCCGACATGGCCGTTGTCGGCTACGACGACCTCTATCTCGCCGCCGAACTGATGATCCCGCTCACCTCCGTCCGCCAGCCGATGCGCCAGCTGGGTTGGGCTGCGGCCGACCTGCTCCTCACCGACACCCCGCACGCCCTGTTCGAGCCCGAGCTGATCGTTCGGGCGTCGTCGGACTTCCTGCGCCACTGACGCCGTTACTGTTTCGGTGTGACCAGCACTGACCGCGCCTGGTGGCGTGACGCCGTGGTGTACCAGATCTACCCACGCTCCTTCGCCGACGCGAACAACGACGGCATCGGTGACGTCCGGGGGATGATCGACAAGCTCGACTACCTCAAGGACCTCGGCGCTAACGCGGTATGGGTGAGCCCTTGGTACCCCTCGCCGATGGCCGACGGCGGCTACGACGTGGCCGATTACTGCGACATCGACGCGTCCTTCGGCACCCTTGCCGACGCCGACGAGTTCGTGGTCGTGGCCCACGAGCGCGGCCTCCGCGTGCTGATCGACCTGGTGCCCAACCACTCCTCCGAGGCCCACCCAGCCTTCCGAGCGGCCCTGGGCGCTGGTCCGGGCTCGCCGGAGCGGGAGATGTTCCACTTCGCCGACGGCACCGGCTCCGACGGTTCCGTTCCGCCCAACAACTGGGGTTCGCTGTTCGGTGGCCCTGCCTGGGAGCGCGTCGTCGGCCCGTCCGGTCCTGAGCAGTGGTACCTCCACATGTTCGCCCCGGAGCAGCCCGACTGGAACTGGGCCAACCCTGCAGTGGTTGCCCTGTTCGACGACGTGATCCGGTTCTGGTTCGACCGCGGCGTCGACGGCCTGCGGGTCGACGTCGCCGACGGCCTGGCCAAGGCGACCGGCTACCCGGACACCCCGATCGACCCGGACACCGGTCTCGGTATAGCCAGCTTCTACCCCGGCCACCCGTGGTGGAACCAGCCCGAGCTGGACGCCATCCAGCGGCACTGGCGCGAGATCGCCGACAGCTATGCCGATCGGCACCTGGGCGAGCGGATCTTCGTCTGCGAGGCCAACACCAAGCCCCTGGACGCGTTGATGCGATTCGTCGACCCGGGCCGGATGCACACAACCTTCAACTTCGACATGTTGTGGTGCGAATGGGAGGCGGGCTCACTGCGGGCCATGATCGACCGTAACCTCGTGGCCCACGCCACCGTCGGGGCGCCGACCACCTGGGTGCTCGGCAACCACGACTGCACCCGGGTGGTGACCAGGTACGGCAAGCCGGAGACCGGCAAGCCGTTCACGCTCGACGGGCCGCCGGCCGAATGGCTGTACCGGTTCGCCGACTACTTCACCCCCCTGCCCACCGACAACGAGCTCGGCCGGCGCCGCGCTCGCGCGGCCGCGCTGCTGGAGTTCGCGCTGCCCGGGCCCGCCTACATCTACCAGGGCGAGGAGCTGGGCCTTCCCGAGGTGGAGGACCTGCCGGACGCCGCCCGCCAGGACCCGAGCTTCTTCCGCACCGGCGGTCGCACCAAGGGTCGGGACGGCTGCCGCGTGCCGCTGCCCTGGTCGGGTACCACGCCGCCCTACGGCTTCGGGGCGGACGTGCAGCCCTGGCTCCCCCAGCCCCCGGTGTGGGCTGAGCTCAGCGCGGCAGCGCAGGATGGCGACGCCGACTCGACGCTCACCCTCTACCGACGGGCGCTGGCCGTGAGGTGCACCCACCCCGCGCTCGGCGACGGCACCCTGGCCTGGAACGACACCTACCCGGGCAAGGTCTTGTACTTCACCCGCGAGCCGGGTTTCGGTTGCCTCGTGAACATCTCCGGGGAGCCGGCGGACCTTCCTTCCGGCGCCGAGGTGCTGGTTGCGTCCGCGCCGCTCGTCGACGGACGGGTACCGACGGACACGACCGTGTGGCTGACGGTCCCCGCTGGCTGAGCTCACGCTGGTTGACGGGCAGGGAGGGAGACCCCGGCCCCTATCGGCGGGAAGGTCGGCCCCCCTATGCTCCGAAAATGGCGACCGATCCGAGTGCTTCCGGAGTACACCGACTCCTCGCGCAGCACATGCTCGTCGACGGGCTACCGCTCGTCCTCGATCTGACGGCGTCGCAGGGGTCCTGGTTGATCGACCAGGCCACCGGCGAACGCTACCTGGACATGTTCACGTTCTTCGCGTCCTCCGCCCTGGGGATGAACCATCCCGGGCTGACCGAAGACCCCGAGTTCCGCCGTGACCTGCTGGAGGCCGCGCTCAACAAGCCCAGCAACTCCGACGTCTACACCGTGGCCCTTGCCCGGTTCGTCGACACGTTCGACCGGGTGATGGGCGATCCCGCCCTGCCGCACCTGTTCTTCATCGAGGGCGGCTCACTGGCGGTGGAGAACGCCTTGAAGGTGGCCTTCGACTGGAAGAGCCGCTGGAACGAGGCCCACGGCATCTCCCCCGACCTCGGTACGCAGGTGATGCACCTCACCGGGGCCTTCCACGGACGCAGCGGCTACACCATGTCGCTCACCAACACCGACCCCAACAAGGTGGCCCGGTTCCCGAAGTTCGCCTGGCCCCGGATCGAATCGCCGTGGATCGCAGACGAGCGCGACGTGCCCGCCTACGAACGGCGCGCCCTGGCGCAGGCGGTAGAGGCGTTCGAGGCGAACCCGCACGACATCGCCTGTTTCATCATGGAATCGGTGCAGGGCGAGGGCGGCGACCACCACTTCCGTCCGGAGTTCTTCGCGGCGATGAAGGACCTGTGCCACCGCTACGACGCGCTCTTCGTCGTTGACGAGGTGCAGACCGGCGGCGGCCTCACCGGCAAGCCGTGGGCCTACCAGTGGAAGGGCGTCGAGCCCGACGTCGTCGCGTTCGGCAAGAAGCTGCAGGTCTGCGGCGTGATGGCCGGCGGACGCGTGGACGAGGTACCTGACAACGTGTTCCACGTCCCATCCCGGATCAACTCGACCTGGGGTGGCAACCTCACCGACATGGTGCGGTCGCGGCGGATCCTCGAGATCATCGAGGCCGACAACCTGTTCGACGCCGCCCAGGTGCGGGGCGCGGAACTGCTCGACGGCCTGCTACACCTCGCCGCCACCCACCCGCTGCTGACAAACCCCCGCGGGCTCGGCTTGATGTGTGCGCTCACGATGCCCGACCGTGACGTCCGCGACCGCGTGCTGAAGGTCCTGATGGACCGGGAGTTGGTGATCATGCTCGGTTGCGGGCATCGATCCTTGCGGGTGCGGCCGGCGCTGACCGTGAGCAGTGAGACGATCCAGATCGCCCTTGCTGCACTCGATCGGGCGGTGACGCTGGTCGAGCAGGACCGGGATCGGGACGGCGATGTTCAGTACGCATGACCTGCGCGCGGGGTTCGCGCGCTCGCTGTCGGCCATGTACGGCACAGAGGTGCCGGCCTACAACACCCTGGTTGACGTTTCCACGCAGGTGAACGCCGACGTGCTGGCCGCCGACCCGGTGCGGGCCGAGCGGTTGGGTCGGATCGATCGGGTGACCGCCGAGCGGCACGGGGCGATCCGGGTCGGCACGGCTGCAGAGCTGCGTCAGGTGGCGCAGGTGTTCGCAGCCCTCGGCATGGAGCCGGTCGGGTTCTACGACCTGCGCGGCACTGAGGCCACCTCACTACCGATCGTGTCGACGGCGTTCCGTCCGACCACACCGGACGCGCTGGCGATCAACCCGTTCCGGGTGTTCACCTCCGTCCTCGTCACTGACGACCGGCGCTACTTCGACGCCGGGATGCAGGGCGAACTGGACGCATTCCTTGCCCGGCGGACGCTGTTCGGGCCCGACGTGCTCGCCCTCGCCGAGCGCGCAGAGGCCGACGGCGGCCTGCCCGACGCCGACGCCGCCCAGTTCCTGCGGCTGGCCACGGCGTGCTTCGAGCTCTCCCCCGCGCCAGTCGACCGGGCCTGGTACGCCCGGCTGTCGGCGATCTCCGGTGTGGCTGCCGACATCGGTGGGGTGCCCACCACCCACATCAACCACCTGACGCCGCGGGTGCTCGACATCGACGACCTGTACCGGCGGATGGAGGGCCTCGGCATCACGATGATCGACGAGATCCAGGGCCCGCCGAAGTGGGATGGTCCCGACGTGCTGCTGCGCCAGACCTCGTTCAAGGCGCTGGCTGAGCCGCGGAAGTTCCGAGAGCCGGACGGGACCATCACCGATGGCGCGCTCAGCGTCCGCTTCGGCGAGGTGGAGCAGCGCGGGATCGCGCTCACCCCTGCCGGGCGCGACCGCTACGACCGGCTGATCGTCGAGATCGACCAGCGAACGGCTGCGGTCACGCCGGCCGAGCGGGACGCGATCAAGGTCGAGCTGTGGCAGGCGAACTGGCCCACCGACGAGGCCGGGCTGCTGGCCAACGGCGAGGGGTTTTTCGAGTTCTCCGCGGCCCGACGGGCTGATGGCGACCCGGCGCGGACCGTCTCCGGGCTGGTCGAGCAGGGCTGGCTGGTGGCTGCCCCGATCGTGTACGAGGATTTCCTGCCCCGCTCCGCCGCGGGCATCTTCGCGTCCAACCTCGACAGCAAGGGCAGCAGGGACGCCGGTGAGGAAGGCTCGCCGCGCGACGCCGACTGGATCGCAGAAGCCGTCGGACGCACCGTGCACGACCCGATGCAGCTGTATGCGGAGCAGAGCCGGGCGTCCCTCGTGACGGCCTGCGTCGAGCTGCGCATCCCGACCCCGGAGGTGAACCGATGACCCTCGCCGAACGCACCGCCGACCTCCTGGGGGAGTTCGGGCTCGAGCCCGACTTCCTCGGCGGGGCGGGTGAGCCAATGCCAGGACGCAGCCCGATCGACGGCAGCGAGCTGCGCACCGTCGGGAGCCATACCGAGGCGGAGGCGGCAGAGACGCTGGCCGCTGCGGCTGCGGCGTTCGAGGAGTGGCGCCTGACCCCTGCACCGGTGCGCGGCCGGCTGGTGAAGCGGCTGGGCGAGCTGATCGGCGAGCACAAGCAGGCGCTGGCCGACCTGGTGACGATCGAGGTGGGGAAGATCGGCTCCGAGGCCCTCGGCGAGGTGCAGGAGATGATCGACATCTGCGACCTGGCCGTCGGGCTGTCGCGGCAGCTGTTCGGGCGCACCATGCCGTCGGAACGCAGCGGGCACCGGCTGCAGGAGGTGTGGCATCCGCTGGGGGTGGTCGGGGTGATCTCGGCGTTCAACTTCCCGGTGGCAGTGTGGTCGTGGAACGCAGCCGTCGCGCTGGTCTGTGGCGACACCGTGGTGTGGAAGCCATCGGAGCTCGCGCCGCTGACCGCGCTCGCCACGTCGTCGCTGCTGGCACGGGCGGTGGCCGACGTCGGCGCGCCACCGGCCGTCGGTGGGCTGCTGCTCGGCGGACGCGACGTCGGCGAGGTGATGGTGGATTCCCCGCACGTCGCCCTCATCAGCGCCACCGGCTCGACCCGGATGGGTCGGGAGGTAGGTCCGCGGGTCGCGTCCCGGTTCGGACGGGTGCTGCTCGAGCTCGGCGGCAACAACGCCGTCGTGCTGACCCCGTCCGCCGACCTGGACCTGGCGGTGAACTCGATGGTGTTCGCGGCAGCGGGCACAGCCGGCCAGCGCTGCACGAGCCTGCGCCGGCTGATTGTGCACCGGTCGGTGGCCGACGCCGCGGTCGACCGGCTGGCGCGGGCGTACGCATCCCTGCCGGTCGGTGACCCGTTGGACACGGCGACGCTGGTGGGGCCGCTGATCACAGAACGCGCCTTCGGGGCGATGCAGGCAGCGTTGGAAGAGGCGAGGAGCGACGGCGGCGACGTGGTCGCCGGTGGCGAGCGTGTCGACGTCGGAGCGGGTGGCTGTTACGTGCGTCCGGCGCTGGTGCGGATGCCATCCCAGACCGCGGTGGTGCTGCGGGAGACCTTCGCCCCGATCCTGTACGTCGTCGCCTACGACGACTTCGACGAGGCGCTGGCGCTGCACAACGCTGCTTCACAAGGACTGTCGGCGGGCATCTTCACCCGCGACCAGGCCGAGGCCGAGCTGTTCCTCGCCACTGCCGACACCGGCATCACCAACGTGAACGTCGCCACATCCGGCGCGGAGATCGGCGGGGCGTTCGGCGGTGAGAAGGAGACCGGCGGCGGAAGGGAGTCCGGCTCGGACGCCTGGCGGGCCTACATGCGCCGCTCCACCAACACCATCAACTACTCCGGCGGCGTCCAGCTGGCGCAGGGGGTGCAGTTCTCAGCCTCCTGAGCTGAGCGGACCAGCGACCCTATGATGTCGGCGTGGACATGGAGCAGGTCTTCACCGGGATCGCCGTTGCCTTCGAGGTGGTCGGCGCTGTCGCGATGATCATCGGGACGCTGATCGCAGTGTGGCTCGGCGGGCGCTCCCTGTTGGGTGGCGAGGGCGGCCGCGCGGCCTTCCTGACGCTGCGCAACACCCTGGGTGGAGCGATCCTGCTCGGCCTCGAGGTGCTCGTTGCCGCCGACCTCATCCGCACCATCACCTCGAAGCCGTCACTCGAGGACGCCCTGATCCTTGGCCTGATCGTCCTGATCCGGACGGTGCTGTCGATGGCGATCCAGATCGAGATCGACGGCGCCCTGCCCTGGCAGCGGGCGCTGCTCACAAGCGGGGCGCAGGTGATGGCCGGCCAGGTGCGCGGGTCCAAGGCCGGCTAAGCCATTCGCGGCCCTTCGTGACGCTCGCTCGCTGCGCGGGTCCTGAGGAACGCATCCGGGCTTGCGAGGGTGCGTGTCACGAAGGGCACGAGCTCCTCAGGGACCGTTTCGTCAGTGGGCCTGCGCCGGCCACCTGACCGCTGCGGCGTGCATGGCTTCGGGCAGCGGCACCGGACGCCCGGACGTGTCCCCGCTGACCAGCACCGTCCGGGCCCGAGCCAAGGTCATGCCGTCCAACGGATCCTCGACCTGGGCGACGATCGTCACCGACGTGCGCCCGACCCGCGCCACCGCCGAGCGCACCCGGTACGGCTCGAGGCGATGGTTGATCTGGCCCAGGTAGTCGACGTCCTGGCGGGCGACCATCCACAGGAGGCCGTCCGCTGCGGCGGCGTGCATCCGCGTGACGCTGTCGGATTCGGGATTCATCCGGATCCGCGCCTCTGCAAGGAAGTCGAACACGCGCACGTTGTTCACGTGGCCGTACGGGTCGAGGTCCGACCAGCGCACAACGAAGGGGTGCTCGTGCGCCTGGTCGCCGACGTGCCAGCGGCCCAGCGACCGGAAGGGCTCCAGGTGCCCGGACTGGGCGGCGAACCAGGTGCGCTCGGCGGTCGTCATCCGGCGCGGACGGCCGGCACCGTAGTCGTACAGGCACAGCGTCGAATGCGCCCGGGCCAGCTCCACCCCGTCCTGCCGCAACGAGTACCCCAGCTGGAAGCGGGCCGCGCCCACCGAGCCGACCACCAGCTCCACCTCGACCGGTTCGGTGCTGAACATGACCGGGCCGAGGAACTCGACGTGGTGGGAGACGACCATCGTCGAGGTGCCCAGCAGGTGCGCGTTCGGGCCAGAAAGCAGCCAGTCGACCCTCGCTTCCTGCAAGTAGTCGGCGAGAACGGCATTGTTGACGTGGCCCTGCGCATCCAGGTCGACCCAGCGCAGCGGGACGCGACAGAGGTGGCCGGTCACTCTGCGTCGGCGGGCTCGGCGTCGTACAGCGACTCCACGACGTCCGCGTACTTCTCCGCGACGAACTTGCGGCGGATCTTCATGTTCGGGGTGACGCCACCGTCGTCGACGCTGAACTCGGTCGGGAGGATCGCGAACCGTTTGACGGTCTCCCAGCGTTCCAGCTTGGCGTTGGCCAAGTTGAGGAAGCGCTGGACGGTCTTGCGCAGGTCGGGGTGCTGGGTCACCTCGGCGTAGTCGAGGTTGGCCAGGTTGTGCCGGGCTGCCCACTTGGCCAGGTTGTCCTTGTCCATCGTCATCAGCGCGGAGACGTACTTGCGGCCGTCGCCGACAACCACCACCTGCGAGACGTACGGGATGCTGGCGGCCACGACGCCCTCGACCTTCGACGGGGCCACGTACTTGCCGCCGGACGTCTTGAGCAGGTCCTTCTTGCGGTCGGTGATGGTCAGGAAGCCGTCAGCGTCCAGCTTGCCGATGTCGCCAGTATGGAACCAGCCGTCCACCATCACCTCGGCGGTGAGCTCCGGGTCGTTGTGGTACCCGCGCATCACGCTGGGACCCTGGATGAGGACCTCGCCGTCCTCGGCGATGAGGACGGCGGTGCCCGGCATCGCGGGCCCGACCGTCCCGAAGCGCGCCGGCAACGGCAGGTTCACGCAGCTGACCGCACCGGTCTCGGTGAGCCCGTAACCCTCGATGATCACCAGCCCGGCCGAGTAGAACCAGGACTGGACCTGGGCATTCAGCTTGGCCGAGCCCGAGACGAAGAAGTCGATGTTGCCGCCGACGCGTTCCTTCAGCTTGCTGAACACCAGCCGGTCGGCGACGGCGTAGGCAAGGCGCATCGACACGGGTAGCGGCCGGTCGCCCAAGCGGTACTCCCGGGACGCGCGCCCGACCGCGAACGCCCAGCGTGCGATCCGGCCCTTGAGTCCGCGCTGCGGAGAGGCGAGCAGGACGGCAGCGCGAACCTTCTCGAAGATGCGCGGAGCGCCGCACATGAAGGTGGGGTGCACCACCCCCAGCCCGCTGACGATCCGGTCGATCCGTCCGTCCACGGCCGTGCTGAAGCCGATGCCCAGCTGAATGGTGAGCAAGGCCTTGCCGAAGACGTGCGACAACGGCAGCCATAGGTATTGCACGGCGGACGGCTCGATGACCTTCATCGCGTCCAGGACGTGGGCCTGGTAGATCCAGCACCGGTGGGTCAGTTCCACGCCCTTCGGCATGCCGGTGGTGCCAGAGGTGTAGATCAGGGTCGCCAGGCCGTCGATGGTGGCTGCCTCGATCGCGCGGTCGACCACGCCGGGGTCCTCGGCCAGCAACGCGCGTCCCCGCTCGACGAGCTCCTTCCAGCTGATGACGTGCTCGCCGTCACCATCACCGTCGAGGAGTATGACGTTGCGGATCTGCGCACCGGCCTCCGTTGCGTCCTTGAGCTTGGCCAGCTGCTCTGCGTTCTCTGCGACGAGAATGACCGAGCCCGAGTCGGTGACGATGTGGGCGAAGTCGTTGCCCTGAGTGTTGGGGTAGACGGTGGTGGTGGCGCCCCCGGCGCAGTTGATGGCGTAGTCGATCAGGATCCACTCGATGCGGGTGTTGGAAACGATCGCCACCCGCTCCTCCGGCTGCAGGCCGAGCGCCAGCAGACCAGCGGCGAGGTGGTCGACCCGGCGCCGGGTCTCGGTCCAGTCGATGGAGTTCCAGACCTCGTCGGCATCGGGGTACCGGAACGCTTCCTTCGAAGGGGTCTTCGCCACGCGCCACCGGAACAGGGCCCCCACGGAGGGCTGGGCGGACCGCATGATCGCCTCGACATCAATCATCTGTGCCGCCATCCCCTCACATCCACCGTTGGATCGTGCGTGCAGTCTAGGGGCGCCTACAGGCCCGCGAAAGCAGCAACAAATGCGCGTCACGGATTTCCCCACTGAGCGCGTCACGGCCGCTTCTCACGAATACTTGAGGACGCCACGCAAGTACGGGTAGCGTCCCGATCACACGTAACGAAACGGGCGGTCGAAAAACTAGACCCCAACAAGATGTTGTTGAACCGTAAACTTCTTTGCTAGGATTTGCTCGTGACCACGACACTCCAACCCCGCTGGCTGGACGCCGACCAGCAGCGGATCTGGCGATCCTTCCTCAACGGCGTGGCCAGGATCAACGAACACCTCGAAGCCGAGCTGCGATGCTTCGGCCTCGACCTCGGTGAGTACGAGATCCTGGTGCACCTCTCGGAGTCGCCGGACCGTTCGCTGCGGATGTCCGACCTCGCCGATCGTGTCCGGCAGTCGCGTTCCCGGCTGACGCACACCGTCGCCCGCATGGAGACCAAGGGACTGGTCTCGCGCATGGCGTGTCCGTCCGACCGTCGCGGCGTGATCGCCCTGATGACCACCCACGGCTACGAGCTGCTCGTCGAAGCCGCGCCCGCCCACGTCGAGTCCGTCCGCAGGGCCTTGGTCGACCCGGTCGACCCAGACGACTTCGCCGCGCTCGGGCGCGCCATGGACGCCGTGACCGGCGTGACCGGCGTGACCGGCGTGACCGGCGTGCAAGACTGAGCATGTGCCAGCAGGGTTCGCCGATCAGCTGACCGCACTGGTCGCGGCCGGGATCCAGCCCGACACCGGGACGCTCACGCGGGCCCTCTACTCCTCCGACGCGTCGCTGTACCGGGTGCCGCCCGCAGCCGTGTGCCGGCCCCGCACCGTCGCAGAACTGATCGCCACCGTCGACGCCGCACGCGAGGCCAACCTGCCCGTCACGATGCGCGGCGCCGGCACCTCCATCGCCGGCAACGCCGTCGGGCCGGGTCTGGTGCTCGACTGTTCGCGACTGGACGCTGTCGCGCACATCGACGCCGGTAGCCACGCCGCCATCGTCGAACCCGGCGTTGTGCCCGCCCGACTGACGGCCGCCGTTGCCCGGCACGGCCTTCGGTTCGGCCCCGACCCGTCAACCTTCGACCGCTGCACGATCGGCGGGATGATCGGCAACAACGCGTGCGGGCCGCGCGCGCTCGGCTACGGCCGCACAGCTGACAACGTGCTCGGCCTCGAGGTGATCACCGGCACCGGCGAACGGCTGTCCCTCGCTGCCGGGCACCGTCCCGACTCCCCCACCCTGGACGCCCTCGAGGCGCTGGTGCGGGCCAACCTCGGCGTGATCCGCACCGAGTTCGGCCGGTTCCCGCGGCAGGTGTCCGGTTACGGCCTTGAGCACCTGCTACCCGAGCACGGCTTCGATGTTGCCCGTTTCCTCGTCGGCAGCGAAGGCACTCTCGCCGTTGTCACCGGCGCGCGCGTCCGGCTGGTCACCGACCTGCCCAACGCCGTCCTCGTCGTGATCGGCTATCGCAGCATGGCTGCCGCTGCCGACGCCATGCCGCGCGTGCTGCCGTCCCGTCCGACAGCAGTTGAGGGCCTCGACTCCCGCATCGTCGACGTCGTCAGGCACCGGCAGGGCGCCGCAGCCGTCCCCGTGCTGCCGGCCGGGGGGGGCTGGCTGTTCATCGAACTCACCGACGCCGACCCGGAGCTGCTGGCGACGAGGGCCGCCGAACTGTTGGCGTCAGCCGGTGGTCTCGCCGGCGAGGTGATCACCGACAGGGCCCGCGCTGCCCGGCTGTGGCGCATCCGGGCGGACGGGGCCGGCCTTGCCAGCGTCGGGCTCGGCAAGCCCGCGCACTCGGGCTGGGAGGACGCGGCCGTGCCGCCCGAGACGCTGGGGGCCTACCTGCGCGACCTCGACGGCCTGCTCGGACGACATGGCCTCCACGGCCTGCCTTACGGCCACTTCGGCGAGGGCTGCGTGCACATCCGCATCGACTTCGAGCTGTCGAGTGCTGCCGGGGTCGCCCGGTACCGCAGCTTCGTCGAGGACGCGGCCGTACTGGCGGCGGGCTATGGCGGCTCGATGTCGGGCGAGCACGGGGACGGCCGGGCGCGCTCCGAGCTGCTGGGACGCATGTACTCCAGCCAGGCGTTGGCGCTTTTCGCTGCCGTCAAGCACATCTTCGACCCGCTGAATCTGCTCAATCCCGGGGTGCTCGTCGAACCGCGGCCGTTGGACGCCGACCTGCGGCTGCCCGCCGCCTCCGGATCGACCCTGCGACGGCTGGACGCGGAATTCGCCACCGATGTGCATCGCTGCACCGGGGTGGGCACGTGCCTGGCCGGCTCGGGAACCATGTGCCCCAGCTACCAGGCGACCGGCAGGGAACAGGACTCCACCCGCGGGCGTGCGCGCGTGCTGCAGGAAATGGTCAACGGCAACCTGGTGACAAAGGGCTGGCGGGCGCCGGAAGTGGCCGATGTGCTCGACCTGTGCCTGTCCTGCAAGGCGTGCGCCAGCGAATGCCCCACCGGCACCGACGTGGCTGCCTACAAGTCGCGGGTTCTCGCCGAGGCCCATCGCCACCGGCTGCGGCCGCGCAGCCATTACGCCCTCGGCTGGCTGCCGACGTGGGGACGCGCCATCACCGCCGTCCCCGGCCTTGCCTCCGTGGTGAACGCGACGCTCGCCGCGCCGGGCATCGGCCGTGCGGCCCGCTGGCTCGCCGGGGTCGACCATCGGCGCAGCCTGCCGCGCTTCGCGTCCCGGCGGGCGCGCTCAGGGCGTGAGCCGGCCACAACCGGCACGCCGGTCGTGGTGTGGGTGGACTCGTTCACCGACACCCTGGACGCCGAACGGCTGGACGCGGTGCTGGCGGTCCTTGTCGCTGCCGGCTACGCCCCGTCCGTCCTGCGCCGGACGGCGTGCTGCGGACTGCCGTGGATCACCACCGGGCAACGCGACCATGCCGCCCGCCTGCTGCGGCACTCGCTGGAGGTTCTGCACCCGATCGTTGCCGCCGGCACCCCGATCGTCGGGCTCGAGCCGTCCTGCGTCGCGGTGTGGCGCAGCGATGCCGCCGAACTCGTCGACGACCCCCGGGTAGCCGAACTGGCGATTGGCATCCACACCCTCGCGGAGGTGCTTTCGACGGCCACCGAGTGGGACCCGCCGGACCTCACCGGCACCGTCGTCGTCGCACAGCCGCACTGCCACCATTCGTCGGTCCTTGGCTGGGCGGCTGACGCTGCCCTTCTGGCCAGGACGGGGGCCAGCGTTGTCACCGTCGAGGGCTGCTGTGGGCTAGCCGGCAATTTTGGCGTAGAGGTCGGCCACTACGAGACGTCGGTCGCCGTCGCCAACACCCACCTCCTGCCAGCCGTCGAGGCCGCCGGCGCCGACGCCGTCCTGCTCGCCGACGGCTTCTCCTGCCGCCTCCAGCTGGCCGACCTGGCCGACCGTCGCGCGCTCACCCTCGCCGAACTCCTGGCCACCCCTCTCCCCTCCCCCTCCACCCGCAAGCTGTGACTAATTCGCCGAAGTCGGCGAATTAGTCACAGCTTGCTCAGATGGGGGGCCGGGGGCGGGCGGGGAGGGGGCCGCGGAGCTGAGCGGTGGTGGCGGCTGGCATACTTGACGGCGGTCCCACCATCGCTGAGGAAGATCGCCATGCCCGAATTCGTGTTCTCCATGCACAACGTCCGCAAGAAGCTGGGCGAGAAGCTCGTGCTGGACAACGTCACCTTGTCGTTCTACGAGGGCGCGAAGATCGGCGTCGTCGGGCCGAACGGTGCCGGCAAGTCGACGATGCTGAAGCTGATGGCCGGCATGTTGCGCGCTGACAATGGCGACGCCATGTTGGCGAAGGGCAAGACCGTCGGCATCCTGCTGCAGGAGCCGCCGCTCACCGAGGACAAGACCGTCATGGAGAACGTGTACGAGGGGGTGGCCGAGACCAAGGGCATGCTCGACCGGTTCAACGAGGTGTCGGTGGCGATGGGTGAGCCCGACGCCGACTTCGACGCGCTGCTCACAGAGATGGGGGACCTGCAGACAGAGCTTGACCACCGTGAGGCCTGGGACCTGGACGCCCAGCTCGAGCAGGCCATGGACGCGCTCCAGTGCCCCCCTGGCGATTCACCGGTCGACATCCTCTCCGGTGGCGAGCGTCGCCGGGTGGCGCTGTGCAAGCTGCTGCTGCAGCAGCCGGACCTGCTGCTACTCGACGAACCCACCAACCACCTGGACGCAGAGAGCGTGAACTGGCTGGAGGGGCACCTGAAGAGCTACCCAGGTGCCGTGCTTGCCGTCACCCACGACCGGTACTTCCTCGACAACGTGGCCCAGTGGATCTGCGAGATCGACCGTGGCCAGCTGCACCCCTACGAGGGCAACTACTCCACCTACCTGGAGACGAAGAAGGGCCGGCTCCAGATCGAGGGCAAGAAGGACGCCAAGCGCGCGAAGATCCTGGAGCGCGAGCTGGAGTGGGTGCGCTCGAACCCGAAGGCACGGCAGGCGAAGAGCCGCGCACGCCTCTCGCGTTACGAGGAGATGGCGGCAGAGGCTGATCGCAACCGCGTGGTCGACCTGGCCGAGATCAACATCCCGCCGGGCCCGCGCCTGGGTTCCAACGTGCTCGAGGGCCGCAAGCTGACCAAGGGCTTCGGCGACCGCGTGCTGATCGAGAACCTGAGCTTCACGCTCCCCCGCGCCGGCATCGTCGGCATCATCGGCCCGAACGGCGTCGGCAAGACCACGCTGTTCAAGATGGTCATGGGCCTGGAGTTGCCGGACAGCGGCGAGATGCGGGTCGGCGAGACCGTGAAGTTCTCCTACGTCGACCAGGGCCGTTCCGGGCTCGACGAGTCCAAGAACGTCTGGGAGGTCGTCTCTGACGGCCTCGACCACATCAAGGTGGCCAGCTTCGAGATGCCGTCGCGGGCCTACGTGGCCTCGTTCGGCTTCAAGGGCCCCGACCAGCAGAAGCTGGCCGGCGTGCTGTCCGGCGGTGAGCGCAACCGGTTGAACCTGGCACTCACCCTGAAGATGGGCGGCAACGTCCTGCTGCTCGACGAGCCGACCAACGACCTGGACGTGGAGACCCTGCAGTCGCTGGAGGACGCGCTGCTGGAGTTCCCGGGCTGCGCCGTGGTGATCTCCCACGACCGCTGGTTCCTCGACCGCGTCGCGACCCACATCCTTGCCTGGGAGGGCACGGACGAGGACGACGCGGTGTGGTTCTGGTACGAGGGCAACTTCGCCGACTACGAGGAGAACAAGGTCGCCCGCCTCGGGGTTGAAGCGGCCCGTCCGCACCGGACCGCGCACCGCAAGCTCACCCGCGGCTGATCCCTGCTCAGGACGCCGCCGGGGCCAGTCTTCGTGCCGCGGCGGCGAGCGCCATGGCGAGGGCGCCGGTGGCAACGGTGATCGCGGTGAGCGCCGTCAACGGCTCGCTGGCGAACGCGCCCGCCATGCCGTAGAGCGGAGCGGCAGCCACCACCAGCAGCGACGCCACCATCCCCCCGCTGGCGGCCACACCGCTGCGGGAATCCAACCGTACGAAGGTGCTGCAGATGGCCGCGCTGGCGATCACCATGGCCCAGAACCCCGCCATGCCCCGCAGGCTGCGGCAGCTGTTGAAGCGTCCCGCGACGAACGCCCACGCCAGCCAGGCTGCGCCGTACGCCGCAGAGGCCAGCACGCCGGCGATCGTTGGACGCGCTCCCGCCAGCAGTGGTCCTGCATTCAGGCCCCCGGCGACGAGGTAGAGCACGCCGATCAGCACCGGCAGATGCCAGCGGCGCACCACCGACCTGGTCACGGGACGCACGGCTTCACTGCTACTCCTTGGGGTGTGGGAGTGCTCGCGCCTTCGATGCAAGCAACGAATTGCGTTCCGCGCCAGAGCGACCCGCCGATTCCGTACAGTCCCGTGCGCCAGATCGTCCTCAGGCTGCGGTGCTGCCGGCGTCGGCCTCTTCGGCATCGTCGGCGTCGGCCTGTGCCTCCGTCGCCGCCACCAAGTCGCTCACGCTGACCTCCTCGACCACCGGCCGGATCGCCTTGCGGAACGCCGAGGTGCCCCGCGACAGGTCGTGACCGATCGACGTCGCCTCGATGATCATCCGCTCCTGGTCGACCCCCTGTTGGTCGGTCCAGCGCGTGGTGCGCAACCTGCCCACCACGACGACAGGGTCGCCCTTGCTGATGCTCGACTTCACGTGCTCGGCCAGCGAACGGCTGCAGGTGACCCCGATCCAGGTCGTCTCCCCATCCACCCAGTCGCCGGACTTCCGCGTCCGTGGCGTGGACGCCAGCCGGAAGCTGGCGAAGGCAAGGTCATCACGCACCTGCCGGTACTCCACCTCGCCGCCCACGTTGCCTGTCATCCAGATCTGCGCGTCCATCATCGCGCTCCCCTCTCCTCAGCTGTGCTCGGGGAGATCTTCGGCACCAGGCGGCCGTCCGCGTCAGCCGACCATACGGGCTGTGGATCACCAGAGGGCTGTGGAAAACGCTCAGCCCTGTGCGGCACGCACCGCGGCGTGGGCCCGCTGGAACCGGTCGAGTTCTGCCTGCACGGGAGCCAGCACCTCGTCGGTCGCCACCGCTGCGATGGCAGCGTCCAGGCTGCGCCGGGCAGCCCGGGCATGGGAGTTGGCGCCAATCTCGACAAGCGCACGACCGAGGACGCCGAGCAGGATGCCGGCCAGCACCCCGCCGACCAGCAGCCAGGTGCCTGCAGGAATGCCGTACCAGAGCACCGCAGGGATGGGCGGCAGCCCCATCGCTCCGAGGACGGGATTGGCGAACAGCCACCCCACCCCGACGAGGACGGCGGCGATCAGCAGCCATTGCAGCACACCGAAGATCGCCCACCACCAGGTGCCCCGGCGCACGGTCAGGTCTGCTCCGGCGATCGCTGTATCGAGGCGGTCGAGAAGCAGAGACTGGCTGCTGCGGGACGCGTCGCGCACCCCCTGCGCCCAGCCTCGTGGCAACCCTTCCGCTGCCGAATCGGTCAGCTCGCGCAGTCCCTGCTCCACGCGGGCACGCTGCACAGAACTTGCCTTCGGCAAGGAGGTCCGGTTCAGCTCGGTGGGGCTGTGGTCGGACGGTGTGAGGTCGAGACGCAACTTCTTCAGCGGGTCGGGACGCAACCGCGCCAACCAGGTGACGAACGGCCAGCCGGTGGCCACCGCGCCGCGACGCCGCCAGGCGCCGCGCACCCCGTCAACAACGACCGGCACCCCGGCCGCCTCGCCCAGCACGCGGATCACGTTGTGACGGGCCGAATCGCTGACAAACGGGGCCGGATTGCTGCCCAGGTCGGTGGCAAGCGCAGCAGCAGAAACGCCCACGTCCGCCGACAGGCGTCGCGCCATCGCCTGCTTGTTCGCCACCGTCCGTGCCAGCGCCTCCCCCAGCTCGGGGACGCCCGTGCCGCGCAGGGCTGAGGTGGACATGATCGGGGTGGCGCGAAGGCCCTCGGAATCCAGCAGCCGGCGCAGGTCGGACAGGCAGCGGTCGAGTTCTGCCGGGGCCAGCCGGTCGGCCTGGTTCAGCACCACCAGCATCACCTCCGCGTAGGGCGCGAGCTGCTTGAGGTAACCGTCGTGCAGTGCCGCGTCGGCGTACTTCTGCGGGTCGACCACCCAGATGAGGGCATCGACGAGCTGTACGAGACGGTCAACGGTGAGCCGGTGCGTCAACTCGGTCGAGTCGTGGTCGGGAAGGTCGATCAGCAGCAGGTCGGAGAACTCGCTCGGCCCGGACGGCACCAGATGCCGCTTGGTGATCTCGAGCCAGTCCAGCAGCTCGTGCGGCAGCTGCCCGCCCCAGCTGACGCCCATCGCCTTCGAGGTGGTGGGACGACGCACCGCCACATGGGCGAGATCGGTGCCGGTGACGGCGTTGAAGAGGCTGGACTTGCCCGAACCGGTGGCGCCGGCGAACGCGACAACGGTGTAGCTACCGCTGAACGCGACCCGCTCTCCGGCCCGCTCGACGACGGCCTTGGCCTTGGCGACCACGTCTGGTGTGCCGCGGCCATCGATGGCCTCCACCGCCCCGGCGAGGGCGCGGACGCGGGCGCCCAGCTGGTCGTCGGCCGCGCTCACCGCTGGTCCTGCCGGCTCTCGATGATCTCGCCCTCCAGCGGCGGCTTTGCGGCCACCTCAAGCGCAGCTG